>WNGK01029115.1_pt1 | contig 10676 bp, 7 predicted proteins | sample 5400601 | NCBI WGS metagenome assembly WNGK01 (sample SAMN13153376, study PRJNA577476) | soil metagenome | isolation source: 60 cm soil or saprolite under Garry oak tree replicate 1 | place: USA:California | collected 2016-06-15
CGTCTTTGCGGCAGCGGCATGCAGGCGATCGTCAGTGCCTCGCAATACATCCTACTCGGCGACGTCGACGCCGCGGTCGCCGGAGGCGCGGAAAGCATGAGCCGTGGTGCCTACGCGGTGCCTTCCGAGCGTTGGGGTGCGCGCATGGGCGACGCCAAGATGATGGACATGATGGTCGGCGCGCTGACCGATCCGTTCGACACCGTGCACATGGGCATCACTGCGGAGAACGTCGCGACCAAGTGTGGCATCTCGCGCGCAGACCAGGACGCGTTCGCCGTGGAGAGCCACAAGCGTGCTGCCAACGCCATCGCCAAGGGCTACTTCAAGGATCAGATCCTCGGCATCGAGCTCAAGACGAGGAAGGGCCCGGTCGTGTTCGATACCGACGAGCACGTGCGTGGAGACGCCACACTCGAGGGCATGGCCAAGCTCAAGGCCGCCTTCGTCAAGGAGAACGGCACCGTCACGCCGGGCAACGCCTCGGGCATCAACGATGCGGCCGCTGCGGTGGTGCTGATGGAGCGATCCGCCGCCGCGAAGCGGGACCTGAAACCGATGGCGCGCCTGGTCTCCTACGGCCACGCCGGCATCGATCCGAAGATCATGGGGCTGGGACCGGTCTCGGCGGTGAAGCGCGCGCTGGCGAAGGCGGGGCTCAAGCTCGAGCAGATCGACGTCATCGAGTCCAACGAGGCGTTCGCGGCGCAAGCGCTCGGCGTATCCCGCGAGCTCGGCATGAATCCCGCGAAGGTCAATCCCAATGGTGGCGCGGTGGCGCTTGGCCATCCCATCGGCGCGACCGGTTGCCTGCTGACGGTGAAGGCGATGTACGAGCTGCACCGCACCGGCGGACGCTACGGGCTCATCACGATGTGCATCGGCGGGGGACAGGGCATCGCGGCAGTCATCGAGCGCATGTAGGCTCCTCGCCACGCGGCACGAAGGCGCTCTTGCCAGCCCCACGGTTCGCCGTGGGGCTTTTTTGCGCGCGCACTTGGGAGACGTTCAGGTTCTTGCCGCGTAGGCCATGCACCATCCGTCCCGTTCGATCACGCCTTCGACGAGGGCGCACGTCCCGCTACCCGCGCCGCTACCCTCGGGAGAAAAGTACTTGCAATCGCCGCAATGTTGCCCTTCGTGCGGGCGGTTCTGGTAGAGCAACGCCGCTTTCTGGGTTTTTGCCGTCGCCGGCTTGTGCGAATCGACGGCAATCAACAGGCACGCCGCAGCCAAACGGATGCCCTGCGCGAGGATCCTGCGCCGGGTGCTGCATGCTTGCATCCCTTCCACGGTTGGTCCTTTCAATCGATTGCCACGGTCGCGCAGATCGCACCTGTGCGAGGCGGATGGCCACTGCCCGAGCCGCGCGCTGCAGAGGTTCCTTAGAACATGAGCCATCCGACCAAATACAACGTGTCGTTGTCCCTGGCGTTCCTGCCGAAGCCATCGTAGTTGGTGCTGGCGCCGTTGAAGGTCCGGTAGCCGGTGTATTGCAATGCGAGCCGGATGTCGCGCCGCGGTAGCCAGTCGAGCTCGACGATATAGCCGCTCGTGTTGGGACTTCCGTTGGCGCTGCCGTATCGGACGGATTGCTCGCCGCGCCCGCACCGAACGTGGCGTCGAGCGTTTGCTTTTCCCTGACCCAGTTAAGCTGCGCGGAGAACCGATGGCGGTCGGTGATGTACTGGTACTGGGCGTCGATGCCTGTATCCAGGAAGCGGTCGGTGGGGCCCGTCGGATCGAGGCTATCCGGAAATTTCCGCGCGTCGATGCCATAGGTTCCGATCATCATGGAGTGCGTGCCTTCGTTCCACGCGTGCTGCAGAGCGAGTCGCCAATAGGGCGCGGTGCCATTCAGCACGGCGTCTGTGGTTTTGTCGGTGCCCGCCCGGAAGATGGAAAACGCACCATCGGCCGTACGATACGGCGCAATTTCGGCGTAGAGCGTCTGGTTCACCATCGCATAAGCGCCGAGCCCCACCACCTGCTGGCCAAGCCCACCGTCGATAAGCGTCGCCGCATTGGGAGCAACGGCGACGCTCGACGACGCAAACGGGAACCCCCACGCCGGCGTCGTGTTGTAGATGTCCGATACGGTCGGATTGTTGTTGAGGCTCAGTCCGTAGGCGAGATCGAGGTCACCGCGCGCGAAATTCTTCGCGAATCGAAGGTCGACGTTGTCAATCGCGCTGTGATGTTCGATGCCGTCGTAGCTCCACTGGACGAAGGCACCGAAGAGATCCGTGATTCGTCCCGCGTAAAACAGGCTGAACTGCTGCAGCGTGGCCGCGTTGTTCCTGGGAAACTGATCCGGATCCGCACCGGCCGTACTGCGCGTGTTCGTTCCCGACAACTGCAGCATCGCGGCAACCGGCAATTTCGGCGGCGGTCCGTCGGCTTGCGTCGGGAACCAGGGCCGCTCTTCCTTATTGTCTTTGCTCTCCTTGATCAGCGTGTAGCCCCCCAACTTGAATGCGCGTCCCAGGGGAGTGAGCTCGGGCCAGCTCAAATGGCATTGCACGCATTCGAAGCCCGTCTGGCGTGCAAAGCTCGGCACCGCGCTCGCCGGTGCGGAGACGAGAAACGCGCCGAGAAAGATCCAGAGGGTTATCTTCATGGGTCCGATCTCCTGCCCGTTGGTTGCCACCGAATCGTTGCCACCGAATCGTTGCCACCGAATCCTGCCGCCTCGACAAATTCAGTTACTCGTGGTGCAGTCGTCAGAGATCCGATCGAACGGCATGACACTTCCCTCGGTCAGACTCTTCCCGATAGAACAATTCTCCCTTTACCGTTGGCTAGTGGACGGCTGAAGTCCGCAACGTCGTTTCCCGGTGCCGTCCGGAACAACGATCCATCACTGAAGAGAACAAATCGTTTGCGCGTTTATTCCGGATGCCCGCCACGTGTCGAATCGCGGCGCGATTCACCAGAAACAGGTTTTTCTCGCAGGTGCAATCTCTCGCGACGTACACAAAAAATGCGCGGCAAACAGGTTTGCCTGATGGTTATTCCAACACCGTGCGCTTACCTCGATGATGACGAGGAAACGCACGCCGATTCGCGAACAACTCGTCCGAGGGCAGGGGGCGAGTCGGTGGAATGGCGGCCGTCGCTTCCTGATCCTCTGGGCGATTCGGATGCCGCCGTGATACTGCGTGCTGAGCTGTGCGCTCGGGGCGGCAGTCAGAAGGGTAGGACCCGGACGGCGCCTGAGCGGACGCCGTCCGGTAAGGCTACAGCTCAGTGACCGCCGCGACCGCTCGATGGCGCCGGGGCGATTGATCCGTACAGGCCGTTGCTCTCGTCGTCCGGTCCGGCAGCGAAGAACAATACGTCGGTCGGCTGGTTCAGGATCCCATTGCCAAATGCGATGCCCCAGAGTCCGTCGATCTTCAGAACCTGGTTGTTCGCGTCGCGCAGCTGACCGAGCGGCGTTCCGTTCTTGAGATCGTAGGCATTGATCGCTCCGTCGCCGAAGTTTCCAACCAGCAGGGCGTTGCCGAACGCGCCGAAGCCTGTCGGCGCGAGCGCCATGCCCCAGGGCGCGTTGAGCTTGCCGCGCGTTGCCAGGCGGCGGAGCAGCACGCCGTCCGCGTCGAAGACGTCGACGAACCCAAGGCCCGGCCCAGCGACCTCGTCGTCCCCGTCCTCTTCTTTCTGCGCGTAGGCGACATAGAGGTCGCCCTGGATGTTCATGATGTTGAACGGACCGAACGCGGCCGGAATATTCGGGTCGACGAAACCACCGGTCGTGGCTACCGGATTGAAAGTCGCATCGAAGACGTCGATCTTCTTGTTGTGGAAGTCGGCGGCGTAGAGCTGGTGGGCCGTGCCGTTACCCGCTATGGCGAGCCCTTTGTAGACTGCGGTCGTCGCCGCACCCGGTGCCGGGACTTTCTGGACCGCGACCGTTAAACCAGGCGCCCAGCCGAAAATGCCGCCATCCTCGGTGGCGAACAGGAAACGGGCCCCGACGGGCGTGATGACCGGAGGGGTGCCAACCGGGGCGGGCACCTGGAAATCGTTCGAGCTATTGAAGGTGATACCGGTCGGAACGCCCTGCCCTGCGCCATTCACCGCTGGAATCGTGACCACCAAGCCTTGTTTGGCCCCGAGTCCGTCATAAAGGGTCGAGCGGCCCGTCCCATTGTCCGAGACCCAGACCGGGCCGTTCGGATTGAACGCGATACCCCAGCCGTTCTTGAGGTCGGGGTCCGGTGGCTGGCCGGTTTCGCTGACGCCGGGAAGATTGGAGACGAGATTGGTTTGCGTGTAACTGTTCGACGCTCCGCGACCGGCAACCGCCGAGGTCGCCAAAGTCAAGCTCAGCGCGAGCAGCGCCATGGGCGCGCCACGGCGTACTACGGTGGAAAATGCGCACGAAGACGGGGTCATGGATGGGCTCCACTTATTAAGGTTGTCGAGGCACGCACCCGGCGGTGCCGGGCCGCGTGGTATCGTCGCGCCGACCGCGCTTGCCAACGACGACTGCCCTTTGCCGGCTCCTTGCCGGCAGCAGTAAAACAGCGCGCCGACCGCCGCTATTCCGGAGCTCTCGCTGCTTTTCCCGTTCGGACGAAATCGGCGCAAAGGCACCGGCGCGTTGTAAAGTAAGGCTCCCTGCGAGCCTCACCCCTGCATGCGATTCCGGCACACCCTGTTCGACGCGGCGCGTCACGCATGACCTGGTCGATCGTCGCGCGCGACGCCACGGGCGCACTGGGCGTGATCGTCGCCAGCCGCTTTTTCGCGGTCGGGGCGCTATGCCCGCATGCACACAGCGGCGTCGGCGCATTGTCGACGCAGGCGCTGGTCAATCCGCTGTACGGAGCCCGCGGGCTGGCGCTGCTCGCGCAAGGCAACGCGCCGGCCGACGTGGTGCGCGTGCTCACCTTCGCCGACGCGGGCCGCGAGCATCGCCAGCTGCACCTGATCGACGCCGAAGGCAATATCGCCGCCTACACCGGGGTCGAGTGCATCGAGTGGTGCGGTCAGGTCGCGGGCGACGGGTTCTCCGTGGCCGGAAACATGCTGGCCGGGCCACAGGTGATCGAACAGACGGCGCGGGCCTACGATGCCGGGCACGAATTGCCTTTCGCGCAGCGGCTCATCGCGGCGATGGAAGCCGGCGAGGCGGCGGGGGGCGACAAGCGCGGCAAACAGGCGGTCGCGCTTCTGATCTGCACCACCGAGGCGTATCCGGCGCTGGATCTGCGCGTCGACGATCACCCCGATCCAATCGCCGAGCTCAATCGTCTTTACGTCAAGAGCCTCGAGCGATTCCAGCCGTTCGTGGCGTGCCTCCCCAGCCGATCGCGACCGGCCGGCGTCACCGATCGCTCGACGATCGAAGCGGAGGTCCAGCGTTTTCAGGCGGCGCACGCCCGGCACGATAAATGAGCGCCGCAGGGCCGCCCCAAGGCGCGAACTGCGCCCCCTCCGGGGGCAGCGCAGCGGCCGAATTGTCTGATGAGGCCGCAAGCGTGGGGGTACACCAACGCGCATTGCTCGAGGTCCGCGACCTCCGGACATCGTTCGTGGGCGAAGGCGGCGGTGCTCCTGCGCCATCGCGCGATGTCGCGTGAACAGGCGAGGGCGCGAGTGATCGATCTGCTGCAGCAGGTGCACGTTCCCTCGCCCGAACAGCGCTTCGCCGACTACCCTCACCGGCTCTCCGGCGGCATGCGGCAACGCGTCATGATCGCGATGGCGCTCGCCTGTGCGCCGAAGCTCCTCATCGCCGACGAGCCGACGACCGCGCTCGACGTCACGATCCAGGCGCAGATTCTCGATCTCATGCGGGCGTTGCGCAAGGAAACCGGCACCGCGATCATTCTGATCACCCACGATCTCGGCGTGGTCGCCGAGCTCGCGGACGAAGTCGCCGTGATGTACGCAGGCCGGATCGTCGAGCGCGCGAGCGTGGCACGGCTGTTCCAGGAGCCCCAGCATCCTTACACCGTAGGATTGCTCGGATCGATTCCGCGGCTCGACCTCGAGCAGGAGCGGTTGCCCGCGATCGAAGGCCTGGTGCCCAATCCGCTCGAACCGATCGCTGGATGTCGCTTCCATCCGCGCTGTCCGTTCGCGATCGAGCGCTGCCGGGCGGAGAGACCGCCGTTGATGGCGATGGGAGGCGAGCACGTAAGCGCGTGCTGGCGCGCGCCGCTCGAGGCCGGCGTGTTGGTACCCGCATGAGCGGCGCGAGAGCGCTCCTGCGCGTCACCCGGCTCGTCAAGCATTTCCCGGTGCGCAACGGCATCTTCGGGCGCAGGAGCGGCGCCGTCCGCGCCGTCGACGGCATCGACTTCGAGGTCGGTGAGGGCGAAACGCTGGCGCTGGTCGGCGAATCGGGTTGCGGCAAGTCGACCACCGGCCGGCTGGTCCTGCGTCTGATCGAACCGACCGCGGGGACGATCGAGTTCGAAGGCGAGGATCTTCTCGCGCTCGACCCGGAGCGCCTGCGAGCGCGGCGCCGCGCGCTGCAGATCATCTTCCAGGACCCGTACACGTCGCTCAATCCGCGCATGACCGTCGGCCAGATGCTCGCCGAGCCGCTGGCCCTCCACCGCCTGGCTCGCGGTCGCGAGCACGACCGCGTCGCGGAGCTGCTGTCCCTGGTCGGGCTCTCGCCGCGGCATACCGGGCGCTACCCCCACGAGTTCTCCGGCGGTCAGCGACAACGCATCGGCATCGCGCGCGCCCTTGCCGCGGAGCCGCGATTGATCGTGTGCGACGAACCGGTTTCCGCGCTCGATGTGTCCATACAGGCGCAGGTGGTCAATCTGCTCACCGATCTGCAGCGGCGGTTCAAGCTCTCCTACGTGTTCATCGCGCACGATCTCGCGGTGGTCAAGCACATCGCCGCGCGCGTCGCCGTGATGTATCTGGGCCGCATCGTCGAATACGCCGACAAGCGCGGCCTCTTCGCCCGTCCGCGGCACCCGTATACGCAGGCCCTGCTCTCGGCCATCCCGGTGCCTCAACCCGCGCTGTTGCGGCAGCGCATCATCCTCCAGGGAGACGTGCCGAGCGCGTCCGATCCGCCATCGGGTTGCCGGTTCCGCACGCGCTGTCCCTACGCGCGGGCACGCTGCGCCGAAGAGGATCCGGCGTTGATCGCCGACGGCGGGCACGCGACGGCTTGTCATTTCTGGCGCGAGATCACGCCACCCGAGGCCTCCCTGCCCGGCGCCGCTGCTCGCCTCGACGCGCGTCTCGAGCGCCTGCAGGCCGCATTCAAACGCGGACAAGTCGGCGGCGCTGCCGGCGAGGGGGGCCCGTTGTAGACGCGACGCTGCCGCCCGCGCGACAATCGGCGGGAACTCCGATCGATTCGTGCGATAAAAAGGGGAAGGCCATGAGCACACGGATGTGGACGATACGCGGGCTTCTCGCGTCAGCGGCGCTGGCGAGCACGCTCGCGCAGGGGCAGACACTGCGCTTCGGACTGGCCGAGGACCCCGACATCCTCGACCCGACGCTGGCACGCACCTTCGTCGGACGGATCGTTTTCGCCGCACTGTGCGACAAGCTCGTCGACATCGATGAAAACCTTAACATCGTGCCGCAGCTCGCCACGTCGTATCAATGGTCCCCCGACAACAAGGCGCTCACCCTCAAGCTGCGCCAAGGGGTGACCTTCCACGACGGCGAAAAATTCGACGCCGCCGCCGTCAAGTACAACATCGAGCGACACAAGAACATGGCGGGCTCGAACCGCCGCGGCGAGCTGGCGCCGGTGTCGAGCGTGGACGTGATCGACGCGGCGACGGTCCGATTGAATCTGACCGCGCCCTTCTCGCCGCTGCTGGCGCAGCTCGCCGACCGCGCCGGCATGATGGTCTCGCCCAAGGCGGCGCAGGCGGAAGGCGACAAGTTCGGCGCCAAGCCGGTGTGCTCGGGACCGTTCCGATTCGCGGAACGCGTCGCGCAGGATCGCATCACGCTGGAACGCTATCCGAACTACTGGAACAAGGGCGAGATTCACTTCGACAAGATCGTCTATCTGCCCATCGTCGATGCCACGGTACGGCTGGCCAATCTGAAATCGGGCCAGCTCGACTTCATCGAGCGCGTCGGCACCTCCGACATTACAGGGCTCAAGACCGACAACCGCTTCAAGATCTCGCGCATCACCGAGATCGGCTATCAAGGGATCACGATCAACGTGGGAAAAAGCGAGCTCGCGCAGAAGAATCCGCTGGGCAAGGACCCGCGAGTGCGCGAAGCGTTCGAGCTTGCGCTCGACCGCGACGGCATCGCGCAGGTCGCGATGGACGGCGAGGCCGACGTCGGCAATCAGTGGGTCGCGCCGAGCAATGCGTTCTACGCGAAGAACCTGCCGGTCCCCAAACGCGACGTCGCCAAGGCGAAGGCGTTACTGCAGGCCGCGGGCGTGCCGAATCCCAGCGTCAATCTGATGACGCCGACCACGTCCGATGCGCAGAGAATCGCGCAGGTGGTGCAGTCGATGGTCAAGGAGGCCGGGTTCGACGTGAAGATCCAGTCGACCGAGTTCGCGACCTCGCTCAACATGGCCGACAAGGGTGACTTCGAGGCGTACGTGCTGGCGTGGAGCGGGCGCGCGGACCCGGACGGCAACATATTCAGCTTCGCCGCATGCAAGCAACCGCTCAACTATTCCGGCTTCTGCAAGCAGGAAGTCGACGATCTCCTCACCAAGTCGCGCACGACGCTCGACCCCGCGGAGCGCAAGAAGATCTACGGCGAGATCGCGGCGATCTTGCTCAAGGATCGGCCGGACATCTATCTCTTCCACCGCCACTGGCTGTGGGCGTACACGAACAAGCTCTCCGGCCTGCGCACGATTCCCGATGGTCTGGTGCGGGTGCAGGGGCTGAAGATGAATTGACGATTGACGGCTGTGCCGCTGCGCCGCGGTGCCGCGGCGCGTGGTGGCGCAAAGCGCGTCGTCGAACGGGTCCCGGCTCGCGGCGGCCACTCAACACACGAGTAGCCGCCCACGAGCCACCCGGTTACGACGACTGCGCCACAACGCGCCTGCGTCCCAGCGGCGCAGCTGCCGTCCGAGGGTGCGCCAAGGCACAGCGGCGCAGCGCACCCATCGTTCGTACGGATCAGATGTAGCGAAGACAAGCAGCAAAGATGCTCAACTACCTCATCAACCGCCTCGCGACGATCATCCCGACGTTGTTCTTTGTCTCGATCCTGATCTTCGGCCTGCAGCAGCTCCTGCCCGGCGATCCGGCGATGATCCTCGCGGGCGAGGAGCGCGACCCGACGGTGATCGCGCACCTGCACCAGAAGCTGCATCTGGACCAGCCTCTGCCGATCCGCTATCTCTACTGGGCGGGCGGCGTGCTCACCGGCGATCTGGGTGAGTCGGTGCGCATCCAGAAGCCGGTGCTCGATCTCATCGTCGAGAAGCTCCCCGTCACGCTGGAGCTCGCGATTCTGGCGATCGTGATCGCGCTGACGATCGGCATCACCGCGGGCATCATCTCGGCCGTCGCCAAGGACACCGTCTGGGACTACGCGGCCAACGTCTTCGCGTTGTGGGGTCTGTCGACGCCCAATTTCTGGCTCGGCATTATGATGATTCTGCTCTTCTCGGTGACGCTGGGCTGGCTCCCCGCCTCCGGATACGTAAGCCCGTTCGACGATCTCAAGACGAACCTGGCTTCGATGATCATGCCCGCGTTCGTGCTCGGCAACGCGATCGCTGCGGTGCTGATGCGCCATACGCGGAGCGCCATGCTGCAGGTCCTCAATGCCGACTACGTGCGCACGGCGCGCGCGAAGGGGCTTGACGAGCGAGTCGTCGTGCTCAAGCACGCGCTGCGGAACGCTTTGACGCCGGTGATCACGCTGGGTGCACTCGAATTCGGAACGCTGCTCTCCGGCGCGGTGCTTACCGAGCAGGTTTTCACGATCCCCGGTTTCGGCAAGCTCATCGTCGACGCGGTGTTCAACCGTGACTATGCCGTGGTCCAGGGGGTCGTGCTGTGCACCGCGACGGCTTACATCGCGCTCAATCTTATCGCCGACCTCGCATACTTCCTCGTCAATCCCAGACTGAGGGATACGCACTCGTGACCACCGCCGTCGCCTTGGCAACGTCGACCCCTCGCGAGATCTCCCCGGGGCGCCGTGCGCTGAAACGCCTCGCGCGCCGGCGCGGCGCGATGGTGGCGCTAGGCGTCGTCTCGTCCTTCGTGCTCCTCGCGCTGCTGGCCGGGGCAATCGCGCCTTACGACCCGGTGGCGACGAGCTGGAGCGCGGTACGCAAGGCGCCGTCCGCGGCCCACTGGTTCGGCACCGACGAGATCGGTCGCGACGTGCTCGCACGCGTGATCTGGGGCACACGCGCCTCGCTCCTGGCCGGCGTGGTGTCGGTTTCGATCTCGCTCGCGTTCGGGGTGCCGATCGGGCTTACCGCCGGCTATCTCGGCGGCTGGGTCGATGCGCTCATCTCGCGCATGACCGACGCGATGCTCGCGTGCCCCTTCCTGATTCTCGCCATCGCGCTGGCGGCCTTCCTGGGCCCGAGTCTCACCAACGCGATGATCGCGATCGGCATTTCCGCCACGCCGATCTTCGTGCGCCTTACCCGAGCACAGGTGATGCACGTGAAGGTCGAGGACTACGTGGAGGCCGCGCGCGCCGTGGGCAATTCGCACCTCCGC
>WNGK01008454.1_pt1 | contig 10675 bp, 7 predicted proteins | sample 5400601 | NCBI WGS metagenome assembly WNGK01 (sample SAMN13153376, study PRJNA577476) | soil metagenome | isolation source: 60 cm soil or saprolite under Garry oak tree replicate 1 | place: USA:California | collected 2016-06-15
AGCCAACAAGGTCAAAGCTGACGCCGACAAAAAACGCGCCATCGATTTGTTTAAGAAGAAAGTCATCAGCGACCAGGAGCGAGACACTGCCATCGCAGCCGCCGACTCAAGCACAGCCAATGTGGAAGCAGACCAAGCGGCGGTAAATCAGGCTGAGATCAATCTCGGTTACACGAAAATTGTCGCCCCGATCGATGGTGTTGTTGGATTTGCCAATAATCAGGTCGGCGATCTGGTCGGACCAACTACGGGACCGCTCACAACCATGTCGCAGATTGATCCGATCAAAGCTGTCGTGACTGCGGGCGAAGGGCCGTTCACAGATTTTGTTTCGCGGCATCCTGATCCGAAAGAGCGCAACGAGTACGTGAAAAGTCTTCAGTTCGAATTGATTCTCGGTAACGGCGAGCTGTATCCGCGTAAAGGGAGCTTTTATGCGCTCGATCGCAGCCTTGACGTCAAGACCGGCTCGATCCGCTACTACGTGACGTTTCCGAATCCGGGAAACGTTTTGCGGCCCGGACAGTTTGGAAACGTGCGTTTTGTCGCCGACATGAAAAAAGGCGCCATGGTGATTCCGCAGGAGGCGGTGAATGAGTTGCAGGGCAGCTATCAGGTCGCAGTTGTGGGTGACGACAACAAGGTAAGCATTCGTCCGGTGAAAATGGGCGAACGCATTGGTGCGATGTGGGAAGTGACGGAGGGATTGAAACCCGGCGATCGTGTTATTGTGCAGGGGCTCCAAAAAGCGCGCGAAGGATCGACGGTCGCTGTAAAAGACTGGACTCCTCCCGCCGATGCTTTGGTTTCAAAAGGGGACCCGCAAAAGAAACCCTAACGAATGTCCGAGTTTTTCGTCCGGCGGCCCATTGTCGCGATCGTCATCGCGATTCTGATGACGCTCATTGGGGGCGTGTGCATTCTCGTCTTGCCGATCGCCCAGTATCCGCAAATTGCTCCTCCGGAGATTCAAGTGCAGACGCACTATACCGGCGCGGACGCGCTCACGATCGAGCAATCGGTTGCGGCGCCAATCGAGCAGCAGATGAGCGGCGTCGACAACATGAATTACATGTACTCGATCAACGCCAACAGTGGCGACATTCGATTGATCGTGAATTTCGACATCGCCACCGATCCGAATATTGATCACGTACTCACGCAGATTCGGGTGTCGCAGGCGCAATCGCAATTGCCCGCCGACGTTATCAACTACGGCATCACCGTTAAGAAATCGACTACGGCGCCGTTGATGCTCCTTGCTCTTTATTCGCCGAAAGGAAGCTACGACGGAACATTTCTCGCCAATTACGCCTATATCAACCTTGTCGACCAACTCACGCGCGTCCCTGGCGTCGGCAATGTGCAGGTCTTCGGCGCGGGCCAGTATGCGATGCGGCTCTGGGTGAAGCCGGATCAACTCGCGAAGCTCCAGATCACCGTGCCAGACATCATCAGCGCAGTGCAAAAACAGAACACGGTCAATCCCGCGGGACAGGTCGGCGGCGAACCGATCCCGAGCGGACAGAAATTCACTTACACTGTGCGGGCGCAAGGACGATTACAAACACCGGAGGAATTCGGCGAGATCGTCGTCAGGGCAAATCCGGACGGCTCGTTCGTCAGGGTGAAGGACATCGCTCGGATCGATCTCGGCGCGCAAACCTACAACTTGAAGGGACGACTCAACGGGCGGCCCGCGGCGATTCTCGCCTGCTATCAACTGCCGGGCACCAACGCGGTCAAAGCAGCGCAAGCTGTGCGGCAACTCATGGCGGAAGCGAAGCAACGCTTCCCGGGGGACATGGATTTCGCGGTCTCCCTCGATCAAACGCTCGCGGTCACTGAAGGCATGCGCGAAATCGTGAAGACGCTGTTTGAAGCGCTTGCTCTCGTCGTTTTGGTTGTGTTCATTTTCTTGCAAGGCTGGCGCGCCACGCTAATTCCGCTGTGCGCCGTGCCGGTCTCATTGGTCGGCACTTTTGTTTTGTTCCCCTTATTCGGATTTTCGATTAACACGCTCTCACTTTTCGGTCTCGTGCTAGCGATCGGCCTCGTGGTCGATGACGCCATTGTCGTCGTTGAAGCGGTCGAACGTCACATTGAGGAAGGAATGAATTCGCGCGACGCGACTCTTCAGGCCATGCGTGAAGTGTCCGCACCTGTGATCGGCATCGCGCTTGTCTTGTCGGCGGTTTTCATTCCGACGGCCTTTCTTCCCGGCATCACGGGGCGTTTGTATCAACAGTTTGCCCTAACGATCGCGATTTCCGTGATCTTCTCTGCGTTCAACGCGCTGTCGTTAAGTCCCGCGTTGTCTGCGTTACTGCTTCGCCCGAAGAAAAAGGCGTGGGGCCCAGTTGGCTGGTTTTTCGATCGATTCAACCGCGTGTTCGGCAGCGCAACGCACGGCTATGTAAACTGGTCGCGTCTGGCCATTCGAAAGGCCGTCCTAAGTTTTGCGTTGCTCGCTGTGCTCGCGGTCGGCGCTGGTTTTTTTGGATCCAAGTTACCGAGCAGCTTTTTGCCGGAAGAAGATCAGGGCTACGTTTTTCTGGCGCTGCAATTACCCGACGCGGCTTCGCTTGAGCGCACCGACAAGGTTTGTCGAGAGATCGAAGATTTTTTGAGCAAAACACCCGGCGTGCAATACACCACCAGTGTCATCGGCTTTAGTCTGCTGAGCCTGGTGTCCGACACCTACCACGCGTTTTTCTTTGTCACTTTCAAACCTTGGAGCGAACGAACGAAGCCGGAGGAACAATACGACGCAATCAAGGCGCGAATAAATAAGTACCTCTCAACTCTTCCTGAAGGTATCGCCTTTGTTTTCCCGCCGCCGGTGATTCCGGGCGTGGGCACTTCCGGCGGGTTCCAGTTTATCTTGGAAGATCGCTCGGGCAAAGATGTCGCGTTCCTGGCGCAAAATATGAAGACGTTTCTCGACGCCGCGCGCAAGCGTCCCGAGCTCAGCACTCTCATTCCGACGTTCCAACCGAACGTGCCGCAGGTTTTCGTCAAGGTCGATCGCGACAAAGTCATCAAGCAGGGCATCGATCTCAGCTCGGTGTATCAAACGCTGCAGACGTTCATGGGCGGATTTTTCGTGAACTATTTCAATCGCTTCGGCCGAACATGGCAAACTTACATCGAGGCCGAAGGCGATTACCGTACTGATGCGAAGAATGTCGGTCAGTTCTTCGTTCGCAATGCGACCGGCGACCCCGTGCCGCTCGACGCTATTTCAAGTATCCAAACCATCTCCGGCCCGGAATTCACGTTGCGGTACAACGAATACCGCTCCGCGCAAATCAACGGTGCCGCTGCGCCTGGTTACAGCTCGAATCAGGCGATGCAAGCGCTGGAAGAAGTTTTCCGGCAAACGATGCCTAAGGAGATGGGCTACGACTACCTCGGTATGTCGTTTCAGGAAAAGAAAGCGCAGCAAGGCGTTTCACCGACTTTGGTCTTTGGAATGTCACTCCTTTTTGTTTTTCTGATTCTCGCCGCGCTTTACGAAAGCTGGTCGTTGCCGTTCAGCGTGCTACTCGGCACGCCCGTCGCCGTGTTCGGCGCGTTCCTCACGCTTTGGCTGCGCGGCATGCAGAATAACATTTACGCGCAGATCGGTCTCATCATGCTCATTGGTCTGGCCGCAAAGAACGCCATCCTCATCGTCGAATTCGCAAAGGATGAATACGAAAAAGGCAAGCCGCTAATCGATGCCGCCCTCGAAGGCGCACGCTTGCGCCTGCGACCGATCCTGATGACTTCGTTTGCGTTCATCTTCGGCTGTTTGCCGCTCTGGTTCGCCAGTGGCTCGGGTGCTGTCGCGCGACGCGTGCTCGGTTCAACTGTCATCGGCGGAATGATCGCCGCATCCGGAATCGCGATCTTCCTGATCCCGGTGACGTTCTACGTCATTGAGCGACTATTCGCCGGTCGAAAATCCGCCGCACAGCCGGAACAACCGCAGCGCAAAACAGAGTCTCCCGCGCTCGTGTAATGAAAGCACAGGTGCAAGGCAGGCGCTCCTCCTGCCGGACGGCAACCGAGGCGGTTGCCCTACAAGTTTTTGTTCGCCCAGGCACTCACGCGATCGAGCGCTTTCTCGATGTTCTCGATTGAGTTTGCCACGCTGAATCGCAAATAACCTTCGCCGAAATTTCCGAAGGCGGTGCCGGATAGCCCGGCGACGCCGGCGTCGTCCAGAAGTGCATCGGCCAGTTTCTTCGACGGCCAGCGAGTGTTCGTGATGTTTGGAAAAACGTAGAACGCCCCCTTCGGCAAGCGGCAGGAGAACCCTTTAATTTTGTTCAGGCCGACCACCATCACGTCCCGCCGCTTTTGGAACTCAGCACGCATCGCGTCGACCGACTTCTGCGGGCCGCGCAAAGCTTCGATGCCCGCAATCTGGCTAAAGCTCGCGGTGCACGAACTCGAGTTTGTCATAAGGCGAGCGATGTGGGCCGCCAGATCGGCGCGCATGACGCCGTATCCCATGCGCCAGCCCGTCATGGCGTAAGTCTTGGAGAAACCATCGAGCAAAATGGTGCGCTCCTTCATGCCGTTGAGCGACATGATGGAGTGATGCTCGCCCTCGAAAATGAGCCGGCTATAAATCTCGTCGCTCAATACCATGATGTTGCGATCGCCGATCGCGCGCGCGATGGCATCAATATCTTTTTTCTCCAGCACGCCGCCGGTTGGATTCTGCGGCGAATTCAGAATGATCAATTTTGTGCGATCATTGATCAAAGCGGCGAGCTCGTCGACGTCGAGCCTGAAGTCCAGCTCCTCGCGCAACCGGATCGGCACCGCTTTCGCGCCGACGTAATTGATCATTGACTCGTAAATCGGAAAGCCGGGATTGGGGTAAATGACTTCATCGCCTTCTTGGGCGAGCGCCAGGATACTGAAAAAGATGATCGGCTTACCGCCGGGAACCACGACCACTTCGTCGGGTATAACGCTTACGCGCCGTGTCTCGCTGACGTATTGCGCGATGACTTCGCGCAGCTCCATCAAACCCGCTGACGGCCCGTAGTGAGTGAAACCTTTGTGTAACGCATCAACAGCGGCGTCAATGATGTTGCGCGGTGTATCGAAATCGGGCTCACCGATCTCGAGATGAACAATGTCGCGGCCTTGCGCTTCGAGCGCTTTCGCTTTCACCAACACTTCGAACGCGGTCTCAGTCCCGAGACGCGCCATGCGCTTGGCGAGGCGAAGTTCACGCTGTGCGGCCTTATGCACCACGGCGAATCAAGCAGTTCCCGTCGTTTCTCTCAACTCCGAACCACTCCGAAAGCTCGCCACGGAACGAGTCCGTCCGATTGGCGGACTTTCGCTACGAGCCAGCCGCGTGTACAGTTTTGGAGTTTTGAAGCGCTGGTTGCCTTTCGTCATTCTGGTTCTTGTTGTGCTCGTCGGGGCGTTCGCCGTACACATCGACTGGACTTGGAAACGAAAGCTATCGCCCCGTGGCGGGCGTTATTTCTTTCATCGCGTTGAGCTGGCGGTACCATCGTTTCACCAGGCAGAAGAAAAATGGCGTGACGATCCGCTCGGCGGGATCGAAGCAAATGGCACACTTGGCGGCGAAGGGTGCGCCGTGGCCGCTGCGGCAATGGTCTTCAAGTTTTACGGAATCGATACCGATCCGCAGCAGTTAAACTGGTTCTTAACGTCCGCTGACGGCTACACCGAGAACGGCTGGCTTTATTGGGATCGCGCGGCCTGGCTCGCGCCCGATCGCGTCCGGCACGTCTACGAAGACCTGCCTTCGTATCAGTTGATCGACTCGAATCTCTCCCACGGCAACCCAGTTATCGTGCGAGTGCGATTGGGAAGCGGCATCACTCATTTCGTGGTGATCGCCGGTAAAGACGGCTTCGACTATCTCATCGCCGATCCAGGCGCGGGCGCTGCCAGGGGTCTCTATCCATTGCGTGAGCTCGGCAGTGATATCGAGGCGCTGCGATTCTACGAGCCGATCGCGAATGCAAATTCGCAGGTCACCGCGAACCGGTGATCAGCGTTCGTCTGCGCCCGTCAACAACAGTCAAATTTTTGGCGGCCACTCCACGCCAGCCAGTTCCTTCGGCAATTGCTTCGGGTCGACCGGATAAATGAGTGACATATCAGGTTTGGTCTTTGCGCCCTGCAGAAATTCAGTTTCCTCCGGCGCGCCCACAATGAGCCATAGCACCTCGGCGTCGGTGTCGTTGAACACCTGGCGCAACTGGTCCGGACCGACGAGCACGCCACCGTACTTTGGCACGGTCAACGTCTCAGCGCCCACGCGCATGCGGCCCACCCCTTCCAGCACGAAATAAAACTCCTCCGTGCGAATGTGCTTGTGTAGCGTGTTCGCGCTCCTGGGCGGCAACCGCCAAAGCCGTGCGCCGAGATTCTCGCTCCCTGTGCGCGGCAGATAATCCGCGTTTGGAATGTGCATTATGTTGGAGGGACGCCAATGGAGGTCGTCCGGCGCAATCAAAAAGTAACCTTCTATCGCTTTCATTGTAGTTTCGTTGGATAAACGGCGCTCGAGAAACCGGGAATCGAACTTTTACGCGCGCTGAGTTCCTAGTTAATCTCGGCGTCCCAAACAGTCCCGGTATATTTGCCCATGCGATAGGTGACTTTGACTCGATCACTCTCGCGCAGTTTTTGCCATCGCGCTTGATCTGCGTGGACGTGGATCGTGCGACCGTCGGAGAGCATCCGCACTGCGACGAGCCATTGTTCGTGCTTCAACGCGCGCGGATCGCGACTGGTGCCGCGCACCTCTGGTTTCATCACGTACCCATCAACTGTGATCTCATCATCGGCGACTGAACGAAGGTGCTCATCCGGACTAGGCGCCGATTGCGGATTCGGCGTTTCGGCAATTGGCAGCGCAGCATCGATATGCTCCTTCGCTAGCACCAGGGCTTCCCCACTCCTCTTTTCGCAACCGCACAGAAAACTCATCAACGACAGCGCGACGATACCATTGATCACAATCATTAATTCTGATTGTCGCTTGTTAGTCATGGTCCGCAGCGTAGCATGGCGACGCTCATAAACGTCGCAATTATGGGAGTAATGCTGCAAGCGTTCTACTGGGATTGTCCCAGCGCGGAAAATCGCGAGCACCAGTGGTGGACCTATATCAAATCGAAATTGCCTTCGATTGCTCAGGCCGGTTTCACGGCCGTGTGGCTTCCGCCTATCAACAAGGCAGCCGGATGGAAATCGATGGGCTACGATCCTTACGATTACTATGATCTTGGCGAATTTGATCAGAAAGGCGGCGTGCCGACGTGGTTCGGATCCAAAGCGGAGTTGCTCGATCTGATCGAGTCTGCTCACGCGGCGGGACTACAGGTGTACGCAGACCTGGTGTTCAATCACAACAGCGGCGGCAATTCACAAGAACTAAATCCCATCGACGGCCAATCGCGCTGGACAAAGTTTGAATCGATGAGCGGCAAATTTCCGCGTGATTGGAAATGTTTTCATCCCAGCCGATACGAGACATGGGACGGCGCACTTTCGGCGATATGCCGGACCTGTGTCACCGCACGCCATTCGTTTATACCGAGCTCATCAGCTATGCGCGCTGGCTTTTGGAAGAAATCGGTTCCGACGGATTCCGCTACGACATGGTGAAAGGATACGGCGGCTGGATGGTCCGTTCGATTCAGGAACTGCGCGCGTTGCGCGATGGCGCGAGTTTCAAACCGTACGCAGTTGGCGAATGCTGGGACAGCGAACGCACAATCGGTGATTGGCTCGATGAAGTAAATGCGTGGTCAGACAATCCCGTTGGCGCATTTGATTTCCCGCTGCGCTGGATCCTGCAAAAGTTATGCGACAGCTATGGTTTCAGTCTTCGCAATTTGGCCGGCCGCGGAGTCCTGATCTGGGACCGTCCGGCCCAAGCAGTCAGTTTCGTCGAAAATCACGACGTGGTGCGCAACACTCCAATCATTAACGACAAACTACTGGCTTATGCCTTCATCCTCACACACGAAGGTTATCCCTGTGTCTTCTGGTAGGATTATTTCAACTGGGACCTCGCCCAACCGGACAATCAAAGTGGCGTTGATGCGCTCATCAAAGTTCACGAACAAAACGCCGCCGGCCCAACGCAAGTGCTCTTTGCCGAGGACGATCTTTACATCATGCAACGTCCAGGAGCCGGTGAGCAAAGTGGATTAATCTTTGTCTTAAACAACCGCGGCACTTGGAATGGCACATGGGTTCAGACGCGGTGGAATAATACACGACTTGTTCCAGCCGCGTGGCGCGGCCGCGACGAGTCCAGCGTGCCGCAGGAAAAATGGACCAACGACTCTGGCTGGGTCGATCTCTGGGCGCCGCCGCGCGGCTATGCAGTGTATCTTCCGACGTAAGCAATAGAATTTTGGACCGCACAGGACGAAGTGCGGCTGACAACCACACCGCTACAACATCACTTGTCTAGAATTCTCCGGCGGCAGTTTTAACTGGCAAAGTAGCTGCGTTGCCGGGATTCGAAGCTGTCGCCAAAATAGCGCTTCCACCATTGGTCGGTTTCGTCGAGGTGACTCACTTGTACTTCGTCGGCTCCCGGATGCTGGGTAAGCCAGTCACGAAAAGCGAAGTGACGGTACAGACGCATGAATTCTCCAAGATAAATATCGGCGACTCGCGGATTACCTCGAATGACGAGCATGTTCTCGTCGTTATTCGTAGTGGAAGCCTCACTGAAGTTTGCGGAACCGGAAACCACCAGCGGGTTGAGTCCCAGGGGATCGACGAGCATGTATTTCGTATGCAGGTACCGCACGTTAACGTTTAATCCTGATAGCTGCTCAACCAGCCAGTGATTGAATGCGCCTTTACCCAGGCGTGATCCAATGGCGAACTTGTTTGCCTTCATTTTCCTGAGCTGGATGATTGCAGCTTCGTTGGCCGCTCTCTGCTCCTTGGTCCGGGTCGGTCCGCTCATCGCTTCCATCAATGCATAACGCAGTTTGGCGTTTCCAGTGCGATAAGCATCCTGGAAACGCTGGTTCATCCCGAAGGCAAACGTCATGAAAAGCGCGTCATTAGCGCCTTTGGCCTGCTCTGCATACCAGTCCAATGCTTTCAGAGTATCGCGCGGACTAAAGATAGCAGTGATTTGTTTTGCGAGCGGATCGTCTGGAAGTGGAGTTTTTGCAACGAGCACGCCAGTATCGGCGGATTTGGGCGTGTTCTTCTCCAGCTCGTTCCACAGCCATAAATAGTCGGCTGCCACGTCGTTCGTCTCGCAAATGTGGACGACGTTGCTGTGCCCATAAATTCCTCCGACGCTGAAATTCGTCGAACCAGTAAGCACTGCCTGCGCGACGCCACCTTTCGTTAACACGATGATTTTGTTATGTGAAAGCGTCAGGCCCTGCGCATTGCGCGGCTGGCAGATATTTCCCAAGCCGAATTTCTGGATCGCTTCTTCGTTGCTGATTTTTTGTTCGTCATCTTGCGCGTGATATAGCACCTTCACGTCCGCACCGCGGTCGCGAGCAGCGCCAAGCGCTTTGAGCACTTTTTCATCGGTGAATTCATAAGCGCCGACGCGCAATCCCCAACCCGCGTCAACGGCGCGCCCGATAAAGTCCGCAATTGACTCGGCAGCCCCGCGCGATAGCCACGTGAATGCCGCTGGCCCTACGTCCTCGGGCCGCTTGTCGCCGAACAGCCGTGTGTATTCCTGGGACGCAGCGGCACCCCGGTTAAAATGCACATGCTGCGTCCTGCCGTGTTCGCTCTCCGTGCGGATTTTTACGGCTACTTTCTCCGCCTCCTGCGGATTCGCTGGGGTGCCTCTGAGGGCAAACACTTCATACGTGTAATCGTGGTCCGGTTTCGCAGAAAAATCCGACCACGTGAAACCTTGTATGGGGTGCTGCCGCGTTGAATAAAGGATTCCTGGAGGGGGAGACGGTTCTACGCTGGCGAAAGTCTTGTAGCCGGACAACCAATATTTCTCGCCCTCCGTATGATCTTCTCGTCGTAAGGCAAATCCTAGCAAGCCCGGGGATTTCTTCTTCGGGAAGTCCATCCCAAGTAGAACAACGTGCGTGCCTGCAATCGCCTGAACGCTCAGATCGCTTTTTTGCTCCTTGTTTCGCATTGCCTCGCGCTGGTGAGAACCATCACTAGTCAAAGGCTGTCAGATGCAATTGGTCAAGATAAAGAACCAAACCTACTGAACTGTGTCAGGCGCGCGGCGTGCGAAAGGCGCCGGTTCTTCCTCTCCCCAGATAAACTCCGACTTATGGCCGAAGCACTCGGAAAATCGAGGTTTAGCTCCGAACAACTCGATCTGCGTCACCGTTCACGTAACTTACAGCATGAGCTTCCTCAATCTTCAGCAGTTGCCGTTCGTCGGAATGTCATATGAGTTCATCGGCGAAAAAGAAGGCGCACCGATCTCAGCTTACATCGTCAATGCGCAGCCTGGGCAAGGCCCGCCTTTGCACACGCATCCGTACGTTGAAGTCGCATTTGTTATCGAAGGCTGCGCCACGATCATCGTCGGGAATGAGCAGCGCAAGGTGAAAGCCGGCGAGATCGTCGTGATTCCGGAGAACACACCGCACCGCTTCGTTAATTCCGGCGACATCGTACTCCGCCAGATCGATGTTCACGCGAGCCC
>WNGK01008455.1_pt1 | contig 10675 bp, 12 predicted proteins | sample 5400601 | NCBI WGS metagenome assembly WNGK01 (sample SAMN13153376, study PRJNA577476) | soil metagenome | isolation source: 60 cm soil or saprolite under Garry oak tree replicate 1 | place: USA:California | collected 2016-06-15
TGCGCACGACGCCTCGTCCCAGCGGGCTAGCCAGGACCCGGTGGCACCACGCGCCGTCCAGGTACCAGTCATCGGTCACATCATGGTCGTCACAGATCATGTACGTAGCGATGTTCGCCAGCGCCCGGCGCACCTGTGGCAAGGTAGACCGAAACGCGCGCAGCCTGTCTATGTGCTCGGCATACGTGGCTTCCTCTCTCTGCTGTAACGCGGGCTGAGGTCGCGCCTCCGGATACGTGTTCCATATATCTTCAGCGTCGGGCAGGTCGTCTGGCCAGAGTGCATCCGACCAGGCAAAGAGGTACATGGTAGCGTATTCAGCAAAGGAGAGCAGTTGACTTTGTGGGGTGGTGGTGGTAAACATGGCCTTGTTGCGCACCACCTCGCTGCGCTCACCAGGGGCAAGCCGAGAGGCAGGTACCTGTACCAGCGGCAGCACTTCTTCCCTGTTTCCCTCCAGTAAAAATTTGCCCGCATCTATCAGCGTAAATAGGAGGGATGCAGCCACGTCATCGCCATAGATCTGATCACCAGTCATAAAAAGCTGTTGCGGGCGTTTTATTGCATTTTTGGCAGCTTCTTCGAGCATGGCATCTGCCACCGACAGCATTTCCTTGCCGACTCCATGCGGTTTGCGGCAGGACCCGTGCAGATATCGCACCCGGTTCAAATCTTCGGGCGACAAGACGAAGCTGGGAAGCGGATGGCCTGGATATACCAGGCGATGGAGGGGGTCAGCCGATGCAGGATCATCGGTGAGGATGCCAGGCGTGTCGAGAGACGCGGGTGTCTCCGACCCGTAACTTTCAGGTGTGCTGTCGGGCCGAAAGAAGAGATTATAGTAGTAGAGCTCCCCCCAGGCCAATCGTTCATGCTCGTTGGTGGCACGTGCGGTGACGGCCACAATATGCAGGTGGTCACCCAGGCGAACGGTGTGGCGCGTTCCCTCCAACTGCTGAAAGAGCGTTCCCGCTCCATTTCTGCTGTAAATACGCAGGGTGATCACCTGGGGCGTCTTCAATGCGAGCCACACAGTTACAGCACGAGGCTCGGTACGACGTAGCATGGGACCAGCGAGAATGAGTGGGAGCGACGAGAATCGTTCTGCTAAGGGTGTCCAGGACATCCATTACTCCTTCTTGGATATACACAACTCGGTTTACTGATAGTATACGAAAAGTGGGGATTTATCCGCAATGTGTGCACTTCGTTTATGAACCCTGTTGACTCCCCTTTTAACTCTTTCTCTGGTGGAAAAGCCTACCCAGTCTTTGCCGTAGCCACGGCACCACGTGGAGGAGTGTTCAACAAAGCCATGTTTACCGTCTCTAGTAGCCTCAGCTAACGACCAATCAATGCAGCTATGACGACGAGGGCTACATGTGCGGGGAACTCCTACGGCGGGTGCAAGAGTAGCTCGCAAAACTGGGCAGTATGTGAAATAGAAAGAAGCATATTGCTTGCCATCAATGGCCGGGAGGAATATTCATGGTGTCTCACCTGTTGGTGGGGAAGGAAAAATCGGTGTTCGCAATGCGTCGGGCGATGGCCTGGGGATTGGTATGGACCCTCGCAGTTCTCCCAGGCACATGTGGGAACCCCCATCCTGTGGCTACGCCCTCCACGGGTGCTTCAGAAGGAACAACTCGCGTGGCTTGCACTGCTGGGTCAACTGGCGCCTGTCGTATCAAGCTGCTCGTATTCTCAAAAACGGGAGCCTTTCGCCATGCGTCTATCCCAGACGCCATTGCGGCCATTCGTATACTGGCGCTTAACCAGCACGTCGCTGTCGATTTCACCGAAGATGCGGCGGCCTTTACCGATGCCAACCTGTCGCAAGACGCCGCTGTCGTCTTCCTACTGACGACGGGCGAGGTCTTGACGCAGATCAGCAGGCGGCCTTTGAGCGGTACATCCACCATGGTGGTGGATACGCTGGCGTGCACTCTGCCAGCGATACCGAATACGACTGGCCCTGGTATGGGCAACTGGTTGGCGCCTACTTTGATCGTGTGCATGGACACTCCCAAGTGGTGCAGGCGACTGTCCACGTCACTGATCGCACACATCCATCCACTGTGATGCTGCCAGCTCTCTGGGTGCGGACCGATGAGTGGTATAACTTCGCTTCCAACCCCCGTGACCACGTGCACGTCCTCATGACGGTTGATGAGCAGACTTACCGGGGAGGCGTGATGGGGGATGACCATCCCATTGCCTGGTATCATGAATACGATGGTGGGCGTGCCTGGTATACCGCTATGGGTCACACCTCAGAGAGCTACCGCGAACCCCTGTTCCTGGCGCATTTGTGGGGAGGGATCCTCTATGCAGCAGGAGCGAACGCGCCGGTTTCACGTCCACTCCTTCGACTGCGGTTCGTATTTTGCTGCTCAATGGTCTCCCGATGGGGAATTGATTGCTTCTGGCAGCACTGATATGACCGTGCAGGTGTGGCGGGCACCTTGATGGAGACGGTGGGTTGCAATTTCGGGAGATGCCACGACACAATGTTTGTGTGAGGATGGCTCTACTGCATGGCCAGCAAGGTGTGGGATACAATAGAGGTAGATGTGCCGTTTCGGCGAGGAAAGCAGGTGCGCTTTGATGACATCAAACCAGGTAATCGCGAACTTGAAACAGCATGCAAACGCCCAAGCCGTCGAAGGCATGGCCAGGTTTGGCATCAGACCTGCCCAGGCCTTTGGCATCTCGATTCCCACCCTGCGGAAGATGGCGAAAGAAATAGGGAGGAACCAGGTACTCGCCTCAGCACTCTGGGATTCGGGGATCCATGAGGCAAGAATCCTTGCCTCGATGATTGCTGAGCCTCAACTCGTTTCTGCCGAACTTATGGAAGAGTGGGTCAACGATTTTGATGCGTGGGATGTGTGCGACCAGGTATGCGGGAACCTGTTTGATAAAACCCCTTACGCCTATCAAAAGGCCAAAGAGTGGTGTCAGCAGGAGAAAGAGTTTGTACGGCGGGCAGGTTTTGTGATGATGGCCGAATTGGCGGTACATGACAAACAAGCGCAGGACGAGGCATTCTTGCAGTTTTTCCCACTGATCAAGCACTATGCAGATGATGAGCGGAATTTTGTGAAAAAAGCCGTCAACTGGGCCTTACGGCAGATCGGGAAACGCAATAGCCACCTTCGTACCTTAGCTCTGGCATGCGCCTACGAGATCCAAGACATGGATTCCAAAACGGCCCACTGGGTGGCCAATGATGCGCTCAGAGAATTACAGGTGAAAGAGACCAGAGACTAACTCACTTCGCATTTCAGGGAACGGAAAGGAGTGCATTTATGGTCGAGCACACTCAACCTATCCAGATTGACGCTGCGATCCTGCAAGAGTATGTAGATGCCCTGGGTTCCATTGGCTGGCAGGCCGATGGCGGTATTATCCGCCCAGTGTACAGCGCTGCCTGGGTGCAGGCGCGTGGGCAAGTGGCTGAATGGATGCGTGCGGCGGGGCTAGATGTGCGAGGGGATACTGTGGGCAACCTCTTTGGGAGACTGCGTGGCGGAGATGGTAGCAGGACGATCCTCACCGGCTCTCACCTCGATACGGTGCCGCTCGGAGGCAAGTTCGATGGTGCCCTTGGCATTCTCGCGGGACTGGTGGCGCTGCGGAGCTTACTTGAGCAGGCAGGGCAGCCGCGACGATCGCTGGAGGTGGTGGCTCTGTGCGAAGAGGAGGGCAGCCGTTTCCCGGCCCACTACTGGGGCACGCGCGGCATGCTGGGCGCGATCCAGGCAGATGAGCTGGAGCGGTTACGGGATGACCAGGGCGTGACTCTCTCCCAGGCCATGCGTACTGCTGGCCTGGCACCTCGGCGGTACCGCGAGGCCGTGCGCCATGACCTGGATGTGTTTATCGAATTGCACATTGAGCAAGGCCCCATACTCTTTGATGAGCGGATGAACCTGGGGATTGTACAAGCCATTACCGGCCTGCAGCACCGGTGGGTCACCGTCAAGGGCCGAGCTGACCATGCGGGCACCACCCCGATGGATCTGCGGCGCGATGCACTCCAGGGAGCGGCACAGATGGCGATCGAGATCAACCGGCTGGTTGAGCAGGAAGGGCGACCCGCCGTGGTCACGCTGGGGAAGTGGGAGGTCAAACCTGGGGCGGTGAATGTCATCCCAGATGAAGTGAGCTTTTCCATCGATGTGCGCCATCCCGAAGAGGAGATCAAACAACGCCTGGCAGCAGCTATCCAGGCTCGCTGCGAGGCCGTTGCGCAGGAGCGAGGGCTTGCGGTTTCAAGCGAGATCACCAGTGATAGCCTGCCCAGCAGCATGGACCGGGCACTACAGTCTGTACTCATTCAGGCAGCAGAGACGTGTGGGGCGAGCTGGAGAGCGATGCCAAGCGGAGCCGGGCATGATAGCCAGGAGATGGCACGGCATCTGCCGACGGCCATGCTGTTCGTACCCAGTGTGGAGGGCCGCTCGCATAGCGCCGCCGAGTACACCACGCCGGAAGATGCCGCCTGTGGCGCGACCGTACTCGCTACGGCCCTCTATCGGTTAGCGTACTAGCAGAAGGGGTTGCTCCTCCGCTGTGTTCCGTAGGCATTCTTGATGATGACAGGACTCCCTTTATCTACAGAGCCACTGGCCCTGCTCGTGAAAGCCTATAAAGAAGTGGCCCAGAAGGAAGAAGTCGAGTGGGTCCTGCTTTCAAGTATAGGGACAGTGCTCAAACAGTTCAACGCTCTCTTCAGCTCGGTGGTGTACGGACACAAAGATTTGTTGACGTTCGTCAAGGCGTATCGGTCCCTGTCCCCATTTGGGAAACTACTTAAGGACTATCAAGTGTGAGATGATCAAAGAACTGTTGGGTAAACCGAGCGGGTGTTTGACACCCAATACTGCTATGATACCTTTCGGTGTTGTAATAGGCAATCGCCGTGGTACCACTTTCCGTAGATATCGACAATATAATTGAACTGCGGGTTTTCGGGTGGCGGCTGGATATATTTCGGCTTCAGAACTGTCTCGATGAGTTCATTGGCCCTGGTGGTGACTTCCATTTTCAGGGCTTCTGGGAGAGAAGCCGTAGATGTTTTGTGCGGGTACATCGCCCACGGATTGATTTCCTGTGACATGCAATTCCTCCTAGTCATGCAGGCGTGTCTAGAGTTTTCCTGAGTATGTCGATGACCAACCAAAAAGCGCTCGCAATCGCTGGCCTGGATTGAACTTGAAGACCCAGCTTTCAGGCTCCTGGCGGACATAAAAACCACCAAAGCCAGGCAATGTCACGCTTTCACCTGCTTTGAAGCTCTCATACAGTGTTTCGACGATGCCGTCGACCCAGGCTGTTGCCGTTGCTTCGTCGGCATTCATCCGTGTAGCAAGTCGACGCACAAGCCCATCTTTGTTGATACGCTCAGTCATCGTGTTTCTCCTTACAAACCAGCAGCAGCCAGTTCTTCTTTCAAGGTGACGAGTCGACTATGTCGCTTGCGTAACCAGGCGATGTAGGTTGTCCACTGCCCAGTTTCATCCAGCTTCTCATAAAGGGTGCGAATTTTTACGAGGTAACTACAAGCAATTTGATAATTGGATCGTCCACGTCCAGCAATGAGGTGTTCAACATGTTGCTGATAGAGGTCTATCGAAGCGCGAGGGTATCTCTCTTCCGCACGTTCGGCAGCTTTAAGAGCAACATCAGGAGTCCGCGCGTAGTCGTATTGCCACTGATAGCTGTCAGGTCCAGGGGGTTTTGTAGCTTGTAGTAATTGAAGTGCTCGCTTAATATCTCCCTCATCGAGTGCAGCTTCTATCAGTGTAGAGATATTTTTGGTAGTCTCCAAGAACGTGAGCGCTTCTTGTCGCACCGCTTCCCAGTTTCCAAGCTCCATGGAGATCTCGCGCATTTTCTGATACTCCGCGAACCAGGGTCGCTTATGGAAGATGAGTTGAGCCATCTCGAGTGCGGCAGCAAGATGGTTTTTCGCCAGGTGGTGATTTTTCAGCCATTCGGCAGCACTGCTGTACATTTCCTGTTGCGCCTTTTCGTACATCATGCGTTCAACCGCGGCATCCTGCCCGTACTGGACAAAGAGGTCTGCAAGCTTCAACAACTGCCAGCCATTAGCCTGGCTGGCATCCTGAACGGCTTCATCCGCCCGGCCCAGTTCCAGCAGCCGAGTGACTACTTCCTGGATGCTCTTTGTCTCCCGCCCAATGCGCAGGAATTCTTCGTCGTTTAGTAGAGCTGCCTCCAAAGCTAACAGTAGGCCACCATAGTGCTCAAGACGCCAATCGCTTTCCTGCTTCTTTTCCTGAAGCTCGGCAAGTGCAGCGCGAACCCATTGTGCCACCAGATGTTTTTCTTCAGGAGTCGTATCCTGGAGGAATTCAGGTGGAATATCCCTGGTCAGGCCAAATCCACCATGGTCTACATCAAAGCAATACACTGCAAAAATGGTCCCCAGAATCTGCTCGCGGAGGATCTCATCTTCTCGTTCGCTCTCCAGACAAGCACCCAGGCCCTCGACGCAATCTTGAACGACGCGACCCAGCGCTCCATCCTCATCATGATAGGAGAGGTAATGGCTGAGCGTGCCCATCGCCACCACTTCGTAGATTGCTGCGGCATTGGCAAGATCCTGCTGGCGAGCGAAGCGAGCAGCGGTAGCGGTAATCTGATAGAGATCATGAGAGATACCATAGACGGCATCCCACCGGTGACCGGCATGTAGAAAAGCTTCATCGACTTGATCACGATACTCTTTGATATCGATGGGTACACTTTTATGACCGGGTACAGGTGGCATGGTGAGTTGCCATTCTACCTCTGGCTGTTTCTGGAGTAACTGTTTGATGAGTGTAATCAACTGGGCTTTGCTCTGTCGTTGCAGGATGATATCTATGTCGTCCGTTTGGGTGAACGCTTCCGGCTGCTCATTCCATGCGAGGAGCAATGCAGCAGTATGTTCGCATCCGCGATTTCCATCTATCGGTGTACCTGCTGAACAGGAGCAAAGGGCGGTGGTGATGCCAGTGCCATCGAATGTGAGCTGTACACGGTAGGGTTCGGGAAGTGAGCCATAGCAATAGGCTTTCAACGCCATTGCTTGTTGTTCCGGGTTAACGATGGCTCCATCACGAACAAGTAGCTGGCCCTTCTGGAAATTCTGCTCGCCGACGAAGGTGCGGATATTTTGTTCAGTTATGGTTGGTATAGTACTCATGGTCGGTGGACCTGTTCTAAGGCGGCTAGAAAAGCTCCATATCGCTGGCGGCTGTACCCGGCATCACCCCCCGCTTTGGTTTGTGAGAGGGCATCACGTAGCCAACCAGCAATGGCCTGGCGCTCCTCGGAAGTGGTATTTCCTATGAGCAGACCGGGAATGTCTTCATCCAGGTCCATCAATACAACCCGTAAGAATAATGCTGAATGCGATATACTCATCCCGATAGTCATTGAAGTGTTGGATGACCTCGGTGACCAGTACCTCGTAGATGGTGAGAGCGGCAGCATAATTCTCCTGTGCAGCAAACTCGTCAGCGATGCTTTTGATAGCGGCGAGTCTTCTCTCGACCTCGCCGCGTTTGCGCTTGCGCTGGTTCTCCCCAGCGGCCATCGCAGCCAGGACTTGCTGCCGGTAAACTTGAGGATCAAGAGAGGACTTCCGAGATGAGGCGGTTGGCAGTGGTGTTTTCACGAGCCATTCCAAATCCGGCTCCTGGCGCAACATCTGTGTAATAATGGCGATGAGTTCGCTTTTCTCGCGTTGTTCCAAGTTTTTCTTCAAATTGTTCATGCCTGTTTCCTCTAATGGGCTAGCCTTTACTTTTCGTGGGGAGGTACCTGTGCTACAACTTTGCTTTAGCCATTTCATCTTTCAGTGCAGGCAATCTGGCGTTACGTTCACGTAGGTCTGCAATATAGGTTGTCCACTCATTGTTTTTGCTTATCTTTTGATAGAGCTTACGGATGCTGAGCACGAGAATGGCAGGCACTTTATCGCTCATCACCGGCATATCATTTTCCAGATTCGTGTCAAAATCATACACGTCGAAGAGCGTTTGGAGTATTTGCCTGCGCACAGTTGTGTCATCCTGCAAGCCTCGAAGACAGTCGCTCAATCCCTCGACGCAGTCTTCAACCACATCATCTAACTGGCCCTCGTCAGCGTGCCAACGGAACGAATCATAGTTGTCGAGGATACCCCGGATGATGATCTCATAGAGCGCGGCAGCATCTGTGAAGTCATGTTGCTCTACATACTCATCAGCGATATCCACAATATCCAGTAGTGGTTCTGCCGCTCTGGCCTCAGACCCCCAGGTATTTCTGTCGGTGGTGTAGAAAATCTTCTCAACTTGCAGGCGGTAGACCTCTGCATTGAATGGTGCGCGCGGCTTCCTGGTTGCCGCCGGCTGTTTCGACACAATCAGCCCTGCCAGGTCAGGATGCTGTTGTACCATGCGTTGGATGAGCGCTAGTAGATCATCTCTGCTGAGTTGGTCTAAGGCCGCTTGTATATCATGTTCGCCCGGTGTTGGAATAGTGTTCATATCTTCTTCATTGCCGATGGGGTCAGTCATGGCATCTATCGATCTTTCCCCGGTACCATGAGGAATGCGTGATATGTTCCTACTCATGAGCAGTGCTCATGTGATAGGTCTATCTTACCATAGATGGCTACACCTTGTAGCAGCGCTTTTCTTAGTGCTGTGCGCATTGAATGCAGGGATTCAGTATACTCAAGGCAGCACAGCAGTTCCCAGGCTCATGAAAGATGGATGATAGTGAATAAGCAGCAGAGGATAATACTCCTTTCCCATCTCAGTTGTTTGCCTTCATAGCGGGTGTGGAGAGTACGTCAAAGATAAAAAATAGTGTAATTTATTATCGATAATAAATTACACTATTTGACGGGCTGAACCGATGGGCGTCCGATTATCCCCAAGAAGACCAGCGTGACAGGCAGACACGATCGGCCAAAGCTTCTCTCATGAGCGGAACATGGTTCTGCTGTTTCTCCTGCCTTTTTCAGGGAACAAAGTCCTTGGGAGGCTCACTCCACTTCTCGCCTGTCCTTCTGCAGAAGACGCCCGGCACAGGGCAGTACAGTTTCGATGTAATCCACCACCTTCTGGGCGAGGGGCTTCAGATATGGAGTGACCAGTGCCACTCGGTGTGCTCCAAGTGCTCGGATAGCCTCGATCAATGCATCCGCGCTCGTGACGACCGTGGGTATCGAAGCAGAATTGATCAACTGCTCTCTGATAGCCGCCGTTACACGCCGGTGCTCTCCGGGTCCCTGGGCCATAATAGCGACAAGACATCCATAGACCAGCGAATCGCAGGAGGCATCAGTCTATCCGTATCTACAGGACTGATACAATGCTCGGGCTATTGAATTAGCCATGGGAAAAGTATACGGTTGGCAAGAGAGTGTGTCAACGTTTCGGTCAACTGTCTCTGACGTAGCTCCAATGGATAGGCATGCGAGGTTTTACCTGGAAGCGAAAGAAGAAGGAGGCACGCAATTAAGAGGTTGATATGATATGATAATGGACGTGAGCTTCAGCAAATATCCGATACTCCGGCAGGGGTAAAGGAATAGAAAGGAGAAAACGCCAGAACCTGAACAATTAGCCTCCAATTGGATGTTTTTGCATTTCTCAAGTCTGGTATAAACTCGTAGTTTGTTGTATATCCTGTGCAGCAGTACAATCTTTCCTATTGCACTGTAAGTAGGAGCTCGTAGTTTAGTACTAAAGACGATACTTAGGCAATCGCAAAGGAGGTATTTCTTCCATGGACGTGTCCAAGGTCTACCAGTATGCAGTCAAGCCAGTTCCCGCTATGCCGCGTGCGCTTATCGGCCCTGGCGCAGCCGAATTGGCTGGCGCAGAAGCTGCCGGTATGGGACTCAAACATGTACTATTTGTCACCTCTGGACTTAGGGGAACCGGCATCATCGATGAGATGAAGAGCATTTTTGAAAAAGCCGGCGTTGCGGTTAGCATCTACGACAAAGTTGAGTCCAACCCCAAGGACTACAACTGCATGGATGCTTACAAGATGTATATTGATGACAAGTGCGACGGCTTCGTCTCTATTGGCGGCGGAAGTTCGCACGATGCAACGAAGGGAGCGCGTGTCGTTGCCACGCATGATGGTCGCAACATCAACGAGTTTGAAGGCTGGAACAAGTCGGATCGCCCGAATAGGCCTCCGCACATCGCCATCAACACGACCGTGGGTACCGGCTCTGAAACTACCGCAGCTTACGTGATTACCGATACTAGCTCTCCCAAGGCACCGTTTAAGTGGGTTGCCGTTGATTTTCCTTCCATGGCTACGCTGGCAATCAATGACCCGGCGCTTTTCACAACGCTACCGCCCGAATATATCGCCTTTACCGGTTTTGATACCATAGCTCACGCCTCAGAATGCTATACCTCGAATCTAGATCATCCGCTCGCCAATCCCATAGCGCTTCAGGCCGTCAAATTGGCCTCCGAAAACCTGCGTGAGGCCTACGCCAACCCCAAAAACTACGATGCGATGATGAATATGATCTGGGCGGAGTACACGGCTGCGTATGCATTCATGAGCGGCTTCCTGGGCATTATCCACTCGCTGTCGCATGCGGTGTGCGCCTATTACGATATTCACCATGGCCTTAACA
>WNGK01008456.1_pt1 | contig 10675 bp, 5 predicted proteins | sample 5400601 | NCBI WGS metagenome assembly WNGK01 (sample SAMN13153376, study PRJNA577476) | soil metagenome | isolation source: 60 cm soil or saprolite under Garry oak tree replicate 1 | place: USA:California | collected 2016-06-15
ACGGGTCAAAGCGTGTTTGCCGCTCTCCGTAGCTTATCGCAGCTTGCCACGTCCTTCATCGCCTATTGGCACCAAGGCATCCATGATGCGCTCTTTGTAGCTTGATCAATCTGTTGTGCCACCGGGGGATTGCTCCCGCAAATGACACAGATTTTTTGATAACTGAAACTCTCCTGAACCCCGATAGAAATCGGGGCTACAGATATTTTCAGACTCAGCTCTTAAAGTTGTACTTTCTTACTACCCTGTATGTAGATGTCAAAGAACCAGCCGTTCTGCACATTTCGGCGACAAAAAAACTCAATCTTGCACCGACGATAATTTCCTGTCAGAAAATCATGCCGGGACAAAATTGAGCTCCAATTTGCAGTCCCAAATGTACGTAGAACGAACTCCGTGATTAGAGGAGCCCCGCTTCCAACGGGATTAATATGATAGCGCACGTTTAATGGGCGTCAACCATTTTCGAGAAATTTCCTCAAGATCATTCTGTTTCGCATCGTGCTCCACCACAGGGGCTTACCGTGAGACATGTGCCCTCAAACAGTTGAACCGACGATGAAAGTGAAAATTTTTGGATATGCCTAAAGCAAAAAAATCCTGGCTGTAAATCTTCCGGGTATCGAAAAATTTGTGGCAATTAACTGACGCCTGGGCCGCGGTTTCCAAATATCCAATCCTATTACAACAGCAGAAGTCGACCGGCACTTCGCGAACCTTTACAGTAGGTGGCATGAAAACGGCGCGCGACCCGAGCAGACGGACGGTAAGCTGGCGTGTCAGCGCCTGCGGCAGCCCTTTTTTACGCCACAAATTGACGCGCGAAACGATCTCATGCGACACTCGCGGATCAACGACGTGACGCGGCGCAGTCATCCGCCCGTTAACTACTGAGTTGGTCGGGAACAGCCTCGCTTTGCCTGACGTTCCGAAGCGGGCAACATCAAGGTCTGGGCATGACCGATTGGGAAGATTTATACGCCCAAACTGGCTGAGAAATTCGATTACCGAAAAACATTTTACCACCAACTCGCCAGGAACTTAATCGATTCCAGTGATTTCATTATCCTCTCCGATGTTTTCGAACATTTAGTTCCTCCTATTAGCCGGGCTTTCAAAAATGTTTTGAAAATTTTGAGCCCTGGAGCTGTTCATTCTCACAGTTCCTTATCGCCCGCTACCGAAAACGATCGAGCACTTTCCGGCCCTCACCGATTTCACTCTAATCGAAAAACGGCTCGTAATTCCTCAGCAATGTCACACAGAGTGAGTTATTCAGGAATTTGAGCAGCTAGTCTTTCACGCTGCACCCAGCTTGTGTTGGAGACGCGAGTCTTCGGCGAGGAGGATCTACTTCAGCATTTGCGGGACGCAGGCTTTGAAGACAGTAAAGCGTACCGGGCACGTGATTTTCTCCAACGGTGTGTGATGGCCAGAGCCTTGGTCTTCCAATCTCCGTGAGAAAGCCGACGAATCACTCTTGAAAAAACTTAAGAATCGTCCGGCTAATCCAGCCCGCTCTCGCGGTCAGAGCGCTTCCAACCGGCCGTGTTCGCCTTCCATCGCTCCTCATCGGTTGTATGAAAAGGTGGCACGGAAAAAGCGCGTCGCAAAGTCCGCGGAACGGCTTGCGTATGAGCCAATTTTCTGGTGTCAAGCTTCGGTGGCGGCGGAGTAGCGGGATCCGCAGTTCCCTTTGTGATGCAGGGTGATTGACCTTACGCGGACATTTTCGGCCGGGTCGCCGTCCACGCCAGCATTCGGATGGTCGCGCAGCCGCCAGCACGCTGCGCTTCTTTGATTCGTGCACGCCGTGATCTCGCTGCGCGTTTGAGTTCGAGAATCCGTCAACAAAAAAAATTGCGTCTCATTGAAGTTTTTGCTGGACTCGAACGGGCCTCCTCTGACACGCTCGGCCCTCTTCTCAAAGAAAACTCCTATTTTAAAACAAACGCCTTATGAAAACATACGCATTAATCATCGTCGGCGCCGTCTTCATGGTCTTCTCCCATCTCGTCGGCGCCAGTCAGGCAGATGACACCATTATAACAATCGCCGGCCACACGGCGGGTGTTACGCCCTTCATCAGTAAATTGACCTTAGCGGCCAGCAATACGACTACTCTGAAGAGCATTCAGTTCGCGATCGATCCGAAACCGGGCTCCGTCACCCGGCCACTGTCAGGCACTTATTCCAATGACTACCTCGTGAGCCGGGGGTTTGAACACCCGCCAGGCCCGCCAGTAAACCTGATTACTTTGCCAGTCTATGGACTTTACGCTGGATATACGAATATCGTTAGACTGACTTATCGCTTTCTGGACGGTTCTTCAAAGCAAGATATCACCTCGGTCACGACCGCCACTTTCGATGATCAGGGCTGCGGCTACAACAATCCGACCAAGCTTCAACCCAGGACGAACAGCACTACTTTGAGTTATGATTATATCTTTGACAGGTCTGCTTGCGGCGATTTCTCACCTGTCATTCTCGATACCGACGGAGCATTGCGCTGGGTGAGCCCACTGCCCACGGAGTTCGCTCTTTTTGCGTCTTCCACTTTCTTCGATAACGCGGTATACCTGACACAAGGCAGTCAGTTGTTTCGAGTCGAGCTTGATGGGAGCGTCAGTTTGCTTGCAGACTATAACAATATCGGCGTAATCAACTTGCATCATAATATCGATACCGGGAAAACAGGACTACTCATTGAACCAGATACCACGACCTACTTCGAATCTGTAATCTTGGAAATTAATAGTTCAGATGGCACGGTGTTGAACACGTTTAACATGGCGAGCATCATCAGCGCAGCCATGATCGCTGGAGGTGATGATCCGAGTCAATTTGTCTTCCCAACGCCGACGGACTGGTTCCATAACAATGGTGTCGCATACAATCGGGCCGACGACTCTCTGATCGTTTCGAGCCGCGAGAACTTCCTCATATGTATCGATTATGAAACAAGAGCGATCAAATGGATCCTGGGAGATCCGACGAAAAAGTGGTACCAATTTCCGTCTTTGAGAAAATTTGCGCTCGCGGTGGCGCCTGGCAGCCTGGCACCGATTGGTCAACACGCGCCCTCGATCACCTTCGATCAGGGCCTGATGGTCTATGATAACGGCCAAAAGAGTCAATTTCAGAATCCTCCAGGGGATCAACGCGACTATGTGAGTCCCCGCAAGTATACCTTGGATCTGGTAGGAAAGGTCGCCACTGAAGTGTGGAACTACCCCGCGAACCAAAGCATCCACAGCCCGTTCTGCTCAAGCATCTATGAGGATGCCCCTTACAACTATCTAATTGATCATGCGTTCGTTAATGGTGGTGGACCGCCGACCGTTCCCACGTTCGCCCAACTCCTGGGCTTGGACGCTCTCGGCGAAAGGATTTTCTATTATCAATACCCGACCATGGGCTGTAACACTGCATACAACTCCATTCCCATTCATTTGGAAAATACGAAGTTCCCGACAGTGGGACCTCAAGCGCTCAACCTCTCTACCAGGGGGCTCGTTTCGGTCGGTGACAATGTTCTGATCGGTGGCTTTATCGTCACCGGGACCGATCCCAAGAAGATGATACTTCGCGCGCTGGGGCCATCGCTCAGCGGCTTCGGGCTTTCCGGTGTGCTCACCGATCCGGTTCTCAGCGTGTATAACTCTTCCCACACTCGGATCGCAAGCAACGACAACTGGCAGTCCGATCCAAACCACTTTATAGTAGAAGCCAACGGACTCGCGCCGGCCAATCTATTGGAATCAGCCACTGTAGTGACCTTGGCGCCGGGCGCCTACACTGTGATAGTCACCGGACATGACGCAACTCCGGGGATTGGCTTGGTCGAGCTTTACGATCTCTCGCCCCTATCCAACTCTAAGTTGGGAAACATGAGCACCCGCGGTTCCGTCGGTACGGTAGATAACATACTCATCAACGGCTTTATCGTTGGAGACGTAGCAAGCGCGACCGTCGTCGTGCGCGCCCTTGGCCCATCGCTGGCTTCTTTCGGTGTGAGCGGAGTGCTAAGCGATCCCACGCTGACGATCTACGACGCGAATGGCTCTGTCATCGCGAGAAACGACAACTGGCAAGACGATATTAACGCGATCGACGTCCAGAAGAATGGACTCGCGCCGCCAAATCCGTTGGAATCGGCAATCGTGCTCCACCTGCCCGCGGGAGCATATACCGCCATCGTGCGCGGAGCCAATGGCGGTACAGGCGTTGGCTTGGCCGAAGTCTACACCCTCCACTAATCAGTAAGCGGTCTAACGGCAGCGGGCGGTAGCCGCATCTGACGACTAAATTCATTCGCTTTCGATATTCAATTCGCGCTCTATTGCAGAATTCCAAACAGCGATGGTTTTTGCCGTTGGTAGCTCCCTGTAAGAATTGGAGGCGGCGTGAGCAGCTCACATCCGTCTTCCGGCTGGATTGATCTCATGCGGCACTCTGGCGTTAGGGTATACACTCGTCCGCAGGAATTGCGTCTCATTGAAGTTCTTGCTGGACTCGAATGGGCCTTCTCTGACATGCTCGGTCACTCTTCTCGAAGAAAACTCCTATTTTAAAACAAACGCCTTATGAAAACATGCTCATTAATCATCGTCGGCGCCATCTTCATGGTCTTCTCCCATCTCGTCGGCGCCAGTCAGGCAGATGACACCACGATCACAATCACCGGCCACACGGCAGGTGCTACGCCCTTCATCAGTAAATTGACCTTAGCGGTCAGCAATACGAGCGTTCTGAAGAGCATTCAGTTCACGATCGACCCGAAACTAGGCTCAGTCACACGACCATTGTCCGGCACTTATTCCAACGACTACCTCGTGAGCCGGGGGTTTGAACACCCGCCAGTAACGGAGATTATTTTGCCAGTCTATGGACTTTACGATGGATATGCGAATATCGTTAGACTGACTTATCGCTTTCTGGACGGTTCTTCAAAGCAAGATGTCACCTCGGTCACGACCGCCACTTTCGATGATCCATGCGGATACAAGAATCCGACGATCCTGCAAGCACGTACAAATAGCACTAGCCTGAGCTACGACTACATCATGGTTAAAGGGTCTTGCAGCAATTTCGCACCTGCCATCATCGATACGGACGGCGCACTGCGGTGGGTGGGCACGGCTGGCTTGTCGTTCGGTAGTGCCACCTTCTTTGATAACGCAGCCTATTTGGCTCATGGCCACCTCCTGTCTCGAATCGACCTCGATGGCGCTTTCACCCTCCTTGGCGATTACAGCAGTCTGGGAGTTGTTAATTTCCACCACAACATCGATCGTGGCAAAGTTGGAATTATCCTGGACGCGGATACCACAACGTACTTCGAATCGACAATGATCGAGGTGGACGTTTCAGGCACAGTCTTGAAGCAATGGAACATGGCCCATATCATCAGTGCAGCCATGATCGCCGGGGGAGACGACCCCAGCCGGTTCGTCTTCCCGACGCCAAACGACTGGTTCCATCTCAACGCCGTCACGTACAACAGGGCAGATGACTCCTTGATCATTTCAAGCCGGGAAAATTTCCTCATATGCCTCGATTATGAAACAAACGGGATCAGATGGATTCTGGGCGATCCGACGAAAAAGTGGTACCAATTTCCGTCATTGAGGAAATTTGCGCTCGCGCTCGCGCCCGGCAGCCTGCCCCCGATCGGACAACACGCTGTCGGGGTCACCTTTGATCACAACATCCTGGTGCTTGATAACGGACAAAACAGCGTCTTTCAGGTGCCTCGGGGAGACCAACGTGGCTATGCCAGTCCGCGTAAGTACGAGGTGGATTTGAACGCAAAAATCGCCACCGAAGTCTGGAATTTTGAGATAGGTCAAAGTATCGTTTGTCCCTTCTGCGGGAGTGTCTATGAGGACGCTCCGCTGAACTACCTCGTCGACTATGCATTTGAAAACGCCGGTGGAACCCAAAACGCGTTCGCGCAACTCGTCGGCTTAAATGCTGCTGGCGAGACGATTTTTTCCTACCGGTACCCGACCTTTAGCTGTACGACGGCCTATCGCGCCTTCCCCATTCATCTAGAAAATACGAAGTTTCCGACAGTGGGACCTCGAGCGCTCAACCTCTCTACTCGGGGGCTCGTTTCGGTCGGTGACAATGTTATGATCGGTGGCTTTATCATCACCGGGACCGAGCCCAAGAAGATGGTGCTTCGCGCGCTGGGGCCATCGCTCAGCGGCTTTGGGATTTCCGGTGTGCTCAGGGACCCGGTTCTCAGCGTGCATAACTCTTCGCACACTCTCATCGCAACCAACGACAACTGGCAGTCGGATCCAGGCCACTCGGAAATAACAGCCAACGGGCTCGCGCCAGCCAATCTATTGGAATCGGCTACTCTACAGACCTTGGCGCCGGGCGCCTACACCGTGATAGTCACCGGAAAGGACTCGACCCCGGGGATTGGCTTGGTGGAGCTTTACGACCTCTCGCCGCTGTCCAAGTCTAAGTTGGCGAACATGAGCACCCGCGGTTCCGTCGGCACGATCGATAACATACTCATCAGTGGCTTTATCGTTGGAGACGTGGCAAACGCGACCGTCATCGTGCGTGCCATTGGCCCATCGCTGGCTTCTTTCGGTGTGAGCGGAGTGCTAAGCGATCCCACCCTGACGATCTACGACGCGAATGGCTCTGTCATCGCGAGCAACGACAACTGGCAAGACAATATTAACGCGATTGGCGTCCAGAAGAATGGACTCGCGCCGCCAAATGCGTTGGAATCGGCAATCGCGCTCCACCTGCCCGCGGGAGCATATACCGCCATCGTGCGCGGAGCCAATGGCGGTACAGGTGTTGGCTTGGCCGAAGTCTATGAGCTCGATTAACCCGTAAGCGGGCGATAGCCGCATCTGTGGCAGTTTTGGTGATGCGATTCCTTCCATAACCGGTTGGTCCTGCATGAGTAGGTACGTCGCAAATCCATTAAAAATCGCGATCATTGTCACACCTATACTTAGGGAAAGCTGGAGCTTGATTGCTCGATAGATCGAGCTATCGTTTATGACCTAACATCTTCCTGACTGGCGACAATCGCAACATTTTCCGAGACACACACCCGAAACGGGCTGTTATGAAGTGTTTGGTGCGCAGTGCATAACGCCCTATTGAAAATTGGGGTCGCGAACACATAATTCCGGCGTCAAGTTTTTATAGACCTTCACGCGGCCTCTTTTAGTCTTGGTCATCGCGGCAATCATCTGCGTCGGTTTAATCTTGCCCATTTCAATGAAGTAATCGTCTAAGCCGGCAACAAAATCGATGAAGTAGCAATCTCTCGGATCGGAAACATCGAAGTTATAACCAAAGGCGCGATCAACGAACACATTAATAAGGTTGCCGAAGCCGATAAAGCAGTGGAACTGAAACGTTTTCAGAAGCAACGGGAGAGTCTCTTGCGCGCGAATCCCCTCAAATCCCGACGTAGAGCAATCCCAGTTTTCATATATGGGTTCCATACGGTGCAGTTGGTGATTCCATTTATGTTTATCATCCAACAGCGACCAAAACGCATGGACGAGTTCCAAAGCTTCCGGCCACCGCATGTGGCCATTCCTGCCGATCATGTCGTTCGCGAGGAAAAACCCCTCGTCCGTCATCGATTCGTAGGTCTTTTCAAACAAGGTCTCTAGCTCGACAAAATGGTGTAGACTTTGATTGGCGATGACGATATCGTAAGCCTTCTCCACCACCCAACTGTTAATGTCACTTTCAATGAAGCCGAATCGCGAACTAAGGTTTCGTTGACCAGCGAGCTGCGCTCCCCTTTCGAGCATCTGCCGATTGACGTCAAGGCAATCGACCGCAAAGTTTTGCACTCCCCTTTCGATTAATAACTCCGACACGTGAACCTCAATGTCGCAATTTCCAGCTCCTAGGCTGAGGATTCTACAACAGGATTCCGGTGCAGCCGCCGCAATCCGACTTATGTATTGAACGTAAAACTGATACGGATCGCCAAAGCCGAGCGTCTCCAACTTCGGCCTCAAATACTTGTTAGACCAGTAAGAGAATATCGGAGGTAACTCGCTGATGTTGACAAAATCCCGAAAATTGCCAAGTTCCTGTTCCAGCTTTTCAGTGTAGGACATGATTGGTACGTTCGACCGATCAAATCTATCAGTCGACCGGAAATGCACCAACGAATGCTATGGCAAGGCCTTGGGAATTGCTCTCGTATTCGCCATTCGGACCGGGGACTTCTCGAAACAGGTCAAGCCCAGTTACATCGTTAGCGGATGGAAGGATGGCCACCCACAAGAGAGACTCCGTTTGCCAAATCCGTTCAAGGTAGAGCTGCCGATCCCGATGTTGAATTCGGATGCGCACATGCCCGCTCTCCGGGACCGCGCAGCAGTATCGCAATACGATTAGCAGCTTCTGTTGGCACGGCGGAATGTTAAATCTGCCGGGTTGAGATTTTAACATCAAGCTGACGATAGGCCTGCCCTGTTCGGCCCCTTGTGCACTAAATTGCCAGCAGTCCGCTGGAAAGAAATTCGCGATCTCATTTTCGTCCGCCGCTTGAATATCTGGAAGCAGGGAGCAGTCATGAAGGAGAATCCTCCTGATCCGATCGTTGAATGCGTAGATGATATCGCCCTTTTTTTCAAAGCCGTCCTGCAAGACAGGATTGCGCCGGTGTGCTTGGCCGTTGGGCTTTTCAACAATGATTTGGACTGCAGCGCCGAAGATCTCCGATAGAGCGGTTCGAAACGTTTCCTGATCGGAAACAGGTGGAAGGCTGCAGAGCGATTGAGCGATCTGCTGAGCGAATGGCCGTAGCTGCTCGGGCGATGGCAGGTGGAACTGCATGCCTTCGGCCACATCATCAAAGTCCTGCATGGCCCTGGTGCGTCGCTCAGCCAACGTTGATTCAATGATGTTGGATAAATTCTCGGGACCTTTGTCGCGGCTATCCAACCAGAGCTTTTCCAACTCACCCATACAGTCTCCCGGAGTTAATACGAGTTTGGTGATCTTTGTGTTCGAATTGAGCAGGTCGAGCAGGCGCCGGAGTGGGATCATCTGATTCTCTATCATGCCGAACAGCGTTTCGGGTCTGCTGCCAGGATAGGGTTCGGCGAAAGTGCGAATAACTCCCAGGTCATTCAAAGCGCGCTCAAACTTCGTGAAATTTGCCGGTCGGTTGGTGCGGAATGCATAAAAGCAACATTCTCGATGGCATGGCTCGTTGTGTAACAAAAGCAGACCACCCGGTGCGAGTACGCGTTGAAGCTCGGAAATAACTATCTCATACTTCCATGTGTGATGAATAGCAGAGCTGATATATATCAAATCGAAGGAATCTGCTTCGAAGGGCAGAGCATGAAAATCACCCGCCACAAGCTGTGGTCGGGTTGAGATGCCAGCGGCGTTTGCCATTCGCCTGCCTAATTGCAGTGCTTTAGCTGAGATATCGAGCAAAGTAACATCGCAGTTCAGTTCCTGCTGTAGTCGGTAGCCAGTAGTGTGCGCATAACTGGCCACCTCCAGAACTTTCATCTCGTGTGCTCTGGAACGGCGGCCGTGATCGTCCAGGGCAGACAAGACGTAATGATAATGGGCCTCACTCACCTGCCCCAAATTAGGATCAACCGTCAAGGAGTGCCAGGCACACTCTCCGACCAGGGCCTGGTACTCCCCGATTAAATCTAAATTGCCATGGTCCACTGTTTGTGTCGCCGCCTTCGCCTTTTAAACCAATACGCGCTCTGGATACTCGTTTCCGACCGGCCCGTTCTGATTTACTCGCGTCGCGGACCGAATATGTCATAGTTCTTTCGGAGTGCAAATAAACGACCGGATCGAACGCATCAATGCCGATACGCCTCGCTACCCCGAGCCAGAATTCCTCCTCGGGACGAACGTCAGCATGGAAATCGATTCGCCATTCTGATCAACATGGAGCGCCAAACTAATTTTCAGCCCGGGATGTTGTGTTTTCAATGCAATATCTGTGGCGAGCATTGCCAGACCGCGTTGGATCGGCTTGGTCGGGAAGAGATTTCCTGCAAAGGTTGCAGCTCATCCCCCCGAGCCCGCGCCATCATCCGCGTACTTTCCACTGAGCTTTTTGGTAAAAACCTCCTCTTGAGCGATTTCCCTGCGCGTCCCGATATCCGTGGGTTGGGAATGACTGACTCGAAAGGCTACGCGGATAGGCTGGCTGAAAAATTCAGTTACCGAAACACCTATTACCACAAAGAGCCGAGACTCGATATTTCCGCGGTGGAAATCCCTGCGCATCTTCGATCCAACGATTTCGTTATCTCATCAGAGGTGTTTGAACATGTCGTTCCACCGGTTAGCCGAGCATTTGAGAACGTTTCAAAGATGCTAAAACCCGGGGGGCTCTTTGTTCTCACTGTGCCTTATACGAACAACAAAGATACGATCGAACACTTCCCGGAACTTTATGATTTCACGGTCGTCGAGGATCACGAAGCCGTCGTTCTAAGAAATAGGACCAGAGAAGGTGTGATCCAGGAATTTAGGAACCTCGTTTTCCACGGCGGACCAGGCACCACCCTTGAGATGCGCGTGTTCTCTGAAAATTCTATTATTCAGCACCTCAGAAACGCCGCTTTCCATGCGATCAAGGTTCACCGCGAACCAGATTTTGCTCACGGCGTGTGGT
>WNGK01015779.1_pt2 | contig 10675 bp, 8 predicted proteins | sample 5400601 | NCBI WGS metagenome assembly WNGK01 (sample SAMN13153376, study PRJNA577476) | soil metagenome | isolation source: 60 cm soil or saprolite under Garry oak tree replicate 1 | place: USA:California | collected 2016-06-15
TGGGGACGCCGCCTTCCTCTCGCCGACCCTCCCCTCCGGAGGAGGAGAGGGGGGTCGACTTCGCGGGAGAGGGGATCGGCTACGTCGCAGCCTTCACCTTCTTCAGCAGCTCCTGCCGCTGCTGCTCGAGGACGGGGGGGAGGGTCTTGCCGAGCTTCTGGAACCACTCGGCCTGGTTCTCGAGCTCGCCCACCCACTCCTTCAGGTCGATGCGAGTCGCAGTGGAGACGTCGGCGTCCTTGAGGCCGCGCACGTCGAGATCGCCGGGCTGGGGCGTGAAACCGAGCGGCGTCTCGGTCGCCCCCGCCTTGCCTTCGCAGCGCTCGAGCATCCACTTCAGGACGCGCATGTTGTCGCCGTAGCCGGGCCACAGCCACTTGCCGTCCGCGCTCTTCCGGAACCAGTTGACGAGGAAGACCTGAGGCGGCTTCGGGATGCGCTTCTCCATCGCGAGCCAGTGCCCGAGGTAGGTACCCATGTCGTAGCCGCAGAACGGGAGCATGGCCATCGGGTCGCGGCGCACCACCCCGACCGCGCCGGTGGCGGCGGCGGTGGTCTCGGACCCCATCGTCGCGCCGAGGTAGACGCCGTGCTTCCAGCCGAACGCCTGGAGCACCAGCGGCACGGTGGTGGAGCGGCGGCCGCCGAAGATGATGGCGCTGATGGGCACGCCCTTCGGATCGTCGTACGACGGGGACAGGGCGGGGTTGTTCTGCACCGGCGCGGTGAAGCGGCTGTTCGGGTGGGCCGCCTTGTCGGAGGAGCCCTTCTTCCAGGCGTGGCCCTTCCAGTCGATGAGCTCCGCCGGCGTCTCGCCGTCCATGCCCTCCCACCAGACGTCCCCGTCCTTGGTGCGCGCCACGTTGGTGTAGAGCGTGTCCTTCTTGATGGTGTCCATCGCGTTCGGGTTCGTCTTGCGGTTCGTCCCCGGCGCGACGCCGAAGTACCCGTACTCCGGGTTCACCGCCCACAGCCGCCCGTCGTCGCCGACGCGCATCCAGGCGATGTCGTCGCCGACGGTGCGGATCTTCCAGCCCTGGAGCTCCGCGGGCGGGATCATCATGGCGAAGTTGGTCTTGCCGCACGCCGACGGGAAGGCGCCGGCGACGTAGCGCTTCTCGCCCGACGGGCTCTCCGCCTCCAGGATGAGCATGTGCTCGGCCAGCCAGCCCTCGCTCTTCGCGAGGTAGGAGGCGATGCGGAGCGCGAGGCACTTCTTGCCGAGGAGGGCATTTCCGCCGTACCCGGAGCCGACCGACCAGATGGCGTTGTCCTGCGGGAAGTGGCAGATGAACCGCCGGTCCGGGTTGGAGTCGGCGACCGAGTGCAGGCCCTTGTTGAACTCCTTCGACTCGGCGCCGAGGCGGTCGAGCGCGACCTTCCCCATGCGCGTCATGATCCCCATGTTGAGCGCGACGTACACGGAGTCGGTGAGCTCGATGCCGACCTTCGCGAACGGCGAGCGCGCCGGCCCCATGACGTAGGGCACGACGTACATGGTCCGGCCCTTCATCGAGCCGTCGTAGATCCCGGCGAGCTTCTGGTACGCCTCCTGCGGCGCCATCCAGTTGTTGGTCGGCCCGGCCTCTTCCTTGGTCGGGGTGCAGATGAAGGTGAGGTGCTCGACCCGCGCCACGTCGTTCGGGTTCGAGTGGTGGAAGTAGCAGCCGGGCAGCTTCTTCTGGTCGAGCGGGATGAGCACCCCAGCCTCGAGCGCAGCCTGGGTGAGCTGCTTCTTCTCCTCCGCCGAGCCGTCGCACCAGTGCACGCGGTCGGGCTTGCACATCTTCGCCATCTCATCGACCCAGGCGAGGAGGTGCGGATTCGACGTCGGGCGCTTCTCACCACTGTCGACGCGTGCGCGCATGGGGATGGTTCCTTCGGGGCAAGGGGTGGGCAAGAGAGGGACTGAAAACGTAGCCGAGAAGGAAACGATGCGCTACCGCGGACGCGCAGATCGTCACAACCCATTTGCAGCGCGCCAGCGCTCGCCGCAACGCTTTGTCGCGAGCCCTATCTTGTCGCCATGACGGAGCAGGTCCACGGACCCCAGGTGATGGATCGGGGCGTCCGCTTCTCCATCTGGGCCCCCAGTCGCGACGCGCTCGCCGTGCGGCTGGGTGGTCGGGACCACCCGCTCGAGCGGGGGGAGGGGGGCTGGTGGACCGCGCTCGTCCCCGAGGCGCGCATCGGCGAGCGTTACCAGCTCGCGCTGCCGGACGGGCGGGCCTTCCCCGATCCTGCGTCCCGCCGCCAGCCTGCGGGCGTTCACGGGCCCTCGGAGGTGTGGGACGCGCGCCGCTACCCGTGGCGGAACGCCTTCCCCGGCTTGCCGCTCGAGGAGCTCGTCTTCTATGAGCTGCACGTCGGCACCTTCACGCCCGAGGGCACGCTCGACGCCGCCGCCGCCCGGCTGAAGGGCCTCGCCGAGCTGGGCGTGAGCTGCATCGAGCTCATGCCGATCCAGCCGTTCCCCGGGAGACGCAACTGGGGCTATGACGGGACGGCGCTGCACGCCGTGCACGAAGGATACGGGGGGCCGGAGGCGCTGCAGCGTTTCGTCGACCAGGCGCACGGGTTCGGTCTCGCCGTGTGCCTGGACGTCGTCTACAACCACCTCGGCCCGGAGGGGAACTACCTCTCCGTGTGGGGGCCTTACTTCACCGATCGGCACAAGTCACCCTGGGGCGACGGCGTCAACTACGACGGCGCCGGCTCCGGCCCGGTGCGCGCCTTCGTGCTGCAGGCGGCGCTGCAATGGGTGCGCGACTTCCGGGTGGACGTGCTCCGGCTCGACGCGGTGCACGCCATCCCGGACGACAGCCCGCGCCATCTCGTCGGCGCGCTGTGCGACGCGGTGGCGGCGTTCGCGAAGGAGAGCGGCCGCCGCATCCACGTGGTGGCGGAGAGCGATCTCCAGGACCGCAAGGTGGTCGACCCGCCGCCGCGAGGCTGGGGATGCTCGTCGATGTGGTCGGACGACTTCCACCACGCGCTCCATGCGCTGCTCACCGGCGAACGGCGCGCGTTCTACGAGGACTTCGGCGGGATCGAGCCGCTCGCGCGGGCGCTGCGGGAGGGCTTCAAGAAGCCCTGGGGCACCGACACGAAGGGGCTCTCCCCGGCGCGCTTCGTCTTCTGCGCCCAGAACCACGATCAGGTCGGGAACCGCCCGCTGGGCGAGCGGCTCTCGCAGCTCGTCCCGCCGGAGGCGCTCTTCCCCGTGGCGACGCTGCTCTTGCTCGGCCCGGGCCTGCCGCTCCTCTTCATGGGCGACGAGTGCGGCGAGGAGCGGCCGTTCCTCTACTTCACGAGTCACGGCGATCCGGCGCTCGCACAGGCGGTGACGGAGGGGCGCAAGGCCGAGCACCGCGCCGAGGCCGGAGCGGACGTGCCGGACCCGCAGGCGGAGGAGACCTTCCGCCGCTCGCTCCTCACCCACCGCCGCGACGGACGGCACGGGGAGCTGTGGCTCCACCAGCAGGCCATGCTTCGTATCCGGCGGCGCCATACCCGGGACCTCGGCGCCCGCTGGCCCGAGGTCGCGACCGACGGGACGAGCGTGACCCTGCGCCGCCCCGGGCTGGAGGTGATGGTGAACCTCGGCCCGGCCGAGGCAGGGGGCCTGCCGGGCTGGGGCTGGCGCGTCGGCGAGCGCTGATCCCTACGAGCCCTTCAGCTTCTCCCGCAGGAGATCGCCGAGCGTGCCGAACCCCTTTCCGCCGCGGCCCTGGGGCGCCGCCTTCCTCATGTACTCCTGCGCTTCCTTGCGCTCCGCGGCAGCCTCCGCCTCGACCTTGGAGAGGCGCAGCCGTCCCTGCTCGTCCCTGGCCGAGATGGCGCATTCGATCTCGTCGCCGACCTTGAAGGCGCGGCGGAGATCGGTGCCGCGCTGCGTGCCGCTCTCGCTGGCAGGCACGAGGCCGCGACCGCCCGGGAACCGGACGAAGAGCCCGAACGGCTCGATCTTGTCGACGATCGCCTTCACCACGTCGCCCACCCTGGCCGGCGGCGGCGGCGCGGTGACGGTCCGCTGCTCGCCCTCCGGCGCCGCCTTCGGCTCCGGACGCGGCGCCAGCGCGCGGACGGAGAGGCTGATGCGCTCGCCCTTCTTCGCGTCCTGGTCGATGCGCAGCACCTGCACCTTCACGCCGTCGCCCGACTTGAGGAGATCCTGCGGCTTCGAGACCCGATCCCAGGCCAGCTCGGAGACGTGGACCAGGCCCTCCAGCCCGCCGATGTCGATGAAGGCGCCGTAGTCCTGCACGGCGGTGACGGTGCCGTCGAAGACGGCCCCCTCCGCGAGCTGCTCGCGCGTCTTGCGGGCGCGGTTGGCACGCTCCTCCTCCAGCAGCGCGCGCCGGGAGAGCACCGCGTCGCGGCCGTCGGCTCGCTGCACCTTGAACTGGAGCTTCTGGCCGACGAAGACCGACGGATCGCCCACGAAGCGCACGTCGATCTGCGAGACCGGGCAGAAGGCGCGCTGCCCGAGCACCTCGACCTCGAGCCCACCCTTGTTGACGGCCTTCACCACGCCGTCGACGGGGAGGCCGGTCTGGGCCGCGTCCACCAGGGCCTGGTGATCGCGGTGCAGCTTCGACTGGGCGCGGCCCTTCGACACGACCACTCCGCGCTCGCCGCCCTTCACCACCACGCCGTCGACGATGTCGCCGATGCGGGCCTGCACCTCGCCGGCGTCGTCCTTCAGCTCGGCGATGTCGATCATGCCCTCGGCGACGCCCGAGCCGAGCTCGAGGAAGGCGACGTCGTGCCCGACCTGGATGATCTTGGCGGCGACCTTCTCGCCCATCTGCCAGCGCTTGCGGGGCGTCGCGTCGCTGCCCGCGAGGAGCTCCGCGAACGTGCCCTCGTCGGGCATGGGCGCCTCGGGCGGCGGCGGAGGCGGCTCTCCGCGGAGCTGCGGTCCCTCCGGCGCGGCCTCGCGCGGCCGGTCCTCGCGCGCGCGGTCGCGCCGCGGCGGGCCATCACCGCGCGGGCGCCCACCCGGGCCGCGCCCAGGCGAGCGCGAGGGCGCGGGACGGCCGCCAGGAGCGCGGTTGCCGGCAGCGGCAGCGGCTCCCGGGGTCCCGGCAGGCGTGGCCCGTTCGGCGACGCGCTGCCAGAGCGGCCGGTCGTCGGGGGCCGGTGGCTCGGCCGGAGCGCCGGCGGAACCCGGCTCTGGAGCAGCGTGGGAGGGCGGGGACAGCTGACCCTTTCGGATCACCACCGGGCCTGCGCGATCGGGCTTCTTCTCTTCTGCCATGACGGGCGCGGGTTATAGCAGAGGCGCGCTGGGACAGCACCAGCGCTGCCGCGCTCGGGGTGGGATGGTGCGGCTGAAAGTGCTATCACGGGCTCCGGATGGCCGGCCGGGTGGTGATCTTCGTCGCGCACGCGGACGCGACCTCGCTCCGGCTGGCAGGCTCCTGCGCGCTCGCCGCGGCCGCGATGGACGATCGCGTGGACGTGTTCCTCTTCGGTTCAGCGCTCGGCGCCGTGGTGGCGGCCGTGGGCGACGCCGAGCACCCTGCCGCCTTGCTGCTCCAGGCTCGCGAGGCAGGCACTTGCCGCCTGCTCGGCTGCAGCGCCAGCCTGGTGTCAGAGAAGGTGGACCCCGCCGGGGCCGATGCGGCTTTGGACGCGGTGGTGGGGTGGCCGACCGTGCTGGAGTGGAGCAGGGGCGTGGTCGACCGTTTCTTCTTCTAGTAGCTATTTCCTCGGGCGGCCGGAAGAGGAGGGAGCCCTCCGGCGTTGTTCCCAGGCTCCCCAACACGGTGGTCCAATGGTCCAACTGTCGATCGATCCTCCCCCCTTCAGCTTTGGCAACCGCCCCTCCGGCGGCGGGCTGGCCCGCTACCTCGTCTATCCGATCATCCTGCTGATCGGACTCGGCGGCGGCTTCGTCATCGGACGCAAGACGGCGCCTCGCGAGCCCGCCAGCGCGGCGAGCGCCATCCATCCGGCCGCTCCAGCGCCCGCCCGCACGGGTCCCGCACCGGTCGCGGCAGCGCCTGCACCAACGGCAGGGCAGCCCGCGCCTGCCCCGGCGGTACAGCCCCCGCCCGCTGTCCCGATTGCCCCTCCGCAGCCCATGGGTGCCGTGGCCGCCATCCCGGACCAGGCGCCGGCGGCCGGGACGGCGGCGCCGCCCCCGGCATCCGCCACGCCTCCCGGAGCTCCGCAAGGGCCGCTCGTCCGCCGCATCGCAGTCGTGCTGAAGGGACCGCTGGAGGACAGCATCCAGGCGGCCCTGCCGGCGAACGAGAAGAGCTGGGCCGGCCAGCTCGGCCAGGTGGTGAACCGGCTCCTCGTGTGGTCGATGCAGGTCTCCCGCGACGGCCGCAAGGGCGACCGGCTCGAGGTCCTGTACGAGCTCCCCACCGCAGTGCCGAGCGAGGTGCAGTTCATCGGCGAGGGCGGTCCGTCGACGAAGGAGCCGATCGTGCTCGCGCTTCGCTACGGGTCCCAGAAGCTGGGCAAGCTCCTGACCGCTTATCGCTTCAAGCCCGAGGGAGCCCCGTTCTCTCGCTATTACACGTCCGAGGGGATCGAGGTGGAGGAGCACCTCGTCGACAGTCCCGTGGACGTCTACGAGCAGATCACCTCGTTGCTCCGTGACGGGCGTCGCCACAAGGGCGTCGACTACAAGGCTCCGGTCGGCACGCCGGTGAAGGCGCCCTTCGACGGGCAGATCGCGCGCCGCAACTGGCACTTCAGCGCCAACGGCAACTGCCTCGAGATCGTCGACGCGAAGAGCGGCCGCAAGGCCATCTTCCTCCACCTGGAGGCGGCCCCGAAGGAGATGCAGCCCGGCGTACATGTCGCGAAGGGCCAGGTGATCGCGAAGTCCGGCAACAGCGGCCACTCGACCGCCCCGCACCTGCACTATCAGCTCGAGGCGCCGGGCGGAAAGGTGCTCGATCCCTTCGCGGTCCTGCCCACGAAGCAGGTGAGGCTCGATGGTGCGGCCAAGGGCGCCTTCGATCACGAGCGCGGGCGGCTCGACCCGATGCTCGTCGCGAACAGGTAGGTCAGCGCCCCCAACCCCCTCACTGAGACGCAAAGAGCCGCCCGGTCTCCCGGGCGGCTCTCGTGTTTCCGGTGGCGGGGAACGACGGCTAGTCTTCCTTGCCCTTGCGCCCGCCGGCGGCGGCCCACTCCTCGAGCATGGCGGTCGTGACCGACTTCGGGCGCTCGATGGCATACCCGAGGGCGCGGTCCCACACGATGTTGGCGAGCACGCCCAGACCGCGGCCGACCCCGAACAGGACCGTGTAGAAGTCCCACTCGCGCACGCCGTAGTACCACTGGATCACGCCGGACTGAGCGTCGACGTTCGGCCACGGATTCTTCGTCTTGCCGTGCTCGGTGAGGACGCCCGGCGCGACCTTGTAGATCATGTTCACGAGCCGGAAGAGCGGGTCGTCCGGCAGGTGCTTCTGGCAGTACTCCATCTGCGCCGTGTAGCGCGGGTCGGTCTTGCGGAGCACGGCGTGCCCGTAGCCCGGGATGACCTGGCCGGCCTTGAGCGTGTCCCACAGGAACGACTTCAGCTCCTCCTCGCTCGGGATCTTGCCGCCGAGCTTCTTCATCACGTTCTGGATCCAGCCCAGCACCTCCTGGTTCGCGAGGCCGTGCAGCGGCCCGGCGAGGCCGTTCAGGCCGGCCGAGAAGGAGTAGTACGCGTCGGAGAGCGCCGACGCGACGAGGTGGGTGGCGTGGGCCGAGACGTTCCCCGACTCATGATCCGAGTGGAGGATGAAGTACATGCGCGCCACGTCGTCGTACGGCTTGCCGATGCCCATCATGTGGGCGAAGTTGCCGCCGAAGTCGAGCTTGGGATCCGGCTCGATGTGCGTGTCGCCCTTGTACTTCATGCGGTAGATGTAGGCCGCGATCTGGGGAAGGCGCGCGAGCAGGTCCATCGCGTCCTCGTACATCGCGTCCCAGTAGTCGGTCTTCTTCATGCCCTCCGCGTAACGGTGCGCGAAGACCGACTCGCGCTGCATCGACAGCACCGACGTCGAGAGCATGGTCATCGGGTGCGTGTCGCGGGGGAGCGCCCGAAGGACGTCGAAGACGTAGGCGGGCACCTGCGCGCGGGAGCGCCAGTCCTCCTCGACCTCGAGGGCCTGCTCCTTGGTCGGGATGTCGCCGGTGAGGAGGAAGTAGAAGAAGGATTCCACGGTCGGCTGGTCGGCGCCGGCCTTGCGCGGCAGCGCCGCGAACGTCTCGGGGATGGTCTTCCCGCGGAAGCGGATGCCCTCTTGCGGATCGAGGTAGGAGATGTCCGTCACGAGAGTGCGCACGTCGCGTGCGCCGCCGATGCACTGGCCGATGTTGACGGAGTCGATGACTACGTTGGCGAACTCCTTGTTCAGCTTCTGAGTTCTCGGCCGGAAGGCCTCGATCTTCTCGAACAGCTTCGCCTTGAGGGCGGTGGTCCTCGGCTTCGCGTTGGCCATGCGGACTCCCTTGGGAGCGGTGAGGGAATGCAGCTCGGTGGTGCGGACGCAAAATCCTACATGTGCGACTGCAAGGGAGCAATCGTCACATGAGGCGTTACGCCGCGCGCGCTCATGCCGCGCTTGCGACTGATCAAGGACCGAGCCTCCGCTGGGCCGGTCAGGATGCTCACTGAGGCCCGAATCACTCGCGATCGGCAGTGATCCCCACGGCCGGCCGCTCGCTACCTCGCTGCCCCCTGCGGCAAGTTGCCGCAGCGGCGAGCCTCAGCGGCGGCCCGCGTGCAGCGCGGTCGCGATCTGCGCCGCCATCAGCCCTGCATCGAGGGGCTGCTCCGGGCGAGCGGACGACGCCTCCGCCGGAGCGAGCTCCGCCGAGCTGGGTGCGCCTACCGACTTCGTGCGCGGGCTGTCCGAGGCCGTCCCCGAGCGGCACGTCTTGCACCAGGGCTGGTTGCGGATGGCGCCATCGGCCATCTTGCGCAGGCCGAACTGCGCGAGCGGGCGCGTCTTGTGGCACTTCAAGCACACGATCGTGATGAAGACCTCGTTCCCGTCCGCGTCGAAGACGCTGGAGCGACGTCGCTTCGGCTTCTTGTCGCCGGCGCCAGCGCGCGGGGTCGGGAGAGGTGGGACCGCCTCGCGCTTCGCGATGACAGAAGCGAGCATCACCTTGACGGCCATTCTTCGTACCTCGCGAGAGAAGCCCGCGTCCGGCACCGTACCGGGAGCGGCGAGAGTCTTCCTTAGCGCGCGGGTCTGACAGGAGACGGGCCGTGGCGCACCCTCGGAGCACCCTCGGCGATACATGAGCGGTGACCGGCGACGGGTGAAGGCCCGGGCGCAGCGCGGCCTCAGCGATACGCCGCCATCCCGGTCACGGCCTCGCCGATGACGAGCACGTGCATCTCGTGCGTCCCCTCGTACGTGTAGACGGACTCGAGGTTCGCCATGTGGCGCATGATCGGGTACTCGCCCAGGATCCCGTTCGCGCCCAGGATGGTCCGCGCCGTGGCGCAGATCTCGCGGGCGGCGGCGACGTTGCTCATCTTCGCCATGGAGACCTGGGCCGGCGTGAGCTTCTTCTCGTCCTTGAGCCGGCCGAGCTGCAGCGCCAGGAGCTGGCCCTTCGTGAGCTCCGTCACCATGCGCGCGAGCTTCTCCTGCTGCAGCTGGAAGCTGGCGATGGGCCGCTCGAACTGGACCCGCGTCCGGGCGTAGTCGAGCGCGCACTGGTAGCACGCGTCGGCGGCGCCCAGCGCCCCCCAGGCGATCCCGTAGCGCGCCTGCGTCAGGCACGAGAGCGGGCCCTTCATGCCCGCCACGCCGGGGAGCAGGCTGCGCGCCTCCTCCACCACCACGTCCTCCAGGACGAGCTCGGAGGTGACGGAGGCGCGGAGTGACCACTTCCCCTTCATCTCCGGCGCCGAGAGCCCGGGCGTGCCGCGCTCCACCAGGAACCCGCGGATGCCGTCGTCGGTCCGGGCCCACACGAGCGCCACGTCCGCGATGGAGCCGTTCGTGATCCACATCTTCGTGCCGGAGAGGCGCCAGCGGCCACCCGCCTCGCGCACCGCGCGCGTGCGCATGCCGGCCGGGTTCGAGCCGAAGTCGGGCTCCGTCAGGCCGAAGCAGCCGACCGCCTCGCCGCGCGCGAGGCGCGGGAGCCAGTGCTGCTTCTGCGCCTCGCTGCCGTATGCGAAGATGGGGAACATGACGAGCGAGCCCTGCACCGACGCGAAGCTGCGGATGGCGGAGTCGCCGCGCTCGAGCTCGTACATGAGCAGGCCGTGCGCGACGCTGGAGAGCCCGGCGCAGCCGTACTCGGCCGGCAGCGTCGGCCCGTAGAAGCCGAGCTCGCCCATGGGCCGGACGAGGTGCCGCGGGAAGCGCTGCTCCTGCGCGTGCGCCTCGATGACGGGCAGCACCTCGGCGTTCACGAACTGCCGCGCCTGCTCACGCACCATCCGCTCCTCGTCGGTGAGGAGCGCCTGGAAGCCCATGAAGTCGGTGAGGTCCCTCGACGACGTCGCGGTCACGTTCGGGGTCGCCATCGGATGCTCCTTCGGTTCCGGGGACGTCCTCCGCATATCATCTCGCCATGGCCAGCGAGGCGCTCTCGCACCTGCGCGTGCTCGACCTGTCCCGGGTCCTGGCCGGGCCGTGGGCGAGCCAGGTGCTCGCCGACCTCGGGGCGGAGGTCATCAAGG
>WNGK01024416.1_pt1 | contig 10675 bp, 14 predicted proteins | sample 5400601 | NCBI WGS metagenome assembly WNGK01 (sample SAMN13153376, study PRJNA577476) | soil metagenome | isolation source: 60 cm soil or saprolite under Garry oak tree replicate 1 | place: USA:California | collected 2016-06-15
AAAGATGGCAAGACGCAGGCTATCGACATTGAAGTGCAGGTCTCCAAGCCTGCCCCAGGTGAGGCACAAGAAGTCATGAGCGACCAGTTCTGGACAGAAGCCGCAAACAACCCGCTGCGCTACTACGTCAACCGTAAGTCGCGTGGCGTGGTGCAGGCCGTCTACAAGAAGATGGTCAAGGAACGCCTGGCCATGCGGCCATCTATCGAGATCATCGACCTGGAAACGTGGTTACAACTGTCGCCTCCCGCCAGGTAAAAGGATGACTCCTCATAAAGGCTGCATGTCCGTCGTGAGTTCGGCGGCCAACTGCTCATACGTATACCGAGCCTGCAAAACACCCTGCTCGACACGTTTACACAGGACGCTTTCGAGGCGCGCGAGCAGGCTGAGGTCATAGGTCTGCACATCGCAGACCTGGCACTTCAGCGTGGGAACGCCCACGACCTCGATGCACGCTCCGTACCCGACCTGCCGGAATGGCACGGCTCGCGTCGAAGCCACCAGGCGCTGCATATCCTGATCGTGCCCACAGGTCGAGGGGGCAGAGAAGCCCAGTATGGTGTGGTCGAGCATCAGTTGCTCTCCTTTCTGGTATGCGAAGGCACTATGAACTCCTGTAGTATACACCATTCACCTGCAACTAGAAGAACTGCTCAGCCGCTCCCGCCAGCGCTCGCGTAGATCCTTCACGGTAGTTTCTAGTGGGCAGAAGCAGGTGCGCTCACTTTGCGCGCTGCTCTCATGTGGCACACTCCCAGCTATGCACTTCCTTCTGTCTCATGTCATGTCTGAGTCGCAGCCTACTTCTCGCTGGGCATAATACGTCCACCGGGCCTCGGTGGGGGCGATGCGCGTCACGTGTCTTTTCAGTCACATCGCATACGATTACTATCGGGCCGCTCAAGAATTGCCTGTGCTCACTCGCCGGCGCACCCTCTAACAGGGATCGCATGCAGCGGGATGAACCATTGAGGATGGATGGTTTCTACCTTCTGATGGCGCTACCAGACACCAGATCTGAGCGTCTACTACGTCGTCTTTGAGGCTTTTTAGTACTTCAGATCTATCGTGCGCCATGCGTTGCTTCGCTCTGATATACTAAACTCAATCTATTTCGGCCTCGTGAACGCAGCCATTGCCGCTAAGGAGGATAAGGTCCGAATGCCAGTAGGTCCCCTCCTCGCTTAAGAGGTTGGATATCGGATGAGAAAGGGATGGCATGGATGTATCGACTTCACTATGACCCTGAGATACTCTCACCAGTTGTTCGCGTACTTTCACCATATGACCCGAGGGATATGCTCGCGACCATTGCAGGATTACAACTGCTGCCAGAAAATGCCGATCGAACGATTCGGTTGGAGGCCCTGGCACATGCTGCCGCCTCTCTTGAGACTGGTCCCCCCAAGCCGAGCATCAGTCTGTCACGGCTCAGGCAGATTGCCGATTCTGATCCCGTAGGGCGAGGAGCAATTGCTTCACAGGAAGATCCGTTTAATGCACCCTTTACCGAAGCATTTATGTTCCATGGCGGCTCTTTCACGGTATTTCCTGGCATTGCCGAGGATTCGACCTTTATCTTACGCCATCTCGCCCATGCGCTATTTTTATCCCCTGACCCTTTTCCCGACGAGCGATTCTTGAGCGAAGCACGAGCGCTCCTCACAGCAGTGCTCGCATTGAGCGACGAAATGGCTCACCGTGCCGGGCTGAGGCGGGGCGAAGAGCCTCGTACTCAGCAGAACGACGGGGGGCTCTTTGTTCCCGGCTCACAGTATATCCCTCGATATAAGCAAGCCGTCTCTTTCGATCTCTCGGAACTCGCCTCGTTATTGGCGAGATATGGCGCGTCACCGGGCGCACTGAATCCATTGATGGTCTTGCAGGGCGATGTGCCCACACTCGGGTATCAAAACGATACTGGAACGCTCCTTGCGCACCCGCTCGTCCGAAGCGGCGATCAACTGATTGTTGCCATCCCCGGAACGCTGCTTACCGCTGCCCGCCATGAATTGATACGCCTCGTATGTGAGCACGGAGTTGAGGATGAACTGGCAAAGCGGTACAATGCCGCTGTCTGGAATACCGTTCGCACCTCTCTGAGCTACCTCAAAAACACACCTCTCTCGCTTCCGCTACCCGACGCTCCACCTATCCCCTGCCTGCAGCGGGCGTTCTTTCGGCTCGACACCGACAAGGTCATCTATGCGCTGCTGATGACTGATCCGCTCACGGGCTACGATCTCCAACATCCATTTGCCGAATGGCCTCTTCAAGAGAGGGAGGGAGACCTCAGGGATCACCTCCGGGCGGTTTCCGCCTCCCTATCCAACCTGGGATCTCCGCCACCTGAAGTGTGTTTCCTGGTATTGTTGCAGGGAATAGGGCGCCCTATGTTTTGGGGCTTCGCACATGCGAACATTCCACCAGCCACGCATCTTCTGGGCATGCAGGCCTCTGATGTGCAGACAATCGCCCTGCTCGAAGGACCCACGCGATGCGCAACGAGGTGTGATATCAAATCCTGTTAATTACTAACCATTTGAGGGTCAGAAGGCCACCAATGAAAGGAGGTCACAGCCCGGATAGTGTCCAGTTGGCTCAAGAGTTTCTGACAGCGTTGCACCTGCGCTTCTTCCAGTTCATCAAGCGTGTGAAAGTGGCGATTGGCGATACCTTCGTTGGACAAAGGCCAGAGCCGTTCACTTGGCTGCAGCTCGGGGGAGTACGGTGGCAAGAAGATGAAATGCAGCCCTTCGGGAATGACAAGTTGGGGACTGTTATGCCAGCCTGCCCGATCGAGCACCAGTGCAATGTGTTTGGTCGGACCAGCGCCGACGCTCTGTGCAAACTCTTGCAAGGCCAGGTTCATCACAGTGACGTTGACCCAGGGCAAGAGCAACCAAACGGTTCGTCCAGAAAGCGGATGCACGAAGGCGTAGACGTACATCCATTCATAGCGGGTTTGCACCACGACCCCAGGGCGGGTTCCTTTGCGCACCCAGATGCGGCGGAGCAGAGGCCCCAGACCAATGCGATGCTCATCGAATGCCCACAGCTCGACGCTCGCGGCAGGATGGTTCTTCTGGATCTCGGCTAGCTGGATGGGAAGTTTTTTTCCGTCAGGGCAAAGATGACGTAGGAGAAGCAGCAGCCCAACGAACCTCCAGTGAATCGAGAAACTGCCGACGTTTGTGGCGGAAGCGGAAGCGCTTGAGGAGCTCGCCCTGAGTCGCTTTGCTTTCCTGCCGCAGTTCACGCCAGCGAGCGCGATCCAGGCGAGCAGCGCGCTGCTCCAGTTGCTGACGATGAGCCGCATCCTGCTCCCACCAGGCCGCGTAGGCCACCGAGCGCCCGTAGCGCAACACATAGTTGTTCCAGTTCTTGCGCCCACTGATGCGCCGATATTGCGTCTTGAGCCCCCGAATGCTGCGTTCGAGCTCGTTGTTGGTGCGAGGAAACTCTTGGCGGTCGTAGCACTGGATGAGATAGGGTCGCAGGTTGGAGAGCACCTGCAGAAACTGTTCTAAGCACTCCTGCTCCACCGGGCTCAATATGGCGTCGGACAAGCACCGGGCTAACGTTTTGCGCCAGCGATCGAAGCGCCGCCCCACCTTTTCATTGCTCACGCTTTCTCCTGGTTTCGCCCAGCTTCCATCCAGGATGTGTTCGGCATCGAGCACCCATTGTCGCATGCGTTTCACCTGCTCGAGCTGCTCCGCCCAGGAGCTGCGTTCTGCCACGATGACCTTCAAGCGTATCAGTTTCTGGGCACAGAGCGTACTGGTCTCTGGCCCGGTTTCTGGCCCCCTTACTCATGGAACTGGATGCACGCCTCGATAAACGCCTGGTGCGCACGTTTTTGCAGACGGTGACGGTCATTTTGACGTTTCGCGATCGGGTCAATGGGTTGCTGCTCTCGGAAATGGGGGGATATCTCGAGACGCCGGACAAAGCCCCCGCAGGCACCAAGCGCCTTTCGCGCCTGTTGCATTGCGTGAAATGGTCCGCCGAACTGATCGGAGAGTATCTCTGGGAGCGGGCCACGCGCCGAGTAAAGGCGTGGAAAGACGCCGGAGTGGATGCGCTGGCTGTGTGGGATGAGAGTGTCTGGGAGAAGCCGGAAAGCATGGCGGCGGAAGAGTATGGCCCGGTGCGCTCCAGCAAAGCCGCCCGACTCACCCGCATCAAGAAAGGCTACTACACCCCGCCGCGTGGCCCCATTTGTGTGCCGGGGCTGCATTGGCTGGCGGTGATCCTGGTGGGCCGCGACCAGCAACACGATCCCCCCGAACTGGCGAGCATGCGCTGGTGGACCAGTCGGGGTCCCCGCGAGTCGTTCAAACGCGATGAGCAAGGCAAACTCTTGCTCCAGTTGGCGCTCCAGTGGGGACGATGGGTGCTGCACGTCTTTGATCAGGGCTTTGCCAGCAGTTTCTGGCTCGGCCTGCTCTTTGCGTTCACGCTGCGCTTCGTGCTGCGCTGGAAGAAAGAGTATCAGTTGGTGGATACGCAGGGCAACCGGCGGGCGGCCTGGAAAATCGCGCGCGGTAAGCGAGGATGGCAAGAACGCACGGTATGGGACTGCCGTCGCCACCAGTGGATCGTGGCCAGCATTCTCGCCCTTCCGGTGCATCACCCGGATCACCCGCAGCAGCAGTTATGGCTGGTGATCGCCCGGCGCAAAGGAGGCTTGCCCTGGTACCTGCTGACCAACGAGCCGATCACCTGCGCTGAGGATGCCTGGCGGATCATGTTTGCCTACGCGCGCCGCTGGCAAATTGAGTTGACCTGGCGCGAGAACAAGAGCGAGCTGGCGTTCCAGAGTCCGCGTGTGTGGCACTGGGAGCCACGGGAAAAACTGCTGCTGCTGGCGACGCTGGCCTACGCGTTTCTGCTCACGCTGCTTTCGCCTTTCTCTGAGTCGGTGCGCCGCTGGCTTCTGCGCTGCTATTGCCATCGTACGGGCCGGCACTGCCGCCAGGCCCACGCCCCTTTCGCCCGCCTGCGCTTGGCGCTGAGTCGGCTTTGGCAGGAGCATCCCCCGCGCTGGGAGCGGCTCTCGGGCCGCTTCCAGCCGGTCATCTCCATTACGCTTGCCTGACGGGGCTGGCCCGCTCTCCGCGTGGACGAGGCTTTCCAAGGCCAGGGGGCTCCTGGGCTCCTGGTCACGGGCATGGCTGCTTCCAGATAGGACGGCAAAACCAGCAAGACTGTCAACAGGCACAAAACGGGGAAAAGAGGCACACTCGTTTTGTCTCTCAAGACCGAGAGCATTCTTTCTACGCAAGAACATGCTTCATCTCTCTTTCCCTTTTCTTTCCCCTTTCTCTCGGAAACCTTTCTCCCAGCCATATATGATGGCCTCACCGCTTTCCCTGCTTTTCCCGCGACTGACCGAAGCGGGCATTTCTCCACTGTTGTGCAAGAAATGCCCGCTCCCTTCACAAGCCCATCCCTAAAGTCTGGGATGACTCATGTCTTCATGTTTGGCGCAATCAGGAGAAAGGAATGTATGTTGCTCTGCCCGGTAACAGGTAGATCGAGGCACAGCCTCGTTGGATGGTGAGCAGCATCGCCAGATGTATACGTTTTGTGACAAAATGTGATGCGTGGGCTCAAGGAAAAACGGTCTGAGGAGGTCATCTGCTCTCTTCTGTCATCGTTTGTATACATTTGATGACAAACAGCGATGACTGTCGGTGCTCATGAACTGCTCGGTGTTCGCCTGAGCTGATCCGGTATCATATTAAAGCAGCTATGAAGTGCGGAAACACAGGTATTTCCTGCAAATTGAGAAGCAAGTTCCTTTGTTCGTTTCTGGTTGACTCCCTCCTTGACACGTTCAAGGGCACTCTAGAGGCTGTTGTGCATAGTTCGTACGCCTCTGCCGTGTAGACCGGTGTCGAAATTGTAAATGTCAAGAGGATGATTCCTTATTACACTCCCAAAAACAAATGGAGCTGCGCTACAGATAGTGGTCAAGGATGGTCGGAACGACCAAATTTTGCCAGGCGTCGCTGTCAAAGCAGGCGATGACGCGCGGTTCCGCTGATCGTGACTGCGTATTCACGATGAGGGCATGATGCTTCGCGGGTAATTCTCTAAAACGTCCGATCACTTCATGGACAACACGGGATCGCATATTGCGGTCCAGGAATTTACACTCGATCGTTAACCAGGCCTTGCTGGCATCAGGCCAATAGCGCGGCAGCTTATTCCGGCGCGTGCGCATTGGTTGGGCACGGAAGTAATCAGCCTCCTCTTGCCACAAGACACAAACGTCGCTTTGGACCGGCTGACCTGAAGGACCGCAGGTGTAAATACCGAGGTGGACTTCCAGTGGCTGTTTTGGAGGTCGGCGGCGAGTGAACGTGAGCACGGCATAGGTGAAGGAATCGTTTACCCCAAGACGGCTGGGGCCAAGTCGAAAAGTATACGGTGGTGTCGCTGGCACTCCATTACCTGTACAGAAGGTAGGGGAATCGGCTCCAGCCCGGACAGCTGCCTGCCAGGTCATACACCATGCATACACCTCATACAAGGCACCTCGCCCCTGCGCGGTCGAAAGGGGTGGAATGGATGCCCCTGGCATGGCAGCGCGCACTGCTCCAAGGAGCGCTTGCAACTCATTACTTATTCCTATCCCTATGGTCATGTTGTTGGCGGAAGAGGTGCTCATACTTCTTGTTCTCCTGTGGGATCGATATAGTGATAGAGCGCGCGCAGGCTTTTGAGAAGTGCCAGGGCATCTAGCTCGTGCTGTTGTAAGGTTGTACGTGAGAGCGTGAACGCCTGCTCGTGCTGATGCGGATCCTCGAAGCGCAGTTCATCCTGTTTGAGCATGTCCATCACGGCTAGCCCTTGAAATGTTGGTTGAGCAAGAGTGTGTTCAATAGCGTTGAGCAAGAGAAGAACGCGACGCCGGGGAGGGTAGAGCCGTTCGTTGAGCGGAATGCGAGCGCTATCTCTTCCGAAAGGGGACTGCTGCCCTCCGTTATCAGGATCAATGAGGAGCCGAGCTTGGGTGGCATGAGACGGTGGTTTGTGTGAAGAAGACTTGCGTTGCTTTTTTGGGGATGGAGTGTGAGAGAGGAGAGAATCCGCGCCCTCAACTACGAGTTGTTCTTCGCCGGTGATCGCATCGAGGGTTGTCCATTCTTCCTCAACGCTCTTGACGACATCATCCATCCCCAACTCCTGAAGCATCAGGACTAATTGCTGATAAATGTAGAGGCATTCTGTTGCTGATACCATAACTCATCCTTTGTACATATACCGGTGAAAATGGAGGTCCCGGCGTATTACTCGATTCTTTCTTTTTGTCAGCACAAGATACGGCAAGAAACTCTCTATCAAGCGATAAAGGTTCACCTTCCCTTGTACTCTGGATTCGGATAGTCCTACCAGCAAGGGAGGTCTCGAACCATGGATGAGCGCGAGCTAGCCGTCGTTACGCAAACGACGGTCACCCTTCCCTTTCTTGATGACGAGGTTCCTGCCCTCTACCTGGCGGATGGCAGGCCATATATTCCGGTCTTCACCGTTTGCCATGCGCTTGGCATCACTCCTGCCAACTCCATCCGGCGCTGGCGGAACCTGGCGCTATGGATTACAGCCCGCAAGCTGCCGTTCCAGACCAAAAAACAAGGCAAGCGTCTGGTGTGGTGCCTGCTGATCTCTCAAGTGCCGTTTCTGTATGGCCTCTTCGACTGGAAGCTGGTTTCTCCCGAGCGGCAATCGCGACTGCGCCAGGCAACCGAAGCTCAGATACAGCTGGCCAATCGAGCCTATCAAGCAATGCAGCAGCGCTACAAGACCACTCGCCAGCTTCTCTTTCACTTCATGACCGAGAGCGCCGACATCGAGCGCTTTTTCCAACGGAGCATGGAGACAGCCTCCACGCGGTTGGACGGGCAAGCCTCTCTCGCCTTCCAGGCCTGATCGAGCGGGGGCGAGGGTTGTACCGGGATGCCGCAGCACAGGTGCGAAAGATGCTCCAGGATCAAGGGGAACTCCCCATTATGGACGCGGTGCGGGTCGACGCCAACCACACCGTCGTGAAGACCTTCTCGATGCCCCTGCTGCCGATTGTTGCTGAGGAGGACAGCACGAGCTTTGTCGAGTTTATGTGCCAGTTGGCAGCCTGGCACGTTGAACTCGCGGCATTTTGGCGACATGCACAAGAGCGAACCGGCCACGAAAGCCAGGGATAGAGGCGCACCCTCACATGGGGAGGACAATCACACGCTGCTTTCTCCTCCTGAGAGGGCCGAGGGGGCGAAATACAGCAAAGCATGAAAGAACGAGGCGGGAAATGGAAGACACGACCTACACCCTGAACATTCGTCACCCAAGCAAATTCGTCTATGAAGTGACTATCCCGGAAATGGGGGTGACGACACAGTCAACCGTCAACCTGGATACCGCGCTGATGCTGGCTGGAAAAGCCATTGAAAAGCATCTCACCACGCGCTATCTCATCCTGGTATTTGTCGATCAACAGGAATACCAGCAACCTGACCTGCGACAGCAGGCCGTCTTGGGGGTAGCAGAACTGGGGATCGCGCCGCAGGTGCAGAGGAGAGAGCGTCATCTCGTGTTTGAGTTGGCACATCCTCTCACAAAAGAGCAAGCTAGGTGGCTCGATGAACAGGATGGGAAGCTCTTCGACAGGTACTACACCAAAGATGAGATGGAAGTCGCGCTCAATGCATTGCGGGAGGAGGTGCGCGGCAACAAGGAGGCAGCACCCGATGAGTGAGCGTACCCCAACCCTGCTCATCGTCTACTTGCATCCTGAGAAGCAGGAGGGCGCATGCTATCACCTCGATGAGACGCTGGCCACGGCTGGGATCGCCTATAGCCTCATTGCGAGCCAAGAGGAACGGGTCTCACTCGAAGGATCTGCCCCGTTCGTCATCACGCACCACGAAAAGCGCATGGTCTTTGCCTTGCGTGCGCCACTTGACCCCAAGGCCATTGACGAGATGGCCCAACTGGTGACGACAGGACTCATTCTCGGCTTTGTCGTCAAGGGCGAGATCGCGCTTGGCGGCGAAGTTGGGGTGTTCAATAATTTGGGAAGGTAGCGCGGTGGTCCTTGAGCCAATGAGGAAAGCCAAATCGACAAGTTATGCTGGCTGCGCCTTTCGTTCAAGGGTGGAGGCCGGTGATGAGAGTGCATTGCTTTTTCTGCTCGGCCTACTCACATGGCCATACGAAGCAGGCTACACCTATTGAACGAGACGGCTCGCCTTTCTTGCCCTCTGTAGAGATGCTCATTGCCGAGCGTAAGGACAAACCGGTCAATGCTGGTCATCACACGCAACGGTGAGCAGCATTGCTGGGAGGCCAGAGATGACGGGCTGTTTGACAACTATGCTTACCTTGTCAGACAACGCAATGCTTCTCCCTGTGGTGTTTGAGAGGCATTGATATGTGTGATCGATGTACCGGAAACAGTAGTCGTTTTCCAGTAACCGATTCGCGTGATGCATAGGCAAGAAGAGGAGTATCAATGATGAGCAAGACTATCAAAGAAGTCGCCATCTACGTCGAAGCGGAGCGCGTGGCAGAAGTAATGCGCGAGTTACCCTTGCCCTTTCACGTCGCACCGTTCCCCTTTTTTGATCCGCCCTCTGAGCCGCGGACCAATGTGCTGCGCTATATCGGCGAGTGGACGGATGAACAGCAGCAGATAGCGCGTCGCCTGGTTCACACTCGTGTGATCCAGCGTGTTTCCGCTCATTGGAGTCATCAGCCTGAGAGGCAGGACAGAGAAAAGACGGGTGAAGAATAACCTGTAGATGTCATTGATGATCCTAAGATGCCCAATGATCGCTCTTCTCTGCTTTCAGTAGCCCTTTCGACAGGATTGCTGGCCTACGCTTGTGCCGCTCTATGAAAGTTCCGAGCAAAGTTTTGGATAGGCCAGTGCGTTCTGGATCGCGATGATGTATATCAGACTGAGCCGCTACACCAACATACAGCACCTTCTCACTAAGGCAATCCCACCTATGCCTGTTACACGCATCCCGCCAGCATTACTGATCTGTTCGCACTGACGCCAAGGACTTCGCATAGCGTTGTTTACACTTCGGATGTTCGAGCATCAAACCTATTCTTCTGAGCGAGCAAAGTTCGAAACTTCCCCTCTCTTCCTCTTGACTCTGTAGTATGGTACAGAGTGTATACTTTTTCCGAAAGGAGGGACAGAGATGGAGACTCTCTCGATTGGACAAGTGGCACGCAGAGCCGGGGTCGGCGTGGAAACGATGCGGTTCTACGAGCGCGAGGGCGGGCTTTCGGAACCGCCGCGCCGTGCCTCTGGCTATCGGTCAAGCAGCGCACGGAGGCCAAGATCGCGGAGGTGGAGCGCAAACTGGTCGAGTTACAACGCATGCGGCAGGCCCTGCTCCAGGTTCACTCCCTCTGTGTCGGGCAAGGGCCGACCGGCCGTTGCCCCATGCTGGAGGCGCTCGACCAGCAAGAGCCACTTGACTGGACTGAATGAACAGCCCGCTGAGCGATGTCGATGGTCTCGCTCGCATACCACGCTGCTCTGGTGATGCTCGGCGACTTGCGGGTCGCGGTCTGACAGAACAAACGCACCTGTGCGTAGAAAGGAAAGCATGATGGAAACGATACAAAGGGGAGGTGAGACCGGCTT
>WNGK01025487.1_pt1 | contig 10674 bp, 7 predicted proteins | sample 5400601 | NCBI WGS metagenome assembly WNGK01 (sample SAMN13153376, study PRJNA577476) | soil metagenome | isolation source: 60 cm soil or saprolite under Garry oak tree replicate 1 | place: USA:California | collected 2016-06-15
AGAAAGGTCTATTGTATTGGGTATCTTGTTCAGTACCGTTCGAATATCGCTCGCGGTAGGGGGCGTAGTGCCTTGTTTGAAATTCGTGATGTTGAGTACGCTCACCTTATTATTAATATTATTATTAATGTTCAGGTCAACCACTTGCACGGTGAGCTGAGACCCGTACTGTTTTTGCAAAGTGCTGATAATGTTTTGCGTCACGTTGGGATCGATCTGAGTGTTTAGACGTGCCCAGATGACATTTGGGCCTGGCAAACTTGTGTTGTCGCCGGTGTGAACCTGCAGGTCCTTCAAGTCGAGAGGCTTGAGCAGATCACTCACCTTAATGGCAGAGAGAGCAATACTGGGGCGTAACTCGACGTTGGCGCCACCCTTGAAGTCTATGCCAACGTTGAGGCCCTTTACCAACAAAGAGAGCGTGCCAGGAATAATGACGATCAAAGAAATGATCAGGAACAGGTAACGTTTTCCTACGAGATCGAACACGGCATCCTCCTCTAGACAGTGCTATTCCGCCGCGCCAGGGATGCCGAGGCAATAGTGCCTGCGGGAAGTCCAAACAGTGCGGGATGATTAACAACGCCAGTCGGCACGAGCACGTTCAGGAAGGTGCGTGTGACGACAATGGCTGTAAACATACTTACCAAGACACCCAGGAACAGGGTTGTCGCAAAACCAACAATGATACTCGCGCCAAAGTTACTACCGAAGTAAAAGAGCACAGCACAAGTGATCAATGTTGAGATGTTTGAGTCGCGAATAGAAGGCCAGGCGCGTTTCCAGCCTATATCGATGGCCGATGAGAGCATTCTACCCGCTCGTAGTTCTTCTTTGACACGTTCAAAGATCAGTACATTTGCATCTACTGCCATGCCGATTGAAAGGATGAAACCGGCAATACCTGCCAGCGTCAATGTGAAGCCGAAGATCTTAAAAATAGCCAGTGTGAAAAGGGCATAAAGTATCAACGCAATATCAGCCAGCAATCCTGGAAGGCGATAGTACAAAATCATATAGAGGATGACAATGGCCAGGCCGATAGCTCCCGCAATCAAGCTTTTGACGATTGAATCGTAGCCGAGCGTCGCTCCGACGGTTTCTTCACTGGCGATGGCAAGCGAGAGCGGCAGCGCGCCATACTGCAGCACTGTCACAATGGCCTGCGCCTCAGCTTGTGTGAATTGGCCTGTAATAATGCCGGGGCCGTTGATCTGGCTGTTGATTCTTGCCGAGGAGATCACCTTGCGATCCAGGGTGATGGTTAACTGGTCGCCAATATGCTTTCCTGTAAAATCGCCAAAGGCTGCGATGGCGCCGCCTTGCATCTCAAAATTGATGACGACGGCGCCCGTTTGTTGATCTGAGCCGACGCTAATCTGGCCAGGATCGAGATCTTTACCGGTAAATGGTGGTTTACCACCGGGGTTGGACGAGGCAAATTGCGCCGGGTCCAGCGTTGTCCCTGCCGCCAGGGGAGTCTGGCCCGTATCCCAGAACTCCAGGTTTCCAGTTTTCAGAATGGCCCTGATTTGCTGGTCCTGGTTACCACTATTTAATCCCGGAAGTTCTAAGGCAATACTCTGGTTGCCGTTACTATCGGTCAGTTTGCGAATGTTTGGCTCGTTCACGCCAAGACCACCATTGACACGTTTAGTGATCTGTTGCAGCGTGGAATCTATCGCGCTGTCGACCTCTGCTTTAGTATAATGTAGCGTAGGATCGGGTACCAGCAAAACGCTTACACCGCCTTGCAGGTCAAGTCCCAGTTTGACGGTAAATGGATTATTGATGCCGTGCCAGGTTGCCCCGGTGTTAGAGTGTGGCCAAAAATCCACAAAAGCCGCGCCTAGAGCCAGTAAAACAATGAATAGGAGGAGAAGCAGTGTTCCTCGACGCATAGGTGTTTATCCCCTTACTTTATGCTATCTTTGTTAGAGACTAGTTCAGGTAGACAATTGCATGTTTCATTTAGAATGTAGGGCAGACTATGCCCTATACTTTTTGATTTCTGTGCAGTATAGCATAGTTATTTCCGCTTGCATATCCCACCTGTGTATCTCTTTTGACATTGAGAGCAATAGAAGTTTATGAAACTGGCGGGATTTCTAAAACTTTCGCCGGGAAATGGCGTAACTACATAGGAGAGAACCCCAGCAGAACAAAAAGTGAGAAGGAGCAAATCGATCAATGGATGAAGCAACGACCTTAGAAAATACACAGGACAATACATCTGGGAATCAGTCAGGCAATAACATTGTCATGGATGTGCGCGATATTACCAAGAGCCTTCCCTTAGGGCGCGAGAAGATCGAGATTCTAAAAGGTATCAGTTTTCAGATTATGAGCGGAGAGTTTGTCTCCATTGTTGGACCCTCTGGTTCGGGTAAAAGTACCTTGCTGGGCATTATCGCCGGACTTGATAATCCCACGAGCGGGCAGGTATTGATCGATGGCGTCGATATCACGCGGATGACCGAGGGCAAACTTGCCGTCGTTCGTAACAACAAAATAGGCATGGTTTTCCAGGCTTTCAATTTGATTCCCACCCTGACAGCCCAGGAAAATGTCGAAGTTCCTCTGTATGTGGGCAAGCATAAGGGCGCCCCATCTGTTCGCGCGAAAGAATTGCTGGAGCTGGTGGGCCTTTCGCATCGTCTCAACCATCGCCCAAACCAGCTCTCTGGCGGTGAGCAACAACGTGTCGCTATCGCGCGCTCCCTGGCAACAGACCCCGCCTTCGTCATTGCCGATGAGCCGACAGGGAACCTGGATGCGAAGAATGGTGAGAATATTCTCAAACTGATTGCGTACCTGCGCGAGCAGACCGGAAAAACCTTCATCATTGCCACGCATGACCCGGTGGTTGCCTCACATGCTGACCGCTCTATTCGCCTATTAGACGGTTTAATTGCTGGTATCGATATTGTTGGGGGGAAGAACGCCCAATGAAAGCCTCAATCTACTTCAATTACACCACGCGCTCCCTATTCCGTGGAGGGCAGCGCACCATTCTTGCCGTATTCTGCGTTGCCGTGGGTGTCATGGCCATTGTCTCCCTGCAATTAGTGGGCCAGATGGTCGATAGCGCCTTTACCAGCAATATCCGTGATGCCAACGGTGGCGATATTGCGGTAAGTTCGCAAACTCCCTTCAAGCAGAGCGACCTGACCTTTTTCAATAATCTCAAGGGTGATGGCACTATCAAAGCGTATACCCCGACAATCAGCGGGTATGGATCGACGGGGTTAGCGTCCTCGATCACCCAGTCATTTACGGTGGAGGCAGTTGATCCGAGTACCTTCCCGGTTGTGTCGGCGCCGTCCTTTAAGACGCCTGCCAATGGCACAATCTCGAGCCTGCTCACCAACAACCAGGTCGTCGTTGATCAAAATCTTATAGATCAATACAATAAAAAGGTGGGAGATACCTTAACTGTTCATGCAAGTACCGGCAGTGGAAGCGGTGCGGTTACGCTCAATGTAAAGATTGCCGGAATTGTGAACGATACAGGGGTTTTTGCGCAGTCGAATGATTTCATGCTCATCTCGCACGCCGATTACCAGGCTGCCGATCCCAAATTGCCGTTGTTATACGATACCGTCTACGTGACGACGGTCGACAAAGCTCACACAGACATAGCAGCCAAAGCCATTGCAAATCAGTTTCCAATTGCCAATACTGTGACCGCGGACCAGGCGCTAAAAAACAACCAGACGCAGGTTGATTTCATCAAGAAGTTCCTTGAGATCGCTGGTCTGTTAGCGCTACTCATAGGTGGCGTGGGCATTGTCAACACCATGCAGGTCTTACTCTCCCGCCGCAAAATCGAGATTGCCATGCTCAAGACGACCGGCTATCGCCGTATTGACCTCTACCTGCTTTTTGGCTTAGAAGCTGGCCTGCTCGGCCTGGTCGGCGGTGTGGTTGGCGCCGCGGTAGCCATCGGGGTGAGCTTCCTCGTGCGCAACATCGTACAGCAAGTCTTCCCGATCTTCATCCCCTTCTTTCTTGATCCTTTCATCATCGTAGGAGGCGTGGTGATCGGCCTGGCGACCGCCTTGATTTTTGGCCTGTTGCCCATTGTCCAGGCCGCCAACATTCGCCCACTGAATGTTATTCGCGAATTGCCAGGAGGGAATCGTGTTGGCAGCGTCTTCCTGACGATAGGCCTCTTGTTGCTGCTTTCAGTGCTGTTCTGTGTCATGTCGGTTGTCATCCTCAACGATGTCACCTGGGGTATCAGCGCAGTCTATGGAGCATTCATCTTCCTGGCGGTCCTGAGCCTCTTCTTTGCTCTTGTTGTGCTGGTGATCAGCGTGCTGCCGGTGCCGGAGCGCTTCAGCATCGGATACCTTGCGCTGGTGCTTGCAGGGGTTGTGTTGTCGGTCTTGCTCTACGTGGCTCTGCCGACATTTGGGGTGCTCTTGCTGATTGTTTCGTTGATGGGCATCGTCATCGTACTGCTGCCGCGCTCCTGGAAATCGAACACAAAAATGGCGCTGCGCAATCTTGGCCGGCAGCGGGCGCGCACCACGACAACGCTGCTGGCGCTGTTCGTCGGCGTCTTTACCATCGGGTTAATCCTCGTGCTGGGGCAGGATTTGAGGGATACTATCAACGCTGCCATTGCGAAAAGTCTCACCTTTAACCTGGTGACCATCGCGAGGGGCGATGAGGCAACTCAACTGCAGTCGAAGTTAGGAACTATTCCGGGCCTTTCTACTGACCATACTTCGAGCAGGACCTACGCTGCGGTTGTTCCGGTGACTATAGATGGGGCGCCCTTTCCATCTCTCCTCAAGAAAAACGATCATGGTGGTCCAAACGATCTGGGAAGCGGCGGCACACTCTACTTCCTGGGCGGCCTCGAGGGATATGACGTGGCGCATGGCCAGCTCCCGGACACGCAGGGTGTGATGGCAGCACAATTACTTTTGCCAGCCTGGATGGGAAGAGTGTCCAAACGGTGACAGTGGTCGGAACGTATCAATCAATGGGGCTTAGCCTGCACTTTGGGCCTGTTCTAACGACGCACGAAGCGGTTGCGGCACTGACACCGGCGGGTCAATCGACCACCATCTTCTATATGAAGATCGACTCCGACAAAGTTGGCAAAGCCTTACAGGCTATCGGGAATATTGCGCCTAATGCTTCGGTCTCCAATTTCGCCAATATCGGAGATTTCATCAACACGTTTATCGGCGATATATTGCTGGTGCTCACCACAATTGCCTCGCTGTCACTGCTAGCGGGCGTGATTATCATCGCCAACGCGGTAGCGCTGGCCATGTTGGAGCGGCGACGCGAACTGGGAATACTCAAGTCGGTAGGCTATACCAGCAGGACAATCCTGGGAGAGGTGCTCATAGAGAACGGCCTCGTTGGTGGAACGGGCGCCTTGCTCGCCATGTTGTTGGTAACATTTGCTACCAGTCTGCTGGGCCAGTTCGTCTTCAAAACCGGCTTTGGAGTAAGCTGGTATATTGCCATTGGCCTCATTGTGGGAATCGCCCTGCTGGCGATGGCCACATCGGCCATTGTGGCCTGGGGCGCTACACGAGTGCGGCCCCTGGAGGTGTTACGCTACGAGTAGGCTTCAGGCAACTAGAACGTAGGGATGCGATAATGAACTTTACCTATTGAATGTGGATGGTGGGAAAGATACGCAGGGCCGATAATGAGGTTTCACAAAATGAGCTGGATAGCGTGAAATCCAACGCGGGCCGATAAATCGGCGATGGGCACGATAAATCGGCCCCTACAGAAGGTTGGAGTCGTTTGTTATAGGACATAATCGGCCCAGACGGGTGGCCGGAGTATGTTGTTACATGCCATAAACGGGTCCCTACGTTCATTGGACGTTGCTTTGCTCGTCCTTGTGTCCTGTGCGGGGAGGGCGCAACCTCAAGGCCATCAAGCCGCCCAGCAAGATAAAGGTGAAGCAGAAGCCCATACTCCAAATTGGCCCTATAGAATTGAGCAGGAAGCCAAAGAACCAGCCGCAGAAAACCGTGCTGATACCGCTGACAAAAAGCAGGATACCCGTCACCGAGCCGAAAGACCTGCCTGCGCGTTCGCTGCCGATAGCCAGGCCCGTGGCAAAGATTGGTGAAAGCCCGATACTGGTGAACGCGATAGCGAGGGTTGCTGCGATGGCATTGGGGCTTAGCATCGCGCTAATAAGGCCAATAAGCGTGACAGCGATCCCGAGCATAACTATTCTCCAGGAGCCTATGCGCATAATTAACGCTGCTGCTCCCAGGCGGCTGAGCGTTGCCGTGACCCAGGTAATGCTGCTGAGAGCAGCGGCAATCGCCGGTGGTTGCGCATAAGCAACGTGGAGATAGGCAGGCGTCCATGCTCGCAAGCTTGAACTAATCCCGGATGTAAATATCATCACCGCGATGACAGGGGCCAATGTTACCAGCAGCGTAGGGGCCTGCTTTATCGCGCCTCGCGTCTCCTCACTCGCTTTGCTCTTGCCAGGCCCAATCTTGAATGATTTTGGAATACCCAGCAATGAAAGCATGGCGCCCACAATATAGCAGATGGTAAAGAGGAGGGCGGGCCGAGGGTCGTTGTGAAAGAGCCGTAATAGTCCGGCATCAATCAATACAACCAACACTCCACCAAGAGGATAGAGCAGGTTGAACAGGTTCAGCGCCATGCCCCGCTTCTCGGTATACACGGCACTGATCAGTCCATTTGTGGCGGCGTCTATAACTCCTCCGCCGCTGCCAGCCAGTGTCGCGATGATCAGTAACGCCCAGATCGAGACATCACGTGGGAAAAGCAGACCGGTGAAGATAATCAGCATGCCGCCCAGGACGATCAGCGATGCTCCAAAGAGCACGTGCCGGGGACCGTAGCGGTCCAGCATGGCTCCTCCGACGAGAGCGCCCGGGAGATAGCCTGTAGACCAGGTCACGTACAGTAATCCTGCCGTGCTAAGGGAGATATGCAGTTGAAGAGAGAAAGGAACTAATAGCGGCCCCCATCCGCTGTCACAGAATACAAATACCCAGAACAACAGGCAGGCTGCAAGGGTGATGCGGCCAATATGCGCGAAACGACCTGCCTGGTCGCCCTTGCCAGCAATATCTGGGTGTGTTTCAGACGCCGATGATTGCATAAATCCCTTGTACTGCCACTGGATAGTATTGACGCTATAAGGGCAACACCATGAAAGGTATCTCCATTTCCTGGGGAGTCAGCCCTCCGTGGTGGCTCACAAAGTGCATATCAAATATACCTTCTTCATACCACCAGGTAGTTTCGTTGGCATAGGGTAGGATGACGGCATTGCCTACCCTGCTCAAAAACGTCTCTGATGGCTCTTGTGAACCGAAAAAGTGTTGCGCGATTAAATCTGTCGTCCTGTACACTTCTGCCATGCCCTCAAGCTGTTTTTGCAGGTATGCCAGTGTCTCATCGAGATGCTCAGTTTGTATATGTAAGAACATATCTCTTGCCGAACCTGCCGGCGCTAGTAACCGTCCTCTCCGGTTCTTTTGCATAAACTGTTCGATATCTCCCACGCGCTGGTTGAGATAGAATGTAGTTTGGGGATCAACTTCGACCTGCCCGTGGTCGGCAGTAATAATCAACAGGGTGTTTTTAACTTTGCCACGCATCTTCTGGTAAAACAACTGCTCCATCAGCGTTGCAAAGGCTTCAACTTCTTTCTCTAGCCGCGTTGAATCTGGTCCAAACAGGTGACACATTGTATCGATGCGATCAAAGTAGACATAATAGTAATAGGGAGGGGCCTTCTGGGCCAGGACAATCTCCGTGAGGCGGCCCAGCACATCCGCGAGAGATTTATAGGGGACGATGTGCGCTCCCTTAAAAACGCAATCTGAATACGTCGAGGGAGTATACGCCTGGTGTTGGAAGATGTAGGAGACTACCCCTTTTGTCTTGAGCTTCTGGTAGAGCGTCTGCGAGGGATAATATGCCTCAGGGGGGAAGGGTGCTTGCTTCAAGGTATCACGCCCTTTATCCCTGGCATAGGAGAAGAAGAGCGGCGTAATAATGTCGTCGACAAGCGGTTCGTAATAGTTCCACTCGTAGACGCCGCTTTGACCAGGATTCAGGCCGGTATGCATACAGGTAGTATGGGCGGCTGTTGTTGAGGGGAATTGTGAAGTCATTTTCGAGATAACGCCCTGGTTGAGCATGATCTTGAGAAACTCGAATTTTTCCGCGTATTGCTCAAAGAAGCGCCAGCCAAAGGCGTCGACAAAGAAGAGGATGACACGGTCGTATTGCGTGGGGAAATTCCCAAATACATCAAGTGGCAGTCCGCTCTTCCCCTCGCCCGTGAGGAGGTACTCGATAGTGCGAGGAATATTGGAGAAGCAGTAGCTGTTATAGAGGGGCTTGACGAATTGCTGTGAGAACTTTGAGCTGTTTACAGCATTAAAAGAAACCGTATTGAGCATGTTAGTTTGTTCCGCTTCCCAGTCTAAGGGTGTTTGCATATTCCATCGCGTTGGTTATGCTTGCCGATAGTATAACATGAAACGCTGCCGCGCTTGCTGATCAAATCTTGTTGCCCCTTGTAATGTCTGCCAGCTACGGCGTACACTATCTTATAATTCAAGATATTTCAAGAATCTTACGGGCGTTATTCGTAGAGAACACTCTCCATTTACTTAGACCGACCTTTGTTTGCGACACCGGAAAGGATCACCAGGTCATGGACTTTGAACTTCCAGAAGAGCATCAACTTGCCTATGAAAGCGCTTTTGCATTTGCCAGAGATGAGATCAGGCCGCATAACGATGATATAGAACGTACCGACGATTTTCCGCGCTGGATGTGGCAGCGACTGGCCGATCAAGGCTATACCGGAATCGCTATTCCTGAAGAGTATGGTGGCAGCGGCGGCGATTTCTTGATGGCTGCCCTGGTCTCGCGCGGTATCGGGCGAGCGAACGGGGCGATTGCCATGTCATTTGGGGCCCATTTAAACCTCTGCGCGCACAATATTCTACGCAATGGCACCGAAGAACAAAAACAAAAATACTTACCCAAACTGGCCAGCACCGACATGATCGGGGCGCTAGGTCTCACCGAGCCGAATGCAGGCTCAGATGCTATGGGCATCCAGATGACCGCTCGTGCTACGAGCGGTGGCTACCTACTCAATGGGACGAAAATGTTCATCACCAACGGACCCATTGCCGATGTATTGATTGTCTATGCCAAAACGAAGCCAGAGGCGGGCAGCCGGGGCATCACTGCCTTCGTCTTTGAAGCAAATACGCCCGGCTACCATGTTGCTCGCAAACTACAAAAGGTCGGCATGCACGGCTCCCCTACAGGTGAGTTGGTTTTTGAAGACGCCTTTGTGCCCGAGGAAAATGTGCTGGGCAAAGTCAACGAAGGATTCAAAGTCGTGATGAGTGGGCTTGACCTGGAGCGCGCATTTTTCGCGGTAAGTGGTGTCGGTGGCTTAGAAGCGGCCCTCGAAGTTTCTATAAAATATGCGAAAGAGCGCGAACAGTTTGGGCAGCCAATCGCCAATTTCCAGCTTATCCAGGCCAAAATCGCTGATATGTATACCGACCTTGAGGCCGCCCGGTTGATGGCACACCGCTGTATGTGGCTGGCGCAGCAGGGCAAGCGCGTCAGCAAAGAGGCGGCAGCGGCACTGCTGTTCACTGCGCGTGCTGCCATGCGTGCCGCGGACGAAGCCTTACAAATTCACGGTGGTTGGGGCTATCTCAAAGACTTTGAGGTCGAAAAGATGTGGCGAAATGCCAGGCTTGGCGAGATTGGCGCTGGCACCAACGAAATTCGCCAGTTGTTGATTGCCCGAGAACTGTTTGGTATGAGGTAAAGGGCAAAGGAGTTGTATGTGAAGTCCGTGCGCATAGCTGGCGGCCTGGGTTTCTATGGCGATTCATGGAGACCTATCAAGGCAAGTATAGAACGGGGCAACGCGCAGTACGTCGCCTCTGATCACCTGGCTGAATTGACGCTGGCGATCTTGCAGAAAGATCGCCAGCGCGACCCTGGCCTGGGCTACACGCGTGACCTTGTGCCCATGCTGGCCGAACTGCTTCCTTTAGCCGTTCCAAGAGGAGTGAAATTCATCCTCAACGCGGGCGGGTTGAATCCAATGGCGGCAAGAGAGGCGCTGATAGCGGCGCTCAAGAAGTTTGGCTTGAAACTCAAGGTAGGTGTAGTACTCGGGGATTCGGTACAGGAGCGACTTGATGAACTAGAGGCAGCGGGCGTTTCTCTGGCCCACATGGATACGGGGGAGGATATCGCCACGGTGCGCGAACGCCTGGTCTTTGCCAGCGCCTACCTTGGGGCGCGTCCACTGGTAGAAGCATTGGACGGCGGCGCGGATATTGTTCTGACAGGGCGGGTCGCGGATGCCGCGCTCTTCCTTGCCCCGATGATGCACGAACTGGGCTGGCGCTGGGATGACTGGGATAGACTGGCACAGGGTATCGTAGTTGGGCACTTGCTCGAGTGCAGCGGGCAGGCGGCAGGCGGCAACTTCGGTGGCAACTGGCGCTCCATCCCTGATCTCGCCCATATCGGCTACCCCATAGCCGAAGTGTGGGAGAGCGGCGAGGCCGTCATCAGTAAAGCGCCAGGAACTGGCGGGCGCGTCGATTTTGATACCTTACGCGAGCAATTGTTATACGA
>WNGK01036856.1_pt1 | contig 10674 bp, 7 predicted proteins | sample 5400601 | NCBI WGS metagenome assembly WNGK01 (sample SAMN13153376, study PRJNA577476) | soil metagenome | isolation source: 60 cm soil or saprolite under Garry oak tree replicate 1 | place: USA:California | collected 2016-06-15
TGTTTTGCCAGCGCCATTTGGTCCCAGAAAACCAAAGACTATTCCTGCAGGCACCTCCAGTGAGAGATCATCGACCGCTTTGACTGTGCTAAAAAAACGTGAAAGGTGTTCTGTGCGAATGATTGGCCCAGCCATACCAGAAAACTCCTTTCTCTCAGAAGGACTGTGTTGCGACACTGCCTTTCTCGAGCACCAGAACGCGATGTCTGTCTGGTGCCGTACTTCGCGACGAAGCTGAATATTGCTATCTGCTATACTGAATCTACCATATCGCTCTTGCTCTGTCCAGAGAGCATATCTGCTGATGAGGGGTCAGTCTCTCCTTTCTTGCTTTGAGAGGAGTAGCTCTCGCACTAGTGCTATCTTGCCCCTGGTATCACCCATGGAGGTAGTAGGCCAAAGCCCACATTTCGTAGTAGATCTCGACGGAAGTGCGAATATTTGCTAGCATGGGGGTAAAAGCAGCGAAGGAGCGCATGGAAGGATGCAGACCCCCGAAAGCTATGTGTGGCGGGTGAAACCAACCATCACGTCAGCATGGGAACGGCCACCGTCGCGATGATTTTGAATGGCTTAGGATTCAGTAATCGACGCTTGTACCTGGTGCCGCAGTTCTTTGCCAACAAACCCGTGGAGCACCTGCTCGGGCCAGGAATAGAGGCGGCGGATCTCAACGATGATGGTCTGGATCGGACGCTAGACTGGCTCTACGCGCAGGATCCCACCCAGGTGTTCGCTGGCATCGCCACCCAAGCACGCAAGATCTTTGGGGTGAGTGCGCGTCACGTGCATGTGGATACGACCTCGTTTTCCGTCAGTGGGGCATATGAGGCAGGCGAGTCGGCTGAGAGCGAGGCGAGTGTGATCGCGATCACCTATGGCTATTCGCGCGAGCATCGGGAGGAACGCACCGCAGTGGATGCTCGCGCTCGCCACGACCCGTGAAGGAGATGTCCCTCTGTTCTTGCAGCCATTGGATGGAAACAGCAGCGATAAAGTGACCTTGGCCTCGGCGGTGGAAGCGCTGCACGAGCAGTTGCAAGCTCCCGAGAGCGACCCGAGCTTCTTCGTGGCCGATAGCGGAGTCTACAGCGAAGCGAACATGCGCCGCTTCAATGAGGCCAAGATCCGCTGGATCAGTCGCGTTCCCGAAACCAGCACCGAGGCCAAAGCCGTGGTGGAAATGGGAGCTGACAAGATGCAGTGGCAGGACTCGGAGGATGGGCAGACCCACTGGTTCACGCAAACGATGTCACTGCCGCAAGGGCAAGAGCGCTGGGTCGTCGTGCGCACAGAGCAGGGAGAAGCACGTGCCCAGGCAACCTTCAAACGGCAGGTGGCCAAAGCCGAGCTCAGCTGGAAACAAAAGCTCTGGCATCTCTCCAACAGGCATTTTGCCTGTGAAGCCGATGCGCAGAGCGCGTTGGCACGAGAACTGAAAGGGCTGCCCATGTGGTTGGAGGTGCAAAGCGAGTTGGTCAGTTCTGAGCATCACGCAGGCAAAGGGCGTCCCCGCAAAGATGCGACTCCCACGATGCATTGGCACATCCAGACAACGGTCAGCGTCAAGCAGCCTCAGGTCGAGCAAGAAGCGCGGCGCAAAGCCTGTTTCATCGTCGCGACCAATGTCCTCGACTCAGCTGTCCTTTCTGATCAAGAACTCGTGACCACGTATAAAGAGCAGGGCAGCGTCGAACGTGGCTTTCGTTTCTTGAAAGACCCGTTGTTTCTGGCCTCTTCCGTGTTCCTCAAAAAGCCCGAGCGCATCGTCGCGCTGGGCTTGATCATGGTGCTCTGCGGGGCACGGTCTATCGTCTGGCCGAACATCGGCTGCGCACACGTTTGGCCGAAACGGAGCATCGCTCATCTTACGTTTGCAGCCCCTGCATCGCCTCGTCTTGGCTTTGCTCGGACCTCCGTACGAAAAAATCTACACCATCTCTTCTTGAGACGGCGAAATGTGAGCGGCTTACCGGCTCACATGCAGTTCATTTCTTCAAGAAAAGCGAAGTGTGAACCAATTCACACAGAATCTGTGAGATTTGACCTGGTAATTGAAATAGCAATATGTTATAAACATAATAGCAAATAGCTATATCCGTTTAGGAAGAAAGAGGTTCAGCCATGAGTAGCGAATTGATCACCATTCTAACAACAAGTCTTTTCTTCTTGTTTCTGCTCGGGATCATCTCGGCATTGATGTATACCATTTCCAAATGGGTGAATGAGACGGATTCAACGAGAGGAGCAGGCGATCAGACGGCATCGTTTCTGCGTCTCCCATTCAGGCGCTAACCTTTGTGTCAATTCCTTACATTGGTGTAAACAAGCAAGCAATCGTGCTGTGTTGATCTTCCAGGTGGGATAGGGGATAGAGCCATGCTGGCACGAATGAGGGAAAGAGACACCTCCTGGAGGGGTGGCGCAAAAAATATGACTCCAGAGTAAAGCACCCGATGGGATACCCTCGCCGGAAGGAGCGATCGTGAACAGAGATTCGTGTAGTCTCCTTCACTCGGTCGCTTCGGCGATCTTCGACACGCCAGAGAAATTTTTGACGGAGTAGACTGGAGATTTTTGGCTTCAGGAGTGGAGTTATACAGATCGCATCAGCGCTCCTTGTTGATAAATAGGAAGAGTTCATAGAGCTATCTAAAATCGACATCCCTATCTCACCGCTCGGGCCTTTTATCTCCTTGTGCTTACAAATATTTCCAATTCCACCGAGATCTCCTGCGAAATGTGGGCCAAAGAGGGGAAAAGGCTTGAAAATTTTGACGGCCCTCGGCATGCTGTGTCTATGCAAACCAACACATCAGAGCCAATGCAACCGTCAGAGCAATTTTGCCCGAACTCGACGTGTTGCGCAAGAGGCAAGATTGGACAGGGCATTATCACGATCCATGATCGCAAGCGGCAACGCTATCATTGTAAGATGTACAAACAAACCTTCAGTGCTCGTCGCGGCACTATGTTTGAGGGATTACGCACCTCAACATTGTTACAGTACAAGGTCGCTCCGGCTTCTTGGATCGAGCCGAAGCGACGAGGGGGTCCCCGTACGCGACCGGCGGCTGATCCTCCCCTGCTCAAACGACCGCGAGGGCGTCCTCGCAAATTTCCTTTGAGCACGTTCACCGTTTAATGGGGCTGTACCGGCTTGCCCCGCCCTGGCAACTTTCCTTGCCACGATATACGTAACATCAGACAATCACTTGCAACGTGAAATGTCAAATTCTCTTCTAGAATTGTGAGGGAAGTGAATATCAAGGTTTCTGCTTGCGCTCGCGGATTGCTTGGGCACGCTGGTAGAGCGGCTCGGCCTGTTCGTACTTGCCCTGGTCTTGATAGAGAGAAGCCAGGTTGTTGAGCCTGGTCGCTAGGTCAAGGTGCTCTGACCCTAATGTTTTCTCCCCTATAGTGATAGCTCGCAGGTAGAGGGGCTGGGCTAGGTCGTACTTGCCCTGGGCCAGGTAGAGTTTTGCCAGGTCGTTGAGAGTGTTTGCGAAATAGGGATGCTCAGGACCCAGTACCTTTTCATCAATTGCCAAGGTGCGCTGGTAGAGGGGCTCGGCTTGGACATATTTGCCCTGATCATCGTAGAGTGCTGCCAGTTCATAGATACTCTGAGCCGTGGCAGGATGATCGGGACCCAGCTCACGCTCACGAATATCTAGGGCACGCCGGTGCAGTGGCTCGGCTAGCTCGTACTTACCCTGGTATCTGTAGAGTGATGCCAGTGTGTAAAGGCTGAGGGCTGTGCCGGGGTGCTCAGGACCCAGTACGCGCTCATTAATATCAAGGGCGCGCTGGCAGAGCGGCTCGGCTAGCTCGTACTTGCCCTGGTTTCTGTAGAGCAATGCCAGGTAGATGAGATCAGGAGCTACTACAGGGTGATCTGGCCCATATGCTTTCTCGTCGATAGTGATGGCGCGCTGATAGAGCGGCTCGGCTAGCTCGTACTTGTCCTGGTGGTAGTAGAGCATTGCCAGATTGTTGAGGTTAGTAGCTACTACAGGGTGATCTGGCCCATATGTTTTCTCGTCGATAGTGATGGCGCGCTGATAGAGCGGCTCAGCTTGCTCATACTTCCCCCGTTCGTAGTAGAGCTTAGCCAGGTTGCTGAGGCTAGCTGTCGTAGCGGGGTGCTCAGGACCTAACGCACGCTCACGAATATCTAGGGCACGCTGGTACAGTGGCTCCGCCTGCTCATACTGTGCGCTCTCTCGAAGATAGTCTCCTGCAACGTTGAGTAATTCGGCGGCTTCTGGCAAAGTCATAGCCCACTGTTCGATGAGTGCTTTGCAGGCCAGGACATGTGGCATAAATTGTTGGCAGCGCAGCCAGTTCTTATAGTTCACCACTGGAAAGGCGAGGTTGACTGCTCGTATCGCTCGCTCTGCCCAGCGGCGCTGCGTACTCTTGTTCATGCCATGTTTGAGTACAACCTGCGCAAGTCGATGAACGGTGAGAGAATGATCTGGAGAGCGACGTAGCAGTGAGTAGATGAGTAATGTTCCTATGGCTTCGTTTAACTTGATCGGATCGGCGGCAATGGGTTTTAGGGTTGGACCCAGTTCGGATGCTCCTCCGGTGAATATTTCCTCCTGGATACCTTCGGGATCTAGAAAAGCACACAGGCATAAGAGATCGGCAGCGCCAGGATTTGCTTTTTGCACTTTCTCAAAGGAAAGAGAAAAGGTTGCCGCAACCGAGTCTGGATGGTCTGTCGCCAGTCTGCCGCGTCGCTGCAAGAGGTCAGCCTGGCGTGTTTGGAAGAAATGCAGGTAGTCTGACAGACTACACTGCGTTTCATCGATAAAGGCGCCTGCCTGGTCGAGCGCCAGGGGTAAACCCTCCATAGCCTGTACAATCTCCCTGGCCGCCTCGCGATCGATAGATGAAGCAGTATCAAGGGTGGCATCAGGAGTTAAGATCCCAGTGTGGCGGAGCAGGAAGAGGGCTCCTTCTTCTGGCTCCATCTTTTCTATCTCGATGCGCTGGGCTATTCTGCCTGTTGCTTGCTCTCTCGTAGTCAGCAAGATATGCCCTTTGACACCTGTTGGCTGGAAGTCCCGTAGTATCGTGAGGTCATCGGCGTTGTCGAAAATCAGCAGCCAGCCAGTGTGCTCCTGGAACCAGCGTTTGACTGCCGCGACAACACGCGTTTGCTCTTGCTCCTGCTGCTCAGGGAGATCCAGCAGGTACGCCATGGTCACAAAGTCTGAGATGATTGACTCGCGCGACTCGGCTTTGACCCACTGGATGAATTCGTAGTCATCCTGGTAGCGATAAGCATATTCAACGGCGGTTTGTGTTTTGCCGATGCCACCCATGCCGCTGATCGCCTGCGTCAAGGCAGTTGTCTTGCCCGCACGTAACGCTGTGTGTAGGCGTTCGAGTATCTCTTCACGACCTGTGAACAGGGGATTGCGTTCGTAGGGAATATTTCGTTTCGTTGGCGAAGGCTTACTGCTTTGCCCTTTGCTGGCCAGATCATCGATTGCTGCGCGGATGCCCTTCAGTACATCTACAAAGGCATCGTCAAGCGTGGGCCACCTGGTGACTGCTTTCGCATCGGTGGGCAGCATCTTGAGTTTGCTAAATGGCGCTCCCTGCCAATCTGTGGGACGCAGGAGAATGGGGATGACACGGGCCTGGTTGGCGTCGTGCCTGGCGATAGCCTCTTTCATCTCGATACTGTAGCAGAAGTCAGATGCCATGAAGTCGGCGCTTACTAGCAGGAGTATGATCTGAGCATGTTGGAGGCGCTTCATGATCTCTGGCTCTAATTCTGTCCCTGGAATGATATTTCCATCATACCAGGAGGTGATGATGTTCTGCCGTTTGAGGTTGCTCAGGTGCTTATCCAGTTCTGTGCGTAGCGCCTGGTCCTGGTGGGAGTAGGAGATGAAGACCTCGTATGCCATGACATCCTCCTTTGGTAACCGGGATACACTGATGTATTGATGGCCGATTATGCAATGTAACAAAATAGGAGAGATATCGTGAAAACTACGAAAGAAGGCCGATAAATCGGCGGTGAGCGCGATAAATCGGCTCCTACGGGCGGTTGGTCATTTCTTCAACCTGATATACACTTCTTTTGTTACATTGCATTATCGGCCCCTACATATGGTTCGATGTTGTTGTTAAAAGTCTGTATCTATCATTGTTGTAAGGGTTGTTTCTTTGCTGTTGCCATTATACATGCGGATTTGTTTAGCTGCAATAATGTGACATGAGGTTCCAGAAGAAATTTGCAACGCGTCGTTAGTGCATGGTATAGTATCCTTTGGGCTTAAGAGCCTTTTGTGAGATATGTGCAACCTGGGTCTACCTCGATTGGCGCTGAGATGCTGAGCGCAGCGAAGCATGACAGGGTTTGATCTTCCGTGGCCTGATTGCGCAAGGTGAAACATACAGGAGAAGTGAAAGTGGGATTTACACGTAAGTTACTTACCTCCACCCTGGTGATTGGAGGAGCAGTTGGAGCGATGGCTCTCTACAACAAATTTATTGAAAGACAGGTTAGCGAACCGGATACTGTATTGAAAGGCGAGGAGCGCCGCTATCCGTGGAAGTATGGCGATATATTTTATCAAGTGAAGGGCGCTCGTGACGCGAAGCCGCTGCTGCTTATTCATGGTTTTGGTCCGGGGGCATCTTCGTATGAGTGGCGCAAGAATGTGGATGCGCTGTCTGAACAGTTTCGTGTCTTTACACTTGATCTATTGGGATTTGGTCTGTCCGATCGTCCAGGGATCGACTATACTGCCGAGACTTTTAGCGACCTGATTAGTGACTTCCTGAAAGAGGCGATTGGTAAGCCTGCCGTTGTTGTCGCGCATGGACTGACTTGCGCGTATGTGATCGCTGACGCGTATCGACGACCGCAGCTTTTTGAACGCCTGGTGCTGGTATCACCTCCGGTGGATATTTTGGAGGAAAGCTTCCAGAGTCCTATGTCGAATGCTGTGAAGTTGTTGTTACGCACACCGTTGCTTGGGCAGTTCATTTATAATACATTGACCTCGCGGCGAGTGATTCGTGCCTACTATGATGTTGAGGGCTTCCAGAATCCTGGTCTGATTACCGAGGAGTTGGTGGAATATATCTATAGTAATGCCCACCAATCGAACAATCGCTACCCGGCGGCGTCGATGCTCAGCGATAGTCTGGCGATGAATGTCAGCGAGCCACTGGCGCGTTTACAGGTACCTGTAGTCGCTGTGTGGGGTCGTGAAGATGTATTCATGCCGCCTGAAACCAGCAATGTTTTCAAGCAGGTGAATAGAAGTATCGATACACGCTTGATGGATAAAGCCAGACAGCAGCTCCAGGATGAGCAGGCTGAGAAGTTCAATGCGCTTGTCAGTGAGTTTGCGGGAGCAACTGTTACGCAGTAGAAAGCAAATAGGAAGAACGTTGAATGGGCTCCCGGGAGCCCATTCAACGTTCTTCCTATTTGCGTATATACCCAAGTAGTGACCTTGCGATTACTACCCTTTGAATCTGATTTGTCCCTTCAAATATCTGGGCTACCTTAACGTCGCGCATATAACGTTCGACGGGGTAGTCTCGCACATAGCCCGCGCCGCCTAGAACCTGCACCGCGTTGGTCGTGACTTCCATAGCCATATCGGTAGCAAAACACTTCGCCATCGAGGCGTATATACCGGCGTTCTGCCCCTCGTCTAACTTATAAGCTGCTTGATAGACTAGCAAGCGCGCTGCTTCGATCTTCATTGCCATATCGGCAAGCATGAACTGGATGCCCTGAAAGTTGCTAATCGGCTGGCCGAACTGTGTGCGCTGGCGGGAGTAATTACAGGCAGTCTCAAAAGCTACCTGGGCTACACCAACGGCTATAGCTCCGATGTTGATGCGACCACCATCCAGAGACGAAAGAGCAATTTTGAAGCCCTGACCTTCTTCGCCAAGGCGGTTACCAACTGGAACCTGGCAGTTTTCAAAGATGAGTTCGCGTGTGGGTGAAGAGTGCAGGCCCATCTTGCGTTCGGTCTTACCAAAGGAAAAACCTGGGGTTTCTTTTTCTATCACGAAGCAGCTAATACCTGCAGCTCCTTTTCCGGTACTTGTCCGAGCCATTACAAGGTAAACTTCCGCTTCGCCTCCGTTGGTGACCCACAATTTTGTGCCATTGAGGATGTAGAGATCGTTGTGGCTTTCAGCTTTACATTGCAGGCTGGCGGCATCCGAGCCTGAGTCGGCTTCACTGAGTGAGAAAGCGCCGAGAAGTTCACCTGAGGCGAGCTTTGGTACCCAGCGACGACGTTGTACTAGATTACCAAAGCTAGCAATCGAGCCGGTCACCATGTTATGCACTGAAAGACCTACGGCGGTTGCCATGTCGCCTTTTGCAAGTTCTTCATACACGAGGGTGTTAGATAGCCGACTGAGCGCACTTCCGCCGTATTCTTCCGGTGTCGTCATGCCCATCAGGCCAAGTTCTGCCATTTTATGATAGATTTCACGCGGGAAGTGGTTTGTTTCATCCCATGTTTCGGCGTGTGGTGTGATTTCTTGTTCTGTAAAGCGTTGTACTATGTCGCGGATTTCTATTTGCTCTTCGTTGAGGTCAAATTGCATGCTGTGCTCCTTCACTGGATCATTGTTTCTTTAAGGCTTGCTATAGTCGTAGCACATGAGCGATATCAGACGCAAGTCACTTCGCTGGACAAGGTGTATCCAAGGGATGTATTCATGTGTTGGTCGTTAGAAGTTAACAAAAATTAACCGGTTTCTCGCTTATGACGATGTTTCTTAACCTAAGCGCTCTTAGAATCTTCACTGGGTCTCTCTATCATTGAAAGAGAGAGAAAGACTTCTGAACGAAGTTAGGAGGGTAAGGAAAAAATGAAACATCTCATCAAGTTTGTCATACTGGGCTGTATGCTAACAGTTTTGCTTAGTGTTTTGTCACTGCAAAAAGCGGAGGCGAAGATACCCTTATCAGGGGCGGCATGCTCGGGATGCGAGGAGCTGGCCGGTGTAGCGGCAGTCTCGTCTAAGGATATCTGGGCCGTTGGAGGACACTACGACAGTAGCAGCGGCCAGATACTGTCACTCATCGAGAACTGGAACGGCACGAGTTGGAGTGTAGTACCCAGCCCCAACGCCGGATCAGTCGAAAACAGCCTGTTTGGGGTAGCTGCGATCTCGTCAACCGACGTCTGGGCCGTTGGGTCCTACTTCAACTACAGCGGTACTGGCGGTGCGCTCATCGAGAACTGGAACGGCACGAGCTGGAGCGTAGTCGCGAGTCCCAACCCCGGGACATGCGGCGGCCTGTCTGGTGTAACAGCGATCTCGTCAACCGATGTCTGGGCCGTTGGAACCACCGCCACCTGTGGCAGTGTTAATAAGACGCTGATCGAGCACTGGAACGGCACGCGCTGGAGTGTCGTCACGAGTCCCAACCCCGGGTCGGGCGGCAGTTTGTCAGGGGTAGTGGCAGTCTCATCTATCAACGTCTGGGCCGTTGGAACCTACTACAACAAAAGCAATACTGAAAGGACACTCATCGAGCACTGGAATGGCACGAGTTGGAGTGTGGTCAAGAGCCCCAACGTCTGGTTAAGTACGAACTATCTGTCAGGGGTAACGGCGGTCTCGGCTACCGATGTTTGGGCCGTTGGAACCTACGACAACAGCAGTGGCCAGGAACTGACATTAATCGAGAACTGGAATGGTACGAGTTGGAGTGTGGTACCTAGCTCTAACCCTGGCTCAATTAACTATCTGTTCGGGGTAGCGGCAGTCTCGCCAACTGACGTCTGGGCCGTTGGGTACTCCTTCACCGGCAGCAGCCAGATAGTGACACTCATCGAGAACTGGAACGGCACGAGTTGGAGTGTAGTACCCAGCCCCAACGTCGGGTCAGGCGAAAATGACTTATACAGTGTAGAGGCAACCTCGGCTACCAATGTCAGGGCCGTTGGAGGACGCTACTACAACAGCAAACAGCCGTTCCTCACGCTGACTGAGCGTTGGAACGGCACAAAGTGGAGTGTAGTCAAGAGCCCTAACTAACGCCGGGACATGACAATGGACGAGGCGGCCAGACTAAGCTGAAAAGTGCAACGCAGCAATCCGACGTCAAAGCTACAGGAACTTAGCTTGTAAATACAAATTTGAAATGGGCTGTTTCACGTGTGTATTTGCAGCCTGGGATTCCTGTAGCAGATACTTTCCTGGCCTTTTTATTTTATGGAGCCTGCCAGACTTGCACGGTCTTATCGTTGCTTGCTGAGGTTAAGTATTTGCTGTCGGGTGACCAGGTCACTGTGTTTACCCGGGCAGTATGGCCGGTATAGGTGCAGATGTATTTAGCGGTGGCCGCGTCCCAGATGTGTACTGTCTGGTCGGCTCCAGCGGAGGCGATGCGTGTGCCATCAGGAGACCATGCTACGCCTACCACGTAGCCTTTATGAAAGCGATAGGTCAGGAGGAGTTCTCCTTTTGAGGAGTCCCATACATGTACCAGGTTGTCTCTACCTCCAGAGGCGATTCGAGAGCCGTCAGGCGACCATGCCAGGGTATTTACTTCTGCTTTGTGGCCGCGATAGATCAGGTAATCATTGTTCTTGCGAGTATTTTTAATCGCGTTCCAGATCTTAACAGTCCTATCCCAGGAAGCGGAGGCAATGC
>WNGK01016183.1_pt1 | contig 10666 bp, 10 predicted proteins | sample 5400601 | NCBI WGS metagenome assembly WNGK01 (sample SAMN13153376, study PRJNA577476) | soil metagenome | isolation source: 60 cm soil or saprolite under Garry oak tree replicate 1 | place: USA:California | collected 2016-06-15
ACCCACAGCCTGCTACGACATGTATTCCTGTACGTTGAGCAATCTCGAATAGTCCCTGCGGATCGGGTTTGATCCCTACAGTGGTCATGTCAATAAGCCCTTGGCCGCCTGCCTCCTTATAATACATGAGTTCGCGAATACATAATTCGGGATCGTCTATGAGTAAATTAGGCCTGGAATCATAGGGATTTCGCATCAACTCACCACGGATTTCCAGGGTCGGTTCCTGGTCGATGAGATATGCCCGTTCAATGGGAGGGTTGTCCCACAATCCACGTAGGTCGACGAGTACATGCTCATGACCTAATGTGATTCCAAGCTCTTCTGGGGCAATATCTCCTAGTACTGTTCTGATGTGCATAGCGAGTGCTCTAGAATGTTATTCTTCTGGCGTTGGCCACTTATAGCCGCGTTGCGATGGTTTAGGGCCTGTTGAACGCGGTTTGGGTGTACTTTGTCTCACTCTGGCTTTGGTAGTTTTTCTTTCTCGCGTCGATTCGCTGGCTGTGTGAGCGCGAGGTTTTGGTTTTCTCTTTGTAGAAGCGGCAGTTGGAAGGTCCGCAGGGTGTTTTGTAGCAGCTTCCTGTGTATGCGATGACTCAACTTGCTTAACCAACTCATCTGACTCTTGCGCAATCTCGGTCCAGAATTCGGCGTCCCTGTGCTGTTCGTCAGGTGTGCCTTTCAGAACCCGGCCATCGGGTAAGCGTGTGGCATTGCGTTCCTCTGGTCGCTGCGGAGCAATTGTATCAACTTTGGTTTGATGTGTGTGAGGTTGAGCAGAGTTGCTTTTGTCAAAATGCTCGTAATCGCCTTCGAATAACTCCTGTTCTGCCCCATAACGCGTATATTCATGCGACCTATTTGAATAATTGTTCTGTCGCCTTTCCGGACGACTCTGCCAGCGTGGATTGCGCGTATCGGGTCCTGATGCGTTACGAGATGACCGCTTATCGCGATCATAACTGCGAGGCTGTCTCGTGTCGCGGTCATAGCCTCGAGCTTGTCTTTGATCACGGTCGAAATCGCGAGGCGATGATGTGTCGCGATCAAATTCGCGACGTTGGGGCCCTCTGTATTGATCTCGCCCTTGATATTGTGTGCGTGAATTGGGACGCTGAGGATTTCCGCTGTTACCCGGTCGATTGTCATCTCGATAGGGTTGTTTCGAGTAGCCACGGCGTTCGTACTGGTTGTATTTTTGATCGTCAAATGTGCGCATGCTTGATTCGAAGGTGCGAGGCCGAGGCCCATTGTTACTTCGAGGAGAACGTTCACCAGGTCGATAGTTATCTTGTCGATTTCCATAAGGTTTGCGGCCATTGCTACTAGTCTGGGCGGAGTACCGATTGGTATGTTGGTCGGGTCGCCTGTTATCACGAGGCGGATGACTGTTACTGTCACTACGTGTGCGGTAATCAGCGTGATTTTGGCGTGCTCCGTTTTCCCATGCGCGATCTACCATGTCGCGATTGAGTCGAGGTCGTGCAGGGCGTGAAGGCCGCTCCTCTTCAAACCTGCGTGAGGATGAACCGCGAGAATCCGATTGTGGGTCTTCTCGCCGTTGATTGTTGAAATCTCTGGTCATGTGTCCTTTCCAAATTGGCCTTAGTGGAGGTTACTTTTTACGAGGTGGACGGATTGTCAAGATTCATTATGTGTTTCCCGCCGGGCATTCCGCACTCGCACCTGATTTATTGACGCGCTAATTATTCCGATTATCCGTCCGAAGGAATGTATGTAGTTAGCGCCTTGTATGTAGTATACCACATTGCGTCTGGAGTGGCGATAGTGAGTTCCTGTTCAAGGCGTGAGTGTTGGTATAGGTACAGGTCCCTCAGCGAGTGATACACCAACGTAACTCAATTCCTGACTACCAAACATAGCAAGCGTCTTTTGCTCTATCTCGTCGGGGAGCAAAGGCCTTAAGGTAACACTGTAGTATGCTCTCCTTTCAAGAAATACTGCTTGTTCTTGCCCGTGGAGAAGCGTTTTAATTTGTTGAAGTTGCTGAGCGTTCAGCAACAATGCAGTATGAGGCACTGTGTAGGTTAGACAACCTGTATCGGCATTGGGACCGGTCAAGTCAGGTTGAATCAAACCACACTCATAGACGGATAGTTGGAACAAGGTGAAATCCTGAAAATACCAATAGGGTATAGATTGACTGAGATCAGGGGAAAACGTTTGATGAACGAGTAGAACCATCTCCTGACTAGTGTACTTATGGGTAGGTCCAATCAGCGCCTCTGTAATGCTAGTGAGAGCTTTTCCCAGGCGTTGGTATTCGCTTATATCCTGCGCGCTTTCTTGCACGTTGCCAAATGGTCCATAGAGATACGTGTATTCTTTGTCGTTGAGCATCAATTGTAATACCGTGGCATTTTGATCTGGAATGTCATAATATTGTTGCTTGTTTAACTTAAGCAGGCTGTAAGTATCCACCAGTTTATTCAGCAATTGTTGCAGAGCTGCTGCCTGGAGTCTTCCCTGTTGCATTTGCAATCCTGGTCCGAGAATATAGGTTCCGTCACCGTATATGCTTATTTCTGGGCTCATCTCAAATGTACCCAGTTTGCCACCTCCATAAAATGTACGAATAAGAACATCTTGCGGACTGGTGGTGTATGTGATAGTGGTGCCGCTGCTGATTGAAAGTGTTTGTTTGGCGTTGTTTTTTGAGGAGTTGTTAGTAATGCTGTCGCATGCGGTGAACAAAAGCACAATTACAGAGAGCATGATGAGAAGTAAACGATAGCGAACTTTGTTATGACCTTGATCTATAGCAATTTCCCAGGAGAACACAAAGTTTTGATTATCTGCGTTGTTTCTTTCATATCCAAGTAAACCTTTGATAGCCCTTGATATACTCTTAAATTGGTCAATTATAATGTTCATATAGACATTTTGCGCTCATTTCTGTAAGTAGTGTTCTACAATGATTGTACCAGAGAGTTTCCAGAGGGTGCTATATGCTATTTCAGATCGTCATAGAAGCGGTAGCCGATCATCTTGTACACAAGCTTTGCGGCCAGGAAATCTGCTCGAGTCTGTCCCTCCCTAGGGCAGAGTTCGACCACGTCCATACCCACGACAATCGTACGGAGGCAAATCTCACGAAACAGATCAAGCAATTGATACCAATGCAGCCCACCGGGTTCAGGTGTCCCCACTGCTGGCATCTCACTGGGATCCAGAGCATCGAGGTCAATAGTCACATACGTATGCTTACTGAGACGCTCCCAGGGAATGACGGCAGTCCCATTAGCAAGTTGATAACCCCAGACAATTGTTATATCCGGCGAAGTTTTCATGAACTCAGCTTCTTCAGGACTGAAACTGCGAATACCGATTTCCAGGAGTGGTATTCCCATGTCCACAACGCGTCGCTCAACTGATGCGTGTGAGAGCGTTGTACCATCGTATTCATCACGTAAATCACCATGCGCGTCGATATGTACAACAGTCAAATCAGGGAAATATTCATGCACAACAGCGATAGGAGGAGCAGAAAGGGAATGCTCACCGCCAAGAATAAAGGGGAGTTGCCCAAGTTCTAATACTTCACGCACAGCATCACCCGTTGATTTGAGTGCGGCAGCATGATCCATACCATTATAATCTAATGGCGGGCGAGTATATACGCCAACTTCGATAGGACACCAATCCAGTTCCTCATCGTATAGTTCCATCTGGCTCGAAGCATTGAGAATCGCTTGTGGCCCATGCTCAGTGCCTTTCATATAGCACACGCTATATTCCAGGGGGGCTGGAATAATCGTTACACGAGCAGTGGTCGAATCGCAATAGGGTGCATCTGGAGCACCAAACTGGGTTACAAGCGAATCATTCATATAGCCGTTAGGCTCCTTCTTTTTAGCGCACCGCCGATCTGGCCAATCGCACAGCCCTGGCAGCTTCGTATTGTTCTGGATCGGGTGCTTCTGATCGTAGCGAGCGTGTTCCGCGAACAACAAAATGCGCTTCTACATCGTCGGTTTGAAACATCAGCTTCGCGAAAGCGATAGCCTCTTCCTGGCTAAATTCTTTGCACGAACAAATGTCGATATCAACTTCACCGTACTCTGGCCATGCATGCAAACTGATATGGCTCTGGGCAATTACTACAAAGCCTGAAAGGCCAGCATCTAATGGATTAGATGTTTCGATTTGGTACAGGTGCACTGGACTTACCTTCTCCATTTCCACACGAGCAGGATACTCTTCTAGTACACGTCTCATCAGTGATTCGTCCGACAGAATCTGTCGATCGCACCCGTAAAGCTCAAGCATCAAATGAACAAGCATTGAATCTTTCTCCTAATCTTGTATTTAGAACAACCACTCGTACCAATAATACTTACAACCCTCTGCTTTTCAGAGAAGTTGCAAAACATTCCTGCCCCCCTATCAAAAAGGAAAGTGGAACCCATCACCCCTTGTTAAGGTTTGTGCCCCCAAGATCCTTTTTTGCACACCAAGGTATTATACATTAGGTTGTCAAGCTAATACAAAATAGAAGAGTTCTTCATTGCATCTAATAATCACAGCATTTCCATCTAATTGGAAATAGGAAATGCATCTAATATAGGATACTGATTGTGTTTAGATCCAAACGCTCACTGAGGTTGAACCGCTCTTCCAGCTTTGTATGCTACCTCGAGTTCTTTGAGTAGTTCTTCACGCTTGCTAAATAGCTCTCTTCTTGGTCGTGGATTGGCCCTACTAACAACGTAGGCGGTGAGAAGCGGTAGAGCGATAGTCGAATCTCCATAGATCACGACTGTGCTCTTAAGCTGGTCGGGTTTGATTTTTCCCCATGAGACGGCTTCTGAAGGTGTGGCGCCTGAGAGTCCTCCCCAGTGGGGGGCATCAGCAGTTATCTGGATGAAATAGTCATGTCCTCCTTTGTGGATACCCAACACCTCCCATAGTTGTGGCTGTGTCTGCAAGTAAAAGTTTTTGGGGCTGCCGCCACCGAGAATAATAACACCATTGCGTGTCGCATGCTGCACAATGGCGGTAGTTTCATTAACATCTGCTAAAGGATCAAGTGTGAGTAGATTGCCATCCAGAGCGTGTCTAGCTACATTCATACCAATAGATGAGTCGCCAGGAGATGAAGTGTAAATGGGTACATTCCATGTTGCTGCCTGCGCCAGCATTGAGTATTCTGGCTTGATACCAGCTTTGAGCAATTGCATGCCAAGGTGGTAGTGCAATACTGACGTCGAAATAGGTCGGTTGGGTAGGCTTTTCAAACATTCGCGCACAAATGCATCGGTATCGAGTAGCACCTTGTCCTCAAAGAGAATGTCGTAAATACGAATCACGCCCTCTTCCTGGAGTCTGGTATCGTCGAGGCGGAAATCACCACGGTGCAGAGACATGGCGAGCGCGTAGTGCATATCATGGTAGAGATTGGCGCCGGTGCTGATGATAAAATCGACAAAGCCATACTCCATCAGTGTGAGGATGCATCCTCCCAACCCTGCTGGTGTGAGAGCACCCGCCATCGTTAAGCCGATCGTAACGTCTTTTTCAGGCGCAAGCATCTCTTCAGCATACAAGTGCGCAGCTTCATTCAGTCGCGCTGAATTGTAAGCCTGGAATTGCTGGTCAATTAGCTCTACTACCGTCATACCTGGTTTAATACGTCTCGGTATGATTTGTGGGCCACTCAGAAAGTCGCTCTGAGTCGGATGAGAATCGTGTCGGTTGGTATCGTGGGTCATCAGTTGCTGGTCCTTTCAGTACCGGAAGCTACTCGATCATCGAGCGACGTATCTCAATGATCTGGTCGCGCAATTGGGCAGCTTTCTCGAACTCTAACTGTTTGGCGGCTGCACGCATCTGAGATTCCAGGTCCTTAATTAAACGCAGCGCTTCATCTTTTGGAATGCCGGCCAGAGCTGCAGCAATGGATTTGCCATCAAGAGTTTCGACGTTTGCTCCACTCATAGCTTTAATACGCTCCGAAAGTGTCTTCACATCCTTCTTGATGCCACGAGGTGTAATATTATGCTCTTCGTTAAAGGAAGTTTGCAACTTACGTCGACGGTTGGTCTCATCAATTGCACGTTGCATTGACTTCGTGATCGTATCGGCGTACATGATCACACTACCCTCTATATGTCGAGCGGCACGTCCAATTGTCTGGATGAGAGAACCTGCTGAACGTAAGAAGCCTTCTTTATCTGCATCGAGTATTGCAACAAGTGATACTTCTGGGAGATCGAGTCCCTCGCGCAGCAGGTTAATACCAACAACGACATCATAGACACCCAGACGTAAATCGCGCAGGATCTCTACACGCTCGATTGTTTCAATCTCTGAGTGCAGATAATGAACCTTGATACTCAGTTCTTGCATATAGTCCGCCAGGTCTTCAGCCATCTTCTTGGTCAGGGTTGTGACTAACACACGCTGCCCTTTGTCAACACGTTTATGGATCTCTGAGAGTAGATCATCAATCTGTCCTTTAGTGGGTCGCACACTGATTTGAGGATCAAGCAAGCCTGTTGGACGAATAACCTGCTCGACGACAGCCTGACTGTGCTCATATTCGTAAGGGCCGGGTGTGGCGGAAACAAAAAGCGCCTGGTTAATTTCTCGTTCGAACTCGGTGAATGTGAGCGGACGGTTATCGAGCGCAGACGGAAGGCGGAAGCCATAATCTACGAGTACCTGCTTACGCGAACGATCACCCGCAAACATTCCTCGTACCTGCGGAAGCGCAACATGCGATTCATCCACAACCAGTAGAAAATCCTCTGGGAGATAATCCATCAGTGTCCAAGGTTGCTCTCCTTCTCCACGTCCGGCTAAATGGCGCGAGTAGTTCTCGACACCTGAACAGAACCCGGTTTCTCGCAGCATTTCGATGTCAAAATTAGTCCGCTGTTTCAAGCGTGCTGCTTCAAGTAGCTTGCCCTCATCTTCCAATACCTGCAAACGCACTTGCAGTTCGTCTTCTATGAGTTCGATGGCGTGATTCAAACGTTGTTGTGTTGTAACCCAGTGTTTGGCAGGGTAGATATCAAGGCGCTGCCGTTTCCCAAGCACTTCACCTGTGAGTGGGTCAATCTCGGTCATGCGCTCGATCTCGTCTCCGAAAAACTCAATGCGCACAGCCACATCCTCATAAGCGGGGAACAACTCTAGAACATCACCGCGAACGCGGAATCGTCCGCGTATGAAGTTAGTGTCGTTGCGCTCATACTGGATTTCCGTCAGATGACGCAGAATCCTGTCTCTACGCCGCTCTTCTCCTACTTTCAAGGTTAGCACTACCTCGCCATATTCGTCTGGACTACCCAGACCGTAGATGCAAGATACGGAAGCGACGATAAGTACATCGGGTCGTTCAAACAAACTACGCGTCGCGGAGAGACGCAGTTTCTCTATCTCTTCATTGAGCATACTCTCTTTTTCGACATACGTATCTGTGCGTGGAATGTAGGCCTCTGGTTGATAATAGTCATAATAAGAGACGAAGTACTCGACAGCATTGTTTGGAATGGAGCAAGCACTAGAGTTGGTTTTTGTACCTGTTCTACGATCTTGGCTACCGTATAGGTTTTACCACTCCCTGTAACTCCCAGCAGTGTTTGATCCTTATAACCTTTTTTGATGCCCTCAACCAGTTGTTCAATGGCATCCGGCTGGTCTCCTGTAGGCTGAAATGGCGCTTCTACCTTAAATTCTGGCATGATGTGGGTTTCCTTGTTGATAAGTAGAATATTCTTTCCAATGGCTTTCTTATTATATCACGTTTTTGTTCTAACCAGGTTTTTTACATGGCTCTGTTTTGAATATGGGCTGAGATGAAGTAAAATTTTAACCATGGTATGGCGTACGCGCTTAAAGTACTAACAGCGAATAGCGATACAGAGGATAAACTCAGGAGTATAAGTTGAATACTATCACAAACAAGATACAAGACCAACTATTTGATTTCGATCTGTTAGCGCCCTCAACACAAGCAGAAATTGACCTGGCACAGCACGAAGCAATCAAGATGAATGCACCAGAAGTATATCCGGAGCATCTTTTTCTTGGCGTGTTAAGACAGGCCGACGTTGAAGTAACTAAAGTACTGAAGGATATAGGGTTGGATTCAAAGAAGATCCAAACGCAAGTGGCAGAAACCTTTGGTATACTCAATTATACAGGCACAAAGAATAATCTCCTTTTTTCCAGAGAATCGCTGGTCTGCTTTGAAGCGGCTTTATCATTTGCGACGAAAATGAACTCTTCATTGATATTTCCAAAACACCTGATATTGGGTATATTACGTCACCCGCGCATCCAGCCTTTACTTGTCCTTTTATTACCCACCCGGGATGCGTTGCCTGCACCTTTGATGGAACAAGTTACATAGACCAACTCATACATTCTCGAGTGCGAGAGCAAAGTGTTGTAGGGTTTAACAAAAAAATTCCAAAGCGAGTGCTCAGGAAATTTGAGCGCCCTTCAATCACTTTCTCCGATATTCGAGGGTTGGACCCAGCAAAGCACGAGTTACGGGAAGTGGTTGATTTTCTAAGGAAGCCTCAGATTTTTCAAAAATCAGTGCATTCATATCTTTGTGGCAGGTTAGTTGTTGGTCATCCTAGTACAGATAGGACCCTACTTGTGTATGCGACAGCGGGTGAGGCAGTTGTGCCTCTCGTCTATCTATCTATATCGACGCTTGTTGAGTTGCTTAACGATCTTGATTCAGATGTTCTAACCATAGAAGACCTTGACCTTCCAATGGATGAGTATAACCTGCTCAAGAGCAGTGAGCCCTCCCAAAGAGGTCCAAGTATGATAGAGCACATTTTTAGTCTGGCGAAAAAGTCATCTCCCTGTATTCTCTTCATCGACAATCTCGATGCGGTGGGACAAATCTCCACAAGCCAGGAACGCGAACGATGGTTGAAACAATTAATAGCGGAGATGGATGGTCTTGACTACCATCCTTCAATGGCAGTTATTGCTACAACCAGTCGTACTGATGGTCTTGTCCAGGCCTTATTGGATCTCGGCCGCTTTGATCGCTGGATACAGATAGGCAGTAGTTTCATGGCACGTCCCGCTGCACAAGTTAAATTATGCCTTTCATGCCAGTACGAGGTTCTGGCCCACTGGAAATACTGTGTCTATTGTGGTGCAAGACTGGCGTATTTCTGTCCAAATTGTGGAACCCCATTTCTACAGATTGAAGAGGCCAGATTCTGCTTTGAATGCGGTACTCCATGGGGTAGAATCAAATAAGCTACAATGGATGGATAATGAAGTTTTGTTGAATGGTTCCCTCGAAAGGAGACTTATCACCTTATGACACAGGTTCTCCCTCGTTATTGTCCGCGATGCGGAGCGCCTATAGTTACAAGTTTGGGTACTTGTGCCACATGTGGTTTAGCTTTGGAAGCTATACTCTCCAGAGGTCAATACAAGTCGCCAGAACAAATGAATCATGATCAAGAGTATTTGCCAGAGATTGATCAGCAATTTATTCAAGATGAACCGGGTGTTCAGCAAGAAAATGAGTTGGATAGAATTCCAACTTTACAATTAGGCCAGCAAAGTAACTCGCTCTCTGGTACACAGTCATTCACAAAAAAAGGTGAGCAGGATTCTCCCTATCCGTCTACTCAAAATAGGAGAAAAATGGGTAGAAGAGAGCTTATGCTACTGTTAGTGGTCTTGCTCTTTGCACTAGGGGCTGCTGTGTATGCCTTTGCTGGTTTTCTAGGAGTAGCGCTGCCAGGATTTGTTTTCACACAGCCATCTATAACAACCACGGCAATCAATTCCTCCGTTCCGTATGCTGGTGTTGATATAACTATCCTAAATGTTCAACAGTCGCAAAGTTTTCTCAATGATCCCAATACTAGCTCGAATGGAATGGTACGTTTGAACCTTCAGGAACGCAATCCGACAGGCATCAACGTGGTTTGGAGCTTTGCTACTATTGCTCGTTTGATGGTGCCGGGTAAGTCTCTTGTTAGCCCAACTTATGTAAACTCAGTAGTGAGAGTCGCTCCTGGAGCATCTCAAAAAAGTGTTGTAGATTTTGCTGTACCTACGAATAATGCTGTAAATCAACTTACATTCGTGTTAGGCGCTACAAACGAGGCGCAAATGCTTATTCCTCTGGTGCGAAATGTAAATGTAAGCAAATATCAACCCAAATCTATCAATTTAAATGGGCAGATGCAATATTTTGGGCTGAATTGGACACTAACCGGTGCAACTTCGAGCTTGAGCATACCAGGCCAGCAAGCAGCTAAAGGTATGCGTTACGTAACGTTAATGCTCAAAGTTGATAATACCCTTGCGCAAGTTGCTATCACCGGATCACCTTATGAGTATATGCGTTTGCAGTATGGCAATACTACTGCTTTGCCTGAGCATACAACAATTCCAGTAGCTTTTAATGTGGGAGCAATTGGTATTACTGGGACGGTCAGCTTTCAGGTGCCTCAGCATTCAACATCATTTACATTGGTTCTGAATCCTCAAAAAGGCGATAGCGGCGATCAAGGATCGACGGATTTTAAGGTGCCCTAGTACCCTTGGCGAACTTGTCATATATGATAATTGGTCTATTTTATAGACATTCTCCTTGCTTGCTGTTACAATACTGCACATCAAAGATGTATACTATTTGTTATAG
>WNGK01022080.1_pt1 | contig 10666 bp, 7 predicted proteins | sample 5400601 | NCBI WGS metagenome assembly WNGK01 (sample SAMN13153376, study PRJNA577476) | soil metagenome | isolation source: 60 cm soil or saprolite under Garry oak tree replicate 1 | place: USA:California | collected 2016-06-15
CCGAAGGAGAGCGCCTGGAAGAGCGACTGGGTCGCCGGGTTGAAGGTCTCGACGCTGCTCACCGAAAAGCTGTACGTCAAGCCGACGCGGCTGAAGCGGCGGTGCAGCGGATAGCTGACAAAAGTGGTAAACCCGGCGGAGTTCTGTTGGAAGTTCTGGAAGAGTTGTCCATAGCCCACCTGCTGCAGGGCGAACGGGTTGAGACCCGAAATCGCAGCCGTTTGACGAAGCTGGTCGAAATGATAATCGCTCTTGAAAATGGTGAATCCCGTGGTAATGGGCCGGTCAAGCAGGTAAGGTTCCGTAAACCCGAAGGAGTAAAGCCGCTGGAAGGTCCCGAACTGGGCCTCCACGCTGAGCGTCTCCCCCAGGCCCAGGAAATTGTTGGTGGCGTAGTTGATGCCGACAAAGTTGCCCGCAATCCCGCTGATGCCGCCCGAAAAGCCGATCGAGTTTCGCCCCTTCTCCTTCACCTTCACGGTGACGTCGACCGTGCCCTCCTTCTCATTCTGCTTGATGTCGTAGTCTTCCTTCTTGATCGGATCAAAGAAGCCGAGCTGGTTGAGGCGCAAGGTGCTGTAGTCCCACAGCGTCGTGCTGAAGAGCTCGCCCTCGTTTAACAGCAGCTCCCGCCGGATCACCTTGTCTCGGGTCTTGGTATTCCCGGAGAACTCGATGCGATGGACAAAGAACTGCTTCTCTTCGTCGAAGTCCAGCGCCAAGTTGACCAGGAGCCTTTTGTCATCGCGCTCGGGATCGGGGGTGGCCACGAAGTTGATGTAACCGAACTGCCCGTAGAGCTTCTTGTAGTTTTCGAGGGCCTTCCGCACCTTCGAGAGATTGAAAATATCGCCGCTCTTCATTTGCAGGACGGGCGCGAGCTGTTCCTGCTTGAACAGCTTGTTGCCGCGGATGACGAACTTGCCCAGCCGGTATCGGGGCCCCTCCTCCAGCGGAATGGTGAGGTCCACGCGCTTGCCGCGTCCCCAGCTCCAGAAAAAGGGCACTCGGTGCTTGGTATCGGTCATCTTGATTTGAGGCTCCTTCACCAAGGCGGTGAAGTATCCGTGGTCCTGGTAGAGGCTGCGGACCTGTTCCAGGTCATAATCGATCTTATCCTTGTCGTAGGTCTTGTGGAACCAGTAGAACCACGGAGGCGCGCCGAAGGGCTTCGAGTACTTCATGGCGCGCTCCAGCGTGAGATTGGAAAACACCGTGTTGCCTTGAAAGCGAACGTTGCCCACCTTGACCTTGGGGCCTTCCACGACGATGAAGGTCAGGGCCACCGAGTTCGGAGGGATGTTCCGCGTGCGGGCGCGCACGCTGGCGAACTGCCGGCCGTGTTCCGCCAGGAGCTGCTGGAGGACAACTTCGGCGCGCTTGATCACGACGGGGTCATACTGGGACTGAATCGACAGTCCCACCTTGCGCTCCTTGAACCGGTCCAGCACGTCGGACGTCTGCACGCTGCTCAGGCCCTTGTAGTCGATGCTGCGCACCAGCTTCTTCTCCCGAACGAAAAAAGTGACGATCTTCCCCGTCTTGCCGTCGCTAACTTCCAAGCGGATGTCATCCAGAAAGCCGGTGTTCCAGAGCGCCATGAAGTCGCGCTCGAGCGCGCCCTCATCGTACACGTCACCGGGCTTGGAAAAGATCCGCGCTCGAAGAGTGGCAGCCGGGATGCGGCGGTTGCCGCGGAAAATGATGCCTTCAATAACCGTGGCTTCGGCTGGCGGAGTGGGGGTCGGAGCGGCGGGCTTGCCGGTCTCCGGCGCCGGCGGAGTGGCGGGCGCCACTTGGGGCGGCGCCTCGAGCTGGAGTTGGGGCGGGGCAGGAGCCGGCTGGTTCCCGGGCTTTTGCGGCGCAGGTTTTTCCTCCGCAGGCTTCCGCTCAGGAGGCTTCTGGTCGGCCGGTTTCTCCTCGGTCGACTTCTGATCCCCCCCCCGCGGGGGCTTCTGATCTTGCGGCGCCGGCGGCTTTTGATCCTGTGGCTTGGGGGAGGATGCCGCAGACTTGTCGGTCGGGGCCGGGTCTTGCCACGCGCCAAGCTTCGACGTGATGAGTCCGAGCTCGCAGACCACGATGAGCGTCAGCGTGGACCACGAAAACGAGCTCGCAACCAACCGCCGTTTGGAAATCTTCACCTTCGCGCTCAACGGGGCGAGACCCTCACTTGTACGGGCTTTTCGTTCCGATGCCTGGAATTTAGCAGAAGTTGGCTTGAAAGGTCAGCTTTTTCCCCGTCACTCGCAGTTCTCGGCAATGCGCCGCCGCACTATCCGTCTGACCCAACCCCAGGCTCATAGAAGGGCTGTTTTCCCTGGTTCTGCAAAAAGGTTTCTATCGCCAGCCCAAGCCTCGGGTTGGCATCACCCAAAGCAGCAGACCGAGCGACGTCAGCACCGCGACGAGGTACGCGGTCATGGCGCGACTCGGGTGGTCGGGCATGTCCTTCGTAAACAAGCGGTAGCCGGCTCCTAGCGCGACCAGAAAGAACACGCCCTGTCCCAGCAGCAGCCACAGGGCCAGGCAAACCGTCAGCACGGTGACGCGCTCTCCCTTATTCATCGCCAACACGGCTTGCCCGCCATCGAGCGCCCAAACGGGAATCAAATTGAGCACATTCAACCAGGCGCCCGCGTGGGCCAGAGCGGCCCAGATCGGGTTGCCCGTCTTCCACCACAGCAGCCCGCACGCTCCGGCTGCGAACGCTCCAGCCAGAGGTCCTGCCAGGCTTACCGCCGCCCGCGTCTGGGTCGAGATCCCCAGCGCCTGCCAACGGACATACGCGCCCAGACCCGGCAGAAACACCGGCATTTCCGCCGGGAGTCCCCGGCGTTTGATGTCAATGAAGTGTCCCATCTCGTGGAGGAAAATCAGCGCCACGAACCCGATGCCGAATTTCGCGCCGTAGAGCGTCCAGTAGAAGCCCATGAAGGCTGCCAGGCTGATCAGGAACTTCAGCTTGAAGATCGACAGGAGAACCTTGCTTTTGGCTAGGAGAATGGCAACCGGAGCCAAGGGCCCCAGCTTAGCCGCCCAGTTATTCTTGTTCTTGGCGGGGGTCGCAGCGGTCGCGGCTCGTTCCAGCATACCCGCATGTCGGCGGACCCAGTCCGCCTGCGTGGACTCTTGCGGCAGCAAGTGGAGAGCCCGCAACCAATGCTCCCTCGCCTGCGCCAGTTCTCCTTCGTTTTCGCGCGCTCTTGCCGCTGCCGCCAAATGTTCGAGTTCGTCAGCGTGCACCAGCGCGTGACAGTGCCCGCAGACTAGCGCCGCGGGCGCGAGTTCCGAGGAGCAGCGTTTGCAGGTTCGAATCAGTCCGGAAGGTGTAGTAGACACGATTTCAGTGGCGTTCTCCAGGCGGCCGAACCAGCTCACCCGATGGCCGACGGGCTATTATTGACAAATGGCCCGAGGACTTCGACCGGGCTTCCCGCGGTCATCCGCCACGCGATGCGAATGCCCACGAAAAGGATGACCAGGCCGATCACACCGTGGATGGGGTCCTGAAGCTCAAGAAATGGCGAGGCTAACCCGAGGAGCGCGAGCGATCCCAGGGCTGCGGCGAGGCCGGTCGCAGACTTTGGCGAAGACCGTCCTTGATCAGCCAGCGGCGCGTCGCTGGGCTTGCCTGGGTCGGATTGCGACTGCTCCAAATGCTGTGGCTCATGCTGTTTGGCAAACTGCGCGATCCCCATGGGGATCGCCGCCATCGACACGGCCGCATAGGTTAGCAGCGCCGCCGCCACCTGATATCGGCGACCACCAACGCCCTTCGATCCCATGCGGATGGCCTTGCCAACAATGTAACCCACCGCGAGGGAAACGTAGCCGATCAGCAAGCCTGTAACGATACCGAAAGCCGCGTAGAGGACCAGGCCCAGGATCGCTCCGCCTCCGCCAAACAAGAGCCCGCGCGCATAGGCCTGATGACTATCTTTCGGGAGCTGGCCTTTCAACCGTTCGGCGCAACTGGAACACACCTTCACCCGGTTTACACTGTAGTAGGTGCCGGCGACAGTTTGGTTGCAGGACTTACAGCGGTCGCTCCCTGCATACTCCGCCGTGCCGAACTGTGGGGCGCCGTTTGTTAGCCTGTTTTCTGACACTGGCAGCGACAATACCACACCTGTTAACTCACGTAAAGTATTATCTTAAGTAATATGCGATCAGGAATTATTTGGATTCCTCGAACGGCGCACAATAGGTCGCAAGAGCTTTGCGGTCTGTGCGGAAAGGCCAGGCCCGAAATGGTTGGAACGGCGCGAAATTAAATGGCCTAAGACTCAGGCGGCCGGAGGACTTTCTGCTCGCTCTTTCGCTTTGGCTTTTTCTTCTCTTTTCCAAGCGGAGTCAGCTCCTTAACGCCCCACACGAAGCCAGAAGACGAAATCCGAGCAATAAAAGGCCCGGCGTGGTTATAGACGACCGTTTCGATTTGCCTCCGACCGGATATCAAAGCCTGCGCCCAGACCTCTGACTTCAAGCTGCCCGACGACAGAAAGAATACGCGACACTTGCTTCTACCAATTGCCCTCATGTTGACGGGCTCCTTAAGAATGTGTGTGTCGGGGGTGACGACAACCCAATGCCTCTTGCCGCACGTTTCAAGCCAGACATCGTCTTGGGCGTCCCGATCAAAATGCTCGTCATGAATCTCTATTGTGAATCCGGCGTCGCGCAGTTGAGTGGGAAGCTTCTTACTGCCCAGATTGCGGTCAAGGAAAAGGATAATGAACTCAAGCTGCTGGTGCGTACCGTAGGACCTCTTCGATCTGGTTTATCTTCAGACCGTAATCGCGAGCTAACTCCTCGATGCTTTCTCCAGACCTAAAGCGTCCGGCAAGAATTGTAGCTATGATGCCGGTGCCATGCACAACCGGACGCCCAGAGGAGATCTTCGGATCGATAACGACGACCCTGGGAGGTTCTTCGTCAGGACGCCCGACCCAGTCCATGCGAAGTGGAAAGAGTCTCATTGGCAGTCCAGAACGGTCGCGGGCTATTCTTCTCAGGTACAAGTCCAAGATAGGACCGATCCCGAGCTGTCCGCGTCGGGAGACATTGATGGTTTGCTCCAGCTTCTTCACGAACAAGTCCTTGCCGTCGGTTAAGAACTGCTCGGTTAACAGCGGGTGTTTCGAAGGGAATTCCTGGGATACGTAATCCATCGCGTGTCTGATTGCTGGCATGTCGATTTGATATTTCTTTCGTGTGGAAAGCAGTATGTGAGCTTCGACCAGATTGAAGAACGAAAGATGCCCCGGAGAGGGGAGCTCAATGAGAGGCTTGAAGAATCTCCTTCCACGGTACCTCGTAGGATAGTGCCGACCCTCGACCCAGGATTTTAGCGTTCCTAGGGAGATACCCAGATAGTCAGCCGCTTCCTTGATCCCGTAGCGCGGCAATTCCCGTCGCTCTTTCCCAGGCTTACCGGTGGAAGCCCTCCTGGGCCGACGAGTACTCACCGAGCCGCGGAACGAAGCTATTCCTTCGGTCTCCGGACCGAACGAGTACCGGAACGAAAGTCTGCTGTCTCCGGCGTGTCCTGAATCAGAAGAGAGCCTCATAAAGCATGCCAACCGCTCACAGCCACGCGTCGACAACGAAGCATTTGAGGGCAGTCCCAAAAGCTGAAACTGGCCCCGCGGATGAAACTTCTGAACCCAGAACACTAGGCTAGGTGGAAAGCGGAGTGGCGCCGACGAGCTTGTCGTTCACCGACCGGTAGTAGAGAGACTCGTTGGTGACGATGACTTCCAGAGCCGCGGGCGCGACGACCTCGCCCTGGATCAGCGCCTCCGAGAGCGGGTCTTCGACGTGCTTCTGCAACGCGCGGCGCAGCGGCCGGGCTCCGTACGAGCGGTCTGCGCAGGTCTTCTCCAGGATCCAGCGCGCGGCTTCCGGCGACAGGCTGATGGAGATGTTCTTCTGAGCCAGGTTCTGGTTCATGACGCCCACCAGCAGGTCCATAATTTGCAGCAAGTCGGCATCGGTAAGGGCGTTGAAAACGATGATTTCGTCCAGGCGATTCAGGAACTCGGGGTTAAAGAGGCGCTTGACCTCGCTCATCACCATGTCCTCAATCTTCTTGTCCGTGGTTTCCTCGTTGGCCGACTGGAAGCCCAGGTGGGCGCGGCGTTCGAGGTACCGGGCGCCGATGTTCGAGGTCATAATCACGATGGTGTTCTTGAAATCCACGGTGTTGCCGAGGCCGTCGGTAAGCTGGCCGTCTTCGAAAACCTGGAGCAGAATGTTGAAAATGTCGGGGTGCGCTTTCTCAATCTCGTCGAGCAGGATGACCGAGTACGGAGAGCGGCGGACGCGTTCCTTGCCCGCCCTCTTCGTAGCCGACGTAACCGGGCGGTGAGCCGATCAGCTTTGAAACGGAGTGCTTCTCCATGAATTCGGACATGTCGAAGCGCACCAGAGAGCGCTCGGATCCAAACAAGAACGCCGCCAGGCTGCGCGCCATCTCGGTCTTGCCGACGCCCGTCGGACCCAGGAAAAGGAACGAGCCCACGGGCCGGCCCGGGGCCTTGAGTCCCGCGCGCGAGCGCCGGATGGCCCGCGCCAGGGCGGAGATCGCCTTGTCCTGGCTGATGATGCGCTTGTGGAGCTCGTCCTCGATGCGCAGCAGCTTCGACATCTCTTCCTCTTTGATCGAGGTCACCGGGACGCCGGTCCAGCGCGCCACCACCTCCTCAATGTCCTCGCGCGTGACCACGCCCATGGCCGTTTCGTCGACGTTGTACTTCTCGCGCAGCAGGCGCAGGTTCTCCCGTTCCTTCCGTTCTTCGTCGGAGTAGAAGCGGGCCTTCTCAAATTCGTGGTTGGCGATGGCGTTTTCCATCCGGTGGACCACAAACTTGATTCGCTTTTGCACGTCGATCATTTCCTCGGGCAGGGAACTCTGGCGCAGCTTCACGCGCGCGCCCGCCTCATCAATCAGGTCGACTGCTTTATCCGGCAGGTAGCGGTCGGGAATGTAACGGCTGGAATCGAGCACTGCCGACCGCAGGGCGTCGTCGGTATAGGTGACGGCATGGAACTTTTCGTAGCGGTCCTTGATGCCGAACAGGATCTGGATGGCGTCGTCCTCGTTCGGAGGCGGCACCTTGATGGCCTGGAAGCGCCTTTCGAGCGATCGGTCTCGCTCAATGGATTTGCGAAATTCCGACGGCGTGGTGGCGCCGATGCATTGAATCTCGCCGCGGGAAAGCGCGGGCTTGAGGATATTGGCGGCGTCGAGCGACCCTTCCGCCGACCCCGCTCCCACCAGCGTGTGCAATTCGTCGATGAAGATGACGGCGTTCTGCGCCTCCATCAGTTCCTTCATGATGGTCTTCAGGCGTTCCTCAAACTGGCCGCGGTATTTGGTGCCCGCCACGATCAGGGACAGGTCGAGGCCCAGGATGCGCTTGTCGGCCAGGAACGACGGCACGTTGCCGTCCGCGATCCGCTGCGCCAGCCCCTCCACAATCGCGGTCTTTCCCACTCCCGGCTCGCCAATCAGGACGGGATTGTTCTTGGTGCGGCGGCACAGAATCTGGACCACCCGCTCCATCTCGTTCTCGCGCCCGATGAGCGGATCGAGCTGGTTCTCCATCGCCGCCTGGGTCAGGTCGCGGCTGAACTCGGCAAGCAGCGAGGTTTCCTTCGGTCGGCTGGATGACATCTTCTCGCTCTGGACCCTCCCTAACTCTTCGCGGATCGTGGACAGGCGCAGGCCGCGCTCGTGCAGGATCTCCGCCGCGAAGGATTTCTCCTCCCGCAACAGACCCAGCAGGAGGTGTTCGGTGCCGATGTGCTTGTGGGCCAACCGCTCCGCCTCTTCGGCCGCGCACGCCAGCACGCGCTTGCACTCCTGACTCAGAGGCAGGTCGACCGAGGTCGAAACCTTTTCCCGAACCGTCGTTCGCCCCTCGATCTGCTTGCGGATCGACTCAATCGAGGTGTGGGGGGAGCGCAGGAAGCGGTTGGTCAGGGCTTTGTCTTCGCGGAGCAGGCCGAGCAGGAGGTGCTCGGTCTCAATGTAGGGACTTCCAAACTGACTTGCTTCGTAGCGGGCGAAGAAGATCACGCGGCGGGCCTTCTCGGTATAACGCTCGAACATAAGTCCTCGGTTGTCGGTTTTGATCTCACTACTCCGCTTACGCGCCCGGTGGCGTGACGCTTCCGCCGGACGGTCTTAACGAACGGGTGGAACCAGAGCTTCCGTCAACTCGCCGTCGGCCAAACGGAGCAGGCGGTCGGCGCGGTGTGCCAGCTCCAAATTGTGCGTTGCGACCACCGAGGTCAACCCGTGCGTCCGGTGGAGGTTCTCGATCATCGTCATCACCCGCTGGGCCGTGCGGTGGTCCAGGTTCCCGGTAGGCTCGTCGGCCAGCAGAAGCGCTGGCTGGTTCGCCAGCGCTCGGGCCAAGGCCACGCGCTGTTGCTCGCCACCAGAGAGTTCACCCACGCGGCGGCCCCAAGCCTTTTCCAGACCCACCTCCGACAGCAACTCCTTGCCGCGAGACCGGGCTTCCGACAGATTACACCCCCGAATGAGGCGGGGAAGCATCACATTCTCGAGAGCGGTGAATTCGGGGAGGAGGTAATGCATCTGCCATACGAAACCCACCCGCGTACTCCGATAAACGGCGCGCTCCTCCTCCGAGAACTCGCCCGCCCGCTTACCCAGGCAGTATACATCACCCCGCGTAGGCGTGTCCAGAGCCGCAAGCAGGTGCAGCAAAGTGCTTTTTCCGCTCCCGGACGCCCCCACCAGGGCCACCAGCTCACCCCGATGAATCTCGAAATTGAGGTCTTCGAGGACCACAACCTCTTCCTCCCCGGAACGAAAAATCTTGGTCAGATTCTCAGCTCTGAGCATCAAGCTGTCGGGTGATTGAATCATGGGCTACTGCGTCGATATCGTTCATTCTTCACATCTTGCGCTTTCCACGTCCTCCTGGTGATGCCTGCAGCGGGTCAGTTCCCACTGCCGACCCGGCACTACTAAATGCGAATTTCTTCGCAGGTGCTAAGATTTTTTCCCCTTAAAGTGCCGATCAACGTATGATCTCCAGGCAGCGGCTCCGTGTACTCTGCGACTCTCAAACCCTCAACACTGAGCGCACGGAGCATCTCCGGGACCTCTGTGTTGAAGCTCTGGAGGCACGGAGGCCACGGAGAACCTCTTCATTGGTTGCGGCTCACGGCCGCGCTAAGGTTATTCATAGCGCAGAATCTCCACTGGACTCAGTCGCGACGCCGCCAGCGATGGGTAGAGCGTGGCCAGAAAGCTGATGGTGAGCGCGGCGACCGCAATCCACACGCCGTCCAGCGGCCGCGCGCGGAACGGGACCGAGGCCAGGGCGTAAACGTCCGCCTGAAGGTGAATCAATTTATAGCGGTCGCCGACCCACGAGACGCCGTAGCCTAGGACTAGGCCCACAAAGCTCCCGATCGCCCCGATCAGCAACCCGTGGAGCGTAAACACGGCCCAGATCTGGCGCGCCCGCGCTCCCATCGCCATCAGCACGGCGATGTCGCGGTTCTTCTCCATCACCATCATCGCCAGGGTGATAAAGATATTGAGCGCCGCCACCAGCATGATCAGGCCGATAGTCAGGATGGTCACCAGGCGTTCGAGGCGAAGGGCGCTGAAGAGCGAGCGATTTTGCTCCATCCAGGTGGTGGTGTCAAATCCCGCGCCGGCCGCCTTGCGAATCAACCGAGCGACCTCGACGGCCTGATAGATATCGTCAATCTTGAACTCGATCACCGACGCCACGCTCGCCAGATCGAACAGGCGCTGCGCGGCGCCCAGATTCGTGAAAGCCCAGGAAGCGTCGAAATCATAGAAGCCCGAATCGAACACGCCCACGACGCGGAAATGACGAAACTTCGGTACGACTCCGTACGGCGTAAGCGACCCTTGCGGGCTGGTCACCAGCACCGTGTCCCCGACGAACACGCCGAGCGACTTGGCCAGTTCCTTGCCGACGATCAGCGGGTCGGCGTTCGAGAAATGTTCGGAGAGGCCCGCGAGCGACCCCTCCTTGACTCGGGTGAGCAGGTCTGCAACCCGCACCTCGCGCTCGGGGTCGACGCCTTTCAGCACCGCGCCTTGAGCGCGCGAGCGGGCCGAGATCAGAACTTCCTCGTAGAGCGCCGGCGCGCTCGCGATCACGTGAGGCAGGCGCGCCAGGCGCTCGCTCAGCTCCTCGTAATCCTTGATGCCGTCATTCGCGGGCCGGATCAGGTTGATGTTCGACGTGGCCCCGAGCAGGCGGTTTTCGAGCTCCTGGCGGAAGCCGTTATTGATGGCCAGAGCCACCACCAGCGCGCCCACCCCCGCCGCCACGCCCAGCACGGAGATCACCGTGATGACGGAAATCACCGCCTGGCGCCGCTTCGCCTTGAGATAACGCAGGGCTACGAAAAGCTGAAACCGCATAGATGAAGTGTAGAATGTAAAGTGTGAAGTGTGAAGGCAAAACTGTGAAGGCAAAACACCGAAAATCGGAAAGCAGGACCGTGGACGGCTAGCAGTTCGTCTTGCCACGCGCCTTCGAACCCACGAGCGCGTTCACCCGGTCGAGCCGGAGTCTTAAACTTCGGATCGACCCCGCGCGCTGCTTGCCCAATGCCGACCGGGAGACTATCAACATGA
>WNGK01018792.1_pt1 | contig 10665 bp, 11 predicted proteins | sample 5400601 | NCBI WGS metagenome assembly WNGK01 (sample SAMN13153376, study PRJNA577476) | soil metagenome | isolation source: 60 cm soil or saprolite under Garry oak tree replicate 1 | place: USA:California | collected 2016-06-15
CCTCGAATGAATTGGGATCAAGCGCGATTGCCTCTTCGAATTCCGCGATTGCTTCCTGATCTCGCTGCCCAAGTGAGAGCGCGAGCCCTCGGGAAGCATGGGCTTCTGCGAGTTTGTCGTCCAAAGCCAGTGCCTTCGCGCTGGTGGCCAGAATGCTGTCGATGCCAGCTTCCAAATGGTAGTGAAGGAATAGGAACGAATCGCAATCGGCGATGCCGGCGTAAGCGCGTGCATAGAGCGGATCCAACTCTACCGCCTTGGCGAACATCCGCCGCGCTAATTGATAGTTGGACTTCGAGTGCCGTTGCATGAATTGACGGCCCCGGAGATAATAAGTGTACGCTTCGACGTTATCTGTCGGCGTCTGTCCAATCGACTTTTTCTCTTGTGGCAACAGCTTGACCTTTAACTGCTCAACAATGGCGTGGGTGATTTCGTCCTGAATGGCGAAGATATCCGTCAGGTCGCGATCGTAGCGGTCGGCCCACACATGCCCGCCGTCCTTCCCATGGATAAGCTGTCCTGTGACGCGCACGCGCGAGCCGGCCTTTCGAACACTGCCTTCCAGAATAAAGTTGACGCCAAGATGCTTGGCGATTTGCTGCACCTCCACAGACTTCCCCTTGTAGGTGAACGCGGTGTTACGTGCCACCACGAACAAACCTGACACTTTCGAAAGGTCGGTGATGACGTCCTCGGTGATGCCGTCGCTGAAATATTCCTGCTCCGGATCACCGCTCATGTTGATGAAAGGCAGAACCGCGATCGATGGCTTCTCTTCCGGACGTGCTGACGCTGCGCCGTCGGTTCGTCGATTAGAAGGCGTGTCCAGCGAAATGCTGTAAACGCGAATTGGCCGTTCAATGTTCTTCAGTCGCCGTTCCCCCATGTCTTCGAAAATCAAATCCAGCCGCTTGCCGACGTGGTCGCGCACAGACTGGGAGACTGTGATCCCCCCAACCGGGGCGATGCTCTCCAACCGCGCCGCCACATTGACGCCATCGCCGAAGATGTCTTCGCCTTCGACAATCACGTCGCCAAGATTGACGCCGATGCGGAATTCGATGCGGCTCTCCTGTGGCACGCCGGAATTGCGAGCACGCATTCCGCGTTGGACGTCGGCGGCGCAGGCAACAGCGTTCACCACGCTCGGGAACTCGATCAGCATCCCGTCGCCAGTCAGCTTAACAATGCGCCCCTGGTGTTCGGCAATTTTGCCGTCGATGAAATCCGTCCGAAGTGTCTTCAGTGCGGCGAGCGTGCCGGTCTCGTTCGCACCCATGAGCCGGCTGTATCCGACAACGTCGGCGGCAAGGATAGCGGTCAAGCGGCGTTCCATGGCGGCTCAGAAAATAAGGTCGTGAAAATGATCGGACAAGACTACCACTTACTTGGCAGCAAGCCATGGCGAATCAAATCCTCCGATGGGCACGTTGGTGCGAGAACAAACCCGCTCAACGCCGAAAATTGGCGGGGTGGACCTTTGACTTCTGGTCTCTAATCTACCGAAGGACGGATTCGCCGGGGCGAACTTCTGACGCGACTGGCATCACGACTGCTTAACCAAAGCAGCGTGACAAAGAAATTTAAGCCCCAACCAGACGAGATTCAGCCCCACGTCAACACTCTCGAGCTGAAAGCCGTTTTGGTGGTGGATGACGACCAGCAACTCGCCTCGGCTTTGCAGTGGATCCTGGCGGACGAGAATTTTTTCGTCGACGTCGCCTTCGACGGCGAGGAAGCCCTTCTCAAGCTGAAAACGCACGAGTACGACGCCGTAGTCTGCGACCTAAAGATGCCGCGTCTGCGCGGTGATGAGTTTTATCTCAAGGCGAAGCAAATGAGGCCGACGCTCGCAGACCGGTTCATCTTTATCACCGGCTTCGCGACCGATCCTAATATCGCTCTCTTTCTCAACAAACATGGCGTGAAGTACCTGGTGAAACCTTTTCCGGTTCAGGGCCTGATCAACTGCGTCAAACAATTGCTCTGCTGAGTTTGTCAGCAATAAAGATAACGGCATCCGCACCAGCAAGCGAGCAATCGAGTGTTCAGAGTCTAGCATCAAGCATCGCTTTCACTGGTGCGCGGCCAGAATCGTCGCGAACCGCCAGACTTCGTAGAACGTGTTGTAGAGCGGCGTTGGCGCGGTGCGGATCACGTTCGGCTCGCGAAAATCGCATTTCACGCCGGCTGCTTCGAGTTTGCCGAATAACTCTTTCGGATGTTCGTGGACTAAGATCGACATTTGACAGCCGCGGGCGTCCTTCTCGCGCGGCGTGATGACGGTGTAGCTGTCCGAGATGCGAGCCGCACCGGCATTGGACGGGCGTTTGGACTCGAGCAGGAACTGGAGATAGCCGGTTAACTTGATCGATTTTGCGCGCAACGGTTCCATTCCGTCGGCTTCATCGAAGATTGACAATGAGGCGCGCAGCGGCGCCATAGAAAAGATCGGCGGGTTGCTGATCTGCCAGCCGTCGGCCGATGGCACGGGAATGAACTCGGGCTCGAGGTGCAATCGGAACCGGGTGTTCGGATCGTTTCCAAACCAACCGGCCAGGCGCGGCAACTCGCGGTTGGTCGCATGCCGCTCGTGCACGAACGCGCCTGCCACCGCGCCAGGGCCGGCGTTGAGATATTTATAGGAGCACCACACGGCGAAATCGACGTTCCAATCGTGCAACGCCAGCGGCACATTGCCGATCGCGTGGGCGAGATCGAAACCAACCGTGATGCCACGCTTCTGCGCCACTTTCGTGATTTTCTCGATGTCGAAGAATTGACCGGTGAAAAAATTCACCGCGCCGATCATCACGACCGCAAGCTGATCGGCGTGCTTCTCGATTAAATCGACAATCTCTTCGGTTCGCACGGTAAACTCGCCTTCGCGCGGCCGCGCCAGGACGAGAGCGTCTTTCGAAGCCAACCCATGATGAACGATCTGCGTCTTGATCGCGTAGGTGTCCGAAGGGAAGGCCGGCTCTTCCATCAGGATCTTGAAGCGCGATTTCGTGGGGCGATAAAACGTGGCCATCATCAGGTGAAGATTCACCGTGAGGCTGTTCATGCAGATGACTTCGAGTGGCTTCGCGCCGATGAGACGTGCCGTCGGCTCGCGCAACGTCTCGTGATACGAGTACCACGGAGTCGTTGCGTCGAGATGCGCGTCTACGCCGAGCCTCGCCCAGTCGTCCAACTCTCGTTCGACGATCTTCCTCGCTGCCTTTGGCATCAGGCCTAACGAATTACCGGCGAAATAAATCAACGGCTCGCCGTTTTTGCCGAGCGGCAGATGAAATCTCTCCCTGAAATGACGAAGCGGGTCCTCGGCGTCAAGCTGCAGCGCGAAATCTTCGACGGCGGAGAAAATCATGACCGTTAGACCGCAGATTACGCAGATTCAAAGTAAGAATCACGGCCATTGCAAAAACGAGAATGGCACGTGATAGCGCGCACCTCTATATTTCATCCGCAATATTCGCGATTGGTTTCGTTGATTATCTGACCAGCGCGCGAAGATAACGCTAATAAACCGTCTTTGGTTCCGGTCCGGCGATGATTTTCTGGAAACGCGGATCTTTACGCAGCGGGTCCCACTCCCAGCGCGTTCGCAAATCGGAGAGGGTAATGCTGTCATCGCAGTAATCGACTGCGAAAGGAGTGGTAAATAGCCGCTCGATTCGAGGAATGGCCTCGTCCGGCTGGCCCGTGCGCGCGTAGATCAAAGCGAGAAAAACCTGCACCACAGAGCCCTCGATCACGTCTTTCGAAATTGGCTTCAACTCCACGGCGCGACGTCCTTCGCGCACGGCATCTTCCTTTCTGCCCATAAACTTCGCGCAGCGCATCTGACGTTCTGCCCATAAACGCGTAAAGCAGTCCAAGTTGAGCGCGGCGGGTCGCATCTTGCGGACTGTTGGCCACCATTGTTTCGACTGCCGGCCGTGCGGCTTCAAAACCGGCCTGCGCCTGAGCTGCGTCACCACGAACGAGATCGATACACCCTTGCAAATAGCTTTTCGGGAGGGGCACTCCGGTCTGCGAGGTGATCGTGTCCAAGCGGCAAGAAGCAAGCGCTTTTGCAGCTGCAGCGGGATCGCGGTCCATCAAGGCTACATCCCAGCGGCCGAAGGTGACCACTCCGTCAGGGTCGAGGTTTGCCGGAAGACTCTCGAGCGCCGCTTTGATCGGACCCGTGCTCCCTTTTGAGAAAAACTCCACGTAGCCGCGCTGTATTTTGACGTTGAAAGAATCCGGAAAGAGCGCGAGGACCCGGTCCATCCGCTCGGCGGCGGTTTGCCAATCGCGCAGCCCGAAGTAGGTCTGGGAGGCATCATAAAGCATTACCGAATTGCGCGGATCAATCGTTTCCGCGTGCTGGTATGCAGCGATCGCGTCGGCCCAATGCCCTCGTCGTCTCTGGATTGCAGCGATGTAGAGACCGACGTCACCGTCGTTCGGAAGTGCACGAGCCGCGAGATCGAGCTCATGCAACGCCGCGTCGTAGTTCGCTTCCATGTAGTAAAAATAAAGCCCAAGCGCGAGATGGCCTTCGCCCAGGTTTGGCTGGAGACGCAGAGACTCCATAGCCTCGACGTGAGCTTTTTGCTTTCGTGCTTCGATCGGTTCAAAAAAATGGTAGATATTACTCGTCGAGGCGGAGAGCCGTGCATGAGCGAGAGCGAAATTGGGATCGAAAGCAATCGCCTGTTCAAAGAGGCTGACCGCGGTTCTAAAATCCTGGAGCAAGTTGTCAGGTCGCGTTTGGTAGTCGCGCGCCCGCAAGTAAAGGACATAGGCATCGGCGTTGTCCGTCGGTTTGGTTTCGACGCGCGCTTTTTCCTGCGGAGAAAGAGTGGCGCTCAATGAATCAGCAATTCGCTTTGCCACTTCAGCCTCCACCCCGAAGATGTCGGTTAATTGCCGATCGTAACTTTGGGCCCAAAGATGCGCGTCGCTCTCTGCCTGAATAAGCTGGACATTAATGTGCGCGCGATCGCCAGACTTTTGCACACTCCCTTCCAGGATATTGGCGACGCGCAGCTCGCGCGCGATTTCGGGCAAATTTTCCGGTGCGCTTTTGTAACGAGCTGTGGAGGTGCGCGAGATGACTCTCAACCCACTAATTTTAGAGAGCGTGGTAATGATTTCGTCCTGAATTCCCTGCGCAAAAAAGGCATTTTCTTTGTCGGAGCTCAAATTCTCGAATGGCAAGACGGCGACCGATTTGCTCTCGATGGCGGGAGCGGGAGTTGTGGCTCGCGTTTTGGCGGCAATAGTAAGCGGCGGCGGAGTATTGGTCGCGGCATTCGTCTTTGCGTTCTGACGGGCAAAGAACCATATCGCTCCGGCTAGGAGGATGGCCGCAAGCGCAGCGGCTCCGATGAACCAGGATTTCGATCGCCAGGCGGGAGCTACACTGGCCGGGCTTGGCGTGGCCCTTTCCTGTTGCGCGGCCGCGAACTTTGCTGGCAAGGCCGAATTCCCGGCTTCATCGGTGTAAAGATTCACCGCGGAAACAGTGACGTCGTGCTTTACCTGGCAGTCGCCGAGATCATGCAAGTACGGCTGCCAGTGTCGGTATTGAGCGAGATCTTCCGCCACCCTTTTCGAAAGAAGAATGTGTCCGGCGTCGCCACAATCCATAACGCGTTGGGCCATATTGATGCCGCCGCCGGCAATGTTTGATCGGTCGTTCACATCAGTGATGCCACTGACCGGCCCGCTGTGGACACCCATTCGCACTCGAAGTTCTGGATGGCCCTTCAATGCCTTACTGATTTGGAGCGCGCATTCCACCGGAGCCTCCGGAGCGTTGGAAAAGACCAGAGCCATGCCGTCGCCGGTGGGGAGCCGCGTCAATTTACCAGCGGCTTCCGCGGTCCGAAAGGCGTCCGTGCCGCGAACAATTTGATTTAGTTCTTCGAGCGACTCGCGCTGCTCATTGATAAGGAGCTTGGAGTAACCAACAATGTCGACGAACAAGACATGCGCGATCTCAAGTCGCAAATCGGGTTTGGTTTCCGCGGGCATAGTTTTTGTCACGCACAAAGTGCGCAAATCTTATCTCACATCAATGGTAAGAGCGCGAGACGGAAAGCAGATCGTCGCTTCGCCAGATCGCCTTCGCATCGCCTTCGGCGTGCCAGGGCTATGGGAGTGATGGGGCAGATCTCAGATGTCAGGCGGTGGCTGCATGAACTCGATGGTTGTGCCATCGGGGTCGCGAACATAGATCACGCGCTTCCCGGCGTTCGGGCCGCTCTTGAGCGTTTGCGGCTTGCCGGCGGCTTTCCAACCGGACGCGGCGATTTTTTCAAGGACGGCGTCGAGATTATCAACGGTAAGTGCGACATGGACCGATCCGACATCGCACGGCCGAAGATCGACATGTTGTTTCCGATCGGGCGGTGCGAGGTATTCGAGTAATTCGATTTTATGTCCGCCCGGCGCGTTGACGACTGCGAGTTTGATTTCAGCGCCCGGCACGCCTGTGATCTTACTGGCCATTTCTCCCGTTTGATGTGCGCGATGCGAAAATTCGAAACCAAGAACGTTTTGCCAGAATTCGAGCGAGCGATCGAGATTCGAAACTGTGATGCCGGTGTGGTCGGCCGCGATGATTCGAAAATCCACTAGACAGAATTAGCCCGATTTTCCCGAGACCCCAAGACTTTGTCGGCTCTATTCTGAGTAAATCGAATAAATCCTGTTAATCCTGTCTAGTTCTTAACAGCAGCGATGACTTTTAACTCGATCGCGATCGGTGTTGGCAACGCTCTCACTTCAACCGTCGTCCGGGTCGGGTTCGGTTTGCCGTCGCCGGCGAAATATTCGGCGTAGAGTTTGTTGTAGATCGGGAAGTCTTTCTTCATGTTCGTGAGGAAAACCGTAACATCGACAATGTCATTCCAACTCGCGTCGGCGTCTTCCAGAACGAGCCGCACATTTTCGAACACCGCGCGACATTGTTTTTCGATATCGTAACTCGTGACATTGCCGGCGGAATCGAGTGTCACGCCGGGGATTTCTTTGCTGCCGCGCGTGCGCGGTCCGATGCCGGAGAGGAACAGCAAGTTGCCCGCGCGCTTGGCGTGCGGGAACGCGCCCACCGGTTCCGGCGCGCGTTTGCTTTCGAATGTTCTGCTCATCCTCCCGCGATTGCGCCCATGATGAAAAACGGCTCCGCGCCTTTTGCGATCGCGTCGGGGAGGGGAGTGTCTGGTGATTCATGCGACACGTCTTCTCCGCAAACAAAGAATCTCACCATTGGCCGGCGCTTTTGCGTCGTGTGATCACGAATTGTGCCGCGCAACATCGGATATTTGGTTTCGAGCGCGTCGAGAACCGCACGCACCGTCGCCGAACCGTTAAGCTCGACATGTACCTCGTCGCCGACGCGCGCCAGCGTGCGCAAATGATGCGGCAGAACGACGCGAATCATAAAGAGAGTTCAACCACGAATTGACACGAATCTACACGAATCAATTGGTGTCCATTCGTGTACATTAGTGGTTACTTCAATGTCTGGACTTCTACTGACAGGACAGCTGGTAAATCCCTCACGATCGGTTCCCAACTATCTCCGGAATTCCGGGAAGCATAGACTTGTCCGCCAGTGGTTCCGAAATAAATGCCACACGGATCGGCTGAATCGACCGACATCGCGTCGCGCAGCACGTTCACGTAACAATCCTTTTGCGGCAGACCCTTCGTTAGCTCCTCCCATTCGTTGCCGCCCTTTCGGCTGCGGAAGACGCGAAGTTTGCCATCCGGCGGATAATGTTCCGAGTCGCTCTTGATCGGCACGACGTAAATCGTTTCCGGTTCGTGCGCGTGCACATCGATGGGGAACCCGAAGTCGCTCGGCAGATTACCACTCACTTCGCGCCAGGAATCTCCCGCGTCATCACTGCGCATTATGTCCCAGTGTTTTTGCATGAAAAGCGTGTTCGGTTTCGACGGATGCATTGCGATGCGATGCACGCAATGTCCGACTTCCGCATTCGGATCGGGCATGAATTGCGAATGCAGACCGTGATTGATCGGCTTCCAGGTTTTGCCGCCGTCATCGGTCCGGAACGCGCCCGCGGCCGAAATAGCGATGAACATTCGCTTCGGATTTTTCGGATCGAGCAAAATCGAATGGAGACACATTCCGCCCGCGCCGGGTTGCCATTTCGGGCCGGTATTGTGTTGGCGCAGACCGGACAGTTCGCTCCACGATTTGCCGCCGTCCTTCGATTCGAACAGTGCGGCATCTTCCACGCCCGCATAAACGTGATCCGGATTATCGAGCGCCGGCTCGAGATGCCAGACCCGCTTGAACTCCCACGGATGCTGCGTGCCGTCGTACCACATGTGTGTTCCGGGAATGCCGTCGTAAACGAATTTGTTGCTCTCGCCTTTAGGCATGCCGTCCGGACCTTTTATCTCCTCGGGACTGCTGCCCGGCGTCTCCCAGGTTTTCCCGCCGTCGCTGCTACGCTGAATGATCTGCCCGAACCACGCGCTCGTCTGCGACGCGTAAATCCGGTCCGGATCAACCGGAGACCCTTTCATGTGATAAATTTCCCAGCCGGCAAAATGCGGCCCGTCCACTTTCCAATCTTTGCGCTTCGCATCCGAAGTCAGGATGAACGCGCCCTTCTTTGTGCCAACCAATAATCGTATTCCGCTCATTGCTTAAACTTCTAACTGCGGATTACGCGGATGAAAACGGATTTTGTCAGTTCTCAACACTCAACTCTCAACCATCAACTTCTGTAAAAGCTGAGCCGTTGCGCAAGTAGGCGTGCCACGGGTTGCAATTTTCACGTCGCCCGTGAGCACGAACCGATTGGCAAGGCTTTGGGACGAATGAATGTTGCTGGCGCCAATCTTCCGAGAAAATCCTGCCCAGATTGTTGGCGCGTACGTTCGACCTAACCGCGGCGTTTAAAGTTGCTTGGCTAACGAAGCGACTATCTTAATGTTTTCCGACGCTTGAGGTAGCGGCTCCGAATGAAAACTTTCTTTACCATATTTTTCGCTATCCTCGCCGCTGCGACAGTCATATTAATCGCGCTCGCGGCTAAATCGCGATTGGATAAGTGGAATGATGCAAAGATGCACGACGTCGCCGAGATCAATTCAATGTCCGGAACCGTGAAAGAAATTGGGGATGAGCCGATAACAACGCTTAGCGACCGTAGCAGAACGCTCAAAAGGCTTTCTGAGATCATACCTCGCATCTATGGAGTGGAGCTGGACCTCATTTCGCTTCTCGAACATAAGCCATTCGGACTTCCGCTTAATAAGAGCGAGAGAAATCTGCTCAGAAATACAAGGGAAGATGTGGAAAGCGAAAGAAAAGCCACTTTGTCTTCTACGGATACAACGCCCTCGCCTATAAATTCTCCAATTGCGAAGGCGCGACCGCAGGCGATCTCGACACCATCGACCATTGATCTGCCGGTTACAACGCCATCCAGAACGAAAGCCGCGGGCGATAGTCCGCCGACTGTGACAATTGTTAAACCCATCGTCATCGAAATGACCCACGGTAAAGCAACTCTTTCACCTGGTATGAAGTTGCCGATGATTTCGCGCGGCGCGACAACGATCCAAGTCCGCTATCTTGATTCAGCTCCCATCATCCCAATATCCGTCACGGATGCTCAGTGACGCTGCTCGTGCAATCTTCGGGCAGTTGACACCGTTCTTTTCGTAGATGGTTATGGTTCAACCAGATGCATTTCGCCCAGCCATTAATGAGTTGACAGGCAAGATGCGAAATTCTCGACGTAACTTGCTCTAAGCGAACCCGTTGTATGAAAATGCCACGCCTAACGAGCGCCATTTAGTATGAAGCACATACGTTTTTCAAAACATGCGGAGGAACAAGCACTGGAGCGAGGCGCAACCGAGAACGAAGTGAAGGAGGCGGTTCGAAAAGGTTCACGAGAGCGCGCGACGCGTGGACGCGAAATATGCCGCTACAATTTCGTCTTCGATCGAAAATGGCAGGGCAAACTTTATCGGATCAAACAGGTCGCCCCCGTTATCAAAGAAGAAGCCAACGAAACCGTTGTCATTACCGTCTATACATTTTACTTTTGAGAAAGGCCGACAATGAAAATCAGGTACGATCCCGAGATTGATGCTCTTTATATTCGATTGCTTGAAGGCAAACATGAATGTCGCTCTGTCCGCTTGTCCGAAGAAGTCGCGCTCAATATTGGTGCTGGTGAAAAACTGGTCGGTATTGAAATTCTCGACGCCAAATCAGTTCTGGGCGCGGGCAAAATCCCCGCTGTTATGCTTGAGGGGCTTCAATCAACCAGTTCTCCTTTTGTGGTCCGAGAGAAGCCGAGAAAGAAGTACGGCGCTTAAGTTCGTTGCTGGGTTGCCTACATAGCATCAAGCACGGGAGTGCTGGATCCACGTGGATCCGTTTCATCCGCGACATCCGCGGTTGATCTACTTAGCGATGCAGATGTTTTTTGCCTCGGTAAAAAATCGCAGCGCTTCCTCGCCGCCTTCGCGGCCGACGCCGCTAGCTTTCATGCCGCCGAATGGGACGCGCAGGTCGCGTACGAGCCAGCAGTTCACCCAGACTGTGCCGGTGTGGATACGTTCCGCGACGCGATGGGCGCGATTCAGGTTTTGCGTCCAGACGCT
>WNGK01008467.1_pt1 | contig 10663 bp, 4 predicted proteins | sample 5400601 | NCBI WGS metagenome assembly WNGK01 (sample SAMN13153376, study PRJNA577476) | soil metagenome | isolation source: 60 cm soil or saprolite under Garry oak tree replicate 1 | place: USA:California | collected 2016-06-15
CGCGACAATCGTCATCATCAGAGCGGACGCCAGCAATTGAAACGTCGCCGTCGCGAGTGGCGGCGAGTTTGACAATTTACGCCGCGCATAGAGCGCCGATAATCCATAGCTGAAGGCCGCGGCAAGACAGAGCAGGATGCCGACACCCTCTCCGCTCTGAAAGCCCGGATCTTGTCCATGACGATCTTGTCCATGAACGTCTTGTCCATGAAGAATGATCACACCGATCAACCCGGTGACGACTCCCACGACGCGTCGCGCGTGCAGTTTTTCGTCGCCGGCGGCAGCCATCACCAGAACGGTGAACAACGGCGTCGTTGCGTTCAGGATCGAGGCCAGTCCGCTCGGGATATAGGTCTGGCCCATTACGATCAGCGAGAATGGCAGGACGTTATTGAGAAGCGCGATCGCGAAAAACGGCTTCCAGCCCGACAGCCCCACCGGAAAGCGAATCTGGTAAGCCCGCAACAGCGGCAGCAGGATCATTGCGGCGAGCGCAACCCGCAGCAGCACCACCGTCAGTGGCGGCAATTCCCTCAGCACCACGCCGTTGAAGAAGAACGATCCGCCCCACAGCACCGAAAGCACAGCAAGCAGGGACCAGTCCCGGGCGTCAATCCGATCGTCGTTGGCTGTCATCGCCGCTCACATCATCGCGTCAGGGCAACCGCTTACTCGAAACACCGGCACTATGGCCACCCGATTCCCGCGCGTGCGCAAGACAATGCACCGCCTACTTCGACCGCGACACGATCTCGATCATTTTTCCTTCATCGTCATCGGGCGCATAGGCCTTCGCCCGGTCATAGGCCTGCACCGCGGCGCGTCCCATCAGGGGAATCTCGGACAACAGGCTCTCGGCCAGCGCGACCGCGTAGGCGGCATCCTTGTGCCGCAGCGCCGCCGTGAACGTCGCGCCGGCGAAATTCCGCGCCACCATGCGCTTGGAATGACGGATCACCTGCGGACTGCCGGCAACGCCGGTCTCGACCGCCTCCAGCACCAGCTTCATGTCGAGACCGGCCTGTTCTGCGATCGCAAGGCCCTCGGCGATACCGGCAATCTGGATCGCACCCATCAGATTGTTGATCAGTTTGTAGACGGTGCCGTTACCGACCGCGCCGAAATGCCGGATCGTCGTGGACAGCGGCGCCAGATAGGGCCGCGCGCGCTCAAGATCCGCGGGCTCGGCGCCGACCAGCAGCGTCAGTTTTCCGGATGCCGCGGCATCCGGCAATCCGGTGACCGGACTATCGATATAGACCAGACCTTGTCCGCGAAGGTGGCGCGCGAGCTCGAGCGCATGGCCATAGGACACGGTGGAACATTCGATCGCCAGCGTGCCGGCTTTGGCGGTCTTGGCGGCGCCATCGTTGCCGAGCCACACGGCGCGCGACGCTTCGTCGTCGGCGACCATGGTCACGATGGCATCGGCTCCGTCGGCCGCATCCGCGGGTGAAAAAGCCCATCGCGCGCCGCGCGCGATCAGATCCTCGGCCTTCGCCTTGCTGCGATTCCAGACCGCGACCGTGAATCCGGCGTCCAGATAGCGACCGGCCATGCCGTGGCCCATGCGCCCCAAACCGATGAAAGCCACTTGCGCCATGAGCTAGTCCACATCCTCGATGGAAGGCGGCGGAGCGCCAAATGCGCGTTGCGCCAGCGTCGCCGCCATGAATTCGTCGAGGTCGCCGTCGAGCACGCCGGATGTGTCCGACGTCTGCACGCCGGTGCGAAGGTCCTTCACCATCTGATAGGGCTGCAGGACATAGGAGCGGATCTGGTGGCCCCAGCCGATGTCGGTCTTGGCCGCCTGATCGGCGGCGGCCTGCTGCTCGCGCTTCTTCAGCTCGATCTCGTAGAGCCGCGCGCGCAGCATGTCCCAGGCCTGCGCCTTGTTCTTGTGCTGCGAGCGTCCGGCCTGACACACCACCGCAACGCCGGTCGGAATGTGCGTCAGCCGCACCGCGGATTCGGTCTTGTTGACGTGCTGGCCGCCGGCGCCACCCGAGCGCATGGTATCGACCCGAACGTCGGACTCGGCGATATCGATCTTGATGCTGTTGTCGACGACCGGAAAGATGGCGACGCTCGAGAATGAAGTGTGCCGGCGCGCGTTGGAATCGAACGGCGATATCCGCACCAGCCGATGTACGCCGGCCTCGGTCTTCAGCCAGCCGTAGGCGTTGTGGCCGCTGATCTGGATGGTTGCGGATTTGATGCCGGCTTCCTCGCCTTGGGTCTCTTCCAGATATTCGATCTTGAAGCCGTGTTTTTCCGCCCAGCGCGTGTACATGCGCAGCAGCATCGAGGCCCAGTCCTGGCTCTCGGTACCACCGGCGCCGGCATGAACCTCGAGGTAGGAATCGAACCGGTCTGCCTCGCCGCCAAGCAGCGCTTCGAGTTCGCGGCGCGCGACTTCCTTCTTGAGGGCTTTCAGGGCGGCCTCGGCTTCCGCCACCACGCCTTCATCGTTCTCGGCTTCGCCGAGTTCGATCATCCCGATATTGTCCTCAAGCTCGCGCTCGACCTTGCCAATGCCGCTGAGCGAATCCTCCAGCGAGGTTCGCTCCTGCATCAGTTTCTGGGCTTTCTGGGGATCGTTCCAGAGATTGGGATCTTCCGCGAGCTTGTTCAGCTCCGCGAGGCGCGCCGTGGATGCATCGACGTCAAAGATGCCTCCTCAGCAGCCCGACTGACTGCTTGATCTCTTCAACGAGGCGTTCGACTTCAGCGCGCATGTACTTCTCTGATCTGCGGCGCAAGGCCGCTACTTGTGATGTTGCGAGGGATGTAGCGGCGGGCGCCGCAAAGCGCAATCGGCTTGGGCCTCTTCTCAGGCGTGTTTCTGGCGCGAGACGACGCTAATAGAGCCCGCCGGTTCCTGGACGCATGATATCGCCTGCGTCTGGCGCCGTGCCCTGTGGGATGCGTCCCTCGGCATCGGCAACGCCGATGACCGAGTAGTTGTCCGGCGGCGCGGTTCCCGGCTTGAAGGCCTCCAGAATGGTTCGGCCGCTGTCTCCCGGGCCGGCGCGCATGCCGGTTTTGGGATCGACCCTGATCAGCTTGATGCCCGCGGGCATCCGGAACGGAATCGCCGGCTTGTCGGCGAGCGCGAACTTCATGAAATCTCTGGCGATCGGCCCGGCCGTGTGGCCTCCTTGAGCGCTTCTGCCCAAACTGCGAGGCTTGTCGTAGCCAAGATAGAGACCAACCACGAGATCGGGCGAAAACCCGACGAACCAGAGATCTTTTGCATCAGTGGTGGTGCCGGTTTTGCCGGCGATCGGCTTGCCCACTTCGCGCATCACCGTCGCCGTGCCGCCCTGGACCACGCCTTCCATCATCGAGGTGATCTGATAGGCCGTCGTTACGTCCAGCACCTGCTCCCTGTGATCGACAAGCTGGGGCTCAGGCTGATTCTTCCATCCATCGGGGGCTTCGCAGCCACGGCATTCCCGCGCATCGTGCCTGAAGATGGTATGGCCGTAACGGTCCTGAATGCGGTCGATCAGGGTGGCCTTCACGCGCCGGCCGCCATTGGCGAACATCGAATAGGCCGTGACCATCCGCATCACGGTGGTCTCGCCGGTGCCGAGCGCGTAGGACAAATAGTTCGGCAGTTCGTCATAGATGCCGAAACGCTTGGCGTATTCGCCGATCAAGGGCATGCCGACATCCTGCGCCAGTCGCACCGTCACGGTATTGAGCGACCATTTCAGGGCTTCACGGAGCGTCGTGGGGCCTCGATAACGGCCGACCGAAAAGTTATCTGGACGCCAGACCTCAGCGCCCTGCCCCTGATCGATTTCGATCGGCGCATCGACGAGGACGGTCGACGGTGTATAGCCGTTGTCCAGCGCGGACGAATAGACGATCGGCTTGATGGTCGAGCCCGGCTGACGATAGGCCTGTGTCGCGCGATTGAACTGGCTCTGGTCGAACGAGAACCCGCCGACCATGGCCAGCACGCGGCCGGTCCATGGATCCATCACCACCATCGCGCCGGAAACTTCCGGCAACTGGCGCAGGCGGAACTGGCCCTCGACCAGACTGCCATCCTTTGCGATCAACGGATCGGCATAGATGATGTCGCCGGGGCTGAGCACCTGCGAAACCGAAGTCGGCGTCTTGCCGCGTGTCGGGCCGCTGGCGGCTTTCGCCCACCGCACGCCGTCAAGCGTGATGTTTCCGGTCTGTCGTTCTTTGCTGACGGCGCCGCCCAGTTCGCGGCCGGGCTGAAAACCAATCCGTGCCGACTGGTCGCTGGTCTCCAGCACCACGGCCAGCCGCCACGGCGAAATATCCGACAGCGATTTCACCTCGGCGAGCTTGACGCCCCAATCGCCTGTTATGTCGAGTTTGGATGTTGCGCCGCGCCAACCTTGCGTCTCGTCAAAGTTCACGAGGCCCGCGGTCATCGTTTTGCGCGCCATGACCTGCAGTTTGGGATCAAGCGTGGTTCGCACCGAGAGACCGCCTTCATAGAGTTTCTTTTCGCCGTATCGCTCGAACACGTCGCGGCGGACTTCCTCGGCGAAATACTCGCCGGCGAAAATGTGCGCGGCGTTGGTCCGGCTGGTCACGGCCAGCGCATCCTTGCGGGCCTTGTCGGCGTCGGCCTGCTTGATCCAGCCATTTTCCAGCAGCCGGTCGACTACGTAGTTACGCCGCTCGATGGCCCGATCGCGGTTGCGGACCGGATGCAGCGCCGCCGGCGCCTTCGGCAACGCGGCCAGATAGGCGGCTTCGGCGACGGTGAGTTCGTTCACCGATTTGTCGAAATAGACCAGCGATGCCGCGGCGACGCCGTAGGCGCCAAGGCCGAGATAAATTTCATTGAGATAGAGCTCGAGAATCTTGTCCTTTGAGTAGGTGCGCTCGAGCCGCATCGCCAGCAAGGCTTCCTTGATCTTGCGGGTGAACGACACTTCGTTGGTCAGAAGGAAGTTCTTCGCGACCTGCTGGGTGATCGTGGACGCGCCCTGCGGACGACGATTGGAACCATAATTCTGCGCGTAGAGAACCGCGGCGCGCGCCATGCCGGTAAAGTCGATGCCGCCGTGCTCGTAGAAATTCTTGTCCTCGGCCGCCAGGAACGCGTTGATGACCAGTTTTGGAACCGCCTGGATCGGCAGATACAAGCGGCGCTCCTTGGAGTATTCGCCGAGCAACGCCCCGTCAGACGCATGCACGCGCGTCATCACCGGCGGCTCATAATCCTGAAGCTGAGAGTAGTCAGGCAAATCCCTGGAATAATGCCAGATCAGTCCCGCCATGGCGGCGACGCCCACCAGGAACACGACGGTTCCGGCGGCGAACAAGAAACCCATGAACCGCACCAGAAAGCGCATTATTGAAGTTCCGTTTCAGCGATCACGCCGTCTATCCCGGCACTATCCTCAGCGTGAAAATTTGCCGCGGGACGATTTGCCAGTCCGCGCAGGCACATAATACATCGGCCGTGAGCGTAGTTCGACCGATTCCAGAGACCTCGCGGTAGCTTTTTTATAATGCAGTCGCTGTGGCCAAACTAGGGCTTCCGTGATCTGACGAGCCCCGTTTTCAGTTTGACGACCCAGCCTTCGCCACGCGTTTGGCAAAGAAGGCGTCGATCGCCTGCCCCATCGATCCGACGATCCGGGTACGCCAGCTCTCCGACAGCAGGTGTTCGAGGTCGTCCTTGTTCGAGACGTAGCCGAGTTCGACCAGGACCGACGGCACGTCGGGAGCTTTCAGTACCTTGAAACCCGCCGATTTCAGGGGGCGCTTGTGCATTCGCGCCGTCGTCTTCATCTCGCCCATCAGCAGGCGCGCGAATCGGTTCGAGAATGTGCGGGTTTCGCGCCGTGCCAGATCGATCAGAATGTCGGCAACCTCGGTCGGCTCCTCGGTGAGGTTGACCCCGCCGATGGCGTCAGCCTTGTTTTCCGTCTCGGCGAGCCTTTCCGCCTCGGAGTCGGAGGCGCGGTCGGATAACGTGTAGATGGTGGCGCCCTGAGCGTCACCTTCGCCACGTGGCAGCGCGTCGGCATGGATCGACACGAACAGCGCCGCCGACTGATTGCGAGCAATCCTGACACGGTCGGCGAGTGGAACGAAAGTATCGTCCTCGCGGGTCATGACAACACGATATTTGCCGCTCTTCTCGATGCGATCGCGCAGCGCCAGCCCGAATCCCAGCACCAGGTCCTTTTCGTTGTTTTCGCCGCCGCCGGCCTGCGTGCCATTGTCGACGCCGCCATGGCCCGGATCAATCACGACCACCGGACGCAGATCCACAGCATCTGCGGGCCTGGGCTCAGCCGCGGCCTTCATGGCGACGATGGGGTCCGCAGCATCCGCGATCGCGGGCCGCAACTGCGGCCGGCTTTCGACGGCGAGCGACTGGACGAAATTGGTGCGGTCTATCTCTTCCAGTTCAAGCACCAACCGCGGCGGTTGATCGTTGGCCGCGTCAAGCACGTAAGATTTGGCGATCCTGGCGGGACCGGTCAGATCGAACACGATCCGCGATCCGCCCGGCATGACCAGCCCATAGCGGAATGCCTTGACCAGACCGCGCCCGGTGACGCCGGCTTCGGGAGGGAGTTGAAAACTGACCTGAGGAATATCCACCACCACCCGGTACGGATCGGCGAGTGCGAAGGCGCGAAACTGGACGGACTTGTCGAGGTCGAGAACGAACCGCGTGCGCTTGCTGTCACCGGCCAGGCGGGCGTCCGAGGCGACCGGAAAGCTCGAGGAAGCGATCGAACTCGAAGACGGCCCCTCGGCCGCGTCGACATCGGCGGCGCCGGAACATAGCAATGCCGCAGCGCACAACAGCACGCTTCCCAGCAAAACACGGTGATTTTCGCAGCTCGCCAACGAATCCCTGCCTCCGAGCAGCCCTCTTACCGCAATAGATCCACAGGGTTAACTGCAGCTTAAGCGTCGTCCCCAAATAAGGCGAAGTGTTGCCGCCCCGTGACGCTTCGCTTGCGCGGGGCGGCCAATCAACGTATGTACAGGGGGCTGACAGCTAAAACTCCCGGTTGTGTCGCGTTCAGCCTCCCGGTGCAGCGCCGGAACCTCCGAAAGTTCGGAGATTCCAGCGTCTTTCCGATCCCTCCGCAGCCAGCGCAGCGCGCGGCTGACAAGGAGCGGCGGTTTCGAGCCCGAGCGGCGTCCAGTCCCAGGTTACCTTCTTGCTCCAGGGACAGCTTTAGACACGGCATAACCGATTATCCGGGCCGCAGGGCCCGATATGCGGTGGCCGGCGAGCGCTTTGGCGCCGCGCCGAGCTTTCAGCGACAGACAAGGCGGCGCCTTTTGCCGCCAATGTGTTCAGACGGGCCGACGCTTGATGCGCCAGACAGTGTTGCCGACCATGGTCCACGGAACAATTACGCCGATGCGGGGCGAAAGCTCCGCGCGTCGTGTTGCTCCGCCGGGATCCCGTTCGGCCCGGCGCCCCGGGTTGCGTTTTGGCCTTCCCCTCACCCCCGAATCAGGTGGACCGTCGCGTCAACCGGCCGCGCGATACGCGCTCATGGTCATACGCGTCCGCCGCCGTCATGAGTTCCAAAATGCCCAACAAAATGTTGATCGATGCCACCCATCCGGAAGAGACCCGGGTCGTTGTGGTCCGCGGCAATCGCGTCGAAGAATTTGATTTCGAGACCGCTCAGCGCAAACAACTGCGCGGTAACATCTATCTCGCCAAGGTCACGCGGGTAGAGCCGTCACTTCAGGCAGCCTTCATCGAGTATGGCGGCAACCGCCACGGCTTTCTTGCCTTCAGTGAAATCCATCCGGACTATTATCAAATTCCGGTCGCCGATCGCCAGGCGCTGATCGAGGCGGACGAACGCGCCCATCGCGAGGCCGAGGAGGAGACCGAAAACCGCTCCAACCGCCGCCGTCCGCGCCACCGCAACTCGCGCCGCCGTGGCAATGGTGAGCGCGTCCAGAGCGAGGTCATCGAGAACGCCAGCGCCGATCCGTCACAGGCCGCCCAGCCGCATCAGGGCCACGCGGAAGACCTGCACGACGAAAACGGCCATGCCCACCCGCACGACAGCGAACATCAAGCCGATGCAGAGCATCATGATGATACCGGGCATCACGATCATGACGGGCATTCGCACGATCACGAACATGCTCACGACGAGCACGATCATGCTCACGACGAAAACAGCCATGTCGACGCCAGCGAGACGCTGGCGGCGGTGACTCTGCCCGACACGGCCGCCCTCGAGGCATCCGCGTCCACCAACGAGGCTCATGAATATCCCGCGCATGATGAGCATATCCACGACGAGCACGCGCGGGAAAACGCGGCCCATGCCGACGATGCGCCGCGCGCCGAAGACGGCGGCGGTGAGCATGCCGAACATGCTGGTACCGAGCACGCCGCCTCGGATCGCGCCGAACATGCCGCCCCGCATGGCGACGACAACCGCGATGATGAAGATGACGGCGACGACGCCGAGGAGGAAGTTGTCGAATCCGTCGGCGGCGATGACGTCATGGAAGAGGTGCCGGAGCGCGCCTTCCGTCCGCGCCGGCAGTACAAGATCCAGGAAGTCATCAAGCGCCGCCAGGTGATGCTGGTGCAGGTCGTCAAGGAAGAGCGTGGCAACAAGGGCGCCGCGCTGACCACCTATCTATCGCTGGCCGGTCGCTATGCGGTATTGATGCCCAACACCGCGCGCGGCGGCGGCATCAGCCGCAAGATCACCTCGGCGCAGGATCGCTCGCGGCTGAAGGAAGTGGTCCAGGATCTCGACGTGCCCGAGGGCATGGGCATCATTCTGCGCACCGCGGGCGCATCGCGTACCAAACCTGAAATCAAGCGCGACTTCGAATATCTGATCCGCATGTGGGAAACCGTGCGCGACATGACCCTGAAGTCGCAGGCGCCGACCCTCGTCTACGAGGAAGGCTCGCTGATCAAGCGTTCGCTGCGCGACCTCTACAACAAGGAAATCGACGAAATCCAGGTCGCCGGCGAAGCCGGCTATCAGGAAGCCCGCGATTTCATGAAGATGCTGATGCCGTCGAATGTGCGCGCGGTCCGGCAATATCGCGACGGCCAGCCGCTGTTCTCGCGGATGGGCGTCGAGAGCCAGTTGGATGCGATGTTCTCGCCGACCGTGCAATTGCGGTCCGGCGGCTACATCGTGATCAACCAGACCGAGGCGCTGGTTTCGATCGACGTCAATTCCGGCCGCTCCACCCGCGAACATCACATCGAGGATACCGCGCTCAAGACCAACCTTGAGGCTTCCGAGGAAGTCGCAAGACAGCTGCGCCTGCGCGATCTCGCCGGCCTGATCGTCATCGACTTCATCGACATGGACGAGAAGCGCAACAACCGCTCGGTTGAACGCAAACTCAGCGATTGTCTGAGGCAGGACCGCGCGCGAATCCAGGTCGGGCGCATCTCGCATTTCGGCCTGCTCGAAATGTCGCGCCAGCGCATTCGCGCCAGCGTGCTGGAGAGTTCGACGGAACCCTGCTCGCAATGCGGCGGAAGCGGCCATGTGCGTTCGGTGTCTTCGGTGGCATTGCAACTGCTGCGCGGTCTCGAGGAAATCCTGATGAAGGGGGCGACCCACAATCTCGTGGTGCGCACCCGGACCGATGTCGCGCTCTACGTCCTCAATCACAAGCGCGGCCATCTGCGCGATCTCGAAAACAGCTTCAAGGTGACGCTTGCGGTGATCGCCGATCCGACCGTAAGCGGCCAGCAGTCGTTCATCATCGATCGCAGCGAACAGGTGCATACGCTGGAGGCCGCCAAGGCGCTGCTGGCGGCGCAGGTTGCCGCTTTCCCGGCCTATGTCGAAGAAGCCTCCGAGGACGAAGGGGCGTTCGACATCGAAACCGAGTCGGAAGTGGAAACCGAAGAGACCGAAGCGCTGGCCGACGATGTGCCGGTCAGCGAGGCGAGCGACGGCGAAACCGATGCGGATGGCCACAAGCGCAAGCGGCGGCGCCGGCGGCGCGGCCGTCCCGGCGAGGCGCGTGACGGCGGGCCCGCGCGCGAGGAGAGCGAAATTCCTCACGTGGTGTCTGAGACCGCAGGGGTTGCCGGCGTGGCCGGCGACGAGACCGAATCCGACGAGGACGAAGGCGAGGAGCAGCCCGGCGTGGTTCGCGCCGATCAAGGGCCAGGCGGCGAGCGAAGGCCGCGCCGTCGCGGACGTCGTGGCGGTCGCCGCCGGCGCGGCGGGCCGGAAGATGGTCTGGCCGGATCGATTGCGGACGAGTTGGGGCCGACCCCGGTCTCGGAAGCGACCGATGCGGTTGCCGATTTCGATGGAAATTCGGGCGAGCCGTCTTTGCCGGTCGTTCAACCCGAATCCATCGCACCATCGCCCGAACGACAATACGCGGATCATGGTGAGCAGGATCAGAAGGAAGCGGCTCGCCCGTCCGTGCCGGAGGACACCGCTCAAGAGGCCGAAAGAGCCGCGCGGCGCCGCTCAACCGTGCGCGAAAAGGTGAGCTTCCTGGTCGAAGCCCGGCCCGACCCAGCGCCGGCACCTGTCAATCATAGCCCGCCACAGCCATCGGTGGCCCCTGCCCCGGCACAGCCCGCTCCTGAGCCTGAGGCAGCAGATGATGGCCAGCCGCGCCGCGCCGGATGGTGGTCGCGCCGTTTCGGCAG
>WNGK01010379.1_pt1 | contig 10663 bp, 9 predicted proteins | sample 5400601 | NCBI WGS metagenome assembly WNGK01 (sample SAMN13153376, study PRJNA577476) | soil metagenome | isolation source: 60 cm soil or saprolite under Garry oak tree replicate 1 | place: USA:California | collected 2016-06-15
TCAAGTGATCCGAGTGAACCCGCGTTTCACCTCGCAGAAATGCCACAAATGTGGGGAGATCGTGCAGAAATCGCTGTCTGTGCGAACCCATATCTGTCCTTTCTGTGGCTATATCGCTGACCGTGATGTCAACGCCGCTCAGAATATCCTCAAACGTGCAAGGCCAGGGCATGGCCTTCAGGAGTCAACGTACACCGCTGGGTGCAGCGTTTCCTGAGAAGCCCCTGCGTTTACGCATGGGGAGTTGTCACATATCCCCCGCGCCTCCCCCATCCCCGTGGTTTTGTAAAGAAGCCAGGCCAATCCCGAGGTAGTACGTGCCCTGGCTGTTGCGGTGCTGGCGGTAGGTGCGTTTCATCTCCAGGCCGAAGGCCGTACCGCTCAACTTGCGCAGGTTGTTGTCGTCGGCCCACTGTTTGTAGCGCTCGTACAACCGCGCCGACTGCACCTGTGCGCCGGGTGCGAGCAGGCAGCAGTCGGCGATAAAGTGCTGCAGCGTATCCTCCTCCTCCCTGTACAGCCCGCGTTCGTTGAGGACGCTTTGCGGGACCCGCAGCCCCTGCCGCTGCCATTGCAGGCACCCGCGCACCAGCCACGCCAGTATGCCGCTCTCCTCCACTTCGAGCTCCTCCGCCAGTCCCCTTTCGCGCTTGCGCTCCTGTGGGGCCAGCGGGGAATCGACGAAGCGCAGGCGAAAGGTAACGGGGCAGACGCGCTCCCAAAACGCCTTGTCCTTGGCGTCGGCGTGGGGTTTGTTGTTGGTGAGCAGCAGTAGCAGGTGGGACGGCTCAAAGGTGTACTCTTTGCCGTAGAGCTGCCGCGTCGCGATGGTGCCTCCCCCCGTTAAAAACTTGACCTGGCCGACGTCGAACCTGGCCCCCTTGTCGGTCTCGCTGGCCCATGCGATGCGCTTTCCCTGCAGGGAGCACAGGTGGGGTTTGGCGGCTCCGGGCGCGCCGGTTCGGCCGCTGGAGAGGATCACATCGTTGGAGACGGCGCCCACGGTAGCCCCCAGTACGTGGTGGATCACCCCCATCAGCGTGTCTTTGCCGTTGCGCCCCTCCTCGCCGTAGAGGAGTAGGAAGACGTGCTCGCCGACTTTCCCCGTAATGCCGTAGCCGAGCGCTCTCTGCAGGAAAGCGATGAGCTCGCCGCGCTCGTCCTCGGGCCGGTCCGCGAAGATCTCCCGCAGGAACCGTTCAAAACGCGGCGCCCGTTCATGCAGCCCGCGCCAGCCGGTGGGGACGATTGTGCGCACGTAGTCCCCGGGCCTACCGTCTCTCAATTCCCCCGTGCGCAGGTCGAGAACGCCGGCCGAAGTGCCCAGGATCCACGGGTCCTTGTCCCAGCGCTCGGCGGTCACGGCCAGGCGGGCATCCGTGCTGGCGAACGCCAGTACGTTTTTATTCCGGCTCAGCGAGCGCAGGGCAAAGGCGCGCTGAGCCAATCCCCTGACCAGCTGTTTGAGGCGGCTGTCCTCGTCCTGTGCTCCCTCTCCCCCTCCCCGCGCGCGGGCGCCATCCCCGTCGTGTCCGGGGCGCGCCCGCTCGCCCAGGCGGTTGTTCAGGTCCGCAGACGCCCTGAGGTAAACGCTGGCGAGCCTCCCCGAGACCAGGTGGCGGACGCGCCCGATGTCGTCCCGCTTCCAGTAGTGCCCCTGCCAGAGATACCAGGCCCTTTCGGTGTGGTCGTAGGCGCACGCCCCCTGGAACAGGTGCGCGAACAGCAGCGCATCTCCCCACTCGTCCTTCGCGTAGCAGTCCAGCACCGCGTCCGTATCCACCTCCGGGACGCGCGCCATAGAAGCGCCATCGTCCGCAGGGGGCTCTCCCGAGGGTGCCGGCGCCTCTACCTGCCGGGGCCTGCCGCCGGCAGGAGCTTGCGGGAGCGCTTTCGCTCCGTGGCTGTAGGCGCTTTTCAGGGTGCCGAACGCCTCCCGCTCGCTATAGGCCTCGAGCTGCCCCCTGGCGTTGGTCGCCGGAACTCGCCGGGCGTACTCGGCCATCACCTCGGGTACTACGGGCAGGTCCAGGAAGTGGCGCAGCTCAGGGGGAAGTAGACCCAGCTCGTCCGGGATCGGTTCGCGTAGCCACACGTAGGGCCCGCGCTCGTTGCGACCACAAAAGGCGGCGTACCCCCCGTCGGCGCGGATATCCAGGCCCGGCCAGCGCCGGCCGAGGTTTCGCACCGACTTGCCGCCCAGGGTCTTCACGCTCCCTCCGGTGTGGCGGAAGTAAACGTGGTAGCCCCCCGAGCCCGTGCGGACGTGCGGCGAGAGGGAGAACCGATCGAGCAGCTTTTCACCGGCATCCCCGTCGAAGTCCAGAACCACTACCCCGCTCAGCGCACCGGTAATGACCGCCCATGCTGCGGGAGCGTAGCGCTCCTGCCACGCAAGGATGACATCCCTGCCCGCGCGCTGCATTTGATAGCGCTTCCAGGACAGGCGCGTGGGGGTCCCGTCTGGATGCGTACCGCCTGTGGGCGGCGGGTATTTGCCGCTGTCGAGCGGGAAGACCGACCACCCAAACAGGTTGTGCGCTTCGAGCGCCGTCTGATAGGGCAACTGCTCGCTCCATCGCACGGGTAGCGCCATATCCTTTTCTCCGCCGCAAAGGTTTTCTTGTAGCAAATACGTACCTCATTCTTTCCAGTCGGCTCCGGCACCGTTCTTCTTGTCTCCGCTGAAAGGGCCTGGAACGCTCTCCACGATCATCGTCCCGCTGCACTGGGTGAGGGCATCGCATGCCTCCAGCAGGCGGCCGGCCAGAGCTCTCGCCTGCGAGAGGCGCGCCCAATCGTCGGCCTCGAAGACCTGCGCATCCAGCGCACAGGGCCACCGGGATAAGGCCTTGAGTACGCCCGCGCGTAAATCAGCGGTGATTGAGTACCAGTTGAGGCGCACGCGCCGTTCGTACTCCCCCTCGTCCCGTTTCAGGGCGGCTGCCCTGGCCTGCTCTCCCAGCTCGGCGACCTGCCCGGCCAGCGCATCGCGCTGCAAGGTGACCGTTCGCACCTGCTGGCGCAGGGATTCGAGCTGGGCCGCCTCCTTCTCGGCCAGGGCCCGCAGCTCTGCACCTTTCGCCTCCTTGATGGCCTCCAGCGTCGGGGGGACCTGCCCGGCCTGCACCATCTCGACCACGGATTGCGGCGTCGAGGGGGCGGCGAGCTCGTAGAGGACCTTGACGGGCAGTTGTAACACGGTGTGACAACTCTTCCCGAACTTTTCCGCCACCCGCATGTAGCGGTAAGCCGATTGCCGGGAGAGCGCGAATTCCGCGCGCAACCAGGCAGAGTATTTCATGTCGGGGAGGCGCTCTTTCACCGCGAGCAGGTTCTCCCCGATCCCGACGATATCGCCGGCCGCCCTCCTCATGAGCCCGTGCGTCTCGTCCGCCGCGCGCCGTACGAACTCGCGGGTACCGGGATCGAGCGAGTCATAATCAAACGCTACCAGGAGGGCATCACTCATCCCTGCCCTCCCGTACCGGTGGCAGCAGCGCGAATTGCAGGGTGACCCCGGTCGGCAGGGGTGGCAGGGGTTGGCGGCCGACCTGCAGCATCTCCTGCGCAGCGCCCCCGAGCTTTTCCGCCAGCTGCTCGATGTAGTGCTCCGCCTGCGTCGGCTCCTTCACGATGTGCTGAATCAGCCGGGCAGTCGCTCGAAGCGCATCGTGGTACAGGAGGCAGGCCCCCGTCTGGGCGGCGACCCAGGGGTCGGCAAAGGCTTCCAGGCCCAGGGTGTGCCGTTCGTATTTCTTCTCCATAATGTGGCGCACGACGGCCAGGGAGATGGCGCGTTCAAACCAGAGCAGGTGGGCCTCCGATGCCAGCGAGCGGTAGCGCTCGGTATGCTCTTTCAGCAGCCAGGCCTTGTACTGCACGGCCAGCATCTCTGCCTCGGCCAGCTGGTGCACGTCGTCGGCCCGGTGCGCGAGGAACTTGTTCCAGGTACGTTTATCGTACAGGTCGCTTCCCCGTATGGTGAGCGCTTTCCCCCGCTCCGTAGTAACGGCGATCGCAGTCTCCAGGCCGTACAGCTTCAGGCAGTCGCTGAAGCTGGCGGGGCGCAGCGCCCGCAGCGCGCCGTATTCGGCGTGTCGTTCCACGAGCAAATGGTCGTCCGTCGGTGGTATTGGATGCATCGTGCCTCCTTTCAGTCGCTATCGCTTTTCAAGCCCTCGGGGCTATTCACAGGAGGGGCATGGTAGGGGAACCCCTCGGACATGGCCTGCAGCAGCAGCAGCAGGCCGCTCGCGCGGTCGAGCGCCGTTTGAATCGGGTGCGCGGGCAGGGGGAAACCGATCCTCGCGCAGAGTGCGGCGAGGTCCTGCGAGCTATCGCCCTGCCGGCTATCCCGCTCGTCGCATCGCCCTGCCGGAAAGTACGCCCGGCAAAGGGGGAGGATGGATTGCCCGACCAGCGCGGGAACGGCCAGTCGATGGCGTTTTGCGGTGAGCATTAGCTGTATCTGGCAGCTCTCGACATCGGCGGCAACCACGTACTTTCCGGCGAGAGCGGCGAGCAATGCGGGCCAGATCTGAGGGGCGGTGAGAGCATTCACCAGGCCATCGGCGGCCAGGCCGCCATAGCAGCTCGCCTGATTGGTGTCTGCTTGTGCGGGACGAAGGCGCTGGTCCAAAAGCACGTCCCCGGCGCCGTCCATCGCCAGGATGCGCGTGATTTCTACGCTCCCGTCTCTCGCGCGGTGATAACAATCAACTTCGAGGACAACCAGGTTGGGAAACTCGCGCAGATTTTGCATCCACGCGACGAGTTCGATGCGCGGTATCCAGGGGAGGCGCACCCGCCGCTGCTCGAGCTCACGCAGCGCTTCTCGGTACCCGGCGGGCATACGCCGCCTGAAGACGTAACTCTTCAGCCGGGAAAAGCGGTCCTCGCATACCTCTACTGATGCCCACCAGGCTCTGATGGCCTCGGTGCCGGTAAGGGCGGCCTGCTGGCCCTCGAGAGCCTCGAGCATTGCGTTGGCATCAGCGAAATACTCAGAATATCTATCTACGCTCTCATTGGCGTTCACGCGGTCCTCCTTTGCGTATTTCTTTCCAAACGACTGCGACCTTCTTGGCCTCTCTACACCTGCTAGGATTTTGCCTGATAGGCGCTGCCAAAAGCTACGCTATCTTTTGCCAGAAGAGTGACAAAATGTGACATTTTCGAGATCGCTTTGGATGACTTGCCACGGGGTTCCACGTTATGTAAAATGATGTCGTGGTGGTGCGGCGACGGTGAACGGTCGAGAATCGGGCTACACTGGGAGCGATAACGTGCGCAAGAGCGACAAGCAGCGGCAAAAAGGCGGCGCGAGGAAACCCAGACGCCAACCTAACAATCGCTTAAGGGAGGCGCGTGAGAATCGAGGGTGGTCGGTGGATGAACTCGCCGACATGCTAAAGGTTAGCCGCCGGACAGTCGAGCGCTGGGAGCAGGGCCAGGCGGCTCCCCCTCCCAAAATGCGCGAGAAGCTGCGCAGGGCCTTTGGACAGGACGCAGTGACCCTGGGATTCGGTCCTGCGGGGCGGGCCTTACCCTCGCATTTCAATTTGCCCTACAGCCGCAACCCTTACTTTACTGGGCGCGAGCGCGCGTTAGAGCGGTTGTACGATGCGCTTGTGGCCAGCAAGCAAGCGGGGCTACCGGTGGCCGTGTGTGGTCTGGGCGGTGTGGGGAAGACGCAGCTGGTGATCGAGCACGCCTATGCACACCTGGAGATGTACCGGGCCATTTTCTGGGTCAAGGGCGGCAGCGAGGACCAACTCGTAGCCGACTTCGTCTACATCGCATCCCTCCTGGATCTGGCCGAGGCGGCGGCTCCCGATCACACGAGAGCGGTGGAGGCCGTCAAGCAATGGTTGAGCCAACACGGGGACTGGCTGCTTATCTTCGACAATATCGAAGATCTGGATCTGCTCCCGCGCTTCCTCCCCCTGCCGGGATGCGGTCAGGTGGTGCTCACCACACCCACGCAGCTCGTGGGAACCCGCGCCAGCAAGCTCGACTTAGAGATGATGGACGAAGAAGAGGGGGCGACACTTCTCCTGCGGCGCGCCGGGCTCGTTCCACCCGATGCGCGATTGGCGCGTGACCGGCAGGATGCGCGCGAACTCGCCAGGGAGATGGATGGTTTGCCCCTGGCGCTCGACCAGGCCGGGGCGTACATCGAAACAGACCGGTGCCGGGTCGGCGAGTACCTGGCCCTCTACCGGGAACGCCGGGCCGAGCTGTTGCAACGGCGGGGGGCGACCCACAGCGATCACCCCGCGTCGGTCGCGACTACTTTCTCGCTGGCCTTCGAGAAGGTTGATAAGGCCAACCCGGCGGCCACCGACCTGCTGCTTTTCTGCGCCTTTCTCCAGCCGGACGCCATCCCCGAAGAGCTGATCACGCTGGCCCCGGACCCTGGCCCTCTTCTCCAGCCTCTCGATCCCGTAAAGTTTCACGACGCCCTTCAAACCCTGCTCTCCTACTCCCTTATCGGTCTGGTAGATCGAGCGGCGCAAGCGCGAACGCTGACCATGCACCGGCTCGTCCAGGCCGTGCTGCAGGACGCGATGGATGAACCGGTACAGTGGATAGAGCGCGCGGCCCGGGCCCTGGTCAAGGCATACGAGGCGGCCGGGGCCTACATGGCGAGCGAGGAAGAGTTCTACAGGCTGATCGCGCGCACTGCACGATACGACCCCCACGCGCGGGAATGCGCCGGCCTGATCGAGCGCTGGGATCTGGCCCGGGCGGAGTTGGCCCTACTGTTGTTCGCGGCTGGGAAGTCGCTGCGCGTGCGAGCCCTCTACGGCCTGGCGGAACCGCTCCTGCGACAGGCCGTTTCCCTGTGCGAACGGGTGGTTGGCCGCGAGCACATCCTCACGGCCCAGTGCCTCGGTGTCCTGGCGCTCCTCTACCAAGAGATAGGGCAGTATGAGCAGGCTGAAGCGCTCTACCGGCAGGCGCTGAAGATAAATGAACGCCTGCCGAATAATACTTTGGCGACCATTCGCAGCCTCGATAATCTCGGGCAATTCTTGATCGAGATCGGGGACTACACGCGCGCGCAGCAGTGTCTCGAGCGCGCGCTCGCCCTGCATCACCAGGCGTACGGGCCCGAACATCCCGTGAGCCCGGCGCTCTTGCACAACCTTTCCAGGCTCTACCTGGAACTGGGCCAGCATCAGCCCGCGCGGCAGTTGCACGAGCAGGCAAGCTCCATCAGGCGGATGCAGCAAAGTGCAGACGCGCCGCCATTTGTTGAACTGCTCCACGCCATCCAGCTCGACATAGAGCAGGGGGAGTATGAGCGCGCGGAGTCCCTGTGCCGGGAGGCCCAGGAGAACCTGGATCGGGCCGGGATGCCTCCGGCGCATCCGTACCGAGCCGAACTGCTCCTCCACAAGGCCGAGATTTACACCCACCAGCACAAGCAGGCAGAGGCCGAAAAGCTCTTTCGCCGCGCTCTGCACATACTCAGACCGGTACTTGGCCCGGACCATGCAGAAATCGCCTACGTTCTCGACGAACTGGCGAAGCTCCTGGCAGGCCAGCGACGCTACGTGGAAGCCGAGGCGCTCTACGGGCAAGCGCTGGCCATGCGAAAGCAGACCTACGGGCCTGAACACTTTATCGTGGCTCAAACGCTGATGAAAATGGGGATGTTCTTCCAGCTGCAGAAGCGGTACGCCGAAGCAGAAGCGCATTACAAGCAGGCGCTGGAGCTGGTGGATAGAACCCTGGGGGTCAGGCACGAAAATACGGGCTACATTTTGCTCGCCTATATCTCGCTATTAGAGGAGGTAGGGCGAGAGAGAGAAGCGATGCAACTGGGCCAGCGCCTGCAATTCGTCGACCAGAAGTGGAAGGAGAGATGGGGGCAAGCGCTGCAAAAGCGCTTGGCCGAGGGAAATCAAGAGTCATAGGAAACCTTTCTTGGATACTCACCACCCACGAATTGCGCAACGAGTTGAGGAGAGTTGATGAAACAGCTGGGTAAGCCAGCAAGAAGAGAAACGGTCGTTGGTCAGTCAAAAATCATCCAGCATGCTTCCCTGGGAAGCACAGCAAGGTTGATCAAGAGAGGTATCCTAAGCAGAAAGTGGGAAAGGGAACATGATGATCTGAGCGGTGCGGGAGCCGAACCGAGGAAGGAACCAGAAAGGCGCAAGGGGCGGATGTGGTGTCAGCGTGTCGAGAGTTCAATCGCTGAGGCCTCGGCATCCGGTATCCCAAACAGGATGATCGAGATAGAAGGCGAGGCAGCATTGCGAGCCAGGCGCTGTGCCCAGGAGAGTCGGGAGTGCGCCCGCTGTGCCCGAGAGAAAGGGTGAGTCGGCGGGGGCTGAGCTGGTGCAGAGGTCTGAGCCACGCGAATGTCAACGCGCGGGTTCGCAAGCAGCTTCACCAACTCTCGCCGATGGGAGCGACGCTGCCAGTCTCCCCAGAGCACCGGATGAGGAACCGATGGGGGTGAAGGGTCCCTTAGTGCAGGTGGAGACTCACCTGCGATCGATGGATTTGCAGAGACAGGCCAATAAACCGCACTGACCCGTCGCGCTTTGATGGTGGTGGCAGCTTCTTGACACTGCTCGCGGAGAGGACACGCTCGACAATGGCCAAGACGCGCTGCATACAGCACCCGCAAAGAGCCATCGCGCTCTGGTCGGTGCTCTTGTGGATAGAGCGGACGATCAGCGGGACAACGCAGCGTCCCGTCCGGTTGTGGGAGAAAAGCAGAACCTGGAAAGCCTCCCGTAAACGAAGGACGTGCCCATTGAGGAGGTCCATACTTCACCGCAGGGGTGGGCTTCGAGACGCATGTCGGCTCGACGGCAGGGGCAGCTTCACCTACTTGGGCGGGAGCAAATTCCGTCGTGCGCATGGGCGTGGGATGCAGCGCATGCCGCAATTCGAGGCGCAGGTTCCAGATCCACTGAAATCTGGACCGGAAATGCCTCATTGCGCCGCCAACCTGAGTTTCCACTGATTCCACAACGATGATTTCCTGCCAAAACTGGTTCGTTGTGGACATTGTGGAATGCCTCTCTTGCGGTACAGATTACCATTGCGCCAGAATGAGCCAAAACTCCTGGCCCCAGGCGGTGTGCGAACACCAGCGGGAAGCCGCTTGTTCTTGATCCTCATCAGAGAGCACGATCTCAAACGCCCCGCGATGCAAGTAGAGGGCGACCACATCAGCAGGAGTAAACGCATCCACGGGCAAGGTGGTGAAGAACAGCTCGTAGACGACCTCGCCACGCGTGGTGCCAATCGGAGCAGCAGGAGTGGAAGCCTGGTGCGTGGCGAGGTCGTCTACGAGCTGTTCTTCACCACCTTGCCACAGCACGCCTTCACCCCTCAGATGTGCTGGACCTCTATTTGCACCGGGGATCCTTTGAAACGGTGCTCGCCGATGAAGATCGAGAACATTTTGACCATAGTTCTCTGATGAGTGAGAGAGGCGCATAGCAGGCTATGCACCTCTACAAAATGGAAGTCTGTATCCCCTCCCGTGTCTCCTTTAGCCGTGTCCAGACACACTGTCCTGGTAGTCGTGGGGACACCTTGGCATCGAGGGCCAGGATGACCACAGGGCCATCAGTATCGGTCCACTCCCCACGTTTCACTGGTAACAGCCCCATCTCTGCGTGGCTTCGCACCCTGGCTTCAGCGACACAGTGACGCTCTGCAAAGACCAGCAGCGAGACGAATTGCCTGGGGAGAGGCCCGGTCGTGCGCTCTCGTGCTTTTGCCCTACTTTGTCGTTTTGGAGCTACTGGTCTGTCCAGTAACTCTACAATTAGATGCTCAAGCTGCTGGACACGCACCTCCAATGCAACAACACGTTGCTCTAGGAGTTCCGGGTCGTGTCCAGACACGTGTCCTGGTCGAATGCACTCCAGATCACTGATGGCAATCTCACATCGGTTGGGTTTGGGATAGCGAGCGGGAAGGATACCAGCCTGGATCGCCCGTTGGATGGTTTTGCTGCTCACGCCACAGCGTCGAGCCGCTTGCTGGATGGTCACGTACAGGCTCTCTCTTTCCCGTTTCCTGTCTTGCTCCTCTTCACGTCCGGACACCGTGTCCGGATTAGAGGAAGCTGATCCGGTCCTCGTCATGGTCTCTTGCCTTCTTTCAGTCGTGCTTCAGCAGCTTCCGCACGCAGTCGCCACGTGAGCATCTCATCTTGTTGGATCAGCCAGCGCTCACGCGCTTCCGCACAGGTGCGCTCTACAGCCATCAACCGCTCAACCAACTCCTCCTTACTCATGCGTAGATAGCGTTGGCGGGCGCGTTGCTCGTCGCGATCTGGCTTCACTGGGCCAACTTTCGCAGGAGATGCTCCCGTCAGCGCCTTTGCTCGCCGTTTGCGGTTGCCCTGCCAGGTGCGATGTTGTTCGTAGTAGGCCCTGGCCTCCTGATCACTTTCTGAGATGCCCTTTTCGTCGAACTCCCTGGACTTTGCTGCCACTGTGGACAAGGAGACCCGCTGCTTGTCCTTGAGGAGGGCATCCACGCTGCGCTTGACCAGATCTACTGTGCGCTGGCGCAGTGGTGCGTAGACCTTCTCCTCTAGCCAGTGGTACGGTTCATTTTTTGGGCTGGCGTTCGGATCTTGGATAGAATTTGACTTGAGCGACACGGCCTTCATCCT
>WNGK01008469.1_pt1 | contig 10662 bp, 8 predicted proteins | sample 5400601 | NCBI WGS metagenome assembly WNGK01 (sample SAMN13153376, study PRJNA577476) | soil metagenome | isolation source: 60 cm soil or saprolite under Garry oak tree replicate 1 | place: USA:California | collected 2016-06-15
ACCTCAAATACACCGAAAGCCATGAATGGGTCCGTACCGAGACCGACGGCACGCTCACCATCGGCATCACCGATCACGCGCAGGAGGCGCTGGGCGACCTCGTCTTCATCGAGCTGCCGGCCGTCGGGCGCTCCGCCAAGGCGGGCGAGGCGGTCGCGGTCGTCGAGTCGGTCAAAGCCGCGTCGGATATTTACGCGCCGGTCGCGGGTCAGGTGACGGCGGTCAATGCGGAGGTGGTCGATGCGCCGGAAAAAGTGAACGCCGACGCCTATGCGCACTGGCTCTACAAGCTCAAGCCCGCGAGCGCGGGCGACGCGGGCAAGCTGCTCGATGCCGCGGCCTACGCCAAGCTCGCGGGCGACGCCTGAGGGCGGCGCGATGAAAATGAACGAGCTCAAGTCCGCGACCAAGCCTGCGACGCGCCGACCGCTCGACGAGCTCGAGCAGCATCGCGGTTTCGTCGACCGGCATATCGGCACGAGCGCATCCGAGCAGGGCGAGATGCTGAAAACGCTGGGCTACCCGTCGAGGGCGGCGCTGATCGATGCGGTCGTGCCTCAATCGATCCGATCGCACGAACCGTTGCCACTGTCCGCGGCAAAAGGCGAGGAGGAAGCGCTCGATCTGCTGAAGGCGATGGCGCGACGCAACCGCGTCGTGAAGTCTTACATCGGACAAGGCTATTACGGAACGCACACGCCCCCCGTCATCCGGCGCAATGTGCTCGAGAATCCCGCTTGGTACACGGCGTACACGCCGTATCAGCCGGAGATATCGCAAGGCCGCCTCGAGGCGCTGGTGAACTTCCAGACGATGATCTGCGATCTCACGGGAATGGCGATCGCCAACGCGTCGATGCTCGACGAGGCGACCGCGGCCGCGGAGGCGATGGCGCTCGCACACCGTGTCCGGAAGACGGACAGCGCGACGATCTTTGTCGCGGACGACGTCCTCCCGCAGACGATCGACGTCGTGCGCACGCGCGCTGCACCCCTCGGTCTGATTGTTGTGGTCGGGCCTGCGACGGCCGCGACAAGCGCCGATTGCTTCGCGGTGCTGTTGCAATATCCAGGCGTCGGGGGCGATGTGCGCGACTATCGTGCGCTCGTCGACGCACTGCACGCGCGCGGCGCGCTCGCGCTCGTCGCGGCCGACCTCCTCGCGCTGACGCTGCTCGCCCCGCCGAGCGAATGGGGCGCGGATGTAGTCGTCGGCTCGAGCCAGCGCTTCGGCGTCCCGATGGCCTTCGGCGGGCCGCACGCCGCGTTTTTCGCCACGCGGGACGAGTTCAAGCGCAACCTTCCCGGGCGCCTCGTGGGCGTGACCATCGACGCCAACGGCCAACCTGCGTACCGGCTCGCGCTGCAGACCCGCGAGCAGCACATCCGACGCGAGAAGGCGACCTCGAACATCTGCACCGCGCAGGTCCTGCTTGCCGTCCTCGCCTCGATGTACGCGGTCTACCACGGACCCTACGGGCTCGCGACGATCGCCGCGCGCGTACACCGGTTGACCGGTGTTCTCGCGACGGGATTGAAGAAGCTCGGCTGCACCGTGGTCAACGACTCGTTCTTCGACACGCTCACCGTCGCCACCGGCGCTCGCACCGGCGAAATACACGCACGGTCGGGCGACAAAGCGAATCTGCGACAGATCGACGCGACGCAGCTAGGCATCTCGCTCGACGAGACGACCACCCGCGCCGACGTCGCGCGCCTGTGGCAGCTCTTCGCGCCGGCCGGCACGACACTGCCCGACTTCGCCGCGCTCGAACCCTCCATCGACGATGCGTATCCCGCCGCGCTGCGTCGCACCTCGGCGTTCCTGACCCATCCGACATTCAATCGCTATCATTCGGAAACCGAGATGATGCGCTATCTGCGACGGCTCGCCGATCGCGACATCGCGCTCGACCGGGCGATGATTCCGCTCGGCTCGTGCACCATGAAGTTGAATGCGGTCGCCGAGATGATCCCGGTGACCTGGGTCGAGTTCGCGCACATGCACCCGTTCGCGCCCGTCGATCAGACGGAAGGCTATCGGCAGATGATCGCCGAACTGGAGCGCATGCTCTGCGCCGTGACGGGCTACGCGGCGGTATCGCTGCAACCCAACGCCGGGTCGCAGGGAGAATACGCGGGATTGCTCATCATCCGGGCCTACCACGCGAGCCGCGGCGAAGCGCGCCGCGATGTTTGCCTGATTCCCGCCTCCGCGCACGGCACGAACCCCGCGTCGGCGCAGATGGCCGGCATGCGCGTGGTCGTCGTCGCCTGCGACAGCCAGGGCAACGTCGACCTTGCCGACCTTCGCGCCAAGGCGGAGGCGCATCGCGACGATCTCGCCGCGATCATGGTCACGTATCCTTCGACGCACGGCGTATTCGAGGCCGGCATCCGCGAGATCTGCGACATCGTGCACGCGCACGGCGGGCAGGTGTACGTCGATGGCGCAAACCTGAACGCGCTCGTCGGTCTCGCCGCGCCCGGGAAGTTCGGCGCCGACGTCTCGCACCTCAACCTGCACAAGACGTTTTGCATTCCGCACGGCGGCGGCGGACCGGGCGTGGGCCCGGTCGCGGTCGGCGCCCACCTGGCGAAGTTCCTCCCGGGACACCGATACTTATTGCGCGGCGAAGCCGCGGACGAAATTTCCCCTCGCCCGCTTGCGGGAGAGGGAGAAGGGGTGAGGGCAAACATTGGGCCCGTGTCCGCCGCGCCCTACGGCAGCGCCGGCATCCTGCCGATCTCCTGGATGTACATCGCGATGATGGGCAGCGACGGATTGAAGGCCGCAACCGAATCCGCAATCCTAGCCGCGAATTACATCGCCAGGCGGCTCTCGTCGCATTATCCCGTGCTCTATGCGGGCGCCGGTGGCCTGGTAGCCCACGAATGCATCCTCGACCTGCGGGCGCTCAAGGAGACGAGCGAGGTCAGCGTCGACGATGTCGCCAAGCGACTCATGGACTACGGCTTCCATGCGCCCACGATGAGCTTCCCGGTCGGCGGTACGTTGATGATCGAGCCCACCGAAAGCGAATCGAAGGCGGAGCTCGACCGCTTCATCGATGCGATGATCGCGATCCGCGAAGAGATCCAGGCCATTGCGGAAGGCCGCATGGAGCGCGCCGACAATCCTCTGAAGAACGCACCGCACACCGCGGCCACGCTCCTTGCCCCGGAGTGGAAGCACGCGTACAGCCGCGAGGAGGCGGCGTATCCGATGGCGGCCCCCAAGGCCGACAAGTACTGGCCTCCGGTGGGCCGCGCCGACAACGTTTACGGCGATCGCAACCTGTTCTGCGCCTGCGTGCCGGTGGCCGACTACGCGTGAAGGTTCTCGTCCTCGGCGCGGGCGTCATCGGCACGACCGCGGCCTGGTTTCTGCGCGCCGCCGGCCACGAGGTGACGGTCGTCGAGCGGCAAAGCGCAGCCGGGCAGGAGACTTCGTTCGCCAACGGCGGTCAGATCTCGGTGTCGCACGTGGAGCCGTGGGCGAATCCGGGCGCGCCGCTCAAGATCCTGCGTTGGTTGGGACAACCCGACGCGCCGCTGCTTTTCCGGCCGCGGCTCGACTGGCAGCAGTGGCGCTGGGGAATGCAGTTCCTGATCGAATGCCTCCCATGGCGGACGCGGCGCAACATGCTGCAGATCCTGGCGATCAGCAAGTACTCCGGCGCAGCGCTCTCCGAGCTGCGTGCGGCGACCGGAATCGCGTACGACGAGCTGCAGCGCGGCATCCTTCAGGTTTATACCGACCGGGAGGGCTTCGAGGATGCCACGTGCGCCGCCGAGCTGGTGCGCCGCTACGGCATCGCACGCGAGGTGAAGACGCCGGAAGAGTGCGTCACGCTCGAGCCTGCGCTTTCCGCTCGACGCGACTGGATCATCGGAGGCACGTACACGGCAACCGACGAGACCGGGGATGCGGGCAAGTTTACCGAGGCGCTGGCCGCGCTCGGTGCTACGCGCGGCGTCGCGTTTCGCTTCGGCGTGACCGTCGAATCGTTGGCGATCGCGGGTGGCGCCGTGTGCGGCGTGCGTACTGTCAACGAAGAGAACTGCAAGGAAGTGCTCGCGGCCGATGCGTATGTCGTGTGCCTGTCCAGCCACACGCCAACGCTCCTCGACCCGATCGGTGTGCGCACGCTCATCTACCCCGCGAAGGGTTACTCGGTGACGCTGCCGATCGTCGATCCTTCGCGTGTGCCGACGATCAGCATCACCGACGACGCGAAGAAGATTGTGTTCACCCGCCTGGGCGACCGGTTGCGTGTCGCGGGGACCGCGGAGCTCGCCGGCTACGACCTCGAGCTCAATGCGGTGCGTTGCGAGGCGCTGACTCGGCGCGCGGTCGAATGGTTCGGCGATGCCGTCAAGTCGGAACGCGCTGAATGCTGGACAGGATTGCGGCCCGCCACACCTTCCAACGTGCCGCTGATCGGACGCACACGCTATTCCAATCTGTACGTCAACGCCGGTCACGGGACGCTGGGCTGGACGATGGCGGCCGGCTCGGGGAAAGCGCTCGCCGAGATCGTGTCCGGGCGAAAGCCCGGTGTCGACTTCGCCTTTCTGCGGCGATGAGCGGGTCCCACCACCTTTCAACGCGGCGGCGGCGAGCACCAGTGCTCCAGCGCCCGCGCTGAGCGTATCGCCCGCGGCATCGCCGATCGACGCGGGTATAATGCCGCCCTGCACGCCGGTTTCCCGATGTCCCGTTCTCCCTCTCGTTGGCCCCTCCTAGCGTTTGCGCTCGCGTCTGCACCGGGCAGCGTGTCCGCGCAGACGATGCCCGCGGCCGCCGTGCCGCCGCCGCCGATCGCGGCCAAGGCCTATGTGCTCGTCGACACTTTGAGCGGCCAGACACTCGTTGCGCAGAGCGCCGACGAGCCGCGCGAGCCCGCGTCGCTCACCAAGCTGATGACGGCGTATATCGCATTCCGGGCACTGAAGGACAAGGAGCTCACGCCCTCGCAGATGGTCACCGTCTCGGAGAAGGCGTGGCGCGCGGAAGGGTCCCGGATGTTCATCGAGCCGAAGAAGGCGGTTTCGGTCGACGAGCTGCTGCGCGGCGAGATCGTGCAGTCGGGCAACGATGCGGCGATCGCGCTCGCCGAGGCGGTCTCAGGCTCGGAAGGGGCTTTCGTCGTACGCATGAACCAGGAGGCGGCGCGGCTGGGCATGAAGAACACGCGGTTCGTCAACGCCACCGGCCTGCCGTCGCCGCAGCACGTGTCGACTGCCGCGGATCTCGCGCGCGTCGCGGCCGCAATCATTCGGGACTTCCCGGAGTATTACCCGCTGTACGCGCTCAAGGAGTACCGTTACAACAACATCACGCAGGCCAACCGCAACCGGCTGCTGTGGACCGATCCCTTCGTCGATGGAATGAAGACCGGCTTCACCGACGCGGCAGGCTATTGCCTGATCGCCTCGGCCAAGCGTGGCCCCAGGCGCCTGGTATCAGTGGTCCTCGGCGCGGGCTCGGATGCGGCGCGAGCGAGCGAATCACAGAAGCTCCTGAACTACGGGTTCCAGTTCTACGATACCGTTCAGCTCTACCAGAACGGACAGTCGGTGACGGCGTTGAAGGTCTGGAAAGGGGCCGCCGATTCGGTTCCGGCGGGATTCGTCGCCGATCAGTACGTCACGTTGCCGAAAGGCCAGGCACCGAAGCTCAAGCTGACGTTGGAGGCAATCGAACCGCTCATCGCGCCAGTGGTCCCTGGACAGCGGGTCGGTGTGGTCAAGGTGACGCTCGACGACAAGCCTGTCGGCCAATATCCGCTGCAGGCGCTGTCAGAAGTCGAGCCCGCGGGGTTTTTCGGCCGGATGTGGGGTACCGTGCGGCTATGGTTCCACTGACGACTCCGTTAAAGAGCGGCCCGCCACGAGACGCGCCGCGATTGGAAACGGAGACGTCATCCCCCGCGCAAGCGGGGATCCGGGGTCGTTGATCGTTGGCGGAATGTCGCGGGGACGACGAACCTAGCATAAGGAGTCGCAACGATGACGGTCTATCTGAACGGCCAGTTCCTCCCGATCGGCGAGGCCAAGATTTCCGTGCTCGATCGTGGCTTCATCTACGGCGACGGCGTCTATGAGCTCGTGCCGGTCTATCAGCGCGAGCCCTATCGGCTGCGCCAGCATCTGGCGCGCCTGCAGCGCAGCCTCGACGGCATCCGGCTCGCCAACCCCCACCGCGGTCAGCAATGGGAAGCGATCATCCGCGAGCTGATCGCGCGCCAGCCGTTCGACGATCAAGGGGTGTATTTCCAGGTGACGCGGGGCGCGGCCAAGCGTGATCACGCTTTCCCGCTCGACGCGGTGCCCACCGTGTTCATGATGAGCAATCCCCTGCCGGTGCTCACCCGCGAGCAGATCGAGGGCGGTGTGCCGGTCGTTACCGCCGCCGACGAGCGCTGGCTGCACTGCGACCTGAAGACCATTTCGCTCCTCGGCAACGTCCTCGCGCGGCAGCTCGCGGTCGATCACGGGGCGGTGGAGACCGTGCTCTTCCGCGACGGGTATCTGACCGAGGCGTCGGCCTCGAACGTGCTCATCGTGAAGAGCGGCGGAATCGTCGCGCCGCCCAAGGACAACCTGATTCTGCCCGGAATTACCTACGACGCGACCCTGGAGCTCGCCCGGGAGGGGGGGCTGCCGTTCGAACTCCGGCCCGTGACGAAGGCCGAGGCGTTCGCTGCCGACGAGATGTGGCTCTCCTCGTCGACCAAGGAAGTGCTGGCGGTGACCACGCTCGACGGGAAACCCTTCGCCGGCGGAAAGCCCGGTCCGGTCTATCGGGAAATGTATCGCCTGTTTCAGGAAAGCAAATCCAAGTCGCGCGTGCCGGCCTGAACTGTGGCAGCCGTCTCAACCGTTTCGGCGCGGCTTATGCGCGTCGCCGACGCGGTACCGGCCGCCGTGCCACAGGAGTGGCGGTACGTGACGGTGCGCGGAGGCCAGGACCTCGCCGATGAACAGCATGTGATCGCCCGCGGGGTGCAGCGCGTGATGCCGGCATTCGAGCCACGCCGCGCTGCCTTCGATCAGCGGCGCGCCGGCGTCGCCAAGGCGAAACGCCACGCCGGCGAAGCGATCGGTATGCGGACGGGAGAAGCGCCGCGCCAGGTCGACCTGGTCGTGCGCGAGCATGTTGACGGCGTAATACTTTGCAGCCTCGAATGCGTCGAGGCTGCGCGAGCGCAGTGCAAGGCTCCAGATGACGAGCGGCGGATCGAGCGATACCGAGTTGAACGAATTGGCGGTTAAGCCGACGAACCCGTGCGCTGCGCGGGCGGTGATGATCGTGACGCCCGTCGCGAACTGACCCAGCGCGTCGCGGAACTGCCGCTCGGCGATGGCGGGGCGTTTACGCTCGTGGGTCGGCATCGTCGCGCACCGCGCCGCGGGTCAAGGCGGACGAGTGCCGCCGCATCTTAGCAGCCTGATCCAGAGCCCGCCATGAACCGCGTTTCGGACGAGATGGCCCCGGATGCAAGGCGCGAACCGCGTCGAATAGCAGGCGCATATTCGCAAGGCGAGCAACACAGCAGCCGGGGCCATATCGTCGAAACCCGGACGGGCAGGGGCTTTGCCGGCGGCCTGCTTTGTCTCGACTCGCTCGTGTGCGATCAAGCACACGTCGCTCGCCGCTTCGCGCATTCCATCCGGCAAAGCCTCCTGCGCGGCCATGTGGGGTTCTGGATTAGGCTGCCAGGGGCAAGCCATTCGCGTGTCAAAGCGCGGCGGCACCGGCTGCCACACGGATATGCTCAGCACGCGAGGGCTGCTAAAATCAGCGGTTCCCCTCTTCCGAACGTAGCCGAACCTGCGCATGTCCCGGCCGCTAACGCGGATCATCGCCAGCCGTTATGGCGGCCGCGATATTCCCGTCGCCCTCGTGCTTCCCGATGGTGGCCGCGTTGCCCTCTCGGAGAGACCCGAAGTCGACGTGTACGCACGCACCTGGCGCGGGCTGAAGGCCTTGGCGTCGCCCGAGCTCGGCGCGCTGGCGCGAGCCTACGTTCGCAACGACCTCGATTTCAGCGGCGGTGCGCGGCGCGTCCTCGGCATCGCCGAAGCGCTGGTCGGCGGGATTACGCATGGCCGCGAGCACATCGCTGCGCGCGCCCGACATTGGATCCATCGCCAGCGCAGCAATCAGGCGAATATCCAGCATCACTACGATGTTTCCAACGCGTTCTATGCCCTGTGGCTCGACGAGCGCATGGTCTATTCGTGCGCCTACTTTCGGAACGAAGCGGACACGCTGGCAGAAGCGCAGACCCAGAAGCTTGATCACATCTGCCGCAAGCTGATGCTCGAGCCTGGCCAGGAATTTCTCGACATCGGCTGCGGCTGGGGCGCACTGATCCTGCGCGCGGCGCAAGCGTACGGCGTGAATGCGACCGGGATCACCCTGTCGCGGAACCAATACGATCACGTCACGGCTCGGATCAAGGAAGCCGGTCTGGAGAAGCGCGTCCGTGTGGAGCTCAGGGACTACCTCGACCTGCCGGCTGCCCCGCTGTACGACAAGATCGCCAGCGTCGGCATGTTCGAGCACGTGGGGATCGGCAACTACCGGCGCTACTTCGGCAAGATACGACGTCTGCTCAAGCCCGGCGGGCTGGTCCTCAATCACGGCATCACGCATAACTGGCTTGGCGGAACGAGCCTGGGCAGCGGGATCGGGGATTTCGTCGAGGAATACGTGTTCCCGGGCGGCCAGCTTGCCCATGTCTCGAGAGTGGTCCAGGGGCTCGCGGCGGACGGCTTGGAGCTCATCGACGCGGAGGCGCTGCGCGAGCACTACGCCCGCACGCTGTGGCACTGGACCGACCGGCTCGAAGCCAACGCGGAAGCGGCCAGGCGCGAAGTCGGTGAGGAGCGTTTCCGCATCTGGCGCATCTATCTCGCCGGGTCCGCGCACGCGTTCGACCGCGGCTGGCTGTCGATCTATCAGTTGCTTGCTGGCAAGCCCTTCCCCGACGGCCGTATGCCGCACCCCCCGACCCGGGAGTACATGTACCGAGCCTGATCGGGGTTGCGAAACCGTCGCGACGGCCGCATATTGGCCCGATGGAGATGTCCACCGAGACGCTACTCGAATTCCCCTGCGCGTTCCCGATGAAGATCGTTGGGCGCACGGAGGACGGGTTCGCCCAGACGGTCCTCGAAGTCGTGCTGCGTCATGCACCGGACTTCGACAGCGCGTCGATGGAGATGCGCGCATCGCGCGAGGGCAGGTACCTGTCGCTGACGTGCACGGTCAACGCGACCTCGCGCGAGCAGCTCGACGCTCTGTATCGCGAGCTCTCCGGCCATCCGATGGTCACGATGGTGCTGTAGCGTCGGGAAGGGCGCAGCGCACGCCCACCACGTCGCCCCTCCATCTCGCTTCTCCGTGCCCCTGCGATGAGCGCTTCGACGTGGATCACGCGGCAGCTCGGCCGGACCGATTGCGCGCTGACGTGGCGCGCGATGCAGGATTTCACAGTGGCGCGTGCCGCTGATACCGCCGACGAGATCTGGCTGACCGAGCACGAGCCGGTCTATACGCTCGGCCTTGCCGGGCGGCGCGAGCACGTGCTGCGCGAGAATGGCATTCCGGTGCTCAAGATCGATCGGGGCGGTCAGGTGACCTATCACGGCCCGGGGCAGCTCGTCGTCTACGTGCTGCTCGACCTCAGGCGCGCGGGCTTAAGCGTCCGGGATATGGTCCGAAGGATCGAAGCCGGCGTGATAGAATGGCTTGATACATTCGGCATTTCCGCCTATGGAAAGCCATCCGCTCCCGGCGTGTATGCGCGCTCCCGCGGCATCGAAGCCAAGATCGCTGCGCTGGGTCTGAGAGTGCGCAACGGTTGTACCTACCACGGCCTCTCCGTCAACGTCGCCATGGACCTCTCCCCTTTCGCTGATATCGATCCTTGCGGATATCCCGGGCTCGCGGTCACGCAGCTTTCCGATTTCGGCGTTGCGCGCAGCGTGGAAGAAGCCGGCGGCGATCTCGCGCCGATCCTCGCCACGCATTTGACCCCGGAGCAGGCAGCGTGAGCGACGTGTCGGCGACGACGCCCGGCGTCAAGCAGAAGGGCGGGGCTAAGACCGCGCGCATCCCTATCAAGGTCGTTGCGACCGAGCGACTGAAGAAACCCGACTGGATCCGCGTGCGCGCGCCGTCGAGCCCGCGCTTCCACGAGATCAAGCAGATCCTGCGCGAGCATCATCTGCACACGGTCTGCGAAGAAGCCTCCTGTCCGAACATCGGCGAATGTTTCGGCAAGGGGACGGCGACCTTCATGATCATGGGCGATATCTGCACGCGGCGTTGCCCGTTCTGCGACGTCGCGCATGGCCGTCCGCTGCCGCTCGATCCCGACGAGCCTCTGAATCTCGCCAAGACGATCGCCGCCCTCAGGCTCTCGTACGTCGTCGTCACCAGCGTGGATCGCGATGATTTGCGCGATGGCGGCGCCGGCCATTTCCGGGATTGCATCCGCAAGGTGCGCGAGATCTCGCCCGGCACGCGGATCGAAGTCCTGGTGCCGGATTTTCGTGGCCGCCTCGAGCGCGCCCTCGACGTCCTGTCCGAAGCGCCGCCCGACGTGATGAACCACAATCTCGAGACCGTGCCGCGGCTGTACAA
>WNGK01008474.1_pt1 | contig 10661 bp, 9 predicted proteins | sample 5400601 | NCBI WGS metagenome assembly WNGK01 (sample SAMN13153376, study PRJNA577476) | soil metagenome | isolation source: 60 cm soil or saprolite under Garry oak tree replicate 1 | place: USA:California | collected 2016-06-15
CGCTTAGGAAGAGAGCCGCGCGCGCCCTCGCCCGCTTCCTGATCATGGCTTTCATCGGCGTCGCTGCCACTTTGGCTTGGCAGTCCTACGGCGAGGCCACCAAGCAGATGCTCGCGAGGCAGGCCCCGCAGCTCGGCTGGTTGCTATCGCTGGCGACGACGAACTCGCTGCCCCACCCCGAGATTGTCGCCGGGCAACCGAGCCCACCTGGCTTTCAGGCGTCCGTGCCGGGTGCACCGCAAGCCGCACCCGTTGCGCAGACCGCTCCGGACATGATCGCGTCGACCGCGCCCGCCGCCCCCTTCTCCCGGCCTGCAGCAGCTCGAGGCGATAGCGCGCGATCTCGCTGCCGTGCGTCAAAGCGTTGACCAGCTCGCCGTTGGCCAGGAGCAAATGGCGCGCGACATCGCCAGGCTGCAGGGCGTCCGAGATGAAGATCCGCCACAGTCCTTCAGCGCCGCCGCCGAAACCGGCGGCTGCCCCAGCGCGCAAGCCGATGCTACCGTCGGCGCACCCGCCTCGGATTTCAGCAGCGCTGCGGCCGATGCCACCGCCGGCACAACCCGCGCCTCAGATTTCAGCAGCGACGCCCCCGCTGGCGCCGATGCCACCGCCGGCACAACCCGCACCACAGATTTCAGCAGCGTCGCCCGCGTCACCGCCGCCGCCCTCCCGGCCACCGATGCCGGTGCCTGACTAGATAGGTTATTGCAGTTGACTGCAAAAAACCGAGGGTGGGCCGATTCCCTCTGGGTCCGGGTGCTTTCCGGGAAAGCTCGCATCGCTGTGATGTGAGTGGACTGTGGAGGGATTTTAGCCAAAATCTTCGAGCCGAGGCTTGCGGATGGGGCCGTCGTAAAAACCGGGCGGATGGGCGAACCGGCCTGACCGACAACGGGAGGATTCCCCATGGCAAGGACATGGTCCGCGGTGGCGGTAATCAGCGCCACGCTTTTCGCCTCCGCGCCCGCGCAGTTGAGCGCCCAACAGAACATCGAGTCCGTGCCCATCGGGGATGCCGATTTCGGCGGCGTGGTCACCAGCGCCAACGGTCCCGAGGCCGGTGTGTGGGTGATCGCGGAAACGACGGAGCTTCCCACCAAATTTGCCAAAATCGTAGTCACCAACGATCAAGGGCGGTACCTGATCCCCGACCTTCCGCCAGCGAATTATAGCCTCTGGGTCCGTGGCTACGGCCTCGTCGACTCGCCAAGAGTCCGGGCAACTCCCGGCAAAGTCCTCAACCTGAGCGCAGTGGTGGCGCCAAATGCGGGCGCGGCGGCACAGTACTATCCGGCGATCTACTGGTACTCCATGCTCAAGATCCCGGGGGAAAGCCAGTTTTCGGGCGCGCAGCGGGACGGGGACATGCCGGATAACCTGAAAATTCAGGCACAATGGGTGAATATCGTAAAGACTACCGGCTGCATGTCCTGTCACGCGCTCGGCACCATCGGAACGCGCACGATCCCGAAAGAGCTGGGCGAATTCAGTTCCTCGGCGGAGGCATGGGAACGGCGCATTCAGTCCGGCCAAGCGATGACTCAGATGGTCAATGTGATCGGCAGGCTGGACACGCAGCTGGCGTTTCACTTGTTCGGAGACTGGACCGACCGCATTGCAGCTGGGGAGCTTCCGTTCGCTCAGCCGCAGCGGCCGACTGGGATCGAGCGCAATGTCGTGCTCACGCTGTGGGACTGGAGTCGTCCTACGGCTTACCTTCACGATGAGATTTCGACCGACCGGCGCAAGCCCACCGTCAATGCCAAGGGCAAGCTCTACGGGACCACCGAGGAGAGCACGGATTTCATTCCCATCCTCGACCCGGAACGGAACACCGCGACTGAAGTGAAACACCGGGTACGCGATCCGAAGACGCCGTCCTCGAAGGATGCGCCGATGGGCCCTTCTCCGTATTGGGGCGAGGAGCCGATCTGGGACAGCCAGACCAGCAACCACAACCCGATGATGGATGAGAAGGGGCGGGTTTGGTTTACCGCGAGGATCCGTCCGCCGGCAAATCCGGACTTCTGCAAACAAGGCTCGGACCATCCGTCGGCAAAAGTGTTCCCGCTCGAGCAGGCCAACCGACATCTGTCGATGTACGATCCAGCAACGGAAAAGTTCACGCTGATCAGTACCTGTTTCCCCACGCACCATCTGATCTTCGCCGAGGACGCCAATAATACGTTGTGGGCCAGCACTGGGGTTGTCGGCCCGGGTGCCGTCGGCTGGCTGAACCGAAAGATGTTCGAAGAAACGGGCGACGAGCAAAAATCGCAGGGCTGGACGCCGCTCGTCCTCGACACCAATGGCAACGGCAAGCGCGACGAATATCTGGAGCCCGACCAGCCGCTCGACCCGGGAAGGGACAAACGGGTGTCGCTGAGCCTCTATTCGATTGCCGTGAGCCCAGCTGACGGTTCAGTTTGGGGTACGGCTTTGGGATACCCCGGTTACGTCGTTCGCATCAATCCAGGCCCAGACCCGACGCATACGGCGATAACGGAAATTTATGAGCCGCCGTTCCCGGGCTATGGGCCGCGCGGTGGCGACATCGATCGCAACGGCGTGTTCTGGACGTCACTGGCGAGCGGCCATCTCGCGAGTTTTGATCGCCGCAAGTGCAAGGTTCTCAACGGGCCGACTGCAACCGGCAAGCATTGGGTGGACGCTGTATCCCTTCCCAGGACCGCAGTTCAGAGACGTCAAGGAATCCGGCAGCGTCGAGGCGAGCTATTACACCTGGGTCGATCAGTTCGACACGTTCGGTCTGGGTAAGAACGTGCCGATCGCCACCGGCAACATGAATGACGCGCTGCTGGCGTTGGTGGATGGCAAGTTCGTCGTGCTGCGCGTGCCCTACCCGATCGGCTATTTCACCAAGTGGATGGATGGGCGCATCGACGACCCCAATGCCGGCTGGAAAGGCAAGTCGCTGTGGTCGACCTATTCTACCCGGGCGATGTTCCACCTGGAGGGCGGCAAGGAGAACCGGCCGAAAGTCGTCCGATTCCAGCTTCGCCCCGATCCGCTCGCCCGGTGAACCGGTCGGTACGTGCGGGCGCCGGTCGTACTCGTCGGCAATGAGAGGGGCCTGCCGAGTGCGCGGACGCCCCCAGTGGATAAGGGAGGAGATAATGAAAGGTTTGCTTTTCGGAACGGCCCTGGCTGTGATCGCGACCCTGCCGGGCCTGGCCCAAACTCCGCAAAAGGCCACGGCAATCTTCATCAATACACAGGGCCAGCAAATCGGGACTGCCAATTTACTGCAAACGTCGCAGGGCGTGCTGATCGAGGCAGAGATACAGGGGCTGCCGCCCGGGGAGCATGCCTTCCACATCCATCAGAAGGGTGCCTGTGATCCGGCAACCAAATTCGAATCGGCTGGGGGCCACTTTGCGCTTTCAGGGGAGAAACACGGCTTCCTGGCCGAAGGTGGACCTCACGCTGGTGACATGCCCAATCAATTTGTGGGGCAGGATGGGATGCTGCGAATCCATGTACTGGATCCGAACGTGACCCTCGAAATCGGCGAGGGCTCCTTATTTGGCGCTGATGGAACGTCGATTGTCATTCACGCCAAGGCTGACGATTATAGCAGTCAGCCTGCAGGCAATGCTGGAGATCGCATCGCCTGCGCGGTGATCAAGCACCAGTAGCGCGGCAGCCGGATGAACGTGCTTTTCGCCAATTGATCGCCAATCGTGGAGCGGATGTGGAGAAACAACAGCTGCTCTCGCGCATCGACCGCAAGGCATGTGTCGAATTCGTTGCCTCAATGATCCGGTACAAGAGCTACAGCGGCACGACCGGGGAGAACGAGCTTGCGCGTTTCATGTTGGCCAACATGCGCGCGCTTGGGCTTTCAACTGAATTGCAGGAGGTGGCGGACGGGCGCGTCAATGCCATTGGCCGAGTTGCAGGAAATGGCGGCGGAGAATCCCTGTTGTTCAACGGGCACCTAGACACCAATCCGGTCACCGAAGGGTGGACAGTCGATCCCTGGGGCGGCCTCTCCGACGACGACTACATTTACGGCATCGGCGTCTCCAATATGAAGGCGGGTGATGCGGCTTATTTTTGCGCGCTGAAAACACTCATCGAAAACGGCGTCCGGCTGCGCGGCGATGTCATCCTCACGTTCGTTGTCGGTGAGCTGCAGGGCGGGGTCGGCACCATCAAGGCCATCGAGAGCGGTGTTCGAGCCGATTATTTCATCAATGCCGAACCCACCGATCTCAACGGGCTGACCCTGCATGCAGGCGCGTTCAACTTCGTGGTCGAGCTCTTCGGAGTCACTCGCCACGTCTCCAAGCGTGAGGAGGCGGTCGACGCGATTCTTGCCGCTTGCAAGCTCATTCCGCGCCTTGACGCCATGATTTTCAGCGGCTTCGCCAACGACGAGCACCGGTCCGTGAACCGCTGCAATATCGGCGTAGTGCGCGGTTCGCTGTCGCCCGAGTTCCACGATTGGCGCCCGCCCCAGGTCGCGGATTATGTTCGCCTGGTGGGCACCGCGCGTTACGCGCCGAGCCAATCGTCCAACGGCGTGCTAAGCGACATTCGCCGCCAGCTCGATGAAATGGAGCGCGAGATGCCGGGCCTAAAGGCCAGACTTTCGCGCGAGCGTATTCACCAGCGACCCGAGATGCTGCCTTTCGAGGTGAAACGCGACGCCACGATCGTCAATGTCGTGAGTCGATCGTACCGGGAGGTGCGCGGAACCGACCAGCCGGTGGGGGCGCTCCGGCCCTATTGCTTCTACGGAACGGATGCCGCCCATCTTCTGCACCGCGCCGGCATGGAAGGGATGGTCTGCGGACCGGGCGGCAAGTACAACACGATGCCGGACGAGCGGGTTGAAATCCGGGACTTCATCGACATGATCAAGATCTATATGCTCTCCATCCTAGATATCTGCGGCGAGAGTTGACGGACTCTCGATCGCGAACAGGAGACGTGACATGACATCCAGTCGCAGGTTGTCAATCACGCGTCGCGAGGCCGGAAAGGGCCTGCTTGCTGCCGGGGCCGGCACCCTGTTTTTGCCGACAATGACCGGCGGTCGCGCTTACGGCGAGGCGAAGTCGGGTGGGCAGCTGTCGATAGCGCTTTACAAGGATTTGCGAACGCTCAATCCTATCATGGGCATCTTCGGAAACGAGTGGCGCGCGGGCATCAATCTTTACAACAATCTCACGCGGCTGACTGCAAGCGGCGGAGTGGAAGGAGATCTGGCAGAATCTTATTCCTCCACCAGCGACGGCGCTGTCTGGACTTTCATTCTGCGGGACGACGTCAAATTCCATGATGGTTCGACGCTGTCGGCAGCCGACGTCGTGGCCACCATCGAAAAGATCCTCGATCCGAAGACGGCCGCGCCCTACAAGGCGGAACTTGGTCCGATCGCGGCGGCCAAACCCGTCAATCGCCGAACCGTCCGGATCGAGCTTGGCTCTCCCTATGCGGATCTGCCCAAGGCGCTGGCAAGCGCGACCGCGCGGATCGTCTCCGAGGGGGGAATTGCGGAGTTCGCCAAGCTAGACACCACCGCATACGGCACCGGCCCGTTCGCCGTCAGAGAATTTTCATCCAATGAACGGTTGGTAATGGAGCGCAACCCGCATTATTTTCGCTCTGGCCGACCCTTGCTCGAGCGTGTCGTGCTGCGCGTGCTGCCCGATACGACGGCGCAGGTCGTGGCACTGCAGAACCGCGAGGTCGATATCATCGGCGAGGTGGATTCCGACATCTTCAATCGCGTGGCGGCCATCAAGGGCGTCAAGGCCACGCAGGTTCCCGGCGGAACGTTCAATAATGTCGTGCTCTATGTTGATCGTCCGCCATTCGATGATCCGCGCGTTCGCCTTGCTCTCCGCCTCGCGATGGATCGCCCGCAGATGGCCGACGCGATCACCGGCGGGGTCGGCTCGCCGGCCGATGATCAGCCGATTTCGGTCAGCTATGAGTATTTCGATCGGACGATTCCCCTGCGCAATCCCGACCTCGCCCGCGCCCGGCAGCTGCTACGGGAGGCGGGTCATGGGGCCGGCTTTGCGCATCGGCTTGTCGTATCGAACAGCCCGGCATCTCGCGAGAAGACCGCGGTCGTCGTGCAGGCCATGGCCGAGCAGATCGGCATCCGATTCAACATCGAGCTAATGGACAATGCTCGCTACGGCAGCACGATCTGGAACAAGGGGATCGCCTCTTACGTCGGCAACTATGGAACCCGACCGACCGAGGACGCGATCCTGAGCAAGCTCTACTCCGCAAAATACGGCATTGACGAAGGTCGGTGGGCGCAGACCGATGTTGGGCGAAAAGCCGAGGAGCTCATTGGGCGGGGTCGACAGGCTACCGAGGGTGCAGAGCGCCGCAAAATCTACAGTGAGCTGCAACATCTGGCCCGCGACGAGGGTCCGTTCATCATCCCAAACTTCTTCAACTCCCTATACGCAGCGTGGAATTATGTGAACGATTGGCCGACACCCGCGATCACGACCGAGATGCGCTTGGAGGATTGCTGGCTGTCGCCGGACGCTCCGGGCCGCAGGACCTGAGGCGACATGGCGCTCGCCTTCATTGTCGGGCGGCTGATATACGGTCTGCTCTCGCTCCTCATTCTGTCGGCGATCATCTTCATCTGCACGCATCTGCTGCCGGGTGATGCCGCAGCAACGATCCTCGGCGAGCAGGCGACGCCCGAGGCGTTGGCGGCGCTGCGCACGCGACTCGGACTCGATCGCCCGTTCATCGTACAATTCATGGTGTGGCTTGCGGGCATGCCCCAAGGTGACTTTGGCATTTCGGCCACGCTCAACCAGCCGGTCGGAGCCCTCATCGCCGATCACTTCGCCAACTCGTTCGCCCTTGCTGTCGCTGCGCTCATCGTGGCCGCCTCCGTGGCAATCCCGCTCGGCGTCGTCGCCGCGGTCCGCCGCGGCAGCCGGCTCGACGGAGCAATCCTCGGCGCGAGCTATTTCGGCATTTCGATTCCCGATTTCGTAGTGGCGCCGGTCCTCATCGTCCTGCTGGCAAGCCCCCCGCTCAATCTCTTCCCGTCGAGCGGCTTCACGGCGCTAACAGAGTCGTTTCGTGGATGGGCCTCGCATATCGTTCTGCCGGTGATAACCTTGACCTTTGTGCTGACCGCTCATCTGCTCCGTCAGACTCGTTCCGGCATGCTGGACGTTCTTGGCAGCGATTACATCCGCACCGCGCGATTGAAAGGCCTGCCTGAGCGCACCGTTCTGTGGCGACATGGGCTGCGCAATGGACTCGCGACTACGATCACGGTGCTTGCGCTCGACGTCGGTTACCTGATGGGCAGCATTGTCATCGTGGAGGAAATTTTTGCCTTTCCGGGCCTCGGACGACTGATCGTCTATGCGGTGGCAAACCGTGACATCCCCCTGGTGCAGGGAACGGCGCTGACCATCGGTGCCGTCTACGTGGTCGCGAACCTACTGGCCGATTTGCTGCAAGCGGCCCTCAACCCCCGCCTGAGGCGGCCATGACCGAGCTGCGCATTGAAGTCCCGGAATCGCCGCGCCGCAATCGTTATCTTGCACTCGGCGCCGCGCTTACTGGGCTTGCGATCACCGCGGCCCTGGTTGGAATCACCTATCACCCCTATGCGCCGGCGCAGGTCGATCTCCTTCACCGCCTCGTGCCGCCGAGCACCGAGCACCTGATGGGAACCGATCGATTCGGCCGCGACGTCCTGAGCCGGGTGCTGGCGGGTGGCTGGCGCTCGATGGCGCTCGGCCTCGGCGCTACCGCGCTGGCGCTTGCCATCGGCGTGCCGATTGCGCTCATGACGGGCTTTTACCGCGGTCGCATCGATCAGATCGTTATGCGTTTTGTCGATGCGCTGCTTTCGATTCCGACCCTCGTCTTCGCACTTCTCATCATCGTGGCGCTCGGCCCAGGCCAGCTGCAGGCGATCCTGGCACTGGGAGTCGCAGCATCACCCAAATTCGTGCGCGTCGTGCGCAGCGTTGTGCTCGAGGCCGCGAGGCAGGACTACGTCATCGCCGCAAAGGCACGGGGTGAAGGTGCGCTCTACATTCAATACGGCGAGATCCTCCCCAATGTGTGGGCGCCGGTGATCGTCGAGGGAAGCATCAACGCGGGCTTCGCGCTGATGGGGGGTGCGGCGTTGAGCTATCTTGGCCTAGGCACTCAGCCCCCCTTCGCGGATTGGGGCGTCATGATCAACGAGGCGCAGCGTTATATCAGCGTTTCATATTGGCCGTTGCTCGGACCAGCGCTTGCCATTTGCCTTTCCATCATCGGCTTCAATTTGTTCGGCGAGGGATTGCGCGATCACCTACACGTCCGGGCTTCGCTGCATGATGCCTGACCCCCTCCTGGAAATCGAGAATCTCTCGGTGAGCTTCTCACTCGGCGGGAGGCGTGTTCCCGCGCTCCGGGACTTCAATCTGAGGCTCCACTCGAACGAAGTAGTGGGGCTGGTCGGCGAATCGGGCTCGGGCAAATCGACCGCTCTTTTCGCCGCCATGAATTACCTGGCGCCAAACGCGGTTATCGAATCAGGTTGTGTCCGGTTCCGCGGCAGGGACCTTTTGAGCCTCGACCGCCCAGCGCTCGACAATATCCGGGGTCGCTGCATCGCTATGATCTATCAGGACCCAACGACGGCGCTCAACCCGGCAATGGTGGTGGGTGCCCAGATTGCCGAAGTGCTGCGCCGGCACTTTGGCATGCACGGGCGGCGAGCTTACGCGCGCGCGGTCGAGCTCCTGCGCTTAGTCGAGCTCGAAGCGCCGGCAACCGTCTACAACGCGTTTCCCCATCAGCTGAGTGGCGGCATGCGCCAACGCGCGGTGATTGCGATGGCGATGGCCGGCGAGCCCGACGCTTTGCTGATGGACGAGCCGACTACTGCGCTTGATGTCATCGTGCAGGCGCGCATCTTGGCACTGGTGCGCGCGCTGCGTCACCGGCTCAATGCCGCGATCCTCTTCGTGTCCCACGATCTAGGGGCGATCGCAGAGCTCGCGGATCGCATCGCGGTACTTTATGCCGGCGAGCTGATGGAGATTGGCCCCGCAGACCGCGTGCTAGCGGAGCCACAAAACCCGTACACGCGGCGCCTCATCGCGGCGGTGCCGCAGATCGCGAGACGCCTGGCTCCTCAAGGGATTTCGGGGACTACATCCAACTCTCCGGCACGGTTCGCCCACTGCGTTTTCGCCGAGCGCTGCACTTTTGCAATGGAACTCTGTCGCGGCACGCGTCCGCCGTTGGTCCGGGTTGCGGACATCGAGCACCTGTCGCGCTGCCATTTTGCCTCCGAGCCGGCGCGGCTCGCCGCTCCGCCTGCAGGACGAGTCTCCGCGGTCGCTGCCACATCCCGGGCCTCCAGCACGCTTCTTGAGGTCTCGGCACTCTCGGTCGATTACCGACGGGACAGCTTCTTCGGTTTTGTTCCTGGCAAGCCCACCCATGCCGTGCGCGACGTCTCATTCCGCTTGCCGCATGGCCGGATCCTGGCGGTTGTTGGCGAGAGCGGCAGCGGCAAGTCGACACTTGCGCGCGCGCTTCTCAGGCTGGAACGCAAGACGAGGGGGCGGGTCGTTTTCGACGGCAAAGACGTGTTCGCGCTCGATGCACGTGGACTCAAAGCACTACGTCGTCGCGTTCAGATCGTGTTCCAAAATCCGACGAGCTCGCTCAATCCGCGCAAGAGCGCGGCCGAGATCGTGGGGCGCCCTCTGGTGCTTCACGGCGTCGCTCGCCATGAGGTTCGTGACCGCGTGCGTGCAACGTTCCAGGCGGTCGGGCTCACGGACGCCTACCTTGAGCGTTTTCCCGCACGCCTGAGCGGTGGAGAGAAGCAGCGGGTCGCGCTCGCCCGTGCCTTCGTGACAGAGCCGCTGCTCGTCGTTCTCGACGAGCCTACAACCGCACTCGATGTCTCCGTGCAGGCTATGATCCTCGAGCTCCTACTCAAGCAGAAGGAGCGACTTGGCTGCGCTTACCTCCTGATCTCACACGACTTGGCCGTCGTTCGCCAGGTTGCTGACGAGGTGCTGGTGATGCGGTCCGGCCAGGTCTGCGAAAGTGGAGAGATCGGGCAGGTATTCGCGCGGCCGAACCATGCGTATACGGCTGAACTAATTGCCTCGGTTCCCCGTCTACCAACGCGGATCTGACGGTTGCCGAGAGCTCACGGAGTTCACGGCGGCGCCGCACTTGTCATGCTGCCCGAAATTCTAAGTGCCCGCAGGGATCGATCTCATTTTCATACACCCTGACGGTCACCGTGCGCTCGTGCATCAGTCGCGGCTGGCTCGAGTGGATGGGGCGAGATGTCGTCACCATCACCCTGATCGGCAAACGAGTACTGGCCCAGTCGCACATCGAGCCTGCCGCACACGCTTCTGCACCGCACGACGATGAGGCTGAATGAGGGGCGGACGGCTCCGCGACGGCGCGATTGCGATTCGCGTAATTTGTGCCGAATAACGTTAACAGCATCGTCAGGTCACAGAAGTGCCCCAAACCGACATTGTAGTATGGCCTTGATGACCAATTTCGCAGCGCTACGGTGCTTGAGATCGATCCTGCCGAGCGCGATCGCCTCCACTTCTGGCGCGAGTTTTTCACCTGCAAGATCCCGCTTGTAT
>WNGK01008476.1_pt1 | contig 10660 bp, 9 predicted proteins | sample 5400601 | NCBI WGS metagenome assembly WNGK01 (sample SAMN13153376, study PRJNA577476) | soil metagenome | isolation source: 60 cm soil or saprolite under Garry oak tree replicate 1 | place: USA:California | collected 2016-06-15
CGCGCAGCCATTCCCGGCTGAACTTGAACGAGTCCACCTTGGACGGCTCGGCGAGCGGCGCCAGGAAGGCGTGCAGCGCGTCCAGGTCCACGTGGATCCCGTCCCGCAGGAACCCGTGCGCGCGCAGCTCGCGCTCGACTTCCTCGATGTCCGCGTCGTCGTCGTGCATGATCCGCAGCAGGCGGCCGAAGAACGGCGGCAGCCCGCCCGGCAGCCGGTCCACCGCGCCGAAGTCGAGCACGCCCAGGCGCCCGTCGTCGAGCAGGCGGAAGTTTCCCGGGTGCGGGTCCGCGTGCAGCAGCCCGGCCCGCGACGGTCCCGAGAATAGGAACCGAACGAGCAGGATTCCCGCCTTGTCGCGCTGTTCCTTGCTCCCCTGGGTGATAATCCGCGACAGCGGGGTGCCGTCCATCCAGTCGGAGACCAGCACCTGGCCGGTGGCCATGATCACGTTGGGCACGTAGATGTCCGGGTCGCCCGCGTACGCGTCGGCGAACATCTGCTGGGACATCGCCTCGAGCTCGTAGTCGAGTTCCTCGCTGATCCGGTCCTTCAGCTCCTCGAGCAGCGGCTTGACGTCCAGTCCCGGCATCAGCAGGCCGAACAGCCGCCCGGCCCGGCTCAGCTGGTTGAAGTCGCCGATCAGCGCGCGGCCCGCGCCCGGGTACTGGATCTTCACCGCGACCCGGCGGCCGTCGTGCCAGACGGCCTCGTGCACCTGGCCGATCGAGGCCGCGGCAGCAGGCGTGTCGCTGAACTCGGCGAAGAAGTCGCGCCAGTCCTCGCCGAGTTCTCTGGTCAGCACCTGGTGCACGGTGCGGGCCGGCAGCGGCGGCGCGGACTCTTGCAGCCTGGTCAGCGTGGCCCGGTACGGTCCCGCGATCTCCGGCGGAAGCGCCGCCTCGAAGATGGACAGCGCCTGGCCCAGCTTCATGGCGCCGCCCTTGAGCTCGCCCAGGACGCGGAAGATCTGCTCGGCCGTGCGCTGCTGGATCTCCTGCGCGACGATCTCAGCCGGCCGGCCGCCGATGCGTTTCCCCAACCCGATGGCCGTGCGGCCCGCCAGCCCGATCGGCAGCCTGGCCATCTTCGCGGCCCGGGTCACCGGGCTCCTGGGCACGTCGCTCACACTGATCATTGTCCCGCATGACCAGGGGCGGCCGGTACGGTCAGGGCCCGCCGGAGTTCGGCCTGATCGTGGGCTGGCAGCCAGTCACGCGCGGCGTCGTACTCAAGCCACCGCCGCCGGGGCCCGGTCTCGGCGAACCGCCGGAGCAGCGTGCGCAGCAGCGGGTGCCGGTCCTGGCTGCTTGAACGAACTCGTGTGACTGCTGAGGCGTAACGCTGGGCACCTCGGAAGACCGCGGGGCGCCGGTTTCATGATCGCGAAGGGTTTACTACTGCATAGAGTACTAAACCCTTCGCGATCATCGAAATCCCTTCCGAAACGCCGCCTCTACCATGCGGCTAGGCAGCCCAGGCGCGCTGAAACACGGGAAGCCCAGCCTGGGCGACGTCCTGACAACAACACCTGCACCTGGCGTCACAGCGGTCCCACGTATCGCAGCCCTAGGGGCGCATGGTGGGGCGGGCCTGGGCGAACGTCCAGCGGTTGCCCTCGAGGTCGTCTGCCACGTAGAACGGCAGGCCCCAGGGACTGGCCAGTTCGGTGACGATCGTCGCCCCGGCGGCCCTGGCCCGCTGGTAGTGCGCGTCGATGTCGTCGACGTAGACCCAGGGCGTGTGGACCGCCGGCCGGTCCAGAGCTTCCGAGTCGAGCTTGAAGATCATCAGCGAGCTGTTGCCGAGGCGGAACTCGATCCACGGATGGCCGTGCCCGGTCTCGGGCAGCGGGTCGTTGCCCTCGGGCAGCGGATCGGGCGACGTGAAGCCGAACGCGCTGGCCAGCCACCTGGCCGCCGCGGCCGGCCTTGCGTAGGAGACGCCCAGGGCCAGCCGGGCCAGGTCACGCACTTGGCGCGGGGCGCTGTCGCGCCGGGCGCACCACGGCCCGAACCATTTCGGCGTCACCCGCACCCACGCCGTCCCGCCCCGGTCCTGGCCACCGGCCGGGACGCTGGCCTCTACCCGGACCAGGCAGCCGTCCCCGGCCGGGGCGAAGCTGACGTCGATGTTCACGTCGTCGACCGAGCTGCGCCAGGCCAGCCGCTTGCCCGGCTCCCAGGCGGTGATCCGGCCCAGCTCCAGCGCGTCGTCCTCGTATACCTCGAGCAGCCGGCCGCCGACGCCAGGCTCGCACCGCATGGCCAGCGCGCGCCCGCCCGCGAAGTGGTTGATCGGCCCGCGCACCCACCACAGGTCGAGTTCCTCGGTGAACGCGGCGAACGCCGTGTCCGGATCGACCGCCACCTCGACCTCCGACGACACCATGGTGTCCTGCCCCGATCCGCTCATCGGCCGCCCTCCCGTTCGACATGAGCCTTCCCGCGCAGGGCCGCGCCACACCGGCATGCCGGATGCGGCGGCCAGGTGCGGCGGCGCCACTGCCAATCCGGCAGCACCAGTTCCAGCGTGCCGTCCGCGGTCACCGGGACGGTTCCCGGCCGGTCGAGGAACGCGAGCGCCTGCGCCGCGGCCAGCGTGGCCGTCATCGCGGCGAGCACGGTGTCGCAGGCCTGCGGCCGGGACCGGGTGAAGGTGGCCTGGGCCAAGATCTTCGGCCATTGCGGATCGGCCTCGGTCTTCCGCAGGTCCACGCAGCCCAGGCACGCCGAACGGCCCGGCCGTACCAGCGGTCCCACCACCCCGATCGCCTCCCCGGTGCGCAGCGCCAGGTACGGCACCCGGTCGCGCAGCAACTGGCCGGTCAGGTCGGGCAGCGTCGGCCCGGTCAGGATCACCAGGTCCGGGACGCTTCCGTCGTCGACCGTCCTGACCTCGGGCGCGGCACGCTCGACCGCGCGGGTGGCGCCGTCCTGCCGGGGCGAGCCCAGGTCGGCCAGGATCAGCCCGGCGGGCGCCAGGTCGCCCGGCTCGGTCGGCTCCGGATCGGCGCAGCTGACGTGCCCGACGCCGGAGGCGGCCAGGAAGCTGGCCACGCACGCTCCGGTCCGGCTCGCGCCGTGCACCCGGACGTAGGCGGCCCGCCGCCGCGCCAGCGTCCGCGCCCCGCCGTCCCCGTCCGCGTAGGCCAGCGAGGCGGTGGCCAGCTCGGGCGCCAGCCGGGCGCGCAGCTGCTCGGGGAGCGAGGCGTGCATCCGGGCCGGGAAGTCGTCGAGCACGCCCGCCGCGGCCAGTACCGCGAGCACACGGCTGGCCGCCTCGGCCGGCACGCCGTACCCGGCAGCGGCGGCGATCACGCCGTCGCGGTCGCGGCTCCCGTCGAGCAGGCTGAGCACGGCCGCGGTCTGGCCCAGCCCGCCCACCGCGACCGCGCGCCGCGGATCCACCCCGAACTGCAGCGTCTCCCGGTCCCGCCACACCGGCAGCAGCCCGGCCTTCAGCGCTGGCCTCATGGCCACATGCTGACATCACGGTGTGACATTTCGCGTTCCACGCGGGCGCGGCGCCTACCGCGGCGGGTTTTCGTCCTCCCCGTTGCTCGGCGTCTCATTGTTCAGGGGCACCCCGGACAGCATCAGCGCGGTGATCACCGCGGCCAGCGGCAGCACCGGGACGGCGCGCGGCGCGGTCGCCACCAGCAGCCCGCACAGCAAGGCCCCGGCCGCCAGCCCGATGAGCACGCCGATCCTGCGCGGCCCGTGCTGCATGCCCTGCCCCGGCTTGGCCAGCGAGCTGACCAGCCCGGTCAGGGTGCCGGTGAGGAACGTGGTGGACACGTTGGTGAGCCCCATCTCGTTGACCGACAACGACTGCATGCCCATCGCCGCCGCCAGCACCGCGAGCAGGACGAACTCCGCCCACCCGGCCTGCCTGCCGCCGGTGGCCTCCCAGCCGGCGGTGAACCCGGCCAGCAGGGCGAGCTCGGTGAACAGCGCCCAGCTCACGTGGGCGGGCAGCACGCTGTCCCGGTCGGCCTCCTCCGGCTTGCCGTGCATCTTGAAGCCGTGCGCGACCCAGGTGCCGCCGGCCACCCCGGTGATGTAGCCGGCGATCGAGACCGCGGTATGGGCGAACAGCGACACCGAGCGTTGCGCCGCGCCCAGGCCCCACAGCACGATGTTGCCGGTCATGACGCTGGTGAAGACGCCGCCCAGCCGGGTGAAGCTGGCCACGTCGTTCGCGCCGGACGCGAACGTGAGGGCGATCGCGATCAGCGTCAGGATCTGCTGTCTTGGCCTGGTGTCCACCTTAAGGTTCTACACGCACGGACCGCGTCCACGGCGGAGCGTCCGGAGCGCCGTCCCCGAGCAGGCCGACCACGACGCGCATGCCCTTCGGGGCCGCCGCGGGCCACGGCGTGTACCCGTCGGTGAGCACGACCGTGACCGCGGGCCTGGGCCGCAGCGCGGCCGCCGCGCCGATGCCCGCGCCCATGTCCGTCCCGCCGCCGCCGATCAGCTCCACCTGGCGGGCCGAACTCACCCGCTGCGCGGGCGCCACCGCGGTGTCGCAGGCCAGCACGCGGACCTGCCGGGCCAGCCCGAGCGCCCGCAGCAGGCCTTCCACCTCGGCCAGCACCATCGCCCGCAGGTCCTCGGTCATGCTGCCGCTCGTGTCGCAGACCACGGCCACCTCGGGCACCGGTCGCCGCAAGGCCGGCAGCACGACCGGCCCGGCCACGGCGGACCGGCGCGACGGCCGCCGGTAGGAGTAGTCGACCGCCCCGGAGACCTCGGCGACGGCCCGGCGCAGCTCGGCGGCGAGCACGGCGCGCCAGTTGACCTTCGGGCTGAGGACCTCCTCAGCCCAGCGCAGCAGCCCGGCCGGCACGGTCCCCGGTTGCTTGCCGTGCGCGATCACGTCCTGCGCGACCTGCCGCCGTAGCAGGTCGGCCTGCCAGCGCGGCAGGCCGCCCTCACCCCTTCGACCCTGGCCCGGCCGGGGGATCCCGTCCGCGCCGGATCCGCAATCAAGCCATGGACCCGAACGGGCCTGGTTCTCCGCGGCCCTGCTGGCGTGACGGCGCATCCCGGCGAAGTACTGCTCGGCCAGCAGCCCGTCCTCGGCCCGCAGGTCGCGGGGGAGCACCGGACGGCCGGGCAGCTCGAGCCCGGCCGGCACCAGGTCGTCGTTGATTTCGGCGTCGGCGGCGCGGATCCAGTCGGCGGCCTCGTCCGGCCGCACACCCGTGCCCTGCGCCCGTTCGCCGTGGGTCCGCAGCAGGTGGCAGACGTGATGGATCAGGACGGATCCCAGCTGCGCCGGGGTCCAGTCCGCGGTCACCTCCGGGTCGGCGCGCATCCGCCAGCTCTCGTCCACCGACACGGTGCCGCTGCCCCGGTCCGCGATAACCTGCGCGCCGAACACCCCGGAGGCCAGGTAGGGGAACTTCGTCGCGGCCCACAGCCGCGCCGCCGCCAGGCCGTCGATGCCGGTCACGCCTGCAGCAGCCCGGCGTCCCGCAGCACCGGGGCGAACAGGTTGATCTCGGCGGGCAGCGCGGTGCCGTCCGGCCGGCACTTCGCCAGCACGCGCGCGGCGACGGCGGCCACATCCGGCGCGGTATCGGCGGCCAGGCCGAGAACCTGCCAGCCGGCCGTCCAGCGCGCCGGGGTCGGGTCCGCGGCCACCGCGGCCGCGATCGCGGCCAGCGCGGCGTAGGCCCGGTCACCCCGCTCCGGAAGGCGGAACGAGGCCGGGTCGGCCAGCACCTGCTCCGGGTCGGGCAGGTCCATCTCCACCAGCCAGGCGAGGAACTCCACGCCCGCCCCGTCGCCGATGGCCCCCCTGACCAGCGCGGACCTGCCCTCGTCGCCGATGCCGGCGGCGCCCGCGGCGGCCATCAGCCGGGCCGCCATCTCCCAGGTCCGCGGTGACGGCCAGCCGCGCCCCGCGGCCGCCGCGTTGGACGGCGGCGCGCAGGCCAGCCCGGGCCGGACGTGCAGGAAGGCCGCGACCAGGCCACGGGACAAGATCTCCTCCGCCTGCCACCCGTCCGGCAGCACCGGCACCACCGGCGCGGACCAGCCGCCCGCCAGCCCGTCCGCCACCGCACGCGGCTCGGTCTGCCAGGCCAGGTGGCAAAGCCGGTTGGCCAGTGGCGCGGACAGGTCCCAGCCGTCGGCGGCCTGCTCCGGCGGGTTGGCCGCGGCCACCACCGCCACCTCGTCGGGCAGCGTGAGATCGCCGACCGCCCGCTCCAGCACCACCCGGAGCAGGGCGGCCTGGACGGCGGGCGGGGCGGTGGACAGCTCGTCGAGGAACAGCACTCCGTGTCCGGCCTCGGCCAGCCGCCGGGCCCAGGCCGGCGGCGCGAACCGGACCTCGCCCCCGACCACGATGGGCAGCCCGGCGAAATCGGAGGGTTCCCTGATCGAGGCGATCACCGTCTCGCAGGGCAGCCCCATGGCCCTCGCCATCGCGCGGATCGCGGACGTCTTGCCGGTGCCCGGCGCACCCCACAGCAGCACCGGCACCCGGGCCGCGACCGCGACCCCGAGTGCCTCGACCGCCGGATTCTGCGCGCTCATATCTCCCAGTGTGGCGCATCGGCGGCACCGGACGGGTGGCTGACGGCGTGCGCGCTGAGCGAAACGGGTTCGGCGCCCGGTGCGCGCAGGGCCAGCACCTGGGCGGCCGGCCAGCCCGCGCGTTCGACCGCCACCACCAGGTGACGGCCGGTCAGCGCCAGCCCGCAGGCCCACACCCGGGCCAGCCACCAGGCGGGCAAGCTGACGCGCAGCCGCCGCTGCTCGCCCCGCCCGGCCGGCTCGACCGAACCCCACCCGGCCCCTCGGTGCAAAGACACCTCTACCTGGTCCGGGTCGATGCCGAGCCACTGCTCGGCCACCAACGCGACCCGGCCGTCCAGCGCGGCGGTCAGCACCGACCGGACGGTACGCCCGAGCTCGCCCGGCTCGTCCAGCCGGTCCGCGTACGCCGCGACCACCTGCCCGGCCAGCCGGATCTGGAACCCCGTCCCCAGCGCGAGCAACGACAGCATGTCCAGCCTGCGCTGGCTGGCCTCCCCGGCTTCCTGCTGGTGCTGCTGGTGCCTGATGGCGGCCCTGGCCATCGCGGCCCGCGGCGGGCTGGCCAGCCGCCGCCCTGCGGGCCCGGGCCCGCCCCGGCCCCAGCTGCCGTCCCGCGCGGCCTGCCCGGCCGCGTCGACGTCATCCCAGGTCACCGCCACCTCGTCGGCCGGGCCGCGGGGCCCGATGCTCAGCACGGTCAGGTCGGCGGTGTGCCGCTGCCATGCCTCGGCGATCTCGACGCAGCGGGCCTTGTCCCCGCCGAGCGCGGCTAGCACGAGCTCGGCCCCTGGGTCGGCGTGGCTCGCCAGCCGGAGCTCCCCGGCTTCCCAGCGGACGGAATGCCGGCCCTGGCCGCACGGCACCAGCGTCTCGCACGGCGGGAGGGACGTGAACCACGGCCCGTGCTCTGCTTGCCGACCCCGGGGGGCCGGCCCCCCGGACCCCCCAGGTCCTGTCACGACGGGTACCTCCAGCGGAGCGGCAGCGTGGCGCGGACCTCGGCCGACCGGCCGCCGGCCAGCACCTCGACCCAGTCCGCGGGCCGGGCCAGCGGCGGCACCAGCCGGAGCCTGATCGCGCGCTCCCGGTCGGCCTGGTGGCAGCGGTCTGGGCGGGCGGCGTGCCACCGGCCGGCGCTGTCCCTGAGCCAGAACGACAGCGGGAAGTTCAGGTCGATGTCGAGCGGCCCGGGCCGGGGCTCCGGGATCCGGCCCTGGACCAGCACGTACAGGGCCGAACCACCCTCGGTGTGGTGCAGGCCGAGCAGGGTTACCCGGATGCCGTCCAGCTCCGGCAGGCTGGCGGCCAGGGGCGCGTAGCCCTCGCGCATCTGAGTCGGCTCCGGCTTCCTGCGCTGGTAGTGCGCCAGCAGGCTCAGCCAGGGTTCGGGCAGGTCGAGCGTTGGCGGCGCGGCGATGCCGTGCCCGGTCAGGTCCAGGCTGGCGCACAGCGTGGCGAGCCGGGCGGGCACCGGGCTGAGCGGCGACAGCACGCCGGCCGCCTCGAGCGCCGCGATGATGACGCCGAACCCGCCCGCCACGACCTGCCGCGGACTGGTGGGCGGCGCGGCCAGCAGGCCGCGGCGCGGGAACTCGGGCGTCCCGGTGAGCAGCCGCTCGGCCAGCATCACCAGCAGGTGCTCGCCCGGGCTGAGCTTGGTGTCGCCGACGCTGACCCGCGCGGTGTCGCCCCCGGGGGGCGAAACCCTGATCCCCCCGGTGACCCCCCGCACGGGAGGGCTGCCCGCCCCCCCGTCCCCCCGGGCGAGGTCGACCCGGACCGCCTGCCGGTACGGCGGGGCGACGTCGAGCCAGCGGATGGTCGCCGGCGGTGCCGGAGTCAGCCTGATCAGGTTCGGCCACGCCACGTCGCTGCCGGAGCTGAGGTCGAGCTGGTACCGGGCCCCCCGGTCGTCGGTCACCGTGAACTCATCGACCGGGATCAGGCCGGGATAGTGCTGGCTCAGCTGGACCTCCATCGACGGGGAATGTACCTGCCACGCCGCGATGAACCGCGCGCCCGAGCCGGTCTGCGCGAACGACATGAGGCACAGCTCGCCGCTGACGGCCCCCGCGCGGAACGGGACCGTCAGCCCGACCGGGACGAACCGGTCGTCCCGCCCCTGGTCGGCGTCCTCCCCGGGCGTCCCTTCCCCCGGTGACCGGGCCGGGGCCTGCTTCGGGCGCAGGCCGGCCCGCCCCTGGGCGAGCCACTCGGCCGCCGTCACCCCCTGGACGGCGGGTTCGCGGTGCAGCCACCGCACGGTCTCGGCCAGCCTGAAGTCGGTCAGGATCTCCTCGGCGGTGACCGGATCGAGTGCGCCTACCACGGTCAGGGCGTGCGCCACTACCAATATCCCGCTCGCGCCGGGCGCCCGGAGTTCTGCGGCAGGCGCCAGCGATCCGCGCATCGAGGCCTCGGCCAGCAACCGCAGATAGGTTTCCGCGCCTTCGCGGTCCATGTCGTAAGTGTCCGCCATGGCCGGCCATCGCCGGTACGTCTGTGCCCGTTCGTCACCCAGACGCGGCTCCCCGCCGTTCCCCGGCGCCCTGTTTCACAGTACTGGGGCTCACGCGGACGTCGTGGCGGGCTGCGGGCTGGGCGCCTTCGCCGATGTCCAGCAGCGGACGATGTCGCGCATGGACAGCAGCCCGGCCACGTCGTGGTCTTCGACCACCACGAGATGCCGGAACCCGCCGTTGACCATGGCCGCGGCGGCTTCCTCCAGGGTCCACTCGGGCGAGGCGAAGGTGAGGTCTTCGGTGCGATGCTGCGCGGCCAGTTCGGCGTCCGGGTCCTCGCCCGCCGCCACCGAGTCGAGGATGTCACGTTCGGTCAGGATGCCGATGCCAGCGTGCTCCTGGTCGATCACGACGGCGGCGCCGATCCGGCGCGCCGACATCATGCGCGCCGCCTGCCGCAGCGTGTGCGCTGGCCCGATGGTAAGGACTAGGCGGGACATACCGTCTCGTACCTTCACGCGTAACACCCCCTGGTTCCGACGCTTGTGCATTTGTGACGTTCACCCAGCATCGGTTAATTCCCCCCGGAGGGCAACCCCGGATTACTCAACGGGGCTCACGGGTTGCTGCGCAACTGGGCCAGCACCTCGTCGTGCAGATGGCCGTTGGTGCATACCACGCTGCCGCCGCCCGGCGTCACCTCGCCCTCGAGCGAGGTGAACCTCCCGCCCGCCTCGGTCACGATGACCTGCAGCGCGGCCAGATCCCACAGGTTCACCTCGGGTTCGGCCGAGATGTCGCAGGCGCCCTCCGCGACCAGCATGTGCGACCAGAAGTCCCCAAACGCCCGCGTCCGCCACACCGACCTGGTCAGGCCGAGGAAGTTGTCCAGCAGCCCGCGCTCGGTCCAGCCGCCGAGGCTGGAGTAGGACAGCGAGGCGTCGCCCATCTTGGTCACCCCGGACACGCGCAGCGGAGACGCCTTGGTCAGGCTGCGCCCGGTCCACGCGCCGCCGCCCAGCGCGGCCCACCAGCGGCGGCTCAGGGCGGGCGCGGACACTACCCCGACCACGACGTCCGGGCCGTCCATCAGCCCGATCAGCGTGGCCCAGACCGGCACGCCGCGTACGTAGTTCTTGGTCCCGTCGATCGGGTCGATGACCCAGCACCGCGGCCCCGAACCGCTCCGGCCGGTCTCCTCGCCCAGCACCGCGTCGCGCGGCCGGGACCGGCGCAGCACGTTACGCAGCGACTCCTCGGCCGCCTGGTCGGCGTCCGACACCGGCGTGAGGTCGGGCTTGGTGTCGACCCGCAGATCCAGCGCGCGGAACCGGCGCGTGGTGATGTCGTCGGCGTTATCTGCGAGGACATGCGCGAAGCGCAGGTCATCGTCATAGCGTGCCACTCCGGAACGGTACCGCCTGGGGTATCTCGCTGGCCAGGTCCGCCGCGCCCGCGTCATACCGGCCCCAGATGGACGAAAACCGTCAATTAGCGCCGTCAGCTAGCCCCGTCCTTCGCAGATGCGCGTACGTGACCTTTCTGTAGTCTGGTCGTGTCTTGATTCTTCAGCGTTTCATGGGACTTCCGGGATTTGATCTGCCAGGTTCGGCCGCGTGCCTGATGCCGCTGTCTACGGAC
>WNGK01008478.1_pt1 | contig 10660 bp, 11 predicted proteins | sample 5400601 | NCBI WGS metagenome assembly WNGK01 (sample SAMN13153376, study PRJNA577476) | soil metagenome | isolation source: 60 cm soil or saprolite under Garry oak tree replicate 1 | place: USA:California | collected 2016-06-15
AATCCGATCGGCAGGTGCTCGGTTTGCGTCAAGGCTGTGTCGTTCAGAAGAGTCCACACCGCCGTGCCGAGCGCAGTGAGCGAGACGGTGAGCGCGATCGCGTAGACGAGGGTGCTCGTGGCGTCGCGACGCACGCCCACCACCGCCGCGGGCGCGGTAACCAGCAGCGCCAGAATTCCCCACAGTACGACGTCTATCGCCATGAGTCGTCGCTTCGGGTGGGCCGAAAATCGAAGACGAAGGCGGAAATCTGCTGCACGAAATCAGCGCGCTTTCAGCCGGATGCCGCGTCCGCCTTTTTCGCTGACGGCACCTTCGTTGATCAGCTCGACGCCGGCAGCGTCGAGTGCGGAGATGAGCTTCATCAGGGAATCGACGTTGCCCCGAATCACACCGTCGCTTGCTTCCATCCGCTGGATGGTCGGGAGCGACAATCCGGACGCTGCGGCAAGGTCCTTCTGGTCCATGCCCACGAGCGCTCTGGCAGCCCGGAGTTGTGCGGCGGTCATCATGGTTGAACCTTAGATATTGACGTTTCAAGCATCACAAGTTAATGTTATGACGTCTCCGGGCGCAGCGCAACTCGTTGCTTGTTCAGCCCAGGCGGGTCTGGCGACCGGGGAACGCCCTCGAGGATCTGACCTATGCAGCAACGCGAGGTAGAGATCGTCAACGCGCCGGGGCTCGATGCGCCCGCGTCTGCCAGGCTCGCTCAGTTGGCGACGAATTTCCGGTGCGAAGTGTCGTTGATGCGTCGCGGCCGCAAGGTCAACGCCAAGAGCCTGATGGGCGTGATGATGCTGGTGGCCGGGCAGGGGAGTCGGGTCGTGATCGAAACCGACGGCCCCGACGAGACCGAGGCGCTCGACGCGATCGCCGCGCTGATCGGCAGCGCGCTTCGCGAAACGGAGTGACTCGAGGCGACAAGAGCGCGGATCTGTCGTCAGCCGTCCTCGCGCAGCACCGCACTCCCGCGGTCCGCGCAAAAGTCGAGTCTGACCCTGCTTTTCAAAAGTCGACTCTGACCCTACTTTCGGAGGAGCTCGTCGACTGCGCGATGCGCCTCGGCGATCGCAGCGTGCGCATAGGGATCCCAGGCCGCGTCCGAATTGGCGATGGCCACGTGCCCGATAGGCGCCCGCGCGATGTCGCTCGGTTCGGGGCCCTTGGCGGGAGGATCGAAGAGCGAGTTTTCCGTGTAGGAATACCCGTGACCCCAGCGATTGACCGTGATTGCGGCAATGTCCGCGTCGGCTTTGAATCCTCCAGGGCCGAGCATGCGCGTCAACTCATCGCGGGCGTGTTGCTCGAACGTCTCGAACGAGGTCGTGTAAAGGATGGCACGCGCCGTACGCAGGCGAGTGCGCAGATCCAGACCGGCGCCGCGCGCGACAGGCACATGCACGAGATGCAATACCATGGGCTCGTCGGGCGAACGAGCGCATCGGTAGCTGCCGAGGCTCACTGGATAGTCGAGCTTCACCCGGGAGAAGAACCCCGTCGGGTTCGAGATTTCGTGCACGCCTCGCTCGATCCATGGCCTCCAGTTGCGCACGGCGACCTTCACGTAGACGAGGGGCGCCTTGACGTTGAGCGCGAGCGCGTCGGCCTGCGCGGGCGCGAGCTCTTTCATGACATAGGGAATCATCATGTTGTAGCAGGCCAGCACGCAGTGGCGGGCGCGTACGCGCCGCAGTGCGCCACCGCGCATATAGCCGACGTCGACGCCGCCGGCACGGCTGCGCACCGCCGCCACTGTGCTCGACAGCCGCAATCGGGTAAATGCCCCGGGACGGTCGAGCTTTGTGTAATCGAAATTCGCCGTGACGATGTCGTCCATCGTTCGGCCGGTTGCGACACCCGGTATCAGGTGGCGCACGAGCAGGCGAGCGAGCGATGCATTGCCGTCCGGGAAGTGATAGATGTACGGCTCATCCATCTCCTTCCGCATCCTCGTCACGCTCCAGGCCGAGCCCGGCGAATCCGGGATAGCCCGTGTTGAAGGCGTCGAGCGCCGGGACGGCGTCGATGCCCACGGCGAAGAAATCGAGCGAACGGCCCTGCAGCGTGTCCGCCGCGCGTTCGTCGATTCGCCAGTGGCGCGTCAGCCAAGCACGATAGCTCGTCTTCTCGAGCAACGCTTCCTTTTCTTCGCGGCTCAAGCCAGGCAGCAAATCACGGTCCGACGTGTACAGCTCGACGAGCTGCGCACGCAGTTCCGCGGGAAGGGGAAAATCGGCGATGAACGCTTCGGGCGAGCGTGCGTTCATCCGGTTCGGAGGAATGTCGTCCGCAACCATGCGCATCGGGTCGCCCGTGACCAGCCGGTCTTCGCCGAAGGCCTCGCGAGTAAAGAACACGCCTCGGGAAAGTCCGAGGGATGGATAAAGCGTCTGGTCGAACGCGGTTTCGAAGCGCGCGATCTTGACGCCGAGCGCGCCGAGGAGCGCCTTCGGCTCGTCACCCCACAGGCCCTTGGGCGATTGCAGAGACTCACTGCCGCCGTAGCTGATCAGCGTCCTCCGACCGATCCTGAACTCATTGCGCAATGCATGGCCGCCGAAGTCCGAGTGATTGTCCAGGATCAGAATGCGCGCGTGTGGCTGTCGCTGCCGCCAGTACCACGCGGCAGCAAGGCCGCTCAAGCCGGCACCGACGATCACGACATCGTGCGTCTCGGACAAGGGCACCCGGGTCAGGTCGAAGCGGGCGCCGTCGCGCAGCGCGTGGGCCACTTCGAAGGAGCCCGGGTGACTGCCTCGCAAACCCACCTGACTGGGCGGGTACGGCGGGGTGGGCGCGGTCCGCGCAAACAGTTGCGCAGGCGTCGCACCGGCGACGACGGCCAGTGCGACTCCGTTGAGAAAATCGCGGCGGGTTACCCGGGGCACGGCGAGAATGTTACCGCGGCTAGCGCCGACGCTGTGCCGTGACCGTCTGCACCGAGCCGCACAAGGGGGCCGCAGCTGTAAGGTTCCCCGGAACGCGCCGACCAACGTGCGGACCGGAGAGCGCAGCGCATTGCTACATCGCCTTGCGCGCCAACTCCGAACCCTGCTTACCATCGCCGCGGCCGCTGCGCCGCGCTCACTGAACGAGAGGAGAGAAGTGTCATGAACATCGATCGCAAGCATGAGCCGGTGCAGTGGAAGAAGATCGCGTTGGCCACCGCAATCGCCGGCGCATTGTCCGTCGGTGCGGCTACGGCGTTTGCCGGTGAGTGTCCCGCCGACAAGATGGTGCCGGACGGGCAGGGCGCGAAGCCGGTGACGACGGCGGCCAAAGGCGTGACCGACGTGGTGCGTTCGTCCACCGATCTCGGCAAAGAGTCCATCGGTGCCGGCGGCTATCTGTTTCGCCTGCGCCAGCTCGACATCCAGCCCGGTGGCATCGTGCCCTGGCACAGCCACGGCGAGCGGCCGGCGATGATCTACATGGTCAAAGGCACGGTGATCGAATACTCCAGCAGCTGCGCGGTGTCGATCGTGCACAAGGCGGGCGACGTTGCGCCCGAGAAGAAAGGCACGTCGCACTGGTGGGAGAACAAGGGCACCGAGCCCGTGGTGCTGATCTCGGTCGACATCCTGCACGACAAGAAAGAAGAACACATGATGTAACGGCGTGAAGCGGTCGTCCCCGCTTATTTACGTACCTGAGCGGGGACCCAGCGTCTCTCATCGGACGACACTGGATTTCCGCTTTCGCGGGAATGACGAACCTTTTCCGCAGGCCGCGTCATCTAGACAGGGAGCCAATCGTGGCGACGATCCAGACTTCGGCGCTGCCGCCGATGCCGACAGAGCATGCTTCGGCGCGGGCGCTGCTGCGCACCTTCGTGATCGGATTGACTGCGTTTCTCACCGTTGTCGATCTCTTCGCCACGCAGGCGATTCTGCCCAAGCTCACGCAATCGTACGGGGTCACGCCCGCGGCAATGAGCTTCGCAGTCAATTCGAGCACCATGGGTATGGCGGTCGCCGGGCTCGTGGTCGCTTTCTTCAGCCGGCACATCGACCGCCGGCTGGGCATTTTATTGAGCCTGACGCTGCTTGCGATTCCGACGGCGCTGCTCGCAGTTGCGCCCAACCTCACCGCGTTCACTGCCCTGCGCATCACGCAAGGCCTGTTCATGTCGACCGCATTCGCGTTGACGCTGTCGTACCTCGCGGAACACTGCAGCGCTGCCGATACCGCGGGCGCGTTCGCCGCGTACATCACCGGCAACGTCGCCAGCAACTTGTTCGGGCGGCTGTTCGCGGCCGCGCTGGTCGATCATCTCGGATTGGCGGCGAACTTCTATGTTTTCGCCGGACTCAATCTCGCCGGCGCCGTGCTCGTCTATTTCGCTCTGAGCCGCGCCAAGCCGATGGTGGCGATGCCCGAGCTCGACCGCTCGCCGCTGTCGATCTGGGCGGAGCATCTGCGTAACGGCCCGTTGCGCGCGAGCTTCGGCATCGGCTTCCTGATCCTGTTCGCATTCATCGGCACCTTCACCTTCGTGAACTTCGTGCTGGCGCGCGAGCCTCTGGCGCTGAGCCAGATGGCACGCGGCTTCGTCTTCCTGGTGTTCCTGCCGTCGATCTTCACCACGCCGATCGCCGGACGCGCCGTGGAACGCTTCGGTGCGCGCCCGACGTTCTGGGGTGCACTCGCCGTTGCCGGCGCCGGATTGCCGCTGCTCGTCCTGCCGAATCTTGTCGCGGTATTGGCGGGACTTGTACTCGTCGGCGTCGGCACGTTCTTCGCGCAGGCGACGACGACCGGCTTCGTCGGACGCGCCGCGACCGCCGATCGCGCATCGGCAAGCGGGATTTATCTCGCCTGCTATTTCTTAGGCGGCCTGGTGGGCACGGCTATCCTGGGCCAGGTCTTCGATCGCTTTGGATGGACCGCGTGTGTCAGCGGCATAGGCTTCGCGCTCGCGCTGGCGGCGCTGTTAGGCGCACGGTGGAAAATGCCTGCGGCAGCCTACGGTGCCGCCGCCCTGCCCGAGAGCCACGCCGCGCCGCGCGCGTAGAGACGCTCGACCTCGGGGCCTTTGAGCGTCGGCATGTCGCGCTTGACGGTGAATCCGAGCTTGGTCTGGATATAGGCGAGATGCCGATAGCCCTCGGGGAACTTTGCGAGCAGCTTGCCGTCGAGTTGCGGCCTTGCGGCGGGGTCGATCGGGTCGAGGCGGTCCTTCTCATAGATCGGTTGGCGCAGGACGATGGCCCACACCTCGCTGCGCTCCTCGAAGAAATCGTAGAACCGGCCGGTGCAGACGACGTCGCAGCCGACGCCGTCGATCGTCGCCCGTTGCGAAATCGTCATCTTGGTCTGCGCGATCGCGCGCGTTCCTGCCACGTCGATCGACGAGCCGCCGAGAAAGTGCAGGATGCTCACGCCCTTGTCCCAGCCTTCGCGGCTGACCTCGATGAAGCGCTCCGCGGGCCCCTGGAACCATGTCGCCATCATCCTGCCGTCAGGATGCCAGACGCTCCGGAAGCGTTCCCAATCGCCCGCGTCGCGCCAGATCGCCCAGTTCTCCACGACCTCGCGGATGCGCAACCGCTCGAGCATCGTTGCGTCCATCGGTTCGTCTCTCGGCTTCCTTGAAACACAGCCCTGAATACTGCGCGCCTTGTGTCGGCCGCAGCGGCGACTCGCGGACGCTCGACCCCCACGCGCTGCGCGCGCGGGTTCCCCTCTCGCTGCTCGCGCCGCTAATGGTAGCCGGTGTGGGCCTTCACCTTCCCGCGAAACACCCAATACGACCAGCCGGTGTACATGACGATGATCGGCAGCAGGAATAGCGTTCCGATGATGAGAAAGCCCTGCGCCTTCGCCGCCGACGCCGCCGCCCAGAGCGTGATCGTGTAAGGCACGACCATCGGCCAGATGCTGATGCCCAAGCCGATGTAGCACATCAGGAACAGCCCCAGCGCCGCGAGGAATGGCGCAACGTCGCGCTTGGCAGCCAGCGCGCGCCATAGCCACACGAACAGCGCCAGCGTGATCAGCGGCACCGGCGCGAGCCAGAGCAGGTTTGGCCAGGCGAACCAGCGCCGCGCGATCTGCGGCTCCAGGAATGGCGTCCAAAGGCTCACCATGCCTATGAACGCCGCAACACCAAGGGTGAGGAGGCGCGCCTTGCGGCAGGCCCAGTCCTTGAGCGAACCTTCGCTCTTCATGACCAGCCAGCACGCGCCGATCAGCGCGTAACCGGCGATCAGGCCAATGCCGGTGGCCAACGCGAACGGCGTCGCCCAATTCAGGCTGCCGCCCGCGTATTGTCGCCCGGCGATCGGTATTCCCTGCACGTAGGTGCCCAGCACCACGCCCTGGGCGAAAGTGGCGATCACGGAACCCACAAAGAACGAGCGGTCCCAGCGCTCATGCTTCTGCGACATATGGCGAAACTCGAAGGCGACGCCGCGGAAGAGCAGTCCGAGCAACATGAACAGGATCGGGAAGTACACCGCGGGAATGATGATCGCGAAGGCGAGCGGGAACGCGGCAAGCAGCGCGACGCCGCCCAGCACCAGCCAGGTCTCGTTGCCATCCCAGATCGGTGCAACGGAGGCCATCATCAGATCGCGGCCGGCATCGTCGGGTGCAAAAGGAAAGAGGATGCCGACGCCGAGGTCGAAACCGTCGAGCAGCACGTACATGAACACGCCAAGGGCGAGAATGGCGGCCCACACCGGAACGAGATCGAGCTGCTCCATGGTCGGGCGGGCGGCCGCTAGTCGGTCGCCCCCGACAACGGCCGCGCCGCGGTGCCGGACGGGCCGTGCTCGGCGATTACTCTTGCCACCGGGCCGGCACGCAGCAGGCGCACCAGGAAATACCCGCCCGCGCCGAAGATCGCACCATACGCGACGACATAGATCGCGAGCGAGACCAGCACGTCGGCGCCAGTGAGTGACGGCGTCACCGCGTCCTTCGTGCGCATCAGTCCGTATACGACCCAGGGTTGGCGTCCGACCTCGGTCGTCACCCAGCCGGCGATGACGGCTACGAAGCCGAGCGGCGACGCGAGCTCGCAGCATTTCAGGAACCCGCGCGCTTCCATGAAAACGTTGCGCCTCCATACCCACAAGCCCCAGGCGACCAGCACGAGAGTGAGCACGCCGATGCCGACCATCGCGCGGAACGCGAAGAACGGGATCGCTACCGGCGGCCGGACTTGAGGCGAGAATTCCTTGAGCCCGGGGACGACACCATCGCGATCGTGGCGCAGGATGATGGAGCCGACCGCCGGGATGCCCACTTCGAGGTGATTGGTCTCGGTCTGTTCGTCGGGGAGCGCGAACAACAACAGCGGCATCCGGCTCTGCGTTTCCCAATTGGCTTCCATGGCCGCGATCTTCACCGGCTGGTATTCGAGCGTGTTGAGCCCATGGAGGTCGCCGATCAGGACTTGCAGCGGAACCAAGAGCGTGAGCAGGCCGAATGCCTGCTTCAGCATCACCACCCCTTCCTCCCGAAACCGTCCCGCGCGCAGGTGATACGCTGCCACCCCGGCGACCACCAGCGCCGTGGTGATGAAAAACGCCATTGCGGTGTGCGCGAGCCGATAAGGAAACGACGGGCTGAAGATCACCGCGAACCAGTCCGCCGGGAAAAAGCGGCCTTCGACCATGCTGAAACCGGTGGGCGTCTGCATCCAGCTGTTGGCCGCGAGAATCCAGAAGGTCGACAGCAGCGTACCCACCGCGACCATGATCGCCGCAACCAGGTGCGCCCACGGCGGCACGCGCGCGCGGCCGAAGAGCAGGACGCCAAGGAAGCCGGCCTCGAGGAAGAACGCCATCAGCCCCTCGTAGGCCAGCAGCGGCCCGATGATATCCGCGGTCGCGTCCGAGAAACGGCTCCAGTTGGTCCCGAACTGGAACGGCATCACGATGCCCGAGACCACGCCCATGCCGAAGGAGATGGCGAAGAGCTTGAGCCAGAACTGGGAGAGCCGCAGATAGACCGCGCGGCCGGTGAAAACGTGCAGGCCCTCGAGCACCGCGATGTACGACGCCAGGCCAACGGTGAACGCCGGCAGGAGGATGTGCAGGGCGACCACCCAGACAAACTGGAGGCGCGACAGCAACACCGCATCGAGGGACATTAGGTACGACGGCGGGTGGATGCGGGGTCAATATAGCACGTGTCACACCGCCCTCGCCGCGCGCCAAGCGAAGCATATAATGGCACCTCGGGCGGAGTGCCCGTGGTCAAAACCAATGGAGCGGACCATGAAGAACAAACGCATCACCCGAATCCTGCTGGGCTTTGCCGCGCTGCTGTTATTCGCGGGCGGAGCACTGGCGCAGAGCGAGCAACAGCGACTGGTCGACAAGGCCGACAAGACGCTATCGAACTTTCTGCGCGACCCGGACATGACCTGGCTGCAGCAGAACATCCATCGCGCCAAGGCGGTCATGATCGCTCCGGAAGTGGCCAAGGCCGGCTTCATCTTCGGCGGCTCCGGCGGCAGAGCGGTCGTCATCGCCCATGACGCGAAGACCGGCAAGTGGGTGGGTCCCGCGTTCTATGCCCTGGCCACCGCGAGCGTCGGCTTCCAGGCCGGCATCTCGGTGTCGGAGAACGTCACGCTGGTCATGACCGAGAAGGGTCTCAACTCGTTGCTGGCCGATTCGTTCAAGGTCGGCGGTGACGCAAGCGTCGCTGCCGGGCCCGTCGGAGCGGGTGCGAAATCGGACGTCGTGGCCGACTTGATCTCGTTCAGCCGCGCCAAGGGCCTGTACGGCGGGCTGAACCTCGACGGCACCGTCGTCCACACGAGCAATGAGTGGAACGAGCTTTATTATCAGAAGAAGCCCATCCTGGCGCCGGACATTCTCGTGCGCATGAGCGCCCGCGCGAAGGGAGCCGACAAGCTTCTGGGCGAAGTCGCTCGCGCCGGCAAGAAGTAACTGCGTTGCGGCGGTGACCCGGGGCGCGATTCGCTTCCTCCTCGACGGGGAGATCGTCCGCGTCGCGGGTCTCTCTCCGCAGACGACGGTGCTCGAGTACCTGCGCGAGCACCTCGGTCGCACGGGCACCAAGGAGGGTTGCGCCGAGGGCGATTGCGGCGCGTGCACCGTCGTCACCGGCGAGCTGTCCGATGACGACGAGATCCGCTGGCGCCCGATCAATGCCTGCATCCGGCTGCTGCCCACGATCGACGGCAAGGCGCTGGTCACGGTCGAAAGCCTCAAGTCTCCCGGCGGCGCGCTGCATCCGGTGCAGCAGGCGTTGGTCGAGTGTCACGCCTCCCAATGCGGCTTCTGCACGCCCGGCTTCGCCATGTCGCTCTTCGGGTTGTACAAGAGCGTACGACGGTGCGACCGTACGCTCGCCGACGAGGCGTTGTCGGGGAACCTTTGTCGCTGCACGGGCTATCGACCGATCATCGCGGCGGCCGAGCGCATGCACGCGCTTCCGGCGGCAGGCGGGTGGCGCGGGCCGGGGTTTGACGCGCAGGGCGGCCGAAGCGTCAGCGACGAGGAGCGCGCGCTCTCCGCCCAACTCGCGGGTTTGCGGCGCACCTCATCGCTCGAGCTGGAAGGCGCCGGCCAGCGCTACTTCGCGCCGGCAAACGCCGATGAGCTCGCTGAATTGTGCCTCGCGCATCCCGATGCGCGGCTGATCGCCGGCGCCACGGACGTCGGCCTCTGGGTGACCAAGCAGCACCGCGATCTCGGCACCATGATCTACACCGGCAACGTGCGTGAGCTCACCGCGAGCCGGACCACCCCCGCGGAGCTCGAGATCGGCGCCGCGGTCTCGCTCACCGATGCCTTCGCCCTGATCGGCAAATACTATCCGTCGCTCGCCGAAGTCTGGTCGCGATTCGGTTCGGTTCCTATACGCAACTCGGGCACGCTCGGCGGCAACCTCGCCAACGGCTCGCCGATCGGCGACTCGATGCCGGTGCTCCTCGCGCTCGGCGCAATGCTGGTCCTGCGCCGCGGTAACGCGCGCCGCGAGCTGCCGCTCGAGGAGTTCTACCTCGGCTACCAACAGACCGCGCGGCAACCGGGCGAGTTCGTCGAGATGGTGCGCATCCCGCTCCCCGTTCCGGGCTCCGAGCTCCGCGCCTACAAACTGTCGAAGCGTTTCGACCAGGACATCTCCGCGGTGTTCGTGTGTTTCCATTTGCGCCGCGATGCGCGCTCGCCGGGAACGCCGGTCGAGGCGATCCGCATCGGCTGCGGCGGCGTGGCCGCGATCCCGAAGCGCGCGACGCATTGCGAGCGCGCACTCTCCGGCGGCCGTTGGGATGACGCCGCGATCACGACCGCGCAGGCGGAGCTCGACCGCGACTTTGCTCCGATCTCCGACATGCGCGCCAGTGCCGCGTATCGGCTCGTGGCGCTCAAGAATCTGCTGCGCCGGTTCTACATCGAGACGGCGCAGCCGGGTGTCGCAACGCGCGCCGTCGATTTCGTCGGGTCATGAACGATCGTTCCGACGGAGGGGCCGGCCGCGCGTCGATCGGCGCAACGCTGCCGCACGACAGCGCGCATTTGCACGTCGCCGGCGAGGCGACCTACATCGACGACATCGTCGAGCCGCGCGGAACGTTGCACGCGGCGCTCGGCAAGAGCGAGAAAGCCCACGCGCGCGTCGTCGCGATCGATCTCGCCGCGGTTCGCGTCGCGCCCGGCGTGGTCGCGGT
>WNGK01012854.1_pt1 | contig 10659 bp, 6 predicted proteins | sample 5400601 | NCBI WGS metagenome assembly WNGK01 (sample SAMN13153376, study PRJNA577476) | soil metagenome | isolation source: 60 cm soil or saprolite under Garry oak tree replicate 1 | place: USA:California | collected 2016-06-15
GAGCTGCGCGCGCAAACAAACGAGCAATTGTCGATCTCGGGTGGCTCGTCGCAAACATTGCGCGTCGCTGAAGGGCGCGAACAGACCGCGATCTTCAAATTTCGGGCAAACGACAAACTCGGCTTCGGCGAAATTACATTCGTCGCGAAATGGAACGGTCAGGAAACAAAGCGACGCGCCACGCTCAGCGTCCGGCCAGCCGGGCCTTACATGACCGAAGTCCACAGCGGCAGTTTCAAAGACAAAATCGACGTCGCGCTCACGCGCGAGATGCATCCGGAATTCCGCAAACTCGACGCAACCCTCTCCGCGTTGCCGCTCGGCCTCGCGCGGGGTTTGGATGCTTACCTCAAGGGCTTCCCGTACGGTTGCAGCGAACAAATCACCAGCGGCGCGTTTTGCCGATTGATGCTGGCCGACGAATCCGACTTCGGATTGAGCCGCGCCGAGGTCAACAAACAACTCGAACACACGTTCGGCATTTTGGCTCGCCGGCAAAACGATCAGGGCAGCTTCGGCTACTGGGTCCCGGAAACGGGCGATCACATCAGCTTCGTCTCGGTTTACGTGATGGATTTTCTGAGCGAATCAAAAGCGGCCGGGTTGGCGCCGCCGCCGGAGATGTTTGCGAGCGGTCTTCGCAATTTGCAAAAGATAGTCGGACGCGAGCCCGCGAATTTTGCGGAGGCGCGCACGGTTGCCTACGCGATTTACATCCTCACCCGCGAAGGTGTCATCACCACAAACTACATTCTGAATCTGCGCGATTATTTGGAGAAGCATCATCGCGACGAATGGCAAAACGATGTCGCCGGCGTCTATCTCGCCGGCGCGCTCCATCTTCTGCACAAAGACAGCGACGCCGAGCGCTTGGTCGACAATTACAAGATCGGCAATCACAAGGCGATGAACCGCGATGATTTCTTCCAGCCGCTCGGGACCGATTCCCAATACATCGCCGTCCTCGCGCGTGAATTTCCGGCGCGGCTCCACCAAATCTCGGCCGACCAATTTGAAAACATTCTGAAGCCGATCGGCGATGGCAACTTCAACACGCTTTCCTCTGCCTACGCCGTGCGCGCGTTGAAAGCGTATTCGCACGCGGTCGCGCAAAATCCGCCGGAACTGAGCATCGCTGAAGTGCGCAGAGACAAAAGCGAATCGCGCCTGATAAATGGAATGAAACCTCTCCTTCGCTCGGAATTTTCCGACAAAGCGGCTGCGCTTCGTTTCAACGCATCGCGACGAATGAGCGGACCGGGCGCGTTTTTTCAAGTCGTTGAAGCGGGTTTCGATCGACAAGTTTCGAATCAAGCTGTGACGAACGGCTTGGAAGTCTACCGCGAGGTCCTCGGTAAAAACAGCGAAGCCGCGACCCAAACAAAGCTTGGTGAGCAGCTTCACGTCCGCGTGCACGTGCGCAGTTTGGAGCGGCAGCTGATTACCAACGTGGCCATTGTCGATCTTTTGCCGGGCGGCTTCGAAGTGGTCGATTCGTCGATCCACACCGGGACCTGCGCGACACCTGGCGTCGATTACATCGATGTGCGCGAAGACCGCGCGGTGTTTTTCGTAAGCGCGCCCACAAACGCGCTCGAGATTGATTATCAGATCAAGTCGTGCAACCGCGGCGACTTCGTCGTGCCACCGGTGTTTGCCCAGTCAATGTACGATCGCAACGTCAAAGGCCGCGGCGTCGGCGGAAAGATCACGGTGACGGAATGATTGCGCTTCGAAAAATATTGCGGACGGTGTCGCTGACATGCACATTTGTCAGCGCCGTCTGGCTGTTACTGCCAAAACCTCCGCTGCTGGACGGCATTCCATTTTCGCAATGTGTGCGCGACCGCGACGGGAAACTGCTCCGCGTTGCACTCAGCACCGATCAGAAATTCCGGATTTGGACGCCGCTGCAGAAAATTTCGCCGGACCTGATCAATGCGACGCTGCGCTATGAAGACAAATATTACGCGAGGCATCCCGGCGTGAATCCGATCGCACTCGCGCGCTGCGCAATTGATCTCGCTCGCTTTCACCGTGCGACCGCCGGTGGTTCGACAATCACCATGCAAGTCGCGCGGCTGCGGTTTCATCTCCATACCCGTACCGTTCCCGGAAAACTCGAACAGATCCTGCGCGCGCTCGAATTGGAGCGGCATTATTCCAAGGACGAAATCTTGGAAGCGTATCTGAACCTCGCGCCTTATGGCCGAAACATCGAAGGGATCGGCGCGGCCAGTCTGATTTATTTCGATAAACCGGTAGCGCGGTTAAGCGGACCGGAATCAGTCGCGCTCAGCATAATCCCACAAAGCCCGAGCCGGCGCGCGCTTTTCAGCGAGCGGGATAATCGTTCGGTCAATCAGGCCCAATCGAATTGGTATGACCGCGCCCGGGTCGATAGCGACGCAGAATTTTCTCCGCGTGAATTTCGCGCTCGCGTCCAATCGGAGAGAAAATTTCTCGCGCCTCACTTTGTTCAGCAAATCCTGGAAAGTTCTCACGAACGCGACGAAATCATCACCACTCTCGATTTGGAAAAGCAGCAAGCGATTGAACGACGAGTCGCCGATTATATTGCCATCGGTCGCAGTCGCGGCATCGAAAACGCCTCCGTGTTTTTGGTGGACGCGAGGACCATGGAAGTCCTCGCGCAAGTTGGATCGGCCGATTTCGATAAGATCGACATCAACGGCCAGGTGGATGGAACACGCAGTCCGCGCTCGCCCGGTTCGGCCTTAAAGCCCTTCGTTTACGCGCTCGCGCTCGAGCAAGGACTGATTCATCCATTATCGATCCTCGCGGACGCGCCGCGCAGTTTTGGTGAGTACAATCCGGAAAATTTCGACCGCGAATTTCTCGGGCCAATTCGCGCCTGCGACGCGCTGGCGCGCAGTCGCAACGTTCCTGCCGTTGAGCTCACCTCGCATCTCTCGCACCCGACTCTCTACCAATTCCTGAAAAATGCCGGCGTGCCGTTGCCGAAGCCGGAATCATTTTACGGACTCGCACTTCCATTGGGTGGTGCCGAAGTGTCGATGCAGGATCTGGTTCGGCTCTACGCGTCGCTTGCGAATAACGGCGAGCTGCGACCGCTTCGATACAGAACGAATGATCCGATTGCGAAGAGCCGCCGAATCCTTTCGCCGGAGGCTTCGTTCCTCACGCTGGAAATGCTCGGGAATGTTCCGCGGCCAGAAATGAATTGCGCGGATGGAAGTCACAGCGCGGCGGTGTATTGGAAGACGGGAACGTCACACGGCTTTCGAGACGCCTGGTCGATCGCAGTCTTCGATCATTACGTTCTCGGCGTTTGGGTGGGAAATTTCGACGGTCGCGCGAATCCCGCCTTTGTCGGCCGAACCGCTGCAGCGCCGTTGTTGTTTCAGATCATCGACAGTCTGCGATCGACCTGGCCGAAGCCGAACTCGCCCCATCTTCCGCCACCGGGAGCGAATTTAAAACGGGTTGAGTTTTGTGCGCTGTCCGGTGATTTGCCGAATGCCTTTTGCACCCAACACGCCGAAGGCTGGTTCATTCCCGGCATGTCGCCGATCAAAACCTGCGATGTGCATCGCGAAGTGCTAGTCGATCGCGTGACCGGTCTGCGCGTTCCAATTGACGACGGCACGCGCGAGTTGAAGCGCGAGGTTTACGAATTCTGGCCGGGCGAATTTCTCAGGCTCTTCGAGCAAGCAGGGGTTCCGCGAAAAATTCCGCCACCGTTTTTGCCGGGCAGCGGCAGCGAATTGGCCGGCCGAACCGGACATAGGCCGAGGATCATTTCGCCGGCCAATAAAGAAATCGTGGTCGCTTCGGCGAAAACAGTTCCATTGCGAGCAAAGGTCGATGCCGATGTGCACGAAGTTTATTGGTTTGCCGGCAAGAAGTTCATCGGCCAGGCCGGACCGGACGAGTTTCTCGGCTGGGATACTGCAGCAGGTGATTACGAAATTACCGCGTTGGACGACCACGGCCGCGCCGGTTCATGCAACGTGATCGTGCGTTGACGGCGACAATTGCGACGTCGATTGACCGCCGTTACAGGTAAAATGAATGTCGCGCCAATACACACTGCACGCCGCAAGATCGACATCGATCCACATCGATTACGCGGCCGAGCTGAACGGGCAGCAACTTGCCGCTGTCACTGCCGAGCCCGGGCCGCAGTTGATCATCGCCGGCGCAGGTTCAGGCAAAACACGCACCCTGACCTATCGCGTCGCTTACCTGCTCGAGAACGGAATCGACCCGCGAAATATTTTGCTGCTCACGTTCACGAACAAGGCTGCGCGACAAATGCTCGATCGGGTCGCGAACCTGTTGCCAATCGACGCGAGCGGACTTTGGGGCGGAACATTTCATTCCGTCGGAAACCGGATGTTGCGACGCCACGGCAGCGCGCTCGGATACAACAGCGGCTTCACGATCATGGACCGCGAAGATCAGAAAGATTTGATCAACACTGTGGTCGCGAGCGCGGGGATTGATCCGAAGGAAATCCGTTTCCCGAAAGGCGACGTGCTCGCGGAGATTTTTAGTTTCGTCGTGAACACCGAGACAGCGCTGGAAGAACTACTCGCCGAAAAGTTCCCTTACTTTCTGCCGCTGCTCGAAAAAATCACCGACGTCCATGGGCGCTACGAGAAAAAGAAGAAGGCGACCAATTCGGTCGATTTCGATGATCTGCTCGAGAAAACATTGTCGATGCTGCAGAAGCACGAGAACATCGCCTCATTTTATCGGCGTCAATTTCAATTCATCCTGGTCGACGAATATCAGGACACGAACAAAATCCAGGCCGATTTCATCGATCTCCTCGCGCGCGAACATCGCAACGTCATGGTCGTCGGCGACGACGCGCAATCGATCTATTCCTGGCGCGGCGCCAATTTCCAAAACATCCTCGAATTTCCGAAACGTTATCCTGATGCGAAGGTTTTTAAGATCGAAATGAATTACCGGAGCGTGCCGGAAATCCTCGAAGTCGCGAACGCGGCCATCGCCGCGAACGTTGACCAGTTTCAGAAAAATCTCCAGCCGACACGCGAATCGGCCGCGGCGAAGCCGGCCGTGGTCGCGCTGAATGACGGTAGCGAGCAGGCGCAGTTTATCGCGCAACGAATTCTCGAATTGCGCGATGAAGATGTCGATCTTAACGAGATCGCCGTGCTGTATCGGGCACATTATCACGCACTCGAACTGCAATTGGAGCTCTCGCGGCGTGGAATCCCCTACCAAATCACCAGCGGCGTCCGCTTTTTCGAACAGGCGCACATTAAGGATGTGATCTCGTTCATTCGGTTCGTCGCCAATCCGCGCGACGAAGTCGCATTCAAACGGATGGTGAAATTGCTTCCCGGCATCGGGAAGCGGAGCGCCGAAAATCTTTGGAGCGCATGGGACAAAGCGTTGAATGAGCGCGGCGAGATCACGTCGTTTAGCGAACGTTTACTGGCGATGAGCGTGAGCGCGAAATCGAAGAAGCATTGGACCCAGTTCGCGCACACCCTCGATGAAATCGCCCCCGGCGGACAACCGAATCCGCCCTCAGAGATGATTACGTCGGTAGTCGAAGCAATCTACGACGATTACGCGAAAGTGAACTTCGCCAATTACGAGCTGCGACGTGAAGATTTGAACCAACTGGCCGCGTTTGCGCGCCAGTTCAAAGATCTGAATGAATTTCTGTCGCAGCTCGCGCTCATCAGCAACGTCGACGCGGAAGCGGCCCCGAACCAGACCGCCGACAAGGAGGCGGTCAATCTTTCCACCGTTCACCAAGCGAAAGGGCTCGAGTTTCACACCGTATTCGTGATCTGGTTGACGGACGGAATGTTTCCGAGCAGTCGCTCAATGGATGACCGGAAAGATTTGGAAGAAGAGCGGCGTCTGTTTTACGTCGCGATCACCCGGGCCAAGGACGAGCTTTATCTGACCTATCCGCACATGCGTTTGACCGGCGGCTACGGCGACGTTTTCCAGCGGCCATCGCGATTTTTGAAAGAAATTCCGAACAAACTTGTCGAAGACTGGCAGGTGCAAAGAGGCTAAGTCTTAGCCACAGATCGACACAGATTAAACACAGATAAAGAATGCTTGGAGTTGAGAGCGAGACATTGTTTCCGCATAAGGAAATCACGGAAGCAATCATTGGGGCTGCGTTTGAGGTTCATGCACAACTTGGCTACGGGTTTCTCGAGCGCGTTTACCATCGAGCGCTTCAAGTCGAACTGCTCCGGCGTGGTTTCAGGGTAGAATTGGAGAAGCGGATCACCGTTCGATACAAGGACGTCGTCGTCGGCGAGTACGATGCCGATCTGTTGGTTGAGGATGTCGTAATTGTCGAAGTCAAAATCGCGCCTCAGTACGACAAGCGAGACGAAGCACAACTATTAAACGAGCTTAAGGCGACAGGGATTAAACTCGGCCTCCTTCTCAACTTCGAACGCTCAAAAGCAGAATTCAAACGCCTTGTGTTCTGAATCTGTGTCCGTCTGTGTTTATCTGTGGCTAAAGGGAATTGATGGAACTCTCACCTGAGAAAAAAATCGCCGGGATTCTTGCGCCGCTTTTTGGGCTGCGGAGCGAGAACGATCTCGGGGTCGGCGACGTCGCGGTTCTGCGCGAGTTCATCGATTGGGCGGCCGAAATCGGATTCAAGCTCGTGCAGCTTTTGCCGATCAACGAGATGGGCGGCGATAACAGCCCCTACAACGCGGTCAGCGCGATAGCGATTGAACCGACGACACTCCATCTGGCGCCCGGTTCGCCCGAGGATCTAACGCGCAACGATTACGAGGCCGCGCTCGCCGATGCCGATCTTACGAAACTTCGCCACGGAGCGGTCAAATACGGAGCGGTTAAAAAACTAAAGCGCCGTTTGCTCGAGAAGGCGTTCGTAAACTTCTCTGCGCACGCATCGCAAGATCGACAGTCGAAGTTTCGAAATTTCTGCGATCACGAGGCCGCCTGGCTTGATGACTACGCGTTCTTTCGCGCGCTCGTCGAAGAGAACGGTGAGAGCGAAGCCTGGGACAAATGGCCGCCGGAGCATCAATACATCGAGACAGCGCGGGCCTGGCTTAAGCGACAGCCTTCGAAAAAGAAAAAACATTTCCGTGAGCGCGAAAACTTCTTCCGTTACGTCCAGTGGATCGCGAGCGAACAGTGGTCGGCGATCAAAGCCTACGCCGAAAGACGCGGCGTCGCATTGATGGGCGACATTCCCTTCGGCGTGAATTATTACAGCGCGGACGTTTTCGCGCGGCCGGATGAATTTGCGCATGACTGGTGCGGTGGCGCGCCGCCGGAATCTCATTTTAAAGACGATCAGTTCACTCAGAAATGGGGACAAAACTGGGGAATCCCAATTTTTCACTGGAATATGATGCGTCGCCGGAATTTCGATTGGTGGCGGCAACGTGTCCGCAGCATCCGGCGCAGCTTCCATCTTTTCCGCATCGATCACGTGCTCGGCTTCTATCGCATCTACGCCTTTCCCTGGCGTCCGCGGCGGAACAAGAAATTTCTTCCGCTGGAATGGGACCAAATGCTCGAGCGAACCGGAGGTCGAGCGCCGCATTTCCATCCGCGGGATGATTCGACCCCGGACAATTGCGAAGCGAATCGAAAGGAAGGTGAGAATTACCTTCGCGCGGTACTGGAAGAATCTGACGATGTGCGCGTTATCGGCGAAGACCTTGGCGCAGTGCCTGATTACGTTCGTCCGAGTTTGCGTTCGTTAGGTGTAGCCGGCTTCAAAATTCCGCAGTGGGAATTTTATAACGGCCGCGTTACGCCCGGCGCGGAATACGAGCGACTCTCCGTCGCCACTTACGCGACGCACGATCACAAGCCGATGCGCGCACTGTGGGACGAAGCATTCGAGCACCCAACATTGACCCACCTTCGCGATTCTCCGGCGCGGCAGGCATCCGATCTAGCGCGTGGTGAACTCGAAAAGATCGCGACCTTCACCGGATTCACCCGCACGAGTGAGCAGATCGATTTCGAACGCGACTTTTACCCGGCGATGATGGAAGCGCTTTTCAAAAGCGAATCGTGGATTGCGTTGGTGATGATCACCGACCTACTAGCGCGCAAATATCGCTTCAATATTCCGGGAACAGCGGCGAGCTCGAACTGGGTGCGCCGAATGCAACGCAGCGTGTCGCAGCTGCGCTCGAGTCCAAAAGAGCGCAAGCGAATGCAATTAATTAGAGCGCTGCTGGAGAAAAGTGGACGGACATTATGACGAAGCACGAATGACGAAATACGTTGCCACCACGTTTTCGTCATTTTGTCATTCGGACTTCATTCGTCATTAGACATTCGTCGTTCGTCATTCTAATTGAATCATGAAGTCTCCGATTAAAGTCGCCGTCACTGGGGCTGCCGGACAAATCGGCTACTCGCTCCTCTTCCGCATCGCTTCCGGCGAAATGTTTGGCGCTGATCAACCGATCACGTTGCATCTTATCGAGATCCCCGCCGCGCCCGTTGCTGCAATCGATCGTGCCGACGGCCGATCTCGACGAAGGTTTTCGCGACATCAACTGGGCGCTGCTTGTCGGCAGTGTTCCGCGCAAGGCTGGAATGGAGCGAAAAGATCTTCTTGGGATCAACGGCAAGATTTTTGTCGGCCAGGGCCAGGCCATCGAACGAAACGCCTCTGCCGACGTGCGCGTCCTTGTAATTGGAAATCCGTGCAACACCAATTGCTTGATCGCCATGAACAACGCCAAGGAAATTCCGCAGCACCGCTGGTTTGCCATGACGCGGCTGGACGAAAACCGCGCCCGGGCGCAACTGGCGCACAAAGCCGGTGTGGAAATCACCCGCGTAACGAACATGACGATTTGGGGAAATCATTCCTCCACCCAGTATCCGGATTTCTACAACGCGAAGATCGACAATCGCGCTGCGAACGAAGTGATCGGCGACGAGAAATGGCTGAAAGAAGATTTTATCGCGGCAGTCCAACAGCGCGGGGCAGCCATTATCAAGGCGCGTGGACTTTCATCGGCCGGTTCGGCCGCGAACGCGGTCGTCGATACCGTTCGATTCCTCACGAACGACACGCCGCGCGACGATTGGCACAGCGTGGCGATTTGTTCGGATGGAAGTTACGGGGTCGAAAAAGATTTGATTTCGTCATTTCCGGTGCGCGTTCGCGGCGGCAAATGGGAAATCGTGCAGAAACTGCCGATCAACGATTTTAGCCGCGACAAGATCGACAAATCGGTCGCGGAACTGAACGAAGAGAAATCGGAAGTGAGTCAGCTGCTTAGGTAGGGGCGGTTCACCGAACCGCCCGCGGGCGATTGGGGTCAATCCTACCTTAATTTTTCGCCGGTCAACTTCTCAAACGCTTCAACATATTTCGCCGCGGTGCGCGCAACCACGTCGCCGGGCAGTTTCGGGCCAGGCGGCGTCTTGTTCCAATCCAGCGTCTCGAGATAATCGCGGACGAATTGCTTATCGAAGCTCGGCGGGCTTTGGCCGACAATATAATGATCCGCCGGCCAAAAGCGTGATGAATCCGGAGTGAGGACTTCATCGATTAACAGCAATTTGTCGCCGACCGTGCCGAATTCGAATTTGGTGTCGGCAACGATGATTCCGCGCTTGCCGGCATGATCGCGCCCGGCCGAATAAATTTGCAGACTGAGGTCTTTGACGCGCTCGGCCGTTTCCTGGCCAAGAATCTGCGCGCACTTCTTCACGTCGATGTTTTCGTCATGGCCGGCCTCGGCTTTCGTGGCGGGTGTGAAAATCGGTTCCGGCAATTGTGAGCCGAGTTTCAGTCCGGCCGGTAATTTGATTCCGCAAACGCTTTGCGATTCTTGATATTCCTTCCAGCCAGAGCCGGCGAGATAACCGCGCACAACGCATTCGACCGCCAGCGGCTTCGTTTTGCGCACAATCATGGAACGACCGGCAAGCTGCTCGCGAAACGGCCGCAATTGCTTGGGAAAGGAATCGAAGTCGGCGTTAACAAAGTGATTGTCGATTTTCCCGAAGCGGTTGAACCAGAAAGCCGAAAGCTGATTGAGGACCGCGCCTTTTTTCGGGATGGGATCGGGTAAAATAACGTCGAACGCCGAGATTCGATCAGTCGCGACAAACAGCAGGGTGTCGCCCAGGTCGAAAACTTCGCGGACCTTGCCGCTGCGCAGTTTCTTAACGCCGGGAAGATCGAGAATCGATTGTGCGGCGGTTTGCATTTACCATTCATCGCCATGGCCGGATTAGTCGTCAAACCACCAATTTGTCATGTCGAGCGAAGTCGAGACATCTCTCACTATTTCTGTGGCGACAAATCGTGATGGCCGGAAATAATTAGGGATTCCTCCACTTCGGTCGGAATGACAGAGAAGGTTGGACGTTCGAGCTTGAACGTTGGACGGTTGCTTCCAAATGGCTGGATTAGTCGTCAAACCCCGAGCGCGAATTCTTCACGGACACGACTGGGTCTTTTCCAGCGAAGTCCTCAAGGTGTTCGGAAATCCGGCGGACGGCGACGTCATTTCGCTGAAAGATGGACGCGACCGATTAATTGGGAGCGCAATCTACAATTCGAAGTCGCAAATCGTAGCGCGCCGGTTCTCCCGTCAACGACAGGACCTCGACCTCGATTTCTTTAAGCGGCGGATC
>WNGK01009870.1_pt1 | contig 10657 bp, 15 predicted proteins | sample 5400601 | NCBI WGS metagenome assembly WNGK01 (sample SAMN13153376, study PRJNA577476) | soil metagenome | isolation source: 60 cm soil or saprolite under Garry oak tree replicate 1 | place: USA:California | collected 2016-06-15
ATCCTGAGACTCGTTCTTCAAACCGCCGTTCGAATGACCACTCTACGAAAATCGACGACTGCTGCAAGAATTTTCAGACGAATTCACGATTGTCGGCCATTTTTGAGCCGAACTTCTGAAATTCACGTCGGATCTAGGTACAAGCCCGACATCAAGAAGAAATGGGACAAGCTCTATAAGGCGCCAGGATACGACGAGCAAGACCTGTGAAGTCTCAAATGAGACTTATTGCTGTGATGATGGCGGCGCTCTTTGTGATCAACATGTCATGGGCTCAAGGAAACGACACGACAGGCAGGAGAAAATCGAAACCCATGCAGACAGCAAACGAAAGCGGGACAGTGGTGCCAGTTCTTGAAAAGTACGCACAAGGGCTTCTTTCCGAACTGTGGCAACGACCTAGGCTCTCACCACGGGACCGCAGCATTGTTACGGTCGCCGCCTTGATCGCGCGAAATCAGACAATCGAGATGCCTTACTACTTCAACCTGGCTCTCGATAACGGAGTCAAACCACGCGAGATTTCCGAGATCATTACCCATCTCGCGTTTTACTCGGGGTGGGCGAACGCCAAGTCGGCGGCGGCAGTCGCAAAAGATGTCTTCGCCCAGCGCAAAATCGGAGCCGATCAGGTGCCTACTGCTTCACCTTCGCTCCTGCCGCTCGACGTTGCAGCCGAGGCGAAACGCGCGGCGGGTGTAGAACAGCAGTTCGGTGGCGTCGCTCCAGGCATCGTGCAGTATACCACGGACATTCTCTTTCGCGATTTGTGGCTACGTCCGGATCTTGCGCCGCGAGATCGGAGTCTCGTCACAGTCAACGCTCTGATCGCTTCCGGTCAGTTTGCGCAGATTACCTACCATCTCAACAAGGCGATGGACAACGAGCTAACACAGGTGCAGGCTGGTGAGGTTATTACGCACCTGGCCTTCTACGCCGGTTGGCCTAACGCGTTCTCGGCCCTGCCGGTCGCAAAGGATGTTTTCGAAAAACGCGCCAAATAGTTGCGGCGCAGCGTGGAAATGATTTCCGGATTCTCCGCAAACCGGAATTGATCGGATGCCCAGCCTAGCAGGATCGGTAGCTATAAGTCAGCTTGTGGGAATCGATCGCAGCAATTCCAGGATAACGTTAGGAAGTAACAATTGCCATCGCACGAGCCGCGGATGGTCGGCCTTAGAGGACGATTTTAGAACTTTTCCGTGCGCGCGCGACGCCGCGTCGCCGAAGATTGACATCCCGAAATTCAAAGATGCTACGGGCATAAGCGGCAAGGACGCCATTCCTCTGCTGCAGTGGCTCGACCGCGAAACGCGTGACCGCGGCGCCTCGGCGACGAGAGAATCATCCTCTAGTACTTGCAATCGACCTTGTTGTCCTGCGCGGCAACGATCCGCCACTTACCCTCGCGCTTCAACCAGATATCGGTCCAGACCTGGCACTGCTTCGCATCCGGATGCGTTTTATCTTTGCCGATGGCGTGCTCGCTGCCGTAAATGATTGCCACGTTTTCGCCGAAGAAGCGCACCTTAGCATCGTCGAGTGCGCAGCCGTGCGCCGAGTGTGGACCTTTTTCATCGCGTAGCTCATCGGCCTTGTTGTAGCGCTCGCCGCGGGTGCTCGTGCCCTGGAAATCGTCGGCCAATAACTCAGAGATAACTCCATTATTCGTACACACGCCTTCGGCCCACTTGCGCTCCATATCGATCATGAACTTCGCGGATTTGTCGTCGGGTGTGGCCCAATGGCTTTGCTGCGCATCGGCGGCGGTCATAAGCACTACGGCGCACATCAGTTGCAGAATTCGATGACGCATCGTTCCCCCGGTATCGAATACGATAGGGACAATGTAAACCCTTTGGCGTAAATCGCCGACGATTTCGCAAGTGTTTGAAAAGAATTCGGCCTTTTGGACTTCTAACGTCTCGTCCGCGGTTTTCGCCCGCACCGCCGCCTCGTTCTTTCAATGGCAAAATAGGAGGGAAGGAACTTATTCACGAAGCCGTCCTCCTCGTTGTCTCCTCTCTGGTGGACGGCTTCCGCTTTCATCTCCTCGCGAGAGAGATGAGGCGGATGCCAATTCTTTTCTGCGGCGTACGACTTCTGTAATCTGCGCTCGTTGCAAATGAGCGAGTATTCTGTCTCCAGTCAATTTCGCTCTGCTGGGTAGTTCTCACCATGAGTTTCTTTGCCGGTGTTCTGTCACCGCTCCCGCTAAGTTGGTGGATTGTTTTGACCGTCTCCGTCATCGGCATCGTTGCAATCTGTACGCGGGCTCTGGAATCAGAAAAATTGCGAGCCAAAAGAGCGGAGCGGAAGAAGGAAAGAGAACTCCGATCTCTGACCGAGAGAATTTCAACATACGCCCGCGATGTGCACCAACGATTTCCGACCGGGGACGTAGCAGTCAGCGAGCGCGATTTGGCTGAACAATTACGGAAGCGACCGGATGCCGTCGTGACCGCGCTCAATCTGCTGCTGAATGAGCAGAAGGTGCAGCGGGCTCCGCTGAGCGGGTACTGGAAGCTGAATAGCCGAAGCGGGGCATGAGGAAACTTATGCCGCTTTCTTCTTGTGTTCCTGGCTATGCTTCTGAGCAAATGCCAGCCCGCGCTTCAGTTCCGCGCCGAGGTCTGTTTTCTCAGTCGCAATCTGAACAGGCTCCCCAGCAGATTCGCGACCCAGCCAGCGATTCAATTCCTCGCGAGAAGACTCAACGTATCGTCCTTGTTTTTTGACGGGCATTCCCTCATTCGCCCATCGTTGTGCGACCGAAACTGGCTGCCCGAGAAAAGCGGCGATTTGCTGCCACCCTTTCAATACGTCGGGCTCTGCATCTGGCTTCTTTGGTTTTGGCATGGCGCAGGTACGATGCTTTCTCCCACTGATGGGCTGCAACCTCAGGCTGGGACATTAGCCTTTCGTTTGGAGGGCGACAGCCTGAGTGGGGGCTTCCGGCATCTACTACTCGAATCCAGAGCGAAGGAGATTCCCTATGGCTGACGCTCCGCGAATCACAGTCAAAGAACTGAAAAGGCGGATGGAAGCTGGAGAAGACTTCACAATCATTGACGTGCGCAAACCCGAGGTGTGGTCGGAATCGGACACGCAGATACCGGAGGCAATCAGAATTTCCTTGGACAAGCTCGAACTGAACCTCCCCAGAATTCCCAGAGACAGACCCGTCGTGGCGTACTGAACCTGACCAAACGAGGGCTCCAGTGCCAGTTTGGTGCTGAAACTTCAGGAACACGGTTACAAGAATGCATGGGCACTTCAGGGCGGATTCCACGCATGGCAAGACGCTGGGTTGCCCGTTGAGACCAGGCGGCAGGTTGCTTAGTGTCCCTTGAGAAAGATATTAGGCGGCGGAAGCCCCTCGGGGTGGCGGGACGGCATTTTCTGCATCAGGCTTTGCGGTCGCTGCGATTGGAGTGGAAATCTTCAGCAACGTGCAGGCTTTACTGGACTCGATTTTAAGATTTCCTCCCAACTCGCGTACCCGCTCACGCATTCAACCCGCATTGATGCGAGGCGGGAATGGTCTGAAATTTTTTCGCCCGGCACTATGCCCCAAACTAGCGCCTGATTAACGCGCCTAACAGACAAGTCCTCTTTTGTCGCTCAGCGCAGATTGCGGGCGAGTGACCGGCTCCACAGAAGGAATCATTAAGAAATCCAGTTTCCGATTGGCCGGCTACCCAGAGATTGTCTGATTAGGGGTTGGCAATTACTTCGGATTCACTCACCTCTTTTTTTGCAACAAAGGAGGGAAGGGCTACGCGATGGAACCAACATCGGATATAAGGTTTAGCGCGACCTCTTGGGCAGTTCGATAAGCTCAGCATTCAGAATCTAAAAAAGTATTACTTTAATAAAAACAGTGTAAGCAATTGAATATAAAGGTGGTGGAAGCGGAGGGAGTCGAACTACTTCGCGTTCGATGTGTTCTGTAACTTACTGATTATACGAATCTATAAATCCCAAGAAACCTCAAGAATCACATGGTTCCAGCACAAAAACAGCACAAGCATCGCATTGTCGAGTCCAGCGAACTTGCCCCGTTTTCGAATATAAGAAAATGCTTCGTTGCAAGATTCATGAAGCCGCGGAGCTTGCCGATCAACTTGCTAATGGTATCTCTGAAAACTGCCAGATGTCGAGTGGGGAGGTCGATTCCGGTGGATTTCTTGCCTGTGAGAGTCCAAGCCGAACCTGGCCTCTAGAATTTGCGAGGTTTAGAAGTCAGAAACCGACCTACGACGGGCACAGGAGGGCATGAGTAGTAAGTGTAGGGAATCCGGTTTTGTTGCGGGGGCGTAGTTCAGCTGGTTAGAACGCCTGCCTGTCACGCAGGAGGCCGCGGGTTCGAGTCCCGTCGCTCCCGCCAACTTAATTGAGAACTTTCTACATGCGGCTTTCACCACACCCAACGTAGGTGACAGGCGTTGGCTGCAGTTCTGGTTGTACTCGGATCAACTCCAGGTCGGATCGTCTGGACCATGGTCCGATTGTTCCGTAGCGACAGCCCCGCTGAACGGAAGTGCCCCAGACGAACATCCCTAGGGAATAATGGCGTGCACTATTTCGAGCGATTGCGTGAAGGATTGAACACGAGCGTGTCTGGATAAAAATCATTCCATGCGAACCAGGACAGAGCAACAGATGGCACTGCCGCACCCAATTGGTCAGTAACGAACGCAGTTTCGGATTTCTTGTCAAAGTGAATGACCACTACCATGTCTCCCAGTTGGTCCTTGAATTCCGGCTGTTGTTTCTTCAGAGCCCGAAATGGATAAGCTTTCTTTACCCCATGGAGTTGAACGCCGAGAACGCGCTCCATCGGCCGGAGTTTTCGGCCGGCGTCCGACGACGCAGTCTGGCGTTTGCGAAACACCGGAACGCCGGCCTCACGATACCCCAGCGTAAGGGGCAAGTCCGTAATCACGCTTAAATCCCGTATCGGGTGACAGCACTTCCGTCTCTGGATGCCGGCTTCGCCATGACTCCCAAGTGGTGTGCTCGGCGGGAAGCATAGTGAGTCTCCTGCCGGTCAACGGCCCGGTGATGGCCTGCTGGAGAAGTTGTGACCATAGGCTGTCGGTTTGGCGATCAAACATCAGTAGTCCCGATTTGTACAGCTTGCCCGAGACGCCGAAGTCCAGCCTCTTGTCGTCCATCCGCGGGTCATACACGATGCCCGAAGAGCAAAGTGGTCACCACGTAACGGTGATCGGGCGTCCCTTGATATCGTCATTCACAATTTCGTGCCAGTTGAGGATCTTGATCGGATAGGCCTTTGCAGCACCGTTCATCGTAACGGCGAGGACCCGGTCCTTCGGACGGAGAAAGCGATCTGCGTCTCTGCTGGGCACAAACTTCGGATGATCGAGTGCCGGGATCGCATCACGCGCGGGGCCGCCGCCCACGATGTCGTTGAGCGGCACAGCGTGAATGGTCACATCGAACGGCCGCTGTCCCTTGCCCGCGTCGAGAAGCTGTCGCTGCTGGGCGTCTGCAAATAGGGACGCTACGACGAGTAATGCAGAGGCTAATCGAGTCATCGGTGACGTCGCCAAGGCGTATCCAGGAAGCCGATGCCGGAAGCGCCACGCGGCGTGCGCGCGCATCAGCTCCCTGGTGCGCCCGGGGACCGGCAATCGAATGGGAGAGGGCGAGGATGCCGGTCCCTGTGTTATGAACCGCCCTTGGGCTGCTGTGGCTCGGCCTTATAGCCCTCTTTCTCGATGACCTTGACGATCTGATCGGGCTTGACCTTCGCGTCGTCGTAGGTCACCGTCGCCGATCCCCTGTCGAGAGAGACCGTGGCGGTCTTCACGCCACCGGTCTTCCGCAACGCGTGTTGGATCTTAGTCTCGCAGGCACTGCAGTACATGCCTGTGACCTTGAACGTCGTGGTTGTTTCGGTTGCCAGCGCAGCGGTCGCCAGCAACAGTGTCACGATAGCGATCGAGACGACTTCTGCAAAACCCACTCTTGTCATTATTCGTTCCTCCTTAAGACATTGGTTCAGTCAATAAATCGCAAGATCGGGCCCAACAAATACGCCGAGAAGAACCCGACGAGATAAATTCCTGCCGAGGTCCAAAGGATCACTCGGCTCATTCGGCTTGCCGTGCCGCAGGCGTTCGGCTGATCGACAGAGCAGCTTTGTCCCGCTGCCTGCAATTTCGGCGCGATCCGAAAAACGTACACAAAATTGGCGGCGATCAGCAATCCGGCAATCGTGAATGTCGAGTTCTCGTGCCGTGACAGGCTGATGAGCCAGGGAGCAGTCGATACGACCGAAGCCACGGTTGCTCCCAGTCCAATGAGCACAAGCAACGATGGCAGCGCGCAGCAGAGCAGCGTTCCGACCGACGTAAAAAGCGAAACATAACCTAAGAAGCCGCCGGTTTTAGCAGTAGCGCCCATTCGTCAAAGGTTCCTCCTTTGCATGATTCGCAACCGTGGCAAAGGTTACCGGGGGCAGAAAAGCTCCCTATCCCGCAACTGCTCCGCACGCTGAACCTGCAGGGCGATTGCGATGGACTCCCTCATCTAATTGGATAGCCCGGGAGCAGCGGTTGGTGGCCCGTGCGCCAAAGTGGCACGAATTCGGTAACCTTTTTCTGCGTTGTGTATCATCGGCTGACATGAGCAGCTTCTCGCGTTGGATAAGATTCACAGCGACCGGTGCACTTTTGGTGGGCATTGCCATGCCTCAGGCCAAACCGTATCCAAAGCCGCAGGTCGCCTTCGCCACCGGCCAAATGGCACCCGACTTCAACTTGAAGAACCAGGACGGCAAGAACTTCAAGTTGTCAGATCAGCGCGGCTATTGGGTCCTGCTCTTCTTCTATCGCGGCTATTGGTGACCGTACTGTATGACCGAACTGCGCGAGTTCGCGCGGCACAGCGACCAGTTCTACCACCAAGTCGTGCCGATACGCTGTAACCGTTCCGATTCTCGCGAATCGCTGTAATTGGGGTTATCCGCATTGATGCCGTCTATGGACGGGAAGGAGCTAGCGGAAGGATCGGGCGAGCCAGTCCTCATCCAGAAGATCCTGGCGGGAGAGAAGGAGTTCTTCCATGACCTGATTTGCCCATATGAACGGGGAGCTTTTCTTCTGGCGTACTCGATTCTGCGCAACCAGGACGATGCGGAAGAGAGTGTGCAGCAGGCGATGGTCAAGATTTTCTCGCATCTCGCGCAGCTCACGGAAAGAGACAAGTTCAAATAATGGGCCTTGCGAGTGATCGAAAATGAGGCCAAGATGTACCGGCGCAAGCGCCGCCAGCATCTATACCAATCTGTTGATCAGAACTCGGCAGCCTCCGAGGAGAAGCCGTTTTACCCCAAGCAGTTCGCCGACTGGCGGGACCTCCCGAGCGATGCCGTCGAGCAGCAGGAAGTGCGCGAAGCAGTCGCCAAGGCACTGGCCGAGTTGCCGGACATCTACCGCGAAGTCTTCGTTCTGCGAGACATGCAGCACCTCGACGTGGCCGAAACCGCGGCAGCCCTCGGTATTAGCGAATCAGCGGTGAAAGCCAGGCTGCATCGAGCACGCCTCATGATGCGTGAGTCACTGACCCCGTTATTTGCGAAGCCAAGAGTCTCCATTTGGGAGCGCTGGAAAGGATTGAACCCATGGTTAGCTGCAAAACGATAGTCGCCCACCTCTCTGAATACGTGGATGGAGACGCCACGGTCGAGACGCGCCAGAAGATCGAGCGGCATCTGCGGGGTTGCCGCCGGTGTACCGCAGTCTACGACAGCACGCGTAAGATGCTAGTAATCACCGGGGACGAGCGTGTCTTCAAGGTGCCCACCGGATTCAGCGACCGTCTGCACGCCTTTCTCGATGGAGTGCTCGCGAACGATTCGACGACCTGACCCATAGATTTTTCAAGTAATTCCCGGTTACCCAGGGGTTCAGAATACCCGACCGGTAACCGGAACCGTAATTAGGGGAAAGTTCTTGTCATCGGTTTCAATTTCGACAGAGCCCGCAAGCTTTCCAGGTTTGATCTTTTGTGGATTAAGCGCGATATCAATGCGATAGGTCGAGCTCTTACCATTCGGCGGGTCTTTCCTCACTTCAAGCACTTCCAGGTCTGATGCGACCTTCTTGATCTCAAATTCACCTTTGCGTTTCTTCACCAGGAAAGTTTGCGTCACCAATTCGCGAGTCGCGGGATTCTTTCGCAGTTCTTCTGCTGACACCGAACCAAAGTCGACCCCTTCCGGGTTAGCGTAGAGATCGGGCTTAACCCACACGTGCACTGGAATTGTTATCTCAGCGAACTTGGGATTATCTGTCGAGAGGGACAATTCCTCGTCATAGCGACCGGGGAGAGCGGCGGACAGGATCCTCGCCACGAGCTCATAAATTCTTCCAGGCTCAAGCGTGATAACCGAGGCCATGAAATGCTTGCTGTCTGTGGCCGGTTGTGAGATAGTCGTTGGCGCCTCTTCGTGGTTGACGATTTTCAGCCGGCACTCGGTGTCTTCTCCGTGAAATGCACTCAGGAAGATCGCTGGATAGGGAAGTATCTCAAGAGAAGGCCGCACGATTCCTTTCAGCAGCAGGGTTTCCCGCCGCTCGGGACCGTCGCCATAAAGCACCGTCGCTTCCCCGTCCATCTCGCCGCTCAAGTGTGACGTGTCCCATTCCAGGGAGATCGTGCCTTTACCTTCGGGCGCGATTACCGGCCGAAACCTGGCTTTCATTCCTGGAATCGACAGTTGAACGGTCTTTATTGTTAGGGGTGTGGTGGTGCTGTTCTTCACTGCGAAGCTGTGGACGACTCTCGATCCCTGCTTCACCGTTCCAAAGTCGTAGACGGTTTCTGGGAAGGCAACACCGGCTGAGTCGGCCGCCTGAGCGGGGAGATAGAGACACAGCAGTCCGAGAATGATGGAACCGCGAATCATTTCGATCAGACAACAAACGAAGAGGGCCCGTATAGATTGCGGCCCTCCTCGTGGTTGCCGCTTATTGGAGATAGAACCTCAACTGAAGCAGTCTCAGGCCGGTGTTGGCGTATTGCCAGAAGAAATCCTGAAACGTGCCGGAGAACAATGCAACTCGCGAATACGTCAATCCGCCATCGAAACTAACAACGATCGAAGTCAGTTCGTTGGTGACGTTCGTGAACGTCTGTTTGCCCGAGTTTCTAACAAAGGAGTTTAGGGTACTCTCTGTAGAGCAGACAACTTCTAGAGTTGTGGTGTCGGTCGCACATGTAGTCACGATTGCCGATCCGCCGGGCTTTCCAAGAGCACGGCCCCAGACCTGATAAGACGCTTGTACTGTCCCAGCGGCGCAAGTAATGTCCGCGGGGACGTTGGTATTGCAAGGGAGCTGGAACACGGCACCCTGGCCCTGGATCTGTGCCCCGGAGCAATCATAGGCGGCATCGAGTGCGTTGCCATCGCAGACCTGGAAGTCACCCGGTGTGAGGTAAATCTTGCTGGTGGTGGTACCCTTGCTGCCCAACGCCACAAAAATGGTGTGGCGATCGGAACCAGTCAGGGTAGATGTCTTCGGATTTTCGACACCGATAATGTTCAAGTTGTAGTGAGCACCGTTGGGCGCGCCATTGCCGTTTTGGGGAAAGGCGGGCCGCGCCAGTGCCAGGGTTGCCAGCAGGAGCATGCAAAGACGGGGACGTTGCATTTCTCACCTCGTTGTTTTGGATCCACAAAATGCGTGGTCGATCGGCAGAGCAGCATAGCCTTAAGGGGATCCAGCTACTCCACCCACGATAGAAGTGGCTGCAGCAAACCTTACACGGCTCTTGAGTATCTACGTCACCAAGGTCTAAGCAAAATCCGAAAATGGCCAGTGCTTGCAATGTCCCAGAATTCACCTTGCTGTCGACAACCGCAACCTTTAGCTGCACGCCTACCCCATTTTGTAAGGCCAATTCAATGTCAGTTTCCGGTTGGTCGGCCAACCGGATTGCGACCTGAAAGCTGTTGGAATGATTGTCTGACAAGGAGGAAATGGATCAGACTGTGCGTCCCATCGCACGTAGCCTACGAGGTTGGAGCGGCGAGGCAACAGATCGTTCGAAGCCCTCGGACAATGGACCCACATTCGTAAGAGTGGCACCAGAACCGCGAGGCCACGGTGTATCTGCCAGCATAAGGTGGAGAGGGGCTAGGCTTGGTAGCAGGGTCAGAATACACAAATGTTCGTAAGCGTCGTCAGCCGAAAAGAGCCTAACATGCTGCGGGGCTCTTCTGGCAGTGAGTACCGAGGGTTCCGGGTTCTCGGTCATGGGTAAACAACACTGCCGGCGTATAGAACAGACCTAACCTATCGTGTCATTCCCACGGAACAGGGTAAATCCACATCGCTCCCTGCAAGGGGAAAGTGCATCGCAAGATGGACCGATGGCGGTGCGGATAACAGATGAGGGAGAAAGCGAATGCCACTCTGTAATGGAGCGGATATCGGTTGCGTTAGTCACATGGACAACATCACCGGACGCGAAAGCGGGCAGACTTCCCTGTATGGTGCTTCACACGAGAGAACTTGATCAATCGGCTCATGAGGCAAAGCAGATGACGACAGCGCAAGCTGTTGGTGCGGTCTCACGCGAAGCGGCGGAATGGTACGCCATCGACTGGCAGGCCATCAAC
>WNGK01023942.1_pt1 | contig 10657 bp, 7 predicted proteins | sample 5400601 | NCBI WGS metagenome assembly WNGK01 (sample SAMN13153376, study PRJNA577476) | soil metagenome | isolation source: 60 cm soil or saprolite under Garry oak tree replicate 1 | place: USA:California | collected 2016-06-15
CCCGGTCGGCGACGATCCTGACTGGCCCCGCATCAGGGCAGCCTTCGGGGCCTTCCTGCAGAAGCCGGCCGTCGCGGAGCTGCTGGCTGACCTGACGCATGCCGGCCAGGACGCCTCGTGGGCGCGCCAGGCCACCAGCACGTCCAGCATCATCGACATGGTGCTGGGCGACGGGGTGGCCTCGGCGCGGCTGGAGCTGCCCGACGGGATCAGGCGCCATGGCCGGGTCGAGGGCTACGCGCTGCTTGTCATCCATGTCGAGCCGCGCGACGTGGACGGCACGCCCGCACCGCCCGCGAGCCCGTCCTCCTGGCGGCGGCAGTTCGAGCGGGCCTTGCAGCTCCCGGGCGCGTTCGCGGCGCTGCTGTCCGGCGAGCTCGGGCTGACAGTTTCTGGTGAGCCGCCCGCGCAGGCGGGGATCCGGCTGGAAGCTCCCCGCGACATGACCGAACTGGCCGACATCACGGGCCTGGCTACGCTCCCGGGAGCACATCGGCTGAGCCAGTTCATGGTCTATCTCGCCGCATGCCCCGATGGCGCGGGCGCGGTCAGTGCCGCGGACAGGATGACGCGGCAGATTCTGGAGGAGGCGCTTAAAGTCGATCTTGATACGGACATCGAGCTTCAGGAGCATCACGCGGGCTGAGCTGTCGGCCCGTGCGAGTTGCTGCGGTCGCACGGGAACATGCCCACGCCGAGGCGGGCAGACACGGTGACACTGCCATGGATCATCGCGGGAGCCGCCGTCGGCTTGGTCGCCGGCCCGCGGATACGCGCCAGCGTCTTCTCCCGCAGCACCGAACCCGGCCAGCCGCCCCGCCGCGCCTGCCCTGCCTGCGGCCACGAGATCCTGCCGGACCGCTGGCGGTGGCGGTCGCTGCTGCCCGTCACCGGCCGCTGCCCCTCCTGCCGCACCCGGATCGGGCCGTATCCGCTGCTTGCAGAGCTGGTGGCCGGGCTCGCCCTGGCCGTCGTAGCCGTCCGCGTGTCTTCTGCCTGGGAGCTGGCGGCACTGGCCTGGCTGGCCCTGCTCGCCGTTCCCCTCGCTTTATCGACGCGGCCGTCCGGCGGCTGCCGGACCCGCTCACCGCCGCCGCCTGCGCGGGCACCCTCGCCCTGCTGGGTGCCGCCGCGCTCACCAGCCACCAGCCCGGCCACCTTGGCCGCGCGGCCATCGGTGCCGCCGCGCTCACGTGCTTCTACCTTGCCCTGTCCGTCATCAGGCCGGGAGGTATGGGCCTGGGTGACGCCAAGCTCGCTGCCAGCGTCGGAGCCGCTCTTGCCTGGACCAGTTGGCAGGCGCTGATCACCGGCACTTTCGCCGCGTTTGCCCTAGCCGCCATCTACGGCGTAACGCTCCTAGCCCTGCACCGGGCAACCCGCACCAGCCACCTGCCTCTTGGGCCATTCATCCTTATCGGTACGCTCGCAGCCATCGCATTGTGACTCCTCCTTGTAGTTCTTATTTTCGGCAGCACATTCTCAGCCGCGATGGTATGTAGCAGACATATGTGCCACTCATCGAGGATGATGCGTAATGAACTGGGCGACAGCATCTGGGAACGCGTGCTTGGGCACTGGTGAAAGGCGGCTTATCAAGCGTCTAGCGAGGGCGACAGTGGCACCACGGGCTTATCAATCTTGATCATCTCCTACCATTGGCACGGCCATCTCGTAGTAGATCAGCTCGCGGTTGGGCACAGCCGGGTCGTGCAAGCAGATCGTCATTGGGTCCTCGCCGTTCCAGCCCTTCAGCCGTATGGCGCCTTTGCGCGCGGCTTCGGTGTATGGCGAGAATCGCTGACGCGGCTCCCACGGCAGCGACGCCGCGCGCGATACCACCCAGACACGCCCGCCGCCGTGCTGCCGAAGGCGGCCCGCAAGGTACGACTCCTCCAGACGGAGGAATGCGTGATCGCCTGCCGCTTCGAGCCAGATCTCGACCACAACTGCCTGATGGCCCGGCGGCGCCGGGATTTCAATGACGGGCCTCTCGAGTGTCCCGGAGCTAGGCCGGGTTTGCAGTTCGCTCGCCGGGACCACGATCTTCATCGCGAGTGTCCATCCCGGCACCATCTCGGGTGGGCGCGGCCAGATGGCGAAATGACGCGGTGTGCCGGGCGGTCTATGCTTGCCGGCCTTATCGTCCGTAACGAAGCCGTGCTGCCAAGACCCGGATTCGTGCAAGCTCACCTTGATCTCGCCAGCTACCAACCGCGCAGCGACATAGGCGTCATCGGAGTTGCGCGCTGTCCACACGCGCCAGTCAACGGAGCGTCGGCCGTCCGCAGCGGCTACCACGAAACGCAGCGTGCCGCCAGGATCGATGCTGGTTGTGGGCTCTTCGATCATGACACCAGTCTGCAACAGAGAGTAGTTTGCGTTACGGGTTCCCCTCCCCGAGTCGCATCTTCATGGCAAGGCCATCGCCGCCATCTGCGCAGCCAACTCCACCAAGTGCTCCCCGGCCGCGAGCCCTGTCACGGCCGCGAGCCCTGTCACGGCCGAGGAAATGCCACCGCATTGAGACGCCGGCCACGAGTGACGGCCTGCGAACTCCATCGGACCGCAGGTCGCAGGCCCCGCCATGCCATCCGCGCCGAGAACCTACACTCCTGATGAACACGGAGCCGCCGTCTTGCCTGTCACGGAGGAACTCAGGTCGCTGGCCGACGGCGTCTCATGATTTCTCGCATGTGAACTGCAGGCGGATGGAGTGCCCAGCGAAGCGGTATCGGCTCAGTCCTCCGGATGCGAATGGGTTTGGCAGGGGGGTGATGCGACGGCGCTGTGAGTCGAGGACGTGGGTGATGAAGATTATGAGGTATTCCTCTTCTGGCTGAAGGTCCTGTGCGCGGCGTACTTCGGTCTCGCCGAGGGTGAATTCGGTGTTGTCGCCGGCGGTGGCCTTGACTTCGAACAGCCGAGTCCGTTCGCCGGTGATGATGCGGAAGTCGTAGCCGAGGGAGTCATCGCCTTGCCCGTCGCCGAGCAGCAGGTCACGGTAACCGGACACCCAGCTGTTCTCGGGCGGTACGCCGAAGTGGTGGCGCAGCCATTCGCCGGCAGCGACCTCGCCTGCCAGTCCGATTGCCTTAAGAACCTCGGGCGGCGGAGGAGGTGTCCGGGCACTTGTACCTGTTCCGCCGGCGCCACCCGCCAGTCGGCCGGCGGGCATCTCGTCGGGCGGAAGCAGCGCCAGAGGCTCGGCTGGCGTGGCGAGTAGTTGCGGCGTGATGTTGCTGCGGACGGCGGCGGCGAGATCGATAAGGCCGGTATCTGCCTGGTAGAAGCGCCCGTCCATGCTGACGGTCATGGCCGTCCGGTGCTGCTGATCCTTGGCGTAGTCGAGGCGCTGCCGGGCATCGGAGATGTCCTGGCCGGTGATGCCGAGTTCGGCCAAGCCTGTGGTCGGGGGCATTCCGGCGGGCCATTGCCCGCGGACCTTGAGCCAGCGGGTAACAGCCGACGAGGTGAGCCGGTCAAAGTCGAGGATCCCCGCCTGGGTCACCATGTCCGCGACGGCAGTGAAGTCGGCGGGCCGCTGGCCGGTCCCGGAGGCGTGGCGGTGGAGCCACGCTTCGGTGACGAGTGCGGCATTTCTCAGGATCCGGCGCAGGCGGCGGCGGTTGGCCTGCCTTGCTTCCTCGACAGGAGGAAGCCCGGGATCGCCGTCGGTCTCGGGCACGTTGCGGCGGAACCAGGCCTCGGCGTGACCGGCGAGTACCTGCTCGGGCATTTCCCAGTACTGGTCCAGCCAGGCCTCGTCCGGCACCAGCCCCGGTAGCTCCCGAAGGCGCAGGTACGTGTCCAGTGGCTCGCCCGCTCGGTAGGCGGGCGCGAACGCGTCCCGGATGCGGTCTTGCAGAGCGTGCCGGTGCTGCTGCAGGTAGGCGGCGAACTGCCGGGCGTGGCCTTCGCGGTTGTTCAGCGGCGGCAGGCCCAGGGCGCGCAGGCCGAGGTTGGCGGCGGCAAGGCCGGTGCCGAGCGTGTGCGCTGCTGCCAGCAGGTCACCGCCGTCGGCTAGGGCGAGTACCTCCTCCGGGGTCCGATCGTGCGCGGCGAGCCGGGGGGTGAGCCACGCGTGGAGGGCGGCAAGGCTGTCGAGCTGCCGGCAGGCTCCCTGGAATTCCTCGGCAAGGCCGATGTCCAGGCAGGCCAGGACCGCGATCAGGTGGGGGGCCTCCAGCTGCCATGCGGCCCGCTCAGCCATCAGCGCGGTCACGTCGCCGGTGGCGACGCCAAGGACCGCGGCGATGTCGGCGGGGTCCGGCGCGATCGTGCCGGTGCAGCGCTGCTGGAGGTCGATGAACGCCAGCCGCAGGTTGTCTGCTATCCCCGGCATGCCGGCGAGTTCAGCCAGGGCCTGGCTGGCGCCCTGTAGCATGGAAAGTACCGGCGCGCCGCGCGCGCCGGTCACCACCAGGTGCGGGGCGTGATCTGAGCTGAGCAGGACCGAGCGGCCTGGGCGGGCATCGTCCACCTGGTGCCCGTCGACGAAAGTTGTGACGGTTTCCGCGATCGTGAGTGTCGCGGTGTCCAGGCGCTGGGCCGCGTCTGCGAGCTGCGCGGATGTGGTGGCCGGGAACGTCCTGTTGCAGAACTCCATGACGCCGAGCACAACGGTGGTCAGCCAGTGCCCGGTGGCGTCCAGCAGCGGAGCGCGCCGGCGGTGCTGCGCAGACACCGTGCGCCTGCCGCGCTGAGCAGGTGATACACCTGCTCAGCGAGCTTGCGGTCGCGGATCGCGAGCATGAGAACCGGGGCCTGCTGCAGCAGCCGCTCCTGCGTCAGCCCTGACTCGACCGCGACGTAGACGGTCTCGGCGTCCTGGGCGGCGGGGACGACGGTGAGCCGTCCTGCCCGTACGGCGACAACCTCCAGCTGCCCGCCGGCAGGTACCGGGTTCCCAGAGCTGATGAGGTCCTGCCAGGCCGCCTCGTAGGCCTTCCGTACGGCCATGCCGGGCTGTCCGCGTCCGCCGAGCCGACGGGAACCGGCGAGGCCGGTGAGCTCGGCCAGCCGGTCCGCGGCGGTGGCCGGATCGTCCCAGCAGCGGACGCCGAGCATTTTCAGGCGGTCAAGCACTGTCGGGGTGGCCAGGTTACGCAGCGCCGCCGGCTGGGCGCGCAGGTAATCGGGTGTGTCTGCCTCGCCGAGCCACCATGCCTGGGAAGGTGGCATGTATACGACGTCGGTACGTCGGCCGGGTGTGGTCTGCGGTATCCAGTCGGCGCTCGCCAAGAAGGCGGCCAGGAACGTCGGCCAGGCCACGGCGCGGTAGTCGCCTTGCCTTTTGTACTCGAACTGCAGTGCCTCATCTGGCCAGCGGCCGAGTCCATGAAGGATGAGTTCCGCGTACAGCCGCCGCGACTCGGGGTCCAGCCAGTCATAGCCGAACTGGCCGGGCAGCACCGCGATGGGGGTGGCCGGCTCATAGTCTGCTGTGCTGCGCGCCGGAGGCTGCCGCGGCCATCGTGCGGCGACCTCGCGCCACAGCTTCTGGTGCCCTGCTGGCACGTCGACGGGGAAGTCGGGAGCGGTTTGCGGGGCGCCCGCCTGGCTGCCGCGCAGGCGGAATGGCTTAGCGGGCAGCCCGAACGGCATCAGGCCGTGCCGCGCGCCGGCATGTTCGAGGAAGACCCGCAGCGCCTCGATGTCGTCGTCCTCATCTGCTCCCAGTGCCTGCGGGCCGGGGATCACGCAGTCGGCCAGGTCACCGGATGCTCCGGTGATTCCCGGAGCCCGGCCGAGCAGGCGTATGAGAAGGTCATCGAGTGTGCGGTCCGGCCCGGTCCAGCCGGCGCCGAACAAGGCGCCGTCCGCGGGTCGCCACCCGGCTGCCGCGGGCACGAGAAGGCCTGCGTCGGCCACGACATCCGCGGCCACGTCGCGGGTCCTGCCGCGCCAGATGGCGAAAGCGAACAGCAGGCATGAATGGAGCAGGCCATCATCGTCGGGGTCGGCGGCGCGCATCGCGGAGCCGATCAGGCTGAGGACCTGTTCGGTCCGGTACTCGCGAACCAGGCGCTGCTGCTCCAGCCAGCCGCGTCCCTGCCGGGGTTTTCCTGCCGGGCCTGGCGACCGCCAGGGGATGGCGGGATGGGTGAAGGCGAGCCGCCCGGCAACGGCCGACGGTGGTCCGGGGGCCTGCGCCTGCCCATCATCGCCGGGTTGCGGGGCGAAGAACACGATAGTGCCGCCGTCGCGCCCGGCTCCGGCCAGGATCACTGCGGCACGCTCATCAAGGATGATCCGCTTGCCGGCCAGCGGCGCGCCCTTGGTCATCACTGCCGCGAGGTCGTCGTAGAAATCCGCCCATACCCGCGGGTCCAGGGGCCTGGCGGCCAGCGAGGCGGCACAAGCCTCGGCCCAGGCCGCGAGTTCGCCGTCACCGGGCGTGAGGCTCATCCGGAGGTCCGCGGCGAACTGCCGCAGCCGCCGCAGCCGCCCGGCGTCAAGGGCCGGGTCGATGATGTGGTCCACCCCGGCCGCGGCGACTGCTTCTGGGGTGAACACCGAGCCGGCTGGTTCCCACAGCCAGGCCGTGCTGACCGCGGTACGCGGATGCGCGCCCAGCGCCGGGATGAACGGGAAATCGGTGATGGTCTCGCCGAGTGCCCCGAACGCGTCCGCCAGGCGTGGAAGCTCCGCGGTCTGCCAGGTGACCAGGTCCACGACCGCCTCGCGCGGCAGCACAAGCTCGCCGTGCCCGGCAAGCTGCGCCGCCCGCGCGCACAATGCCGCGGCCTGGTTCAGTAGCAGGTCGTTCAGGGGGATGGCGGTATCGAGGCTGCGCCGGTCGAGCCGGGCAAAGAAAGGAGCGTTGACGAACCCGGCGAGGGGCGCGGGGGCAGCCTCACCCATAGGCAAGAACGTGTACATCCGGCCGTGCGCGAGATGAGTATCGGCCGGCAGGGCGACGCTGACCTCAGCGTCGCCCTGCCACCTGTCCCAGCCGGCGCTGACCCGGCCGTCGCTGCGGCTGCGGGCGATCGCGTCCTTCATCTCCGCTTCGGGCACCCGGCGGCGCAGCACGGTGAACCGCTGGGTTCCCTGCAAGACGACTTCATCGATCGCAAGATCAGGACGGGTGACGACGCGCGCGCTGCCGCGGCTGCTGGTCGCGCGGTGAACCGTGTGATCCGCAGCGACCCGGGTCACCGTGATCGTGGCCACCCGCTCGAGGAAGAGATGGAACGGTGTCCCCGACGAGGAGGTGAGGTCATCAAGCTGCTGCCGTGCCTGGCCACGTGCCTCTGGCGAGCGCAGCACCAGGCGGATCACCGTCGCGAAGCCCTCATCGGCGAAACCGGTGACGGCAGTCGGAAGGTTCCCGGAAAGCGGTACCGGCACCTTCAGCGAAGCGACGTTCTCCCGCAGCTCCGCGGCCAGGCCCGGCTGATCGGGTGCCACCCGGCGGGCGAGGTCGTCAAAGTCGGCGGGGCGGGCGAACCGGAAGCAGTATCCCTCGAACGCCCGGGCACCGGCGTCGGCGGCGCTGTAGACCTCGGGACTATCCGCCAGCTGCAGCACGCTCTTGAAGCCGACGCCCTTGTTCCCGATGCCCTCATCCGGGCGCTTGTTCGACATCGCGACGCGGCACATCGCCGCGAAGTCATCGTGGCTGACCGGGTTACCCCCGTTGGCGACGTACAGCACGCCGCACGGACCTTCATCCTCACGCAGCAAGAACTCCAGCCGCCCGTCGGCACGGCTCGCGGGATGCGCGTCATGCCCGTTCTGCAGCAGCTCGATCAGCGTCCGGCCGTCATAGTCGGTAGCGACGATCCCCTCGATGAACTCCTTCTGCTCCCGCGTCGCCGGCTGGCCAATCTTCTTGCCGAACAGGTACAGCTCCGCCACGCCGTCAGCCGCACCGACGATACGGTCACGGAACTCCTCACGCATGTCGGCCCCCCAGCCGGCCGGCCAGTACCACCAGGGGAAAGCAACGCCGCCCGGATTCGCGCCTGTGGCCGGCGCTGAGGATGCCGCGGCGGGGCACCCCAGCCGGGCGTGATGGATCGATACCCCGCCCCCAGTCCTGGCCGGCGGTCAGCCCCCTGTGCAACATCACGCCTCTCCTCTTGTCCAGAGCCATGATGCCCGGTACCGCCGACATTCCGGACCACGCCTGGATCGACCGGGTGTGGGACAAGAATGTAGGTGACCGGGCGGTAACCTGGACCGGCCTGGGTGATCTGAGTACGTGCCGTTGTGAGATGGCAGGCCAGTCCCGCTGTCTAGCAGGGGCGGGCCAGATCTCGTCCCAAGGGCAGAGATCACCGAGACGGTTAGGCCGGTACAGGAAAGCGCGCCGGACCTCGCACCGCTCAGTCGAACGTGGTCAGGAGGCGTTCGATAATGGCCTCGATCCCGCTCCAGTCTTCCTCCTCTGTGGTGCCGCCGCGGGCGTGCGCCTGCTTGACCTTCTCCGCAAACGCTTTCTGGACGGTCTTCTTGTCCTTGTCCAGGAGCGTGCCCTGGTACCGCCCGAGCTTGGGGTTGTAGTTCCTCCACTGGACCGGCACGAGTTGGCCATCGATCGTCAGTACGTCCCGGCCGAGGTACATCTCCAGGGCGCCCGCGCTGCCGTTGATGTCCGTAAGCACGGGATCGGCGCTGTAAGGGCCCAGCGTCGGATAGTTCTTCAACGTCGGCAAGTCCGGATAGTGAAGGATCCTGACGTTGTCGGGGAGGTTAGGGTCTTTCTTGATCTTTTCGAGAGCATCGTGGGCCTCGGTGTCGTTATCGCCGATCGCGGCGATCCGGTTGGCGACCCCGGACCCGACGAAGGCATAGACGATCTTGGGGAGCATCGCGACACCGCCTTCGGCCTTGAAGCTGTCGAAGTCGATGAAGTTGATGAAACCGCTGAGGTGGGGATAGTGATCTCCATCCCGTCCGATAGCAGCCGAGAGTCGGTACTGCCCTCGGTGAGCACGATCAAAGATGCCATGTGAGGGGGGACCCCCCGGCGTCAGTCGTAGCAGTATCTACGACATGCGGGCTTAGGGAATCAGGTTCCCTGTCCCAGTTTCTTCAGGAGCTCGAGGAGGTCCCTGATGAGCATTGTAGGCGCGTTTGACGTGCACCGCCGGCAGCTGACCTTCGATTATCTGGACACGGTGACCGGGGAGGTGAAGCGGGGCCGCGTGGTGCCGGCTGACCGGGAGCATCTGCGCGCCTGGCTCGACCGGTTCGCCGGCCAGGACGATGCGCATTTCGCGCTGGAGGGCTGCACCGGGTGGCGGTACGTGACCGAGGAGCTGGCTGCGGCGGGGATCACCCCGCACCTGGCCGAGCCGGCCGACACCGCCGCGCTGCGCGGGAAGAAGCGGCACGCCAAGACCGACAAGACCGACTCCCGGCACCTGCGGGTGCACCTGCTGGCCGGGGACCTGCCCGAGTGCTGGATCCCGCCGGGCCATGTGCTGGAGGCCCGGGCCGTGGTCCGGCTGTACAAGGACCTGCTGGATGAGCGCGGCGCCTGGCATCAGCGGATCGCCGCGACCTTGTTCCACCAGGGCGCCCCGCTGACTGGCTCAGTGGCCACGGCGCCGGGCCTGGCCGCGGCCGGGCAGGCGGACCTGTCCCCGGCCGGGCGCCAGGCGGTCGAGACCGGGCTGCGCCAGATCGGCCGGCTGTCCGCCGAGCTGGACCCGCTGCGCCGCCAGCTGGACATGCTGTCCCGCCGCCAGCCCGGCTGCCGGGCACTGCGCAACACTCACTACGGCATCGGCCCGATCACCTCGGTGGCGATCTGGGCCGAGCTCGGCGACGTCCGCCGGTTCGGCAACTCCGATGACGTGGTCCGCCACACCGGGCTCGATATCACCGTCTACTCCTCCGACACCAAGCGCGCCGCCGGGCACCTGTCCCGGCAGGGACCCGAACTACTGCGCTGGGCGCTGTACGAATCCGCCAAGCTCGCCGCCCGCCCGGCGGCACCGGACTACGGCTACTACACCGCGACCCGCGGCCGGCGCACCGGCGGGCTGGCCACCTTGTCAGTGGCCCGCAAGCTCGCCCGCCGCTGCTACCACACCCTGCGCGAGCTCGGGGAGGAGGCAATCCAGCCCGCCGCGTGAGCAGACCGGCCCCCGCCGGCGCGCCCGTGAACCGGTGAACTTGCGGCCGGCTCCCGCCACTCGCCTGCTGCCCGGGCCAAGCCTGGGCCAGCCTCCAAAGAATGAGCGGCCGCACCCCCCAGCCGGGGCACCCCATCACGCATCATGTCGCCGGAGCCAGGCACAGCGCTCCGCGCACCGAGATAAGGCTGGGCGCCCGGCACGGGCGGGAGAACCCCGCGAACGCGGCCATCACCTGCCAGCTGCCCGACAAGATGAGGACATCCCGATGACCTGACCAGCCCCGGCCTGCCTCCTCGCCGCGCCATGATCGGACCCCCGGGTCCAAGAACCAGCAGCTATCAGGAAGCAGGGCGAGAACCAGTCACCTCAGCCCGAAATCCGAGGAGGCGGTCGGTCTTGACGGGCCGGAGGTCTCACAGATAAGGCGAGGTCATCGCCGAAGAACTCGTAGTAGCGCTCCAGAACGTTGATCACCAGGTAGTTGAGCGGAAACCAGAGCGGCCCGCGCCAGTTGGAGTTCCCTCCGAACATGGCCGTGGTCGACTCGGCGGGCTCGTAGT
>WNGK01008485.1_pt1 | contig 10656 bp, 9 predicted proteins | sample 5400601 | NCBI WGS metagenome assembly WNGK01 (sample SAMN13153376, study PRJNA577476) | soil metagenome | isolation source: 60 cm soil or saprolite under Garry oak tree replicate 1 | place: USA:California | collected 2016-06-15
ACGCGCGGTCATCGATCAGGAACGCAAGGACAACGTCATCCCGAGCTATGTCAGGGATTCGGGACTTCCTTTTGTCGATGTCGAGGTCAAAAACGTCGTTCTCGATGATCTGAGACAGTCCCCGTATTCGGCGCGCATTGAGTTCGAGAAAGTGTTCACCAACCCCGCGGACCACAGCGAAGTGAAACGCGAACGGTGGACGGCAACCGTCACTTACGTCTTTCGCGAGAACGTGAAGAACAACGAACTCGCGGTGAATCCTCTGGGATTGACTATCGTGCGTTTCCGGGCGGACCAGGCGTTCAGTTAGGAATCGAACACGGAAGTCGCGGGAGTCACTTTGCCGAATCGGTTTCCTGTGAGCCGCCGACCGAAAAACGCATGGTCCATTTGCGGCTTCAAGAGTTGTGAAAACCGCATCGTTGTGAGGAATGGGTCAACATGGTCAATGATCTGAAAGCTCGAAAATCCGCCCTTACAGTTAGGCAACTTGCCGAACTGCTCAGCCTGAGTGAGCGCGAGATTTACAAATTGGCTGCGAATAACCAGATTCCGCACATCAGGATCGGCTCTTCGGTGAGGTTCGACCCTCCGACGATCGCCGAGTGGATCGAGACGAAAACATTGACGCCAGCAAGCCGTCATTCACCTTCTTCCGTACATCCGCGCCGCGAGCGGCTGCCAAATATCGCATAGTGGTCTTGATGTCTTTGTGACCGAGCCAGCGGGAGACGGTGACAATGTCCACTCCGCTTTGCAGGTGCATCGTGGCAAAGGTAGCCCGGAATTTGTGGAGGTAGAAATGTTCGCAGCAAGGAGCGACAGCGCAGAGTTCGCCTTCGGCATTCTCGCAGTCCCCACAATTCAGGCCCGCACGCAATGCGATGGCTTTGCAATACTCCAGAAACTCGTCCGACGGCTTGCCGCCTGGACGCGCATTCGGTGCCTTCGAGTGGGGCTTCGAAGGGAAGAGCAGCTTCGACTTTGACTTTTCCTTTGCCTCAGCTAACAGCTTCATTAGAAAGCCGGGCAAAGGAATCTCTCGACCTTTCCGACCTTTAGGATCGAAGCTCCAGCTTTGCGAGGCATTGGCTTCCTTGTGTTTCACCCTGACCGTACTGTGGTTGAAATCGAGATCGGTCCAGACGGCATGACGTACCTCAGCATCGCGCATCCCGGATTGCAGGAAGAATTGGAAGAGAAGGGATTCGTCGGGAGTGCAGGCTTGGAAGAATTTCTTTAGTTCCTCCTTTGTGTAGCACTCCGGGTCTTCCTCGGTGTATCTCGGCCAGTCCCCCTTCCGCAACAGTTTCTGCACGCCAAACGACTTCAGGAAAGATGCCACGATGGTGGTTTTGTGTTTCACCGTTCTTGCGGCCAATCCCTGCTTGTAGAGGAATTCCTGAAAATCCATCATGTCGTCGCGGTCCACCGCATCGACGGTCGCTTTGGAGAGGGACTTCTTGAATAGGGTGAGAGCGTGGTTGTAGTGGTTGTAGGTGGACTCGGCCTTATTCATCTTGATGTCGCGCAGATAACGCTTCACGGCATCGGTCACGAGCAACTGGCGCGTGGCTTGCTGATTCTCGCCCTCTGCCACCTCGATCCCGGCGGCCTTGGCATCGAGCAGTGCTCGCTGCCGCTGGGCCTCCCCCAGCACTTCCGAGGGTATCGTCCCGACGCTTCTGCGCCGGCGTCCGCCGTCCTCTCGCCATTCGATGAAGTACTTGCCCTCGGGGTGATGGGCCGAGATCCCATCGACGAGAACGTGATCCCAATGAATGCTGCCGCTCGCGCGTTTAGCTACAGGCGCGAAACGCCACTGTCCATCGTGCTTGATGTACTTGGTGATGTTGACGCGCTCGGCGTATGTGCTCGCAGTCGCCATGCGGCCATTTTACTTCAAAAAGTGGACAGTAAGGTGGACAGTAAGGGGTAGTAAATTATGTAAACTATTGAAACTACGGTATTTATAGTTTATAACTTGGGAAGCTGACGTTCTACCACTGAACTACTCCCGCTTCGACTGCAATTATACCCCCAGCCAACCAATACCGGAGCCAGAGTCTGACCGCCAATGGGACTGCGAAATCGTCGGCTCGTTACCGTCGTCGGACCGGGATCAACTCTCCGCAGGTTCGGCACAGAAGCATCATGCGATAAACGTGTTCACGTCGCCGACCGCCTCAGCAGATAATCAAGTCCCCCGATTCGAAACCAGCGGTAGCCGTATGGCTCCAGCAGGATGAAATGCCGGCCATTCTTTTCCGCGCGGCTATGATCCTCAGACAGCAGATTCACGAGCATCTTACTGTTCTCGTCGCCTGTGGGCACGCTGAAGCGCACTTCCACGGGATCGGCGCCAAGATTGTGCATACACAGCATCGAGTTATCGCGCCAATCGTATCGCATAGCCAACACCTGCTGCGAGTTTGTGCGAATGAACGAAAAATCGCCCCAGCCAATCTCCGGAACCTCTTTGCGCATGCGGATCATACGTTCCATCCAGTTCAACAGCGAGTTCGGATCGCGACGTTGCAGCGCCACATTCACATGCTCGAAGCTGTACGCGCCTTCACTGATGACCGGCAAAATCGGCTTGTCGCTTTTTGAAAACCCCGCGTTCGGTTCTGTGGACCATTGCATCGGCGTACGCGCACAATTTCGTTCCCGTAGCCGCAGGTCATCCCCCATCCCTATCTCGTCGCCATAACGCAGCACTGGAGTGCCGGGCAGCGTCAGCATCATGCTGTAGGCCAGCTCCAGCCGACGGCGGTCTCCCTGCAACATCGGCGCAAGTCGCCGCCTAATTCCCCGCTGATAGAGTTACATGTCCGTGTCGGGACCGAACGCAGTGAACACCGCCTCGCGGTGCTTGTCTTTCAATCGACCCAGATCCAGTTCGTCATGGTTGCGCAGGAACTGCCCCCATTGCGCCGTCGCGGGACGCGTCTTCGTATCCTCCATCGCTTTCATTAATGGGGCCGGATCGCCGCTCGCGAGCGCATAAAAGAGGTGCTGATTCACGTCAAAGTTAAACATCATCTGCAGCCTCTCGCCAAAATCTCCAAAATACTTGAGGTCTCTATCTGGCAGAACGTTCGCTTCACCCAGGATGATTGCGCCATTCTTGCGCCAGGTCAGAAACTCACTGAAGCTTCGCAGCATGTCATATTGCTCGCGAGGGCGAGCCCGGTCCCCGCCTTTCTTCGCAATCACAAACGGCACGGCATCCATTCGGAATCCATCGACGCCAAGCTGTAACCAAAACCCCATGATCTTCAGAATCTCTGCCTGCACTTCGGGGTGCGACGTATTGAGGTCAGGTTGAAAATCATAAAAACGATGAAAGTAGTAAGCCTTCGCGGTCTTCTCGTAGTCCCAGGTAGACTTCTGTACTCCCGGGAACACTACACCCGATGCAGCGTCCGCCGGCTTCTTCTTCGACCACACATACCACTCGCGGTACTTCGATTTTGGATCTCTGCAGGCCTCCTGAAACCAGGCATGCTGATTGGAAGTATGGTTCACCACCAGGTCGATGAGCACGCGCATCCCGCGCTGCTTGCAACCCTGCGTAAATTCAAGAAGTCCCCCAAAGTGCCGTACCGCGGATCGACGTTGTAGTAATCGGAGATGTCATAGCCGCCATCCCGGTCGGGAGAAGGCTGAAACGGCATCAGCCATAACGCGCTCACACCCATGCCCTGCAAATAATCCAGGCGCCGCAGCAGCCCCTGGAAGTCACCCACGCCGTCTCCGTTTGCATCCATATATGTGGCAACTGAGAGGGAGTAGATGACCGCGTTCTTGTACCACAGATCACTGATCATGCGTGCGTCGTCCAGCTTGCGAGATAACCGCAGGAGCATTTGTTGAGATGCAGGAGTTCGCCTGGTGGCAGCACAGTGTCGTGTACGAGATCTACCCGCGTTCCTTCCAAGACAGCAATGGCGACGGCGTTGGCGATCTACACGGAATTCTTGAGCGTCTCGACTACTTGGTCCAGCTCGGCATCGATGCCGTATGGATTTCGCCAATCTATCCATCGCCCATGGCGGATTTTGGCTACGACGTGGCGGACTACTGCGGCATCGATCCCATCTTCGGATCCATGGCGGATTTCGGCCGCCTGCTCGCGGAGATCCATCAACACGGCCTCAAAATGATTCTCGACTTTGTGCCCAATCACACCTCTGACCGGCATCCCTGGTTCCTTCAGAGCCGGTCGTCTCGCGACAATCCAAAGCGCGACTGGTATCTCTGGCGCGACCAGCCAAACAACTGGCTCAGCCACTTCGGCGGCTCCGGCTGGGAAAAAGATGATGCAACCGGCCAGTACTACTATCACTCTTTCCTCAAGCAGCAACCTGATCTCAACTGGCGCAACCCGGCTGTGAAAGCCGCGATGTTTGACGCATTGCGCTTCTGGCTCAAAAAAGGCGTAGACGGATTTCGTGTAGACGTAATGTGGCTGATGATCAAGGACCATCAATACCGCGACAATCCGCCCAATCCCGGTTACCGCCTGGGTCAGTCCTCCAACAGTCGTCACCTGCCCATCTATAACTCCGACCGGCCTGAGATCCACGAGCTAGTCGCCGAGATGCGCGCGGTCGTCGATGAGTTTCCACAGCGCGTACTGATTGGCGAAATCTATTTGCCCGTGCAGCAGCTGATGACCTATTACGGAAAAGACTTGAAGGGTGCGAATCTCCCCTTCAATTTCCAGCTCTTGCAATGCGCGTGGAGCGCAGAAGCTGTCGCGCAGGTCATCTCCGATTATCAGGGCGCCCTTCCCGAAGGAGCTTGGCCAAACTGGGTGTTAGGCAACCACGACCAGCCGAGAATTGCCACCCGCGTGGGTGCTCGACAGTCCCGCGTTGCGGCAATGCTCCTGCTCACTCTGCCGGGAACGCTAACCATGTACTACGGCGAAGAACTCGGAATGACCAATGTTCCTATCCCACCAGAAGAGGTGCAGGACCCCGCCGAAAAAAATGAGCCAGGGCTTGGCCTGGGTCGCGACCCTGAACGAACTCCGATGCCGTGGAATTCTTCCCCCGCTGCCGGCTTCACGACCGGCTCTCCCTGGCTGCGACTGGCAGACGATTACAAACCTGTCAATGTCGCCGTGCTCGAGCAGGATAAGTCTTCCATCCTGCATCTTTATCGCAAGCTGATCGATCTTCGTCGCCGCCGTCCTACGCTGGCAGTGGGCAAACTGAGTTCTATCAAGGCCGAAAATGGTGTGCTCCGTTACCGTCGGATCGGGCATCACGACCGCATCCTTGTCGTCTTGAATATGAGTGCCGATCCAGCAACAATTGCCATCGAGAGTGGCTCTGTCCTGTTGTCCACCTGTTTCGATCGAGAAGGAAAAACTCTGCACGAGACGGTCGATCTAAAGAGCGGCGAAGGATTGGTTCTCGATCTCGATTGAAGCCATGAAACGCTACCGCCCGGCGGCGTGACGTAAAATGGCTGCGCCTTCGGAATACGTTTCCCGGACACGTGAAAATCGCGACCGTGAAGCGATTGCCGAAGAATCCAATCGCATTCAGGGATGGATCCAGATGAAGCTAGTTGTTCGCACACTCTCCCTCCTCTCTTTGGTGGCATGCATGATTTCACCCATGGGAAGCGCACAGGCTGTTACTGAAATCGGCGGCGAAAAGATAGTTACCCTTACTCGCACGCCCTCCAGCACCACTAAACCTGAGTTCACCAGCATTACCATCCTGCCTGGACGCGGAATGGAATTGCAGCAAGTCACTGCCAATTTCCCCGGCAAGGGCAAAGTTGACGTGCTTGCGTCGCCCGATCTGGCCGAATCCGCCAAGATGCTGGACAAGGACGACACTGAAAACGGCGATCTAGGCTACCGGCTCGGGTCGGCCTTCCTCGTTCCCTACCCCAACAGAATTCGCGGCAAGCTCTCGGCAGACGGAAAGACCCTCACCACCGAGTGGCAGGGCAAAACCATTACTCTGCCCGCCAACAACATCGGCAAAAATGCCGACGCCGAGCGCCACGCAATGCACGGGCTCATCCTCAAAGCCAAGGCCACTGACGTAAAGGTCACAAAGATTCTCGGCGGCCAAAAGGTAACTGCCATCTTCCATGCCGGCGACTTCGGCGGCCACTGGCTGTCGAAGACTGACCTCGTCTACTCCATCTCCCTCACCGCCGACGCTGTAGACGCAACCATCGTCGCGCGCAACGTGGGCGACGAACCCGAGCCCATGGCCATTGGCTGGCATCCCTACTTCAACCTGCCCTCCGGAGACCGAACCCAGGCTCGCCTACACATCCCGGGGTCTGAACTGGCCACTGTCGACAACTACGACAACGTCTTCCCTACCGGCAAGCTGATCCCAGTCGAGGGTCAGTACGACCTGCGGGCACCCGACGGAAAGCCGCTCGACAACAATTTCTACGATGACAACTGGAGCAAGCTCGAGAGAAAGAACGGCGCTGTGACCGTAAAAGTCATCGACCCTGCGGCGCACTATGGGGTGGATATCATGGGCTTGTCGCCTGAGATCAAGACCATCCAGGCATACGCTCCGCCCACCAAGCAGTTCGTCGCTATCGAGCACCAATACAACTTCGGCGACCCCTTCGGCAAAGTGTGGGGATCGATGGACACCGGAATGATAACCCTGAAGCCGGGCCAAAGCACCAAATGGCACGTGCGCCTGCATGTCTTCGTACCCTAGAGCTTCCTGCATCCGCAAACATCAAGGGCTATGTCTCCAGGGGAACTGGACACATAGCCCTTTCCAGCGGTACTTGAGGAGCATAAATCCAGGCAACCAGCTCCCACGGCCCAGTCATCCATCCGTGCTGGGGTTGGAAAACCAGTTACCTGCCGGCACACTGGAAGACACAGGAACTTGATCCGCGCCCCGCAACTATCGCGAATAGCCCCGCCGCGATAAAATTCGTATCCGGTAGTGGAGAATTGCCATGCAAAAGCGCTGGGTCAAAGTCGCTGTAGCGATCGCCGCCCTGGTTGTTCTTCTCCTCGTGCTCATTCCCTTCTTCATCAACGCTGATGCCTTCCGGCCCAAACTCCAGTCGGAGCTCTCCACGGCGCTTGGGCGTCCCGTTACGCTCGGCCATGTAAGCTTCTCCCTGTTTTCCGGCAGTCTGGTCGCCGACAACGTCTCCGTAGCCGACGATCCGGGATTTAGCTCAGCCCCGTTTCTGCAGGCAAAAGCTCTTCACATCGGCATTGAGACCGGCCAGTTTCTCTTCCACCATGAGCTGCGCATCACTCGATTCACCGCCGATTCGCCCGCGGTTCAGCTCATCCAGGCCCAGGATGGCAAATGGAACTTCTCCAGCATGGGCAGCACCGCCGCCAAATCGAAATCATCGCAGCCGAGCGCCCTCCCCGACCTGACCGTCGGCGAATTGAAGATCGAGAACGGCAGCGCGACGGTATCCTCCGTCCCTTCGACAGGCAAGCCTTTCGTCTATTCCGACCTCAATCTGGCAGTGCAGAATTTCTCCTTCGCAAAGTCCTTCCCGTTCCAACTTTCTGCAAGCTTGCCCGGCTCTGGATCACTCAAGCTCAATGGCACAGCGGGTCCCGTGTCGCAGAAAGATGCCTCAGATACTCCGTTCAACGCGTCCATTCAGTTGAGTCATTTCAATCCGGTAGCAGCGGGCCTGGTTGATGCCAGCAAGGGCATTTCCACAAACGCCGACGTTAACGCCCAGTTCGCTTCTGATGGAAACATGGTCACAAGCACTGGAAAGATCAAGGCCGCGCAGCTTCAGTTGGCGCGTACCGGCTCCCCCGCACCGCAGCCCGTCGATATTGACTACACGATCAGCGACAACCTCGATGCCCGCACGGGAAAGGTATCCGACATCTCCATCCACACCGGCTCTGTTGCCGCGCATGTCACGGGTGGTTTTCGTTTCACCACGCAGGCCATCGTCCTTGACCTGAAGCTTTCCGCGCCCAACCTGCCCATCGAACAACTGGAACAGTTGCTGCCTGCCTTCGGGGTCCGTCTTCCCAGCGGCTCCAGGCTCCGCGGCGGAAACCTCACCGCCAATCTCTCCATCACCGGCCCGGCTACCGCCACCACCATTGCTGGTCCCGTCGAAATCGACAACACCCAGCTTGCCGGATTCGACCTCGGCTCGAAGATCCAGGGCATCAATCCCATCGGTGGCACCAGCGGAGGAACTGCCATCCAGACAGTGCGCGCCAACATCAACTCTTCTCCGCAAACCACCCAACTCACCAACATCTACGGCTCGATGCCCCAGATCGGAACGGCCGAAGGAAGTGGCTCGGTATCTCCCGCTGGAGCTCTCGACTTCAACATGGTTGCCAAGCTCAATACCACTTCGGGAGTGGGCGCACTGGCAAGCAACGCCATGAGCTCTATCGGAGGCGTATTAGGCAACACCCTCCACACCGCTGCCAGCAGCGGCATCCCGCTCACCATTACCGGCACAACCAGCAGTCCTTCCATCCGTGCCAACATGGGCGCCATCGTCAAGCAGCAGGCGGGCGGACTCCTCGGCAAACCTGCGGGGCAGCAGCAAACCAACCCCGCAGGAATACTCCGGGGACTCATACCAAAGCCATGAACAGCGCCCGAAGAGCGCCACCATCGTGCTGCATCAAGCCGCACCAGCCGCTCGATCATCTGCCGGCATTCACTCGCGTCCCATCCATCAAGGAGTAGCAATGGCTCTCGACTGGAATGAAGGAGAGCTTGCAGAGGGCCTCGCCTGCTATCGAAATTCCCGCTTCTTCGACGCTCACGAACACTGGGAGAGTGTCTGGTTCAGCGCCCTCCCGCCGGAAAAAAGCTTCCTGCAAGCATTGATTCAGCTCACAGTTGCTCTTCATCATCTCCGGGCCGGCAATCCCGCGGGGGCGCGATCTCTATTGCGAAGAAGCCTTCGACGTCTCGAAGCATGTCCCGCATGCTTTGCAGGTATCGACGTAGAGCCTCTTCGCACCCAGATTGAGGACTGGTTCCGCATGTTGAACGGCACAGTCCCCGCCGCTCCGCTCGAATATCCGCAAATCTCCCCCATCGATTCGCAACCAGAATAGGCAATGTATAGAGGTGCGGAAGATCGTCAGGCTCGAGGCACCCGAGCCTACTCCTTCTCGCCGCTGCTCTTCAACTGCGGCATCGTCGTCCCCGTGCTCAGCGTCAGCAGCCCGCTTTGCGCGTAGTTCAATAGCTTCTCGCGTGTATCCGTGATATCGAGATTCCTCATCGTAAGTTGCCCGATACGGTCTCGCGGAGAGAACGTCGATTCGCCTTTCTCCATCGTCAAGCGTTCCGGCTTGAACGTCAGATTGGGCGACACCGTATTCAGAATTGAATAATCGTTTCCTCTTCGTAATTCGAGCGTAACCTCGCCTGAAATTGGCGTGGCCACCCATCGCTGCGCACTCTCTCGCAGCATGATCGCCTGCGAATCGAACCACCGTCCCTGGTACAACAGGCGGCCCAGCTTCCTGCCGTTTTCGCGATATTGCTCGATGGTATCTTCGTTGTGGATTCCGGTGATTAATCGTTCGTAGGCAATATAGAGCAGCGCCAGACCGGGAGCCTCATAGATTCCCCGGCTCTTGGCTTCGATGATCCGGTTTTCGATCTGATCGCTCATACCGAGTCCATGTCGTCCGCCGATCCGATTAGCCTCTAGCAGCAGTTCCACTGAATCTGTGAACTCGACCCCGTTGAGAGCCACGGGCCAGCCCTCATGGAATCTGACCGTAACCTCCTCGCGCTTCACTTCCACATCATCCCGCCAGAATGCCGTGCCCATGATCGGCACAACAATTTTCATGCTGCTGTCCAACCGCTCCAGGTCCTTTGCCTCGTGCGTCGCTCCCAGAAGATTTGAGTCGGTGGAGTAAGCCTTTTCGGCGGACATCTTGTACTCAAAGCCCGATTTCCGCATGAACTCAGACATCTCTGCTCGGCCGCCAAGCTCATTGATAAACGTCTCATCGAGCCACGGCTTGTAGACCTTCAGGTCAGGATTCACCAGCAGTCCATAGCGGTAAAACCGCTCGATATCATTCCCCTTAAAGGTGCTGCCGTCGCCCCAGATGCTGACGTCATCTTCCTTCATTGCTGCCACGAGCATGGTTCCAGTAACGGCGCGCCCGATCGGAGTCGTATTAAAATACGTCACGCCCGCAGTCGAGATATGGAATGCCCCACTTTGCAGCGCGGCCAGTCCTTCCCTCACCAACTGTGCGCGGCAATCTATCAGACGAGCCTTGTCGGCGCCATACTCTAGAGCCTTCAGCGGAATCTGCTCGTAATCGGTCTCATCCGGTTGCCCCAGATTTGCGGTATACGCGTATGGCAGCGCACCCTTTTGTTTCATCCAGTGAAGAGCTGCGCTGGTATCAAGGCCGCCAGAGAATGCGATTCCAACCTTCTGGCCCGCCGGGAGATGCTCGAGAATATTCGACATGGAGATTGCGACCCCTAAAAAGATTTGGCGAATGTACAAACAGGTGTCAAATCCATTTTAACGGGACGGGACCCTTCAGCCGCCCGTGGTCGGCCAATTCCATGCAACTGTGCCGCGCCCCGGCTGCTTTGAACGTGACCGGACCGTAGCAGCTCCATCACAGGGACAGTGGCC
>WNGK01028987.1_pt1 | contig 10654 bp, 6 predicted proteins | sample 5400601 | NCBI WGS metagenome assembly WNGK01 (sample SAMN13153376, study PRJNA577476) | soil metagenome | isolation source: 60 cm soil or saprolite under Garry oak tree replicate 1 | place: USA:California | collected 2016-06-15
GAAGTTCCAGGTCGCGAAGTCGGTTTTCGGCACCGGGCCGAAGTGAAGAAGGGGCCATTTGTCCGGGGCGGTGAGGGTCTGGCCGGGCGGGATTCGCTTCGGGTCGACACCCTCCGGGGCGCGACGGCCCCTGAAAAGAGATGCCATCAGGCGACTGACTATACTGGCGCTTCCGGCGGCGCAAATCTCAGCGTTGACCACGCGTGGGCCCGTAGCTCAGTTGGGAGAGCGCGTGAATCGCACTCACGAGGCCAGGGGTTCGAATCCCCTCGGGTCCACCAATTTCCAAGCTCAAACTCCGCGTGACGGACGGCATCCGCACTGCATCTTTGTCCAGCTGTCGCCCTGGTCGCGACTCTCCGCTCCCGGTCACCGGGCCGCTCAAGTGGCCAAATTTGGTCCGACCCAATGGGGTTGGCAGCGCGACTGCGGTCAAGGGTCAGCTCGGGCGTGGGGCGCCCCCTTCATATTCAAGGGCTTGGGCCAAGTACTCGACGGCCGATAAGGGTTTCCTCATCGAAAGATCCGGCAGGGCGATTGACGGCGAGGGACAGATCTCCAGGATGGCGAGCGCGGCGGAAGCTCCTGTCGGGCCGAAGGAACGTCGCCAACAGAGTCGGACGGTGCTGCGTCTGGCGGACGAGGAACTCCGCCGCGCGCTAGCTCGTGAACTGCATGATCGCGTCGCTCAAACGCTGACGACGATCCTGGTCGAGCTGGAGAACTTCAAGGCTGACCAGGTTGGTCGCCAGGGCGTGCTTGACCATGTGGACGCCATGCAGGGCTCGATGCGGGAGGTTCTCATCAGCCTGCGTGAGCTGCTCATCGATCTGCGCGGTGATTCTTTCTCGGCGGGGGATAAGTTCGCCGACGCGGTGCACGTGCTTTTGACTGATTTTCAGCGCCGTACCGGAATCGAGGCCAGGCTCGCAGTCCAGTCAGGCTGGCCTGCGCAGATCAAGCCTGCGGCTGCGCTCAACCTCCACCGCATCACCGAAGAAGCGGTTGTCAACGCCCGGCGACACAGCGGAGCGACCACCGTACAGGTCACGCTGCGGCCCCTGTCAGAGAAGACGTTTGCCCTCAGCATCACTGACGACGGAAGGGGGTTCGAACCTGACCTGGTGCCACCAGGCATGGGCACTGTCGGAATGAGAGAGAGGGCGCTGCTCATCGGAGCCCGCTTGCGGATCGAGAGCCGCCTGGGCATCGGGACGACCATCCACGTGATCATCCCGAGATCCAGCCTGGCCTAGCACTCCGTCCGCCGCCCCGCCAGCCCCGCGCAAGGAAGCGCGCGGAATTCCTGGCGGGTTCCCACAAATCTTGTTGACCCTGGGAAATCCCGGAGCGTACGATTGCGTCCACAACACAATCGCCGGCCGCCACAGAGGGAATGGGAGGGTTAGTACTTGGCTTTTCGAAGGGCCAAGTCCAATAGGTGGGGATCAGACGTCCCTGGCTGCGCGGGCGAACAACTGCTGCGGACAGCCCGTGCCGAACCAGACAAAGTCCGCGCGTGCAGCCACTGGCTCTTGACCCAGTCCTCAGCGGCGGCCGAGTTTTGAGCCGGCATTAGATGCGGGCAAGAGATGACAACCTCCGGGATGGGTCGTCGGGCGGAACCCTCCGCGTCCGCCGACAACGGGCGAGTGCGAACCGTGCTGCGCAAAGTCAGAGCCCGGGCCAAAGTCCACGCGGCGGTCCTCACGTCATTGACCTGGCGCCAAAACGGGAGGTGGTTCGCGTGATGGTTGTGGACGACAACGCACTTTTTCGGCTTGGTTTGACCCGGCTCCTAAACGACGATCGCAGGCTGTACGTGGTCGCTCAGGCGGGCGATGGCCGGGAAGCGGTCGAGCAGGCGGCTCAACACCACCCCGACGTCGTACTGATGGACGTCCGAATGCCGAACATGGATGGTATCGAGGCCATGCAAAGCATCAACGCCGCACAACCTGATGTGAAGGTCCTGTTCTTGAGTAGCTTTGAGGCGGAGGGCGGCGTCCTTCAGGCTTTGAGTCACGGCGCTGGAGGCTACGTCCTCAAGGACGCCATGCCCAGATCGATCATCAACAGCATCCTCGCCGTAGATTCCGGTGAACGAGTCCTGTCGCAAGCTGTGGCGAACCGCGTCGTCGAGATGGCCTCCGGCGTTCGCGGCGCCAGTCGGGAACTCGATGGCTTGACCTCACGGGAGATCGAAGTGCTGAAGCTCCTGGCGGGTGGGCTGGTCAACAAACAGATCGCCTATCGGCTGAGGATCAACGAGAAGACCGTCCGCAACCACGTCAGCCGCGCCTACAAGAAGATCGGTGTTGCCGATCGCACCCAGGCGGCGCTTTATGCCTTCCGGAAAGGCCTGATCGAGCTCTAGCCTTGCGCCGGCGCCTGCCCGACGAGCTCGTAGATCACAGAGTCCTGGTCTCGAAAGAAGACCCTCCAATGCGGTGAGGAGGCGAGAGCACGGTCCAGGTTGTCGAGGGACCCCTCAGGCAGCAAGTTGAAGACGTGACAGTAGATCTTCATCCCCGTCGTGATGGCGAAGTAGCCGTGCGGCGCATAAGAACGGACAATCGCCTCGATGGCGGGTAGGTCGTCCGCCCCGAGCGTCCGGTGAATGAAGGCGCGGTTCGGCACCAGCTTCGGGTCGAACGCCCCTGAGGTGACCACGAAATGGTCGTAATAAGCGGAGCCCCGCTCGGGATAGTTGGGCGCAGCCAGCACCAGCACCGAACCCGCCCCGGCGTGACTGTAAAAGTAATCGCTCGCGGCCACCTCCGTAGGCCTGACCTGGTTGATTTCCGTAAGCCCGAAATATGCTTGTAGGAAGAGCAGGGCCATCGCTGCGAGGGTGACTCCAACCCGGGCGCTCGACCACCGCGTCCATCGTCCTACCGGCCCGATCCCAAACGCCGCAAGACATGCAGCCCAGGGCAAAGCGAACAGGTACACGCGGTAGATGGCCTCGCCGCCATATTCCTGACCGAACACGATCAACGCTGGTGCGAGCATCAGCGCGAGCGGCGCGAACACGGTTGCACCGGCACGGCTGCGGCGAATAGCCCCCACCAGGGCCAAGAGCCAGACCGCTGCGCTGAGCACCCTCGCGGCGTAGCCGGTGATGATCCTTCCCATGACCCCCTGGTCTGGGGCGGCCTCGGGGTTCTCGAGGTTGCGGAACGGGTCGAATGACAAGAGCAGGTCCTCGTGAGTGCGCAAGAAATCGAGCCTCAACAGCAGGTAGGAGCCGGCGATCAAAGCGAGGACGGCGATGATCCATCGCGGACGGATCGCCCCTGGCAGTGTCAGTACCGCACCCGTCGCGAGAATCATGTAGGGAGATAGTTGGTGGCTGATCGTGATGACCGCGAAGGTTCCGAACATGAGGACCAGCAGTAAACCGCGTCGGTTTCGCGGAAGGTCGACCGCGACGAGCGAAGCGGTCCGCTCATAGGTGCTTCGAACGGCGCGGCCGAAACGCTCTTCCAGCCTTCCGATCCAACTCGCGGGCTTGCTGCCGAACCATGTCAGAAGGCAGGCCAGCACGGCCTGGCCGAGAACGAACGCGAACGCTTGTGGTGAAAAGTAGTCCTGACCGACCCAGTTGCCCACCACAAATATGAAAAGCGACAGCCACCGCACCCTGGCCGGGACTGAGAGTGCCCGCAATGAAATGTTGATGGCGACGAGCGACAGCAGGTTGAAATAGACGGGAGACCACGCCGCGTACGAAATCGGGCTTGGCGCTCCTGCCAGGCGGTCGAACCAGGCCGCAAGCGCGAAGAACCCGGGCCAGTTCTGATAGATGTCGATACGCTCGTTGACCGAACCGTGAAGCGCGATGTAGTCGACGACCCCGAAGTGCTTATAGACGTAGGCGTATTGAGGAAGAGGTAGCACCAGCGGGAGCACGGCCTGGAGCATCACGACCAGGACCACGAGATGCGTTGCGAGCCGCCCCGGGGCCAGTTCCGCTCGCGCCAGGATCACAACGAACGAAGCGGTGACGAGGAGGAGAGAAGCAAAGTAGATGGGGGGTAAGGCAGGTATCAACCCGAAGTCGTTGATCGCCTGAATCCTCAGTCCGCCAACCGCAACCATCCAGAGACCGATTGACACGAGAAGGAGGGCGTCCGCTGGCACGATCCAGCGCGAGACGCTGACGGTGCGGGTGCCTGCCCACGCTCGACCGAGGCGTTCCGCGAGGGCGATGGTCCCGATCCTCACGTTCGCGGTCCGCCGGCCGATCATGGGCGTAGCCGGGATGTAGAGGCGACAAGTGCGGGAGCGAGATACGGCCGAAGGGTCCAGATGATTGCCGCGGCGCTCCCGACCGCGAGCGCTCCGAACAGGGCGTACGGATGCCAGGCGCCAAGCCAGACCATCACGCTGCTGCCACCGGCGCAGATCGCGAGGCTCGCTGGAATGGCCATGGTGGCTCCGGCGAAAGTCGTAGTCAGGCTGGCGCGACGCACGAGCGCCCAACCGGGCACAGTGGTCACGAAAACGAGCGCGAGGAGAAGGCGAACGATTTCCGGCCCCCACAGGATGGTGATCACAAGACCGGCGATGACCACCAGACAGGCGAGGTCGGCGGCAATCATCGCCGGCTCGGCGGAGCGCGGGGTTGGACGCCTCGGCACGGTGGCCGGCGAAGGCGGCCCCACGTCTGCAGGCGCGGCAACCAACGGCGCAACCGGGCGCCTGCGAGGCGACACCGCTTTGGGTTTGGGGGCAGCCGGCGCGGTCGGTATGGTCCTGAGGGACGCGGGCTCGATCGCGGGGAGGCTCTCCAACCGCGCAGCCTGACTGCGCGGCGACGGTCTTCGTGCTTTGCGGGCAGGTGGCGAGGTCGGCGTGGCGGCGGGCAGAGGCGGCTCGGCCGGGGTGGCGCCCTCCACCGGCGCCATCGGAACTTGGGGCGAAGCTGTTTCAGGCTTGTCTGCCCGCGGCGGGGTCGCCTTACGGGTGCCTTCTGGCTTGCCGGTTGTTTTCCTCCGTGCGCTGCCGCCTCTGTTTTGCTTCACCCCGCCAGCAGGCTTCGAACGTACCCGATCGGCCCGTATGCCATGCCGGCCAGTTCGAGCAATGACTGGCGCAAAGTGAAATCGGGAGGCTTTCTCGCATTCTTCGGCGACCGCTGGCTCAGCATGTAGCGAACGCCGGCGGGTAATCGCCGTATCACCGCGCGGCGCGTTGCCCGGTCCGTCAACAGGTGTTTGGTCAGCATCGCGGTCAGTCCGGCGCCGTAGCCGCGGATCTGGCGATCGACAGAGCCCATCTCACGTCGATGCAGGTGCCGGAGGACTGATGCCGGCTGATAGACGATGGTATGACCGGCGATCACCATCCGGGTGTACACGTCGATGTCCTCGCCACCGACAGCCGGAGTGCCGATGCCGAGATGAGGATCGAAACCGCCGATCCCCAGCAGCACGTCGCGCTGGAATGCAGCGAGCGGAACTATCAACCCCGTCACGCACCCAACGTGCTCACCGGCATCGAATCCCGCCACGAGCCAGCCTAGCCAGGCCCGGTCGAGAACGACATCGTCGTCAGTGAAAGCCACGATGGCAGTTGTGCTTGCGAGGAGCCCCGCGTTGCGCGCTCGGCCGAGTCCGGCGATCGGTGCGGCGACAAGGCCCAGGCGTGTCTCTTCGCCAAACCTCGCCCGCAGAAATGAGTCGATCCCCGAGGTGCCCGGCCGGTTGTCGACGACGATGATCCGAGGGTTCGGATAATCCTGACCAAGTGCCGAGGTCACGGCTCGCGCCAGACGGTCAGACGCGGCACAGCTGTTGATCACGATCGTGGCTTCGGGGATGGCATGTCTAATGGCTGCTCGCCACGAGCACAACGCGGCGTCCGCCGCCCCAATCCCACCCTCGGGCAACGCGTCGATTTTCCGCCTGTGCCACGAATCCAGATGACGCTGGATCGGAACTTTTAGCTGTGCCCAGATCGTCGCGCTGACGCGGGCCGCATCGAGCTCGGCCGGCATGACGTCGATCATGCCGAGTGGGTGGCCGTGGAGACGGACGATCAGCCTCGCGGGGGTTGCCCGAGGCGCCAGCCGCTCCGGGCTGAGCGACAGCGCCAACGGCCCAGCCAGCTCGACATCCACCACCTGCATCGGCGCTGTTGCGTGTCGTGCAGATTCGGGTCGCGTCACCTTCTGCTTCCTCTAGATGTGACTGCCAGCCTCCGCAAGCTGCGCCAGGCCACCGTCTGCACGGCGTCGCGCGTGCGTGCGATTGGTGCGGACTCGCCGCGCAGCCAGGCTGCGAAGAGCTCAGTCGGCGTGGTGGCCAACACGGTGAGCCGCGCCAGGGACCACCGGTCGTCGAGGGGGTGGCTCAGAGCGTTCCGGACCCCGCAGGCGCACTCGAAGCCCGCCCGGCGCACTGCCTGCCGGACGCTGGAGCTCCGGTAGCCGTGCGGATAGGCAAAGCCAAAGAGGCCGTGGCCCAGCCTTTCCTGGATCAGGGTCTTGCTCATGCTGATGTCCTTCGCCACTTCCGCAGGCGACATCACGTCCAGCGGGCTGTGCCGGTGACCATGGGCGCCGATCTCAAAGCCCGCGGCGTCGAGCTCTTCGACCCCCGACCAGGACAGCATCCGTCCCGGGACCTCGCCCGAACCGCTGCCATCGACATAGCCCGTGGTTATGTAGATGCTGGCCGTCAGGCCTCGATCCTTGAGAAGCGGTGCGGCGGCCTCCAGGTTGTCGGCGAAGCCGTCGTCGAAGGTGATGACCACCGCTCCCGCGGGAATCGGTGCACCTATGTCGAGGCGGGCGACGAGGTCGGCGACCGTGAGCGCGACGTGCCCGTCCGCGACCAGGTCGAGGTGTTGGGCGAATCTCTCCGGGCTGACCGCGAACGGTCCTATCGCCTGCGATGGGTTTGCGGAGACGCTGTGATAGAGAAGGATGGGGATGGTGCGCGCGGCTGCCTCGTCCTCCCCTTTCGCGCCGTCCGAGACTCGATTGCCGTTGGACATGTCACTCCGTACGGCTCGCAGTTGGGGCGCTGGGTGCATGGTTCCGGCTGCCTCGCCACGAAGAGTGCGGAGGACCTGCTCGACGTTTCGCCGCACCCACCACCTGTGATGGCCGTACAGCCGGGACTTGCCGAGGTTGCTCGCGAGATGCCGGAGCCAGCAGAGCAACACCAGCTGCCTGACGGAAAGCTGGCGCGAGACAGGGCCGGATTGAGCCCCGCGCAGGAGTTCTGCCTCCTGGTCGGAAAGAGTCGACCCGCCGAGCAGTCCGCTGACGAGATCCCCAAGCTCGCACCCTGTGGCCGCGATTCGCGCGGCCAAGAGGAACTGCATCACGTCGAGGCTCGGCAGGTCATCGGGAACAGCCTGGTCCCAATCGATGATCCCGACAACGCCATCTGAATCGGGCGCGACCAGGATGTTGCCCGGGACGAAGTCACCATGCACCCAACTGACGGTCGTGCGCGATCCGATCAGGTCGCGCCGCAGGTCGAGCCGCACTCTTTCAAGCGCCGCGAGCTGGAGGGCGACTCCTCGATGGTTGTGCGCGAGGCGGGCGATGATGCGGGCCGGCTGGTCGATCCACCTGGTCGCGAGCTCGTCGTCCACCAACACCGAGGTTGCGGTCTGGTCGTGGAGGATCCTGATGGCGCGAATTGCCTCTTCGAAGACTCGCTGCCGGCGGGCGACGTCTGCGATGGCGGTGCGGCCGTCTTTTCCAGCGAGCGCCTCTTCGACAACGTAGGCGCGGCCTCCAACCACTCCGTGGCCGAGAATCCCGGGGATGATGCCGTGCAGCGACGCCAGGCGCCGATCGCTGCGAAGACCCAGGAGCACGTCGACGCTGCGCCGAATGCTGGCGGCGCCGGGCTTGGAGCGAGCCACCTTCAGCGTGGCCAGCTCGGCCCTGCCGTCACGCGCCCCCAGCGTCAGGACCGCGATGTCCGGGGTGACGGAGACCACCCTTTTGATCTTCCAGAGGCGCGGTGCTTCATGACCCTCGATCGCTTCGATCTGCGTCAGCAGCTCGAGCGGGGCGCGGTTGAAGAAAATTCCAAAGAGGGTATGACGCCACAGAGCACGAGCTTTCCGGAGCTGATTGAGCAGAGCTGAAGCTCGATCTGTGCGCTCGACGCCGGTGGCCCAGAGTGGCATCAGCTGGGTGGGCAGCACGATCGCCGCCAGCAGCAGCTGGACGGCCAGCCAGGCGATGCCGACCCCGCTCAAACCCATGGTTCGCAACAGCACCTCGGTGAGGAGCAGGACCGCGACGCACATCGCGGCGAGGACCGAGACCACGCGACGCATGCGGCGCTGAACACGGGCCACGCTGATGGCGAGCGAAACGATGCTGAACGGCACCGCTGCCAGCGCAAGGAAGCGAAGAAGGTTTGTGCCCTCGGCCGCATAAGCGCGTCCGAACACCTGCATCAGATATGGCGCCACCAGCGCGACGGCAGTTGCCACCGGAACGGTGATTCGCAGGTTATGGCGGAAGACGCGCCGACTGTATTCGGCCAGCTCGTCACGAAAGATGACGGCCTCGACGATGAACGACGAACCGGTGCTGATGCTCAGGATGTGCAGGCTGTATCCGATCTGCCAGGCGAGAAAGAAGTAAGCGTTCATGCGAACACCTACCACGCTCGTCACGATGACCGGGAGCAAAGTCGTGCAGGTCAGCCAGAAAATGGAGGCGATGTAGTCGGCTGAGAGATATCTCGCGATCGATCGCACGGGCAATCCACGAGAGTTACCAGCCGCGGACGCCAGGAATCGGGGGATCAGCCGGCCGAAGATGAGTGCATTGGTGAAGATCAGCGAGACCGCAAGCGCAAGCGTCCAAGAACCGAAGATGCCGTAGGTCGGAGCGAAGCCCGCCAGGACGACGAGGAGCGCCATCTTGGCGAGGGCGAACATCCCATTGCTCACCGGGACCCAGGTGGCGCGGCGAAGCCCGGTCATGGCGCTGTCCTCCAGCACGAACACGCACCAGGCCATCGTCGACGCGACGAACCAGACGACCAGCCACGCAGATGACGACAGGCCGGCGAGGGCGGGCGTCCACAGGCGAAAGCCCGTGAGAAAAGCGAGACTTGCGACGAGCGCGATAACGATGCTGATGCCATACGCGGCAAGGATCAGGCGTCGCGCCAGCCGACCCGACTCGGGTACGAATCGCACGAGCACGCTGATGAGATTCAGCTGGGCGAGGCCGGCCAGAAACATCATGGCCGAGATGGCTGCGGCGTTGAACCCGACGGTGTCCGCCGGATAGATCCGCGCGGCCAGAATCCAGTACGCAAGTCCGAGCGCAGATGTCAGACCCGAACTGGCGATGAGGGCGTAGGCATTGCGATAGAGCGGCTGGCGCGAATGCGCGGTCAGGCGCTCAATCGATCCGCCGAGCCATCCAGTCGCGTCGCTGATCACTGCCCGTTCATGCCTCGAGCTCGGCGCCTTCGAGCGCTCGCGAGAAGCTGGGCGCTCACCGCCACCATGCTCCAGACCCCACGCTCCTGCGCGGACATGAGGGCCAGGAGGTCGGCGCGTTCCGGTGGAAGTGGAGGAGTACGGCAGACCGTGCACGAGCCAGGACGGTGCCCGATCAGCTCCCTGACGGCGTCGGCAAAACCGGCCTGATACGTGTGCCGGGCGGTCCTGCCGGCAGCCGCGCGCACATGAACAGGCGCATGCGCCGGAGCGACGGAGAGTGCGGCCAGGCTGAATGCGCTTACGTCGCGTGGGCCGTCTCCGACTGCAAGCGCGATGGGCGTGGCACCAGCTCGCGAACCGGCGCCCATTCGCTCGGCCAGCGTGGCCACTGCGATCCCCTTGCTCACTCCGGCCGCGACCAGATCGACCTGGGCATCGCCCGGAATGACCTCGATCGACCCCTTCAAGCCGAGCCCCGCGAGGGTTCGCTCGATCAGGTCGATTGGGGGCGCCCTTCGCTCGCCGTTTGGGTCCTGGCAGTAGGCTCGGACCGAATGACCAAATGACCGGTCGACGGACACACCATCCAGGCGCGCCATTGCCTCTCGGGCCCGAGCCAGATCACGCAGCGCGGCCCCGGAGACGGTGCTCGTCACCTGGCCGCTCCGGTGGTGATACACGACCGAGCCGTACTCCGCGGCGCCGCCGGCCAGCTTGAACACGCCGCAGCGCTCCCGGACATCGTCCAGGCTCCGCCCGGTCATCAATAACGGCCGGAAGCCATGCCGGACAAGCGCCTGCAGCCCAATGGCGCTGGAGATGGTCAGCGAGGGGAAACCGATGGTCTCGCTCTCGAGCACCCCATCGACGTCAAGAGCGCAGAGTGGCCCCTCGCCGCCACATTGAACCCCCTCGAAGAAGATCTCCGCGAAATAGCGCTGGGCGGCTCGCGACATGCCCCTGCGGAGCGCCGGCTCCGCCGCCTCCCCCAAGCGCAGCCGGTCCCAGTGGTGCAAGACCTGGAGTAGGAACCAGCGCTCGGCCGAGATCGTCGTGCTTTCCTTCTTCTCGTAGGCCGTTCGAAATCGATCTGGCGCTACAGGGCCACCGACGCGGTCCACGGTCGCGACCTCCAGATCCGCCGCCAAGGCCGCGAGGTCGAAAACCGCGTCATAGCATGCGAGGTCGAGATTGGCGAAAGCGCGCCGGTCGA
>WNGK01010580.1_pt1 | contig 10653 bp, 18 predicted proteins | sample 5400601 | NCBI WGS metagenome assembly WNGK01 (sample SAMN13153376, study PRJNA577476) | soil metagenome | isolation source: 60 cm soil or saprolite under Garry oak tree replicate 1 | place: USA:California | collected 2016-06-15
TGCGTTAGCTAAAACTTAATCTGACGGAGGTGTCCTGGCCCCACGGCGAATCGCAAGCCGAGGCGGGGCGCGGAGCGGTCGGGGTGGCGAAGCGCCCCGCCTCGGCGCATTGGAGGACACCATGACCACCGAGCAGAAGATTATCCGGGCCAAGGTTGGACTGCTGGAGCTTGCCAAGCAGCTCGGCAACGTCAGCCAGGCCTGCAAGATGATGGGCTACAGCCGCGACAGCTTTTACCGGTTCAAGGAGCTCTACGACAAAGGCGGCGAGCTGGCGTTGCAGGAGATCAGCCGCAAGAAGCCGGTGCTGAAGAACCGCGTGGCGCAGGAGATCGAGGATGCCATCGTTGCGCTCGCCATTGAGCAGCCCGCGTTCGGCCAAGTTCGCATTGCCAATGAGCTGCAGAAGCGAGGGATGACGGTCTCCCCCGCCGGCGTGCGCTGCGTGTGGCTGCGCCACGACCTCGAGACCATGAAGAAGCGGCTCAAGGCCTTAGAGGCCAAGAGCGCCCAGGAAGGCCTGGTGCTCACCGAGGCCCAAGTCGTGGCGCTCGAAAGGGCCAAGGCCGAGAAGGAGGCCCACGGCGAGTTCGAGAGCGAGCATGCGGGCTACTGCGGCGTCCAAAGCCCTGCATCGCTTCATTGGTAGCATCGCATTCATTGCAGCCGCACGTATGGCCTACATCGTGACCGAGGACGAAGCGGACCGCGATCGTCGACTATTCTTGCACGTGAAAAACAATCTCGCCGCGCCAGCTCAGGGGCTGGGATTCCGACTGGAGCAACGCCTAGTCGGCGATCAAAAGAACATCGTCGCATCCTCGATCGCCTGGGAGCGTGAACCGGTTCTAAAAACCGCCGATGAGGCGCTCGGCGAGGGCAGTAATGGCAAACCGACAGTAACCGACGACTGCGCTGATTTTCTCAGTACCGCACTCGCCGACGGGCCGGTTAAGCTCGCGGACCTCGAGACTGAGGCCCGCTCCGCTGGGCTGCTCGGGGCTAAACAACCCATTAGTCAAAACAAGCCCTTCCGAAAGGCGCGGGAGCGACTTCGTGTGAAAACCGACCGAGACGGCTTCGGTCCCGGGGCCAAATACTATTGGAGTCTTCCGAGCGCTCCATGGATGCCCTCCGAGGCCATGCATGCCCCGCAAAAAGAGACGGCATCCATGGGGGAAAAGGGCATCCATGAGAGCGATTAGGCGAGAGGTAGTGGAAACGGATCTTCTCGATAGTAAAAACCGATCGGTCGGCACGACCGGGTACAAGGCTTTTTGGTGCGCGCTCGGCTCGGGTGCGGCGAGTGAGGGCGCCAGCGGCGCTCCTTGGCAGATTCCCCGCCAGGGCGCGCCCGCCCGCCGCTCTGCGGGTACCCAGGGCAACCCGCATAATCCGCACACCTTAAAAAAGGCGACCCGAGGGGCCGGTGCGCAGCCGAAACCGAACAACCCGAACACCTAAAAAGCCGGGGCCGCAGGCGGTACGCAGGCAAAACGGACAATCCGGACACCTAAAAAAGGGAGGCCGATAATGGTCGATTGGCAGGCGATCGAGGCCGGATACCGCGCGGGCGAATGCTCGGTGCGTGAGCTCGCCAGGCGGGAAAACGTCTCGGAAGGGGCGATTCGCAAGCGAGCGAAGGCAAAGAGCTGGCCGGCACGCGGTACGCATTCCGCGGGCACGCATGAGAACAGGGCCATATCAGAGGCCGGTACGCACCCTGGTACGCAGTTTCGAGAGCAATGCGCGCGCGCGCGCGAGGGCGGTACGCACTCCAATCCCGTTGAGATCAATGGGTCTGAATGGGCTGGTACGCACCACGGGATCCCTGAGAGCAGGGGGCCTGAGTGCACGTCGGGCGAGCCCGAGCCGACGCCCGACGAGACCCGTAACGGCTGGACCGCGGTCACGCTTGCAGCCTACCGCCGGGAGCGGGATCTCGCGGCGAATCGCGTCGGGGGCAACGTCGTCACTCGTTGGACGAGGCCGAGGCCGCGGCCTGTCATTGAGAATGCGGGCATGAAGTTCTTCAGCCCGCATCGGTGGGGGAAAGGCAAGCTCTGATGGTCGTCTTGCAGGCAGGGTTGGGGGGAGGACCGCGGTTGAAAGCTCTTTGGTGCATCCGGAGCATAGGCATCGCCTAGACCACCGGCACCTCCTGACTCGCCCGCCACGCTCCCTGCCAACCCCTCCCAGTGCCACCCAGCGCCCCAGAAATCGCCCGTGGCAAGGTTTTGGACGGCAGGGGGCCAAAGGAAGGTAAATCGCTAGCGCCCGCCAAAACCCTCACGCCCGCCTGCCAATCGGCGCCCAAATTTGACGTCGGCTCTTCTGGGACTGAGCAATTTTGCTCAGACTCCGCTCGGTACATTTGCGTAGGCTCTACTTCTCTCAAACCAGAGGAACGCCTTCAAACCAGAGGAACGCCTAATGAGGATCAATTGGGAAGTCGTAAAACCCTCTCTGTGGACCGGAGCGGGTGGAGTGATTGTAGGTATGCTGCTGCTCTCGTACGGTTTCGGCTTCATGAGCCGGACGACGGCCGAAAAATTGGCAATAACAAGTTCGGAAACAGCGGTTATCGCGGTGTTGGCGCCCGTCTGCGCGGAAAAATTCCGTGTCCTGCCGGATGTTGCTGCACGGACTGCGACCCTCGTCGCTAACAAGGACTACTCCTACAAAATGCACGCGGCATTTCCGGAAGCCCTGATCACGTTGCCGGGCAAAAGCTATACGGATTCGAACCTGACGGCCGCATGTGCCGGCCTGATTCTCGCACCGCCAAAGGCTGCGAGCCTCAAACAGTAGTGGCCGAAAAACGTCAGCGGGCGCTCCGGCACCATTACTTAGGCTTGCGTTCCCTCAGGCCGCCTGCTGAGGCGGCTTATTTTCCTTCGAGCATGTTTCTCTTAGAAGGGGTCTCTTCCCCGAAGCGTTCGTGGACACTTTGCGGAGAGTGATTACTGATGCGTAGCTCTATGGATGCGTAGCTCTATGACCGAATTAGATCACTTGCAAGCAGTCGTTCTCAAGGACCTCAGCAAGATGGTAATTGCTGGGGCAGGAATAATCGTGTTGCTAGCCTTGTTGCTATGGTGAAGCTGCGGAATTGGTACTCGTTCAATCTCATCTACCGAATGATCCGGCGGCCCATCACCAGCGCCATCCCACCACCACCGCAATGTTGTCTCCAGGCACCAGAGGCGATAACTCCGATGCATCCTCATAACCGCACCCCGCACCATGAAACTACCAAGCCGCATCTAGCGTCCTCAAGGTCCAAGTTCAAGCAGGAAGATCAACGGCTGGCAGGCGAGACGTGGTGCCGACGAACGTGGCTCTCCTGGACAGCGACAAAGTAAAACGAACTGAGGCGGTTGCAACGCGCCGTTTGCTTGGGGAGCGGCACTTTCACGTGCTGCTGTCCTATTGAAATACTTCAACGAAGCGCGCACACACTTTTCACCCGAATAAGGATGCGCCGATACCGCGCGCTGTCCAGGCCCCGGGGGGCGCTGTGCCGCCCAATTTTGGGCGGATTGCATCACGAATACGGTCGGACCTGATTTTCGACAGACACAGGACTTCCACTTCAAAGTCGATCGATGCTAATGCCGACACACAAACGAAAGCGCCCCGGAAAACCGGGGCGCTCCAACTTTCAACCGGTCAGAGCCTCAGGCAGCGACCTGGGTCGGCTTGACCTCCAAAAGCTTGCTGGAGCTCGCAATTGGGATCGCCCGTGGCTTCATCGCCTCCGGAATCTCACGGACGAGGTCGACGTGTAGGAGCCCATTCTCCAGGCTCGCGCCCTTAACCTCGACATAGTCGGCGAGCTGGAAGCTACGTTCGAACGTCCGCGCGGCGATGCCCTGGTACAGCACGTCACCGGCCTGCTCGTCGTCGGTCTGCTTCTCGCCGCGGATCGCCAGCCTATTCTCCTTCGCCTCGATCGAGAGATCAGCGTCGGTGAAGCCGGCGACTGCGACCGAGATGCGATAGGCGTTCTCACCGGTCCGCTCGATATTGTAGGGCGGATAACTCGGTGCCGAGCCTTCCACGCCGCCGAGCTGGTCGAGCATAGAGAACATCCGGTCGAAGCCGACGGTTGAACGGTAGAGGGGAGCAAAATTAAATGTACGCATAGCATGACCTCCTGTTTGAGCGACATGCGAACGGTCCGCCCTCAGGGCCGGACCTTCCGTATCAGCAGCCTTATGGCTACGCTCAGTATGTAGCAACGGCTCGGGGTCTTGGTAAGGGGCTAAACCGAATATTACGGTGTTCGCACATCACGATAACGCGACAACGATATTAGACGCAGAAGTATTGCTCTGCTCATTAGTGTTCTAACATTTCCATTTTACAAATGTTCGAAAGTCAAAAGCCTGGATCGGGAGATCATGATAGTGATGACGTAATCGAACCCGCCACCTGCCCTTTCACTGCACGTCGCGACGTGCCATCTGACCAAACCTGCGGAACACCTGCAGTTCAAGCTCCTCACCTGGGGTCATTGAGACTGGCGGCAGGGCACTCTTTGTAAGCGATCTCATTAATTTGGCGACGATACGACGGTCGCGAGGCGGTTCTGTATCTGCTCGAAGGCGAGCTTGCTTCCCACAATTGCAAGGGTGAGCGCGAGAATGATCCGAAGCGCAAGTTCGGCGACGCGGCCCGACAGGTAGCTGCCGAGGAAGATACCCGGCAAGGAACCCACCAGCAGTGAGCGGAATATGTGCCAATCGACCGAACCCAGCATCCAGTGCCCGAGCCCGGCGACAAGCGTCAAGGGCACCGCATGGGCGATGTCGGAGCCGACGATCCTCGCCATGGGAAGGTGGGGATAAAGCAGGATTAGAACTGTGACGCCGATGGCGCCGGCGCCGATCGAGGAGATCGAGACCAGCACGCCCAGCACCGCGCCCGACAACAGGGTGAGCCGGTTGGTCCGGCGTGCGGAAAGCTCGCCGACACGCCCCGCATAGAATGTCAAAAGCCTCCTACGATAAACGAGCAGGCCGGCGGTTACGAGGAGTGCAACGCTCAGCATCGTGGTGATCAGGTCGCGCATTGCGGCTCCATGGAGGTCGAAGCGGGACAGCACCAGGAGCGTGAGGGCTGTGCTCGGCACGCTGCCGCTCGCTAGTCGTCGGACCACGGTCCAGTCGATCGTGCGAGCCAAGCCGTGGACCAGGCTGCCTCCGGTCTTGGTCGCCGCTGCATAGAGCAAATCGGTGCCCACGGCGGTCGCCGGATGGACCCCGAACAACAGGATGAGCAGCGGCGTCATGAGCGAACCGCCGCCGACCCCCGTCATCCCCACCAACAGGCCACCGACAAACCCGCAGACCGAGTACAATGGATCTATCGCATGCATGGCAGGCGTCCGCCTCGTGGCAGTGTGGCGACGGAAAAAGCCTAGTGCGCCGCCTGGACGCGTCGAAGCAGCGGCAGCGCCTTAACACCTTAACATAAGACCTCCGGCAATGCTGCGTGACGGCGTTAGGGACGGCGTTAAGTTACGCCTGACAGGCGTGACATCGGCCGTGACAACCGTGACAGCGTGAGTTTTGCCAGGAAATCGAAGCGCGGTGTTGCCCTTTATCCTTGCCAACTCCGTAGGAAACCCAGCGAAGCCCGTTTTCGGATTTTTCGTACCGAACATCGAGAAAAGCAAAAGAGCCTGCGGATGACTCGTCCAGCAGCGTCGTGGGCCCTTCTGACAATATGGGGCATGCCCAACGGTTCATACTCTCTTGAAGAAGCCGCTGCCAAGTGCAGCATGCTTCGCCTCGCCTGCCCGGCTTGCGGCGGCGTGGGCAGTACCGGGATTGATCGGCTGCTCGAGCGTTACGCCCCGGCGCGCCATTGCCGAGGTCCGCATAGGGCATAGGAGTCATAGAAGGGGCCCGTTACCCATCGGTACCGCCCAAGCAAGGCGTAAACCGGCGCCGCGTTGGCGCGGATGATCCGGCAGGTACAGCCACTTAGCTTGCAAGGCTTGACCGCGTGTCCAATGTCGTCGATGAACTTTGCGCCCGCTGCCGGCGTCGCGTCGGACCAGGCGAGCGAGTTGAGGGCGCCGGTGTGGACCTTCGGCTTGTTCCGCCGCGGTCCGTCAGGCTTCTTTCTAGGCTTCGGCGGTTTCAGTAGCCTCAGCGCGGACCGGATGCTCAATTCGGCAACGCGTTGCCGATTTGCCTCCTCGATGATCTTGCGGCCCTTCGCCAAATCCATGTACAGGCGTGCCGTACGCGGGGAGATGCCACAGGATTCTCACGCTCGCCGTGCCGGATCAGCTCCTCGGCTTCAAGAAGCATATCGCCGGCCGCTCGAATGTGCCGATCGGGGTCCGCTCACTGGTGCGGTTGAAGGTCGGGCGAAAGGATCTCGCGTGGATGCTCGTCCCTTCACGGGCCGGACAGTAGGTCTCCCGTGCCGGTGGACATCAGTACGTCAAGGTTCTATCTGATTTCCGGGAACCTGACTATCGGCCATAGAGGCGTGGGTCGTTTGAAAGCGACCCGAGCATCCTCGATCTTTATCGTGACGCGGAATATTCCAAAATTCCAATATTCCGAATTCCGGATGCCCGACTGCCGGGAATTCGGTCAGCGCGTCAGTTTCCAAAGGCTCACGGCCTACAGGTGAGTGTGTTTTCGAAAGATCATCCGCCGCCGCATATCCACGTAGACTTTCTTGATGGCAAGGCGCCAGTACGGGTGGGTTGGCCCTCGCTGGAGCCCCTAAAACATGACCGAGGTCTAACAAGCAGACAGCGCAGGGACCTGAATAACTATATGGAGCTGTACGAACTGAAAATTCTTAAGAGGATACGGATGGTGTTCAGCCATACCTCACTGAAGCCTGCAATCGGATAAAAAAGCGGAAGGCTCAAAAGCGAGCCTCGCGCGCTCTCGTTTATATGAATTGCCAGCTTTGCATAATCTGTGAAAGCCACGCATCGAGTTCTTTGTACGTGGCCATGCCACTGTCAGCAGTGTCATCCGACAACTTACTCTGGAACAGCGGTCAATCCTTGCCGCCGAGCACGACAACGGGTTGGCCGGCCTTATATTCGGGAGCCGCGCTGACCTGATCGCGGGTCAGATCGAGGCTGATGCGATCTCGTTGATCGGCAGGCGCAAAATGCAGCGCGCCCCAATCAACTACGATCTTTCGGCTGCCCACGCCGAGAAAACCGCCGAAATCGATCACAGCAGCACGCACCTGCCCGCCTTGGTCGACAAGGACATCGACGATACGACCCAGGTTCTCCCCGGTACCGCTGCGGACCTCCTTGCCGAGCGCACCCTGAACGTCCTGAGAGTGCAAAATCGATTGCCAGGTGTCCTCGCTGTACTGGGGGTCCCTGGATGTGGATGTTGCCGCCCAAGGTTGGCGGATCTCCTCGGCCAAGGGAGCCGCCGCGGGTAGCGCGCAAACGCTCCCCGCGAGGATTCCAGCGGTAAGAAGGTAACTGCGCATTGAGCCTCCCCATCGGATCGATGTCCGTGGAACGCGAATCGCTAGCGTCGGTTCCGTTAAATTAAACACGCTGCACGGGGCGAATTCGATCCCATCGGCTTTCCTCTTCATCGCCCGTCGCGTATCTCACCGCGACGCGGGCACCGATGGTCATCCCACGGTGAACGCGCCTGCAGTGACGTTTCCCTGGTGGATCGGGTACGCCGAAATCACGGCATTTTCGCCATATTTGAACCCTCGCTCCAAAGATGCCGGAATTAGGCGACGCGTCGCCTACGTCTGGCCGGTAAGCCTAACGAGGGGTCGAACCGTAAGTTCCTTCAGGAAGCGATGACCCGTGGCTGCTGCGCGAGGACACGGCGGGTCGGTGATTCGGCAGCCTGCGGTGGTCCTTACGGGATCCACTCTTTGCCGGCACCGGTCAGACCGCCGGGGCTTTGTTTGGAGGTGAAAGGAAAAGCCCCTAATCAGAACCGTCATCCGTCAAGTTGAGGCCGAGAACGAACTAACTGGAGGTCGAGGAAAAATCAGGCGGCATTTACGTGCGTAGAGGGACTATGTGCGATGTAAGGTGCCCGCATTTCTCGCATTCAAGGGTATGTACCTTAAATCGAGCGTCCGGCTGCGGCTGGCAAACCTTCATGGTTCCCCCGCAACTAGGACAACTCGCGAGGACTGTGGTCGGCTGGGCTTCGGCCATTTCTGAGACGCTCACGACTGACTGGCCAGGACAACCGTGTTCGGCGCCGTTTGGTTCCGGCTTCCCTAAGCCCGCCGTAGAACCCGTTCGCGACTAAGGTACGGCAGATTGCCGATTTCCTTATGGAATTTTGTGAGCGGTCCATTTCCTGCTGATGGTTCGTAGCCACCTATGACGCATGGAAATCGCAATCGCCCTTATCATTGGGTTTGCGCTCGGATATGGCATTCGCGAATGGATCTCGCGCCAACGTCACCGAGCGGAAAGGCGACGTCGTGGCCTAGAATGAGGCCGCCCTTCCCAGGCCTGACTATCATGCGCGGGGCCTGACGACTGAGCGCCTGGGGTCGGATATTCTACGGCCATAAGCCACGGGCGCGGCATCGGTTTCCCGGAAGGAAGCGCCGCCCCGAATGATCTGAGCGGCGTCGGGCGGGCGGCACGGGGAGCCTTGATCTTCTTTTAGCGGTCGGGAATCAGTCGCGCCGCCATGAACCTCGCCCCGATCATCCCGGTCGGCTCAGCACCGGCTGCGTCGGCGGGGGCTTGGCGCCTCGCGCGGTACGCGCTGCGAGTTTTCCATGGAGCAGCGCGGCCGAACTGTGCTCGCGTCCGTCTGTCCACTGCGCGGCCTAAAGCTTACCCGCCAGGAGTTGAACCGCTGCGCTGCCATGATCGGCGCTTGAGCCGAGGCGTTCCCGAGACTATCGCGTCACGCTGCAACCTGCCGAATGGGCTCTCCCGGAAACCTCACACCGAAGCGCTGGACCAGTCCAGGAATGCTGCTCGGGTCCATTTCGAGGCCATAGCGCTCGCATAGGGCGCCCAGCGCGTGCGGATCGGCTTTGGTTACGCCGCCCATGTCAACGAGTTCACGGAAGAAATTCTCGAAACCCGCAGGGGAGATGATCTCCAGGATGCGTGCCGGTTCGTCGCCCGCGTTCCAAAACGTGTGCCACTGGTTGCGGGGCTTGAAGATCAGGTCGCCCGGGTTCCCGATCACTACGGCATCCCCTAGCAGCGCCCCGACGCTCCCTTCCAGCACAAAGCTGTACTCGTCCTCTCGCGCGTGGCGGTGGATCGGGGCTGCGAGTGCCCGTGGCGACATCTGGTGCTCCACCAGCGAGAAACGGTCGCCAGCTTCGTTGCCGTCAATCATGAACCGCACCCCAATGCTTCCGAGGAACCCCGCCTTGCCGTCGTATGGACCTACGATCTTTGGCGTTGTTGATTCCATTGCTGCCTCCTTACCGTACAGGTGCGGGCTGGCCTCCTTACCGTACAGGTGCGGGCTGTTGCCCGACCGCCAATTTTAACGGACAGTGATGGCCAACGGAAATCCGCCGCGGCTCTTTGCCTCCGGCGTCTCGAGCGGGGAATTGCGCATCGACCCTCCGCGACATTCTGCGCCATAGCTGATCGGTGAGACGTTCCCGAAGCTTGGCCTTGGCGTGCGTCGCTAGCCTCAAGAAAGCCGACACCGCATACCTGAAGAGCCTCAAGCCAGTCGCACAAGGTTCCAGGTCCGTTCGGTCCTGACGAGGAGGTCCGGGTGTTCCGTATGATCTCGTGGACTTCGGTGAGATCGAGTTCGCCGTGGTCGAGGCTGTCTGGCTTGAGTGTCGAACTGGAATACACTTTTTTATTTCCCAGCCGAAGCGCGCACGCGACGGGAAGCGCGCGGGAGCTGGTAGGCGATTGTCGCAGTCTGCTCCAGGCCAAAAGGGGCGCGGGAGAACAAATCCGCATTCCGTTCACGAAGAAGGCGCTGGTGTGTTGGGGATACATGCAGGCCATGCAAGACCTGTCGGTGCTGGCCGATGAGGATGGGCGCAGGATCATGGGAGCTTGCCCATCCCAGCGAACGACGTTGCTCGAGTTGATCCAAGCCTTCCTGAGCTATGCGCGCTCGCACGAGCTGCCTGACAACGCTGCGCTGGCGGTCACTCGCGCGCTTCAGGAGGCCTTTCCATGCAAGGCTCGCCAAGGCTTCCGCGGCCCCGGTGGCGCCGCTACTTTCGATTGGTTCGCCGCTCCTCGATACCCGGCAAAACATATGCAGTCGGTGGGAGGCGGTTAATTATGCCCTATCGAGCATCTCAGGGAATCATGTATCGATCTATTGCCTTGATCTTTAGGGCGGAACGTTCGCTCTCGAATGGCTACCCTACATCAACAGTCAGTCAACGAACCCAGCTTGGCTGAAGCCGCAGTGCAAGTCAAATGACACGACCCTTGCACGTGCTGACTTCGTCGCTGGCGCTTGTGGTATTCGCCGTCCTTTTCGATTCCTACGCCCTGTCACGTCCAAATCATATCCTTGCCCTCGTCCCGCGGTCGAAGCCGACCGAGGGACGCCCAAGACACTTCCTTACGCTGATCCCCCGGCATAGGCCAGCTGAGGCACCCCCAAGGCCGGTTCCTGCTCTTTTGCCCCGCTCGACGATCGATCCGTGCAG
>WNGK01012936.1_pt1 | contig 10653 bp, 11 predicted proteins | sample 5400601 | NCBI WGS metagenome assembly WNGK01 (sample SAMN13153376, study PRJNA577476) | soil metagenome | isolation source: 60 cm soil or saprolite under Garry oak tree replicate 1 | place: USA:California | collected 2016-06-15
CCCTCGGCGACGAAGTCGATCGACTCCTCGGAGGGTTCGAAGATCGCGATCTCCCCGCTGGGAATGCGCGAGGAGCTTCGGAGCGCCCCATCCTGCACGGCGACCCAGGCCACCGTGTGTCCCTTGGGAGGGTGATAGGACCAACGCTCGCCGGCCTTCAAGCTCACCACGAGGTAGCTCATGGGAGGCGACGCGATGGGGCTCTTCGCTTTGCCGTAGGCGCCCAGGATCACCCGCACCGGACCCTCGACTGGGACCTCTTCAGGCATCACGTAGTGACTCGCGTTGGCCATGTTCTCTAGCTCGGGAGGCAGGGCGACCCACAGCTGGAAGCCCTTCACGCGCCCCGGCTCGGGAGCGCCGGTATGCCAGACACCGTTTCCCGCTCGCATCCACTCGACGCTTCCGGCCGACAGCACGCCTGCCTTGCCGGTCGTCTCCGAGTAGCGGATCGATCCTTCGAGCACCACGGTCACCGTGGCGATGCCCGAGTGCGGGTGCCAGCCGAGCTCCATCTCCATGGGTGCAGCCCGCGCGTCGAAGTCGAAGCGATCGAGGAACACGAAGGGTTTGATGAGCTCGCCGAGGTCGGAGGGACTCACGAGCCGGGCGATAGGGCCGTGCGCGTGTCCGCGCGTGCGGTAGACGATTTCACGGACGGGTTGCTGAAGCTGACGTGCCAACATGACTTACCTCCGATGCTGTGGCGCTGCTGAATCTCCGGCGGAAATGCCGAGCTTCTTGAGCAGCTGAATGAGCGTCGCGCGCTCGGTTTTCGAGAGCCCACTCGCCGCGAAATCCATCGCCGCCTTGTGGCCGGTGAATACTCTGGCCGCCTCCTCTTCTCCCCGCGCCGTCAGCCGAACGATGCGGGCTCTCCGATCGCTCTCGTGGGCCTCGCGCGTGACCAGGCCGCGGGACTCGAGTCGATCCACAGCGGTGGTGATCGCCCCACTGGTGAGCTCGATGCGCCGACCAATCTCATTTACGGGCTGCGGTCCCTTGTGGAGGAGCATCTCCATGACTGCGAAGTCAGAGAGGCACACCTCGGACGACTCGATGCTCTGAGTCGCCAGGCGACCGAGCGCCCGGTGCGCCTTCATCATCACGAGCCACAGATGCGTGCCCGAAACGTCGGCGGCCTTCTTTCTTGTCGCGGCGCTTTTCATTCTGCATATATCTTAACATAAAGATACTTGATGTCAAGCAACATGCGAATCTGGAGCCCAAACGAAGACCGGGACGTTCTGGGACTTCTTGGGACGGGTTCTGGCGGAGAGGGTGTCCGCTGCGACTCTACCTAAAATGATGAGACAGAAAGAAACTTTCTTGCTAGTACTCTGTACCCACATCGCTACCCACACTCGAAACTGTGAAAGCTCTGGATGGCGCCTTTCGGCCATTTGTCGGCGCTGACGAGGGGCGCTGTGGGGTGCTTAGCGCAGCCGGGCCTGCTTTGGTCAAAGCCCGAGAGTGAAAAGTTGCAAATCCCGAACATCTGCGCCATCGTTCACGAATGAAAGGTGACCCGCTCACAGACATATTGACTCTGGCAAGCGCCCGGTGCGTGGAGGTGGGCATCTTGGTGGCTGGAGGGTCGTGGGCGCTGCGATTTCCCCCGCCCAAGAAGATAAAGTTTGTCGCGGTTGTGAAGGGCGACTGCTGGCTCAGGCTCGAAGGCCAGGTTGCCCCTCTACGGGTCAAGACGGGCGATGTGTTCGTGCTTCCCACTCAGCGTGCCTTTGTGCTGGCCGGGGACTTGAGCTCCCCTCAGATCGATGGCCTCAAACTCTTTGCTGATGCCGCGGACAAGATGGCGACGGTCGGCGATGGACATGATTTCTTCGCGGTTGGAGCACACATCGCTTTGGATCCCAAACGCGGCGGGCTGCTCTCAGAGGTCTTGCCACCCCTTCTTCATGTCGGCAGCAACTCCTCTGAAGCGTCGGCCATGCAGTGGCTCCTGGATCAGATCGTGAAGGAGGTTGTCGCTGATCGGCCGGGAGCCGTGTTGGCGTCAAAGCAGCTTGCGCAGCTCTTGTGTGTTCAGATCATTCGATCCTATCTCGAGGCCTCCGAATCTCATCTGGTGGGATGGATCAAGGCCCTCTGTGACGAGCGCATTGCACCCGCCCTGCGCCTCATGCACCGGGAACCCGCGCGGGCCTGGCAGGTCGGCGAGTTGGCTAAGGAGGTTGCCATGTCACGCACCAGCTTTGCCGTTCGCTTCAAGTCCGCTGCGGGTGTCGCACCCCTTACCTACCTGCAGAACCTGCGCATGCGCTTCGCGGAACAAGGGCTGCGCGAAAGCTCCAAGTCGGTTTCGGAGTTGGGCCTTTCCCTGGGCTACTCTTCCGAGAGCGCGTTTAGCAATGCATTCAAGCGCACGACGGGAATGGCACCGAAGCGCTACCGATCCGTCTTCGAGAGGATGGATCGGTCAAGCTCGCGCCATGGCCAAGCGCCAGCCCGCGCTTCTGCGCGAGCCGAGGCTTCAGACTTGCGTTAACCCGCCGTCCACGAAAAGCTCCACGCCGTTGACGTAGCTCGAGGCATCGCTTGCGAGGAAGGCCGCCGCCTTTCCGATTTCACTTGCTTTGCCGATCCGTCCAAGCGGGCTTCGTTTCGCGATCGATTTGACGATGGCGTCCGCTTTGTCCGGGCCGCCCGCCTTGCCGAGCGCTCTACGGAGCGAGGGAGTGTCAACCGCTCCCGGGCTCAGGATGTTGATCCGCACGCCCGTGCCGTTGGCGTCCTGAATCAGCGCTCGGACCATGCCGCGGAAGCCTGCCTTGATCGCGCCGTAGATGCTCATTCCGGCCGGCGGAGCGACGGATGCCGTCGATCCGATCAGGATGATCGTCCCGTCGCTCTGCAGCAACGGCATCGCCGACTGGATCGTAAAGAGCACGCCCTTGAGATTGGTGCCGACCATCTTGTCGAACTGTTCCTCTGTGATCATGCCCAGGGGGGCATGTTCGTCGGCGACGGCGTTGGCGATGACTGTGTCGAGCCTCCCGTGCTTGGCCTTCACGTCCTTGAGCAACGAGTCCATCTCGGTGAGGCTGGATGCATCCGTCTTGGCGCCGAAGCTGTGCGGCCCGATCTCCTCGACGGCCCTGTCGAGTCGCTCCTGCTGGCGCCCCGTCACGACGACTGTGGCGCCTTCCGCTACGAACTCCTTGGCGATCGCCAAGCCGATTCCTGTCGTACCGCCTGTGATCACGGCCACTTTCCCTTCGAGGGAATTGCTCATATTGCCTCCCATGGATTCATTGAGTTAAGAGTTCTTCGGCGAGACATCGCCTCCGAAGCAGCCGCGCTATGCCTGCGCAGTGGGACGGATGACGATCTCGTTCACATCGACATCGGCAGGCTGCTCGATCGCGAACGCAACAGCGCGGGCGATCGCATCCGGCGGCATCGCGAACTTGTCCCGAGCGGTCTCGAGCTGGGCTTTCACCTCCGGGCTTGTCACAGCTGCCGCGAAGTTCGTCCGCACGAAGCCGGGCGAAATGATCGTCACGCGCAGCTTGTCGCCGGCCTCCTGGCGCAAGCCCTCGGAGATGGCGCGCACGGCGAACTTCGTGCCGGAATAGACCGACTGGTTCGGCACCGTCTTATGCCCAGCCGTTGAAGCCGTGTTGACGAAATGCCCGAAACCTTGCTCGCGGAAGACAGGGAGCGCCGCGGCGATGCCGTAGAGCACACCTTTGATGTTGATGTCGATCATCTCGTCCCAATCATCGACGCGCAGGTCGTCGAGGGGAGACACGGGCATGACACCGGCATTGCTGAAGAGAACGTCGAGCTTGCCGTATCGCTCGCAAGCCAACTTGACGAGATTGGATACGTCGCCGCGCCGCTTTACGTCTGTGGACGCGTAGGCAACCTCGCCGCCGGCCGCCGAGATGCGCTCGGCAAGCGCCTTGAGGCGGCCTGAACCGCGCGCACCGAGCACCACCTTCGCGCGGCGTTCAGAGAGCAAAAGCGCTGTGGCCTCACCGATTCCGCTGCTCGCGCCCGTGATGGCGACGACCTTGCCTTCGATTCCCGACATGATCTATTCCTTTCCAGTTCGTGTGTATCGGAGAGCGCCCGAGCGGTGTCTCTAGCGAGTCTCCGATTCGTTCGGAAAGGATACGTCCATCGTGCTGCGCGTTGAATGCTTGAGCATTCGCAAAATCTGCGAGATCGTTCAAGAATGTTGCAACGTGCGGCGCGCACGTCGCGATTAGCGTTGCTGCTTAGAGCAGGGCATCTCCTTCACTCGAACGGCTGCTATGGGTCGGGAACAGGCCATCGATATCGTCGCTTACCGGCCAGAAACTGCCGGTCGTTGTGTCGATCGAAATTGCTCTAAAGCGGACGCTGAGAGGCGAAGCGCCGGCCTAAAGTGGAGCCCATAAGGCTAGCGGCGTAGAACCTATTGCTTGGCCCGTAGTTGCCCCACTGCGCTCAGCCAGTTTTCGAGGTGGTAGGTCTGTGCGATTTTTCCGTCCCTGATCGTCTGGATGTCGATCGCCAGGATGCGAAAACTCTTGCCCGTATGGGGTACGCCGAACAGGTCGCCGGAGGGCGTGCCGGAGACCTCGCCGCGCACGATCACCCGGTTCCCGGCCACCATCACCTCCTTGATGTCGAAACTTCATGTCCGGAATGGATTTGGCGAAGTTGCCCACCACTTTCATGGACTGGTCGCGCCCCCAGCAGTCCCCGGGCAGGACGCCCCAGCAGGATTGGTAGTCCGGCGCGAGGAGCTGCTCGTGCACGGATTTCACCGCGTCGCCAGCGACCGGCTCGTTGAACAGGCCGTACCACGGAGCGATCAGCGTGCGAGCTTGCGCCTCGGTCAGGCCCTGGCCGGAGGCGGCGGAAGCGGCGGTGAGCAGAGCGGCAGCGAGAGCGGCTCGAAAGCGGTTTTCCATGCTTATCTCCTGTTGATCAACGTGCATGATGGTTGTCGGATCCTTTGGCGGGAAGTGCGAAGCAGCGTTCCCATGAGCGCGAGCGCGGCGAGCGCCATGACGACCGCACCGAACTCCCACGCAGTCAAGAAAAGATCGCCCGACCGTACGACGAAATAGCCAGCGATCACCGCCGGCAAACCCATGGCAAGGTACGAGACCACAAATATCACTGACAGCACGCCGCCTCGCTCCTGTGGCGCGGCGAGCGGCACCACGGTCCTGATGGCGCCCTGGAAGCCGGTGCCGAAGCCGCTCCCGGCAAGCGCTGTCCCAAGGAAGAACGCCGTTGCCGAGTGGTAAGAAAGCGACGCAAGCGCAAGCCCTACGCCGGCCAGGAGAACTGACGGCCCATAGAGCATCAGGGTGCGCGCCGACAGTCGCTGAGTCAGCAGGACCGAGGTGCCGCCGCTACCGGCAAGTACGAACAGCGCGATGCCGCCTGCAAGAGAGGAGTCGAGTCCAAAGCTCGTTCGCACGAGCGACGGTCCCAGGGAGCCATAGAATCCGGCGAGCGCCCAAACTGCGATGAGCACCGGTGCCGCAAGCAGGATCGGCTGACGCGTGGCTGCCGGCAGGCTAAATCGTGGCCGTAGCGACGCCTTTGCGCCCGCGCGTGGCGGAAGCAGTTCCGGTATGAACAAGGCGCCGACCACCTGCGCGACGAAAATCGCTGCCAGAACGAAGTAGACGAGATGTGTCGGCGCCGGCAGGTAATACACCATAAGGCCCGCGACAATTCCCCCGAGCGCGGTGCCGCCCGCCGGTGCCACCGAGTTGGCGACCGCGCCGCGCGCTTTATCCATATCCAGCATGCCGGCACCAACGGCCGCGATGGCTGCGCCAGTCGCAAGGCCTTGGATGACGCGAGCTGCAATCAGATCCGACAGACCATCGGCGAATGCGAAAAGGAACATCGTCGCCGCCTGTATCGCCGTCGCCACGATCAGAACCGGACGCCGCCCGACGTAGTCGGAGAGCCGGCCTGCGACCAGCAGCGCGCCTAAGACGGCGATCGCGTAGATGCCAAACACGAATGAGATCGCTGTGGCCGAGAACCCCCATTCGCCTTGGTAGATCGGGTAGAGCGGTGTCGGCGCGCTCGAGCTGGCCAGGTAAGACACCGTGATGGACGCCAGCAAGTAGAGCGAGGCCGCGCGCGACAGACAGCCCTTCAGCTCTCCGGGGGGAACTCTCGCCGCGTCCGCCGTAGTGGCGTACGAGCCTCCACACATCATCTGCTTGTCCCCTCGACGATTTGAGTTGCCAATTTCACGGCGGCAACCCGCTCAGGCGCGGCGCTACCCGCGCGTCAGGTCTCGACCAGACCGGCCCTCGTGAAAGGCAGGCGGCGCACGCGCGGTCCACCCAGTTTCGCAACGGCATTGGCCACGGCTGGTGCCAGCGGTGGAAGACCCGGTTCGCCCACCCCGCCGGGTTTTTCGGTGCTCGGCATGATGTGCACCTCAACTCGTGGCATCTCATAGATGCGCAGCGCGCGATAGGTGTCGAAGTTGCGCTGCGCCGCACGGCCCTCTTTGATGTCGATCTCGCTGTAGTACAGCGCGCCCAGCGCGAAGCCGATGCACCCTTCCATCTGTGCGCGGATGACATCCGGATTGACGGGCACGCCGCAATCGATAGCGCAGACCACCCGCTCGACCCTGACCTTGCCATTGCGCATCGACACCTCGGCCACCTGCGCGACGAATGAATCGAACGACTCGTGGACGGCGATGCCCTGCGCGACACCCGCGCGCCGCGCCTTGCCCCACCCCGCCTTGCCGGCTGCGAGCTTGAGTACCGCTGCTGCTCGAGGGCTCTTGCCGAGCAGCGAGAGCCGGAAGGCCAAGGGGTCGCGGCCCGCGGCGACCGCAAGCTCGTCGATCATCGTTTCCATCACATAAGCAGTGTGCGTATTGCCGACGGAGCGCCACCACAGTGGCCGCACTGCGAGCGTCGGCGAATGCAGCGATCCGGCCAGCATCGGCAGGTCGTAGATGCTTTTCTCGACGCCTTCGACCGATGTCGGATCGATGCCATCCTTGATCAACAACTGAGCCATTGGTCCGCCAGCATTGATCGACTGGCCCACGATGGTGTGCTGCCAGGCCGCGATGCGGCCCTGCGCATCGAGCCCGGCCCTGACCGCATGGACGTACATGGGTCGATAGAGTCCTGCGCCCATGTCGTCCTCGCGGCTGAACTGCAGCCGCACCGGAGCGCGGCCGCCGATCGCCTTGGCGACGTTGACGGCGGCGACGGTGAAGTCGCTCCACACGTTAGCGCGTCGGCCGAAGCTGCCGCCCGACACGAGCGTATGCAGCTTGACCTTTTCCATCGGTAGCCCCGCCGCTTTCGCCGCAAATATATGGTCGAACGTCGGGAACTGGTGTCCCGACCACGTCTCGAGCATCCCGTCGTGCAACCATGCGACGCAGTTCATCGGCTCCATCGCCGCGTGGGCGAGGAACGGAAACTCGTACACGGCTTCGACGGTCTTGACGGCTGCAGGCGCGGCCGACGCGGAAGCCGGCTTGGCGAACGGCGTGCCCGGCTGCGCGGCCTGCGCGCGATAGCGGGCGAGAAGCGCTTCCGAATCGAGATCCTTGCTTGCCGACTCGTCCCATTGCACCTTGAGCGCACGCCTGCCCTGGAGCGCGGCCCACGTGCCGGTGGCGACAACGGCCACGCCTTCGGGCACCTCGACGACGTCGGTGACGCCCTTCACGTTCTTCGCGTCGGCGCCATCGAAGGAAACGAGCTTGGCGCCGAACGAAGGCGGCCACGCGATGACTGCAGCGAGCAATCCCGGCAGCTTGACGTCGATGGTGAAGATCGCTGTGCCGTCGCACTTCGAGGGCGAATCGACCCGCGGCGTCGAGCGGTCCTTGCCGATGAACGTGAACTGCGCCGCGCTCTTCAGCGGCGGATTGTCGGGCGGCGTTTGCCGGCTCGCGGCCACCGCCATCTCGCCGTAGGTGGCGCGCCGGCCCGATGCGTGCGTGAGCGTGCTCTTCGACGTGCGGATCTCGCTGGCCGGCACGTGCCAGGTCTCGGCCGCGGCCAGGACGAGCATGGCCCGCGCGGTAGCGCCGGCGCCGCGATACTGAAGAAACGAATTGGCGATCGCGGTCGAGCCGCCGGTCCCCTGCATCGGCCCATACAAGAGGTTGTTGTACAGCTTGGCATCCGACGGCGCGTACTCCGTGCGCACGAGCGACCAATCGGCATCGAGTTCGTCGGCGACGAGCGACGCGAGGCCCGTCGTGTTGCCCTGGCCCATCTCGTGATGCTTGCAAATTACCGTGACGAGGTTGTTGGTGCCCACGCGCACGAACGCGTTCGGCGCGAGGGGGCCGGTTGCGGCGCCCTCCTCACCCGGCAACGCGGCCTCGGCGCTGCCGGGCGCGAGCCAGCCGAAACCGATTACGAGGCCGGCCGCGCCGGCGCTTTGCAGGAACACGCGGCGTGATCGCGACGGCGCGAAAGACTCCTCGACCCCTCGCCGCGCGGATGCGCTGGTAGGTCGCGCAACGGCAGATGTTGCCTGCCATCGCGCGGTCGATGTCGGTGTCGCTCGGCTTGGGCTTGTTCTCCAGCAGCGCGGTCGCCGACATGATCTGCCCCGACTGGCAATAACCGCATTGCACGACGTCGAGGTCTACCCACGCCTTTTGTACCGCCTTCGCAGCTCGCGATGAAAGGCCTTCGATCGTCGTCACTGCACGACCGGCGAGCGCCGAGACAGGGGCGGAACAGGAACGCAACGTTTGCCCGTCCACCTGGACGGTGCACGCGCCGCATTGCGCGATACCGCATCCGTACTTGGTACCAGTGAGGCCAAGCTCCTCGCGGATGACCCACAACAGCGGAGTATCCGGATCGCCGTCAAAATCGCGCCGCGTGCCGTTGATGTTGAGCGTGATAGACATATAAAGCTCCTATGCAAGAGAGGAGGCCGAGCGGGCTCGGTCGTCAGGGTTTGGGGCAAGCGGCGCCGGAGTCGATCCACGCCGCGATCAACGCCCCCAGCTGCGCCTGCGTGCCGGGCGCGGGTTCGCGATCTCCGCCAGGTGTCCATGCCCAGCCCACCAATGAGTCGTGCGCCATGTGCTCCTGGATGGCCGAAAGCGTCTTGCCGCCATTGCGCTTCGGGTCCTTGATCTGTTCGCAGATTTGACCCAGCGATTTGGTCTGCCATGCCATCGACTTCGGTGCGACATGCCACCGAGGATGACCTGGAACGCCCGACTGCTCGTAGTTTGCATCTTGGTGGCAGGTCGCGCAGCGCATCGCGATCGCCCCCTTGTCGTCTGAGCCGCGGACCACCAGCGGAGAATGCGCATGGCCATCACTGCCCTGAGACGGTCGTTCCCCGACCGGATGGCAATTCGCGCAACGCGGATGCTGCAAAACTCGACCCGCCTCGACGAACAGCGCGCGTGAACGTTCGGTCGGATTCGTGATCGACGAGAAAGACTCGGGCTCTCGCAGACCCTCGGCGGAAGCAAGCGATCCGAACATGCCTGCGAGAACGATAACAATCAGCCGCGCTTTCATCGATGAGAACATTTGCGGTGCTCCACAATCACGCAGGGTGAGTCGGCGCAATCAGACCGATGGCACAGAGTGCCCGTAAACTTCATCGACCTCAGCCGACAGTGGGCAATATGGACGAACGTATTGGTCGTGTCAAGCCGGTCTCACCCGATACCGAGAGATCGAATCAGCGACCAACCCGCCGGCTACGGCGGTTCGCTGCCTGGGTGCTCCGGGGAAGAAGACGCTGAAAGAGGACGCGCCTGAAGCGTTCTACCGGGATGGGACTGCGCTGCGACTTCGCCACAAGAATGGCGCCTTGCAGCGAGCTCACGATAAAGCCGCCGAGCTCCTGTACGTCGGTCTTGGGCGCCAGCTCGCCTGCCTCGATCGCTGCTTCCAGGCAGTAGGCTACCGATGCTTGGTTCTCCGCGAACACCGAGGCGACACGAAAGCGAATCGCGTCGCTTGCCTCGCTCGCCTCCGCGCTGAGGTTTCCGTACAGACACCCTCGACGCATTTCGTCCTTGCGGAGGTACTCAAGCTGCCTATCGATCCACGCTCGCAACCGGCGAAGTGGCGGCAGCCGGTCGTTTCGCAGCGTTGCCCTGACCGCAGCGCTCGTCATCTCTCGGTAGCGCTCAAGGATCTCGAGTCCAAATGCTTCCTTCGAAGCGAAATGGTTCGTAAAGGACCCCAGCGGCACCCCGGCAGCCTGTGTGATGTCGCGCACGCTTGACGCCCCAAACCCCTGGTGGTGCACCAATCGCAGCCCGTCTGTGAGCAACTTATCCTTGTTCGAGGGACGTGACATTCCAACATCAATGCGCACATCCGCAGTGCTTGTCAAGGCGAGACCGCGCCCCGCCTCCGGCGACCCCCAGGCCGTCCAGCGAAGCAGAGATGCTAATTGACTGACCCCAAATACTTAATTCCACTGCGCTCGGTGATCGGGAATCGAAAACGCGTCTAAGGCTTCCCAAGCTGACGTAGGTCTAGGCGAACGTCCGCTTCGGGTCCAGGCTGTGTGGAAACTGGCGACGCGGTCCAATTGAGGCGTAAAAGCAGAGCCGATGTCCTCAAGCCCTCATAGCTGCAAGCGCGGGGCGGATGCCAAGGATGCTAATCAATCGCTTCAGGTTAT
>WNGK01009789.1_pt1 | contig 10652 bp, 9 predicted proteins | sample 5400601 | NCBI WGS metagenome assembly WNGK01 (sample SAMN13153376, study PRJNA577476) | soil metagenome | isolation source: 60 cm soil or saprolite under Garry oak tree replicate 1 | place: USA:California | collected 2016-06-15
CGCGACGGCATTCTCCTTCGTCGGCAACCGGTGGTGGACGTTCCGGCACCGGGAGCGGACCGGGATGCCGCGCGAGACCGTCTTGTTCTTCGTGATGAACGGGGTCGGCCTGCTGATCCAGCTGGCCTGCATCGGCTTCACCTACTACGCGCTCGGCTTCACCGACCATCTGAGCTACAACATCGCGCTGATCATCGGCATCGGCTTCGGCACCCTGTTCCGCTTCTGGTCGTATCGCAAGTGGGTCTGGGCCGCCTCGGCGGCCACCGTGCGGCCGCCGCCTCGGCACGTGCTGGTGAAGGGCTCGGCCGGGCCGCATTGAGCTAGCGGCCCCGGCGAAGGCAACTGGTTGCCCAGGCCGCCCGGGCTGAGCTAGGCGGCGCAGCGGCGCTAGGCGGCGCAGCGGCCTGCCGCGCCTGAGTTCGCGACCAGCCGGGTGACCGGCTGAGCCAGCGCCGCGGCAGCCTGCGCCTGGGTGAGCTTCCGCACCGCGACCAGGCGGCCGAGGACGTGCGCTTCGCGTTGTCTCGCCCGGTCCGGGTACTGTAGGGGATTGTCGGCGGACGGCGCCTGCACCAGGCCGGCCAGCAGCGCCGCCTGCGGCCAGGACAGCCGGGCCGGCGGTACCCCGAAGTAGCCGCAGCTGGCGGCGGCCAGGCCGTATTCGCCGTTGCCGAAGTAGGCCACGTCGGCGTACATCTGCAGGATCTGCCGCGAGCTGTAGGACATGGACAGCTTGACGGCCAGGCCGATCTGCTCAAGCTCGACGGCCACGCCGGACCGGCCGCGGGTGTACAGCATCTTGGCGAGCTGCTGGTAGATGGTGGCACCGCCCTGGTCGGTGCCGCCAGTCAGCCGGGCGGCGATGACCCGGCCGATGGCGAGCAGGTCGATGCCTGGTTCGGAGCCGAACCGATGATCCTCGGTGGCCACGATCGCGGCGGCGAATCGCGGGGGCACCGGCGGGCCGGGAAACGCGGCGTGATGTGCCCGGTCCTGGGCCCGGGCCAGTGCCTCGGCGTTGCGGACCGAGGGCGTGGCGGCCAGCAACCCGGCGAACGCCACGATCCCGGCGCTGAGCAGGGCGGCGAAGATGATCAGGGAACGGCGCAGGTACCGGCGCCGTGCGCCAGGAAGCCGCCCGCCAGGAGCCGCGACCTGGTCGCGGCCGGGCACCGCGCTGGCGCGCATGCCGGGAACTGTACTCGCGGAGCGGCCGGGGACTGAACTCGCGGAGCGGCCGGGGACTGAACTCGCGGAGCGGCCGGGGACTGCGCTCGCGCCGCGGTCGGGAACGGCGCTGGCGCGCAGGCCGGGGACTGCACTAGCGTCGCGGCCGGGAACGGTGCTCGCGCCGCGGCCGGGAACGGCGCTGGCGCGCAGGCCGGGGACTGCACTAGCGTCGCGGCCGGGAACGGTGCTCGCGCCGCGGTCGGGCACCGCGCTCGCGGAGCGGCCGGGAGCCCCGGCACCGCCGTCGAGCGCGCCCGCGCCCCGCGTTCTGGCGTCTCGCCCGTCCACGCCTTGCCCGTCCGCCTATCGGCTGCCAGCGTCTCGGCTCCGCGCCTCTGTGCCCACACGGTGCCGCACCTGCATGTGATCCGCTCCGTCTGACGATCGCCAGCCGCGCTGGTTCCCGGCCAGGCAACGAATGACTCGCCCGCTAAGTTGCCTCCGCCAGCATCTCGGCTTCATGATCACGGAGGGTTCCGGGGGCCGGCACCCCGCAAACCCTCCGTGATCAGCGAACGACGGGGCCGCCCGGTTAGGACATACCCCGCTGGCGGGCGATTTCATCCAGGTGCGCGGTGACATCCGCTGTCTGGTAGCCGGCCCGGTAGCCGCGGGCCCCGGTGCCGCCCTGCTGCCACGGGCGCGGCCCGTCGAGCGGCCGGTAACCGACGCCGGCCGCGTCCAGACGGCCGAGGTGCGCGGCCAGCCGCTCGGGCCAGCCGCCTGCCCCCCGGGAATGCGCCGGGCCGCCGGACCAGGCCACGTCGGCCAGCGCGCAGGCTCGCGGGAACGCCATGTACTCCAGGGCACGGCCGTCTGGGATGTACTCGGTCCACAGCTGGAACTGGGTGCCGACCAGCCGCCGCCCGGCCGGCTCCGGCCAGGCGGCAGCCAGCGCGCCAGGGGCGAACGCCGCGACATCCTGCAACGTCACCGGCCCGCCGATGGCCAGCGGCTCCCGCTCGTCATCGGCCTGGGCGTAGTCGAAGTAGGTGGGCACGACCGGGACGGCGATGACGTCGTGGCCTGCCTCGGCCGCCCGCCGGGCGATGCCGTTTCCCCGCCAGGCCATCACGATGGTGTCCGGCCGCAGCCCGCCGCCCGGCGTCCAGGCGCCGCTGGCGAATCCCTCGTCCCAGACCACCGCCCTGGCGCCGAACTGGCCGGCGAGCAGGTCGGCGACCCGGCGGAGGAACCAGGCATGCAGTTGCTCCGCGCTGGCCAGGCCAAGCTCGCGCCGGTGGTCATCGATCACCGGGTTCTCCCGCCAGCTAGTCAGCACGCACTCGTCCCCGCCGATGTGCACGAACGGCGCGTGGACGGCACCGAGCAACTCGCCGAAGATCTCGCCGAGGAAGTCAGCCGTGTCCGGGAGCGGCGACATGATGTGCGGGAAGATGCCCCAGTCGGGCGACACATGGTAGCTCCGGTCCGGCCCGGAGCCGAGCCGGGGCAGTGCCGCCAGCAGGGCGGAAGCGTGGCCGGGGATCTCGATCTCGGGGACCATGGTCACCATGCGCGCGGCCGCATAGGCGCTGATCTCGGCCAGGTCCGCGAGCGTGTAGTAGCCGCCGTGCGGGATCTCGTCGTAGACCGCGGGTTCGTCCGAGCCGTGGCCGATCCTGGTCCGCGGCCGGTGCGAGCCGATCTCGTGCAGGGCGGGATAGCGCAGGCTCTCGACCCGCCAGCCCTGGTCGTCGGTGAGATGCAGGTGAAAGCGGTTCAGCTTGTGCGCGGTCAGCATGTCGATGAAGTTCAGCAGCACGTTCTTGGGGAAGAAATGCCTGGCCACGTCCAGGTGCCCACCGCGCCATGGCAGCGCGGGAGCGTCGTCGATCTCCGCGCACGGCAGCTGCCAGGGCTGGCCAGGCACCGGCGCGGCCCGCCAGGCCTCGTCGGGCAGCAGCTGGCGCACGGTCTGCGCTGCGTAGAACGCGCCTGCCTCTCCCCCGGCGGTGATGCGCATGCGGCTGGGGTCGATGCGAAGCTGGTAGCCCTCGGCCGACAGGCTGCTGTCGACGTCCACGGTGATCTCGCCGGCCGCCGGGCCCGGATCGGGGCTCTGGCCGGAGTTCGTGCCCGGCTCAGCCGCCCCCCGCTCAGCCGGCCATGGCTCAGCTGGCCACGGCAGCGCGGCAAGCACCCAGCGCACCGCGGCGCCCGCGCGCTGCGCGCCCGGACCAGCCGTGATCGGGGTCACGGCGCCGAGCTGGAGACTGCCGGGCTGCGGGCGGACGGATCTCGGGTACGGCAGCAGCGCCGCCAGGCGGTCGGTCATGGCTCCAGGCTCTCGTTCCCCAGGGCTAGTGCAGAACCCCGGACGCTAGCAGCCGGGGCTCGCCGGCCGGCCCCGCACATCCCGACCTGCGCTAAGGTATGAACGCCTGCCCGGTGGCGGCAGGCGCAGTTAGCACCGGGACGTGGCCCAGCTTGGTAGGGCACTTGACTGGGGGTCAAGGGGTCGCGGGTTCAAATCCCGCCGTCCCGACAGAAGTTGCAGGTCAGAGGCCACATCACCAGCCCGGTGAGTGGCCTCAAGATCTTTTGACCGCACCTTGACCGCAAGATTTCGCGGCATTCTGCGGCATCTGGCGTTTACCAGATGTGGCGAACGTCACATCCCGGAACTACGCGGTGTGAACATCTCGCCCCTGACGAGGACCCTGCGTCGCGCTGTTAGCGGCCGTCATGGAACGACTAAGGCAGCAAGAGAAGGGTGGACCCAGCCTCTCCGACGCGATCGCTCCGCACGGGCGACCGGACCGTAATCTCCTAGAGGTTCGCCCGGCCAAGACCAACCTCTCGCCCAGGGCCGGCCGCTCGGGTCGCTTGCCAGGCGGCGCTGCATCGCTACGAGTAGGTGAACGTCAGGTGATTCCGAGGGCAGCTAGGGCTGCTGCCTCGATGGTGCGGTCGTGGGTGTGGTCCTGTAGGAGGTTCAGCGCGCCTTCGCTTCCGAGCGTCGCTAAGACGACAGGCTGCTGGATGGCGCCGAGAAGAATGGCGGCTAGCAAGTTGGGTTGTCCCGCACGCACAACGCCCGCGCGCTGGCCTTCGGCTACGACCGCTTCGATAACGTCGAGAGGATAGGCGGTGTTCTTGGGCAACTTCGGAAGTCTGTGGTTGGTGTTGATGACCACGAAGGTGAACGCGGCCGGTTCCGATCGATACGTGTCCAAGATCAGATGGACTATTCCGCTTAGTTTGGCTTTCGGGGACACGTCAGCTTTCGCCAGCTTCTTGAGGCTCTCGGCGTAGCGGCTGATGAATGCTGCATAGAGTTCCTGAGCGATTGCTTCCTTTGACGGGAAGTGCCGATACATGGCGGATTCGGCGACGCCGGCTCGGTCCGCGATGTGTTTCACCCGGGTAGCGTCGTACCCCTGGTCCGCGAAGCACTCTAGGGCTGCCTCGAGGATGGCACCTCGTTGGCTCGGACGCGGCATCTCTTCGCTGTCTTTCGTCGCGGGCGCCGACTGCCCCCTTGATGCGGTGGGGGCGCGCGGCCTGATTGGTTCGACCGCCGACTGCGCCTGGTCGGGAAGGCATGGTTGGGCAAGCGCTAGCGAATATTCACTATAGGCTGCCACAGCCCTGCTGCGCTGTATGAGGGTTGTGAAGCGGGCTGGCCCGGGTTCCGAGCCCTGCGTTAGGCGTACCTGGGGCCGGAGGACCGCCATGGTGTTTGCCTTGTCTGCGTTGAGGGTCATCGTCTACTTCACTTCTGATTTCATGACGAGGGCGAGGCCGCCGATGAGCGGAAGCAGGAGCCAGCACACGGCGGTCACGCCGATCTGGGCCCATTGGTGCTGGGTGGGTCCGCCGTTGAGCTCGAGGAGGGGTTGTTGGGCATAGCCGACGTCGACCCAGCCGCGCAGGTTCGCGAAGGCGTTCTGGCTGGCGGCCCACAGGGCAAATACCGTCGGAGGCACGAAGGTGTAGATGAAGTATCCGACGACGGCGCCGGCGGAGTTCCGGATGAGCACACCCAGCATGAATCCGGTCAGGAGGCCCAGAACGTTGCCCGCCACGAAGAGGAGTGCCTCGGTCGCCGTCACGTCCCATACCGCAGGTCGGTCGGCGATCGTGGCGCTGAGGAGGTTGCCGACAGCGCCGACCCCGAACGCGAGAAGGATCGAGACGACTCCGACGCTGGCAGATGCGATGGCCTTGGCCAGGATCACCCGGTGACGGCCCGGCACGAGGGTGAAGGTCGTGAGCCCGCTGCGTTGGCTCCATTCGCTGGTCACCGAAAGTATGGCGACGATGGGCAAGATCGCCGCGATCGGGAACCCGATTGCCTTCGTGAAGTTGGCGTAGGTCGATTGAGTGTCGCTGGCGAACAGGGCAACGCCGCCGGTAGCCAGTAGGGCAGTGATGCCGATGCTGGCCATGAGCCAGTAGCCAGCTCGAGTGTCGAACATCTTCCGCAGCTCGATGGTGACGATCCGATGCAGGGGCACTGCGTGGTGAACAGCTTCCGACTGGAGGGGGGACCTGTCCGGCGCTGTCTTGTCGCGGGTCTTAAGGGTGGTCATGACGTGGCTCCTACTGGTGCGCTGTGGCTCGGGTGTTCGCGCTGGGTCTGTGCGGTGAGTTCGAGGAAGATGTCCTCCAGGCCGCCGCTGTCGGCCGGACGAAGCTCGGTTACGTGTACGCCGGCGGCAAACACGACCTTCCCGACCTGCTCGGCGTCGGCGTGAGCCAGTAGCCCATCGGTGCCGACAGCTGAGGACGAGATGCCGGAGGCTGTCAGGGCCGCGGCCACGCGGTCGCGCTCGCTTGTGCGCACCAGTGACCCCGTGGAGCGGAGCATTTCGCTCTTGGCGCCTTGGGCGACGACGCGTCCGTTGCCGATGAGCACAAGGTCGTCTGCGACCACCTCGATCTCGCGCAGCAGGTGCGAGGAGAGCAGAACGGTGCCCCCGCGGTCGGCGTGGTCGCGCAGGAGGCCGCGCATCCAGCGGATGCCGGAAGGGTCGAGCCCGTTGGCGGGTTCGTCGAGGATCAGGACTTCAGGTTCACCCAGAAGGGCGGTGGCAAGGCCCAGCCGCTGCCGCATGCCCAGCGAGTAGTCACGGACCCTGCGCGATGACTCCTGCGGTGTGAGGCTGACCAGGTCCAGCACTTCCTCGACACGCTGCTGCGGTAGACCCATGAAGCGCTGGGCGATGGTGAGGGTTTCTCGGCCGGTGCGTCCGGCGTGTTGCGCGGACGCGTCCAGCAGCAGCCCGACCTCGCGCCCGGGGTTGGGTAGGTCTGCGTAGGCGCGACCGGAGATGGTGGCGGTTCCAGACGTGGCCGGGGTCAGACCGACCAGGATCCGCATGGTGGTCGACTTTCCGGCACCGTTGGGGCCCAAGAAGCCGGTCACGCGGCCCGGGCGGGCCTGGAAGGTGACATGGTCGACCGCGGTGGATGAGCCGTAGGTCTTGGTGAGGGATTCGATGGTGATCACTTGGGGGCCTTTCTGGGCGGTGGCGAGCTGCGTCGTTTGTCATACCGGCCGGCGGTTAGGAGGCAAGGGGTTGCCGTGGCCATTTCCGCGCTGTGCGTGCGATGGCGAGCAGGAGCACTACTTCGACGGCGCTGCCCAGCAGGGAGTACACCCATGTCTCGCCGATGCACGAGACCGCGACAGTGACCGCGTAGAGAAGGCTGACGGCCATGTTGGTGACTCGGTTGGCTCGCAGCCTGAGGATGAGCGAGAGCACGACCATCAGGCTCGGTACCAAGATGTAGAGCAGGGCGGCGGTCAGGACCATCTGGTTCACTGGCTGGGCAGTTCCGGAGAAGTGGCCGTGCAATCCCGCGCGGAGGACGTCCTTGCGGAAGAATGCGAAGATGTCGACGTAGGCGGAGACGAACAGCATCGCGATCCACAACCCGCTGAGAACCAGTTTCACGTCGACCCGGTTGTCTTGAAACCGACCGGTCCCACTGACGGGCACAGCAGTGACCACAGGATTTCCGTGCGGCCTGATCGAGGGCGGTGGGGGAGTCATCGGTCTTCTCTCGGTGTAGTGGTAAGTGGAAGCTCCACACTGTCGCGGCCGACGTCGATGACGCACCGGGGCGTCGGCCAGTCTTTGCCTGGCCGAAAGGCCAGGGCGGTAACAGTTCGCAGGGCTGGTCCGGACCCGCGTCCGCATCCCTACTGTTGGGTGCGTGAAGACATTGGCGTGGCTCCCGACCGGGCCTGCCGTCGAGAGTCCGCCACCGCCCCGGTGGCGCGACTGGCTGCTTGCGGGCGCAATCGCAGCAACGGCGATCGCGGAGGGTGTGCTTCGCGAGGACCTGACGTGGCGACCTGCCGCTGTGATGGTCGGCCTCGCGTTGGCGTGCGCGACGCTGTGGCGACGGTCCCGACCACTAGCCATGGTGGGGCTCGGTTTCGGGGCCATCTTCGCAGTCGACGTGGCCAGGGTGGCCGCCGGCAAGGAGCCGCTGACCCTGATCACCGGTGCTTCAGTGTTGGTAATGGTCTATGCCCTCTTCCGGTGGGGCACCACGCGGCAGGCAGCAGCCGGGGCAGCGGTGGTTCTGGTCGAGTGGCTGGTCAGTGTGACCACCGACTTCCACGGTGCCACCGATGCCGTGTTCGGCCTCGCGTTGCTGCTCCTGACCGGCGCAGTGGGAACGGCAGTCCGCTACCAGCGCATCGTCCGCGCCCAGCAACTCGACCGGGTTCGGTTCCACGAGCGCGAGATCCTCGCACGTGAGCTGCACGACACGGTTGCCCATCACGTCTCGGCCATGGCCGTGCAGGCCCAGGCCGGGCAGTTCCTGGCTCACACAGGCGACCAGGACGGCGCGGCCGAGGCGCTCGCAGTCATCGAGCAGGAAGCGTCACGCGCTCTGGCCGAGATGCGCACCATGGTGAGAACCCTTCGCCGAGACCACGGTGCACCCGAGGGGGCCCCTGCACGCGGGGTCGCCGACATCGAAACACTGGTGACCTCCGAGGGGGTCACGGGCATCAGGGTCGACGTGGATCGTCGCGGCGATCTTGACGAGCTACGGCCCGCGGTCGAGGCAGCACTGTTCCGGGTCGCCCAAGAGTCCGTCACCAACGCCAAGCGCCATGCACGGCACGCGACTCGCGTCCACGTGCTGGTGACCGGCGACAGGGACACCGTGCGCCTGAACGTCACGGACGACGGCGAACACACCGTGTCCGGCCCCCGGCAACCGGGCTACGGCCTCGTTGGCATGGCCGAGCGCGTGTCCCTGCTCGGAGGAACGCTCGAGGCAGGGCCAAACCCCGCCCGAGGTTGGACGGTCCAGGCGACCATTCCTCGACACGAGGCCCCGAGATGAGCATCCGGGTCCTCATCGCCGACGACCAAAACATCATCCGGGCGGGACTGACGACCATCCTCAACGGCCAGCCCGACATCGAGGTGGTCGGCCAGGCCGCCGACGGCAACGAGGCCATCGCACTGGCTCACCGGCTACGCCCCGACGTGTGCCTGTTCGACATCCGAATGCCAAACCTCGACGGCGTCGAGGCAACGCGCCGGCTTGCCGGACCCGACGTGCAGGATCCAATGGCGGTCGTCGTCATCACCACCTTCGACACCGACGACCACGTCACCGACGCGCTCAGAGCCGGCGCGAAGGGTTTCCTGCTCAAGGACGCCGGTCCGGACCTGCTGGTCCACGCCATCCGGGCGGCCGCCGAGGGTGACGCCCTAATCGCCCCCAGTGTCACCGCCCGCCTGCTCGCCCGCCTCGCCGACGCCGCACCAGCCACCCACCCCAGACAACCGATCGCCCCCCTGACCGAGCGTGAGGAAGAAGTCGCCGTGACCGTCGCCCAGGGCAGGTCGAACGCGGAGATCGCCGCAGAGCTCTACATCAGCATGAGCACCGTCAAGTTCCACATCGCCAGCCTCATGAGCAAGATCGGTGCGCGAAACCGCGTCGAGATAGCGATCTGGGCCTACGAAACAAGGAGAGTGCGGCCGTGACCGTCGCGAGCCGCGATATCGGAATACGCCTCCCACGCGCGTCCGCGCCCTCGGATCCGAGTACACGCCAAGCCTCGACGCCGACGTGTCGCGGATAGAAGTGCATCTCCCACCAGCACACGACGTTCGGAGCCCATCGTGAACTCAACTCGGACCAGCTCGATCGCGACCGGAGCACTCTTCGTCGCGGCAACCCTCGCGGCACTGGGAGCAGCCGCCCTCGACCCCACCCTGAGCGGTAAGAACTACCTGACGGCAGTCGCGCACCATCCCGACCGACTCGCCGCCTCCGTGCTCCTCTACCTAGCCGCGGCAGGCAGCAGTGTCGGCATCGCTATCGCGCTCTACCCAGTTCTGAAGGGGGTTCACACCACCCTGGCGCTGGGATCAGTGATCTTCCGAGCGATCGAAGGCGCCCTTTACGCGGTCGCCGCCGTCAGCCTGCTGTCCATCGTGCCGCTGGGGCAGGAGTTCGCCACCGCAGGCCCCGACAGCCGGGCCCCAATTCACGCGATTGCGAACTCGCTGCTGAGCATGCGCGATCACGCCACGCTCGCAGGAGTCCTCGCCTTCAGTCTCGGGGCCCTGATGTATTACACCGTGTTCTACCGATCCCGACTCGTGCCCAGATGGCTGTCAGGCTGGGGGATTGGCTCATATTCAAGGGCTTCGACCTCTCAGAGACTCGCTCGATCGCCAAGGGGGGTCACTCCACCTCAGACGGCGGGCCATACTCGGATGTGCGAGCGGCAAGCGCTTTGACCCATTGACGCCGCCGGGATCCCTCCAATTGGATATTGGCTAGCGATCGTTATCCGCAGCGCTCGGAGCACGCCCGATCTCGGGCATCGCGCCTTCCCTGATGCATGCGATCAAGGCTGGACAGCGCTCCACCCGGATTCGTTAATGCCGCTCCGCGGGTCGTCGTACGGACTACTCGAGTCTCGCTCACCCAGCAACCGAGATGTGGCGGAGACCAACCACGCAGCATCTTCCCAACTATGCATGTGGCGAACACGCGGACGCATGTCCCCGTCGTGCGTCCATCTGCGGCGGTAAGCAGCGAGTCTGAAGGCACAGGTTAGGTTCGCCAACATTGTCGTTGATGGCCCCGGTCTGGCAGTGACCTGTTGGTGGCGCTCGGCGTCGGGCCGACGGGCTTGCACCCCTCTATCGCGCGTCGTCCGGCGCCAAAATCGCAGGGCACACAAATGCGTTGAGGTGGCGGTGGTTCCCGATAAGGAGTGCGGCCGGGACAGGTGAGTTGCAGGGGAGTGGCTGACCACTCCCGGAGTCCTCGTTCGTGCCGCATTTATTCCCCAAATATTCGGTCAAGCGAGGACTGAAACACGCGAAAGCGCGCGAAGTGTTGCCCTCAGGCATCGACGTTTCCGCAGGTCAGGACCAAAGTCAGCAAACCCTGGGCAGGGGCAGGTCGCCGGTGCG
>WNGK01037107.1_pt1 | contig 10652 bp, 11 predicted proteins | sample 5400601 | NCBI WGS metagenome assembly WNGK01 (sample SAMN13153376, study PRJNA577476) | soil metagenome | isolation source: 60 cm soil or saprolite under Garry oak tree replicate 1 | place: USA:California | collected 2016-06-15
CCCAGATCAGCGCCCTCTAGACTCCTCTAGACCCCTCGTAGGTAAAGCTATCGACGGATGGTTACGGCAGCATGACCGTGCTCTGTTGAGGCGTGCCCCGAAGCACCATCAACAGTCGATGAGCGCTGAAGTGTCCGAGATCTCGATCCGGGCAGGCCGCGCGCACAAGCTACATGGCCGACGAACCCGCGAGTCATCGCGGTAGTTCAGCGAGCCGAAACCAGCGAGGCATGTCTCTCACGGCTCTCTCACAGACTGACCGGACGACACCGCACCAGGGCGGACGGTCTGGACATCCAGTGGACCCTGACCTGCGGCTACAGATTCTGGCGCACTGACCGGACATGCCGCATTGGTCTACGGAACAGATGCTCGGCGGCCAACAAGCGGGCAGGGCGCCGGAAGGCACGCGGGATATACACGGGATGATCTTGAGTGCCGCTGCGAGCACAGCCGCTGAAAGCCCAGCTAGCAACGCTGCCGGGCAGCGCCTCACCGATGCTCTTGAAAACCATTGTGACGGCAACGTCACCGTGGGTTCGAATCCCACGCCCTCCGCTCTGACCTCGGAAAACCATTTCTGACCTGGGCTTATGCCCGCCTGTACGGAAGGGTCGGAGAGCTGCGTCTCGCAAGTCGAGCGAGGCGTACGGCCCGTTGATCGCATGTCGGTCCTCCAGCGTGTTGCCGACGTGCTCAGCGTGTCGGTCGCCGAACTCCGCGGCGATGACGAAGCGCCCGATACCGACGAGCGTCCGAGGCGTTCGACACGATCCGACTCGCGCTGACCGGCCACCCCACGATCGCGGCAGTACTGGGAACCGCCACTCTCAGCGCGCCAGCGCGGCAGACGGAGACCTTGCAGCTACGGTGGCCAAGTATAGGAGAATGCCCGATATCAGGGTCATCGCAAGATCCAAGTTCAGACCCGAGGCCAAATCTCTTAGCCGAGGAGAGTCGGCGACGCTGCTGGAGGATCAATTTATCGTCCCGCCTGATATTCGCGGCCGCTCGGCGTTGATTGTCGATGATGTATTCAGGTCCGGCGGAAGCATGATGGCTGTCGCAAGAGCGGCGCATGAAGCAGGAGCACGGGAGATTTTCGGGATCTGCCCAACTCGTACTATGAAGCGTTAGCCTCTCCGAAGGACCAGTCGTCATCCTCTAGGGTTGGCCCGGGAATCTTAGTTTCGTCCAGGATATTAGCTACTTGCGTTGCGACCTTCTCCACAACTTGAGGAGAGCGATCAAGACCGCCAGCCAGCAAGAGGTCCAAGTCGGGCAACAACCCTGGGAGAACGATGTCGACCTGGATCAGGGCCTGAAGTCGACTCAGCGCAGCGATTGCATGACGGAGAGTCTCGTCCCAGTCTGGTGGGGTGACGTGGTAGCTCCGGAAGCTCTCAACGACGTTGCGGACGTCTAGAAGAGGGTCAGCTAGGTCTGCGGCGTACTGCATCTCCACCACCTCAACACACCAGCGTCCGTGTGGCATCATTGTATATATCTGCTAGGTAGAACAAATATAACTCCTAACTAATTAGTATGTAGAAGACACGCCGACGGCGGAACGCTTGAAGGACGAAGACAGAGGCATACACCTTGGGGCCGACCTCAAGGCAAGCACGGCTGTGACCAAACAGGCCGGTCTCACCTGGCCAGTTCCGGCAGACCGCCGTCTTGACCAGCTTGTCGACCTGGCCAATGACGCAGGCGCGAAGACACACAGGAACGAGCTGGCAGCAGCGATCGTAGCCGCCGCAGAGGCTGACGGTGAGGTTCTCCTGCAGTTCGTTCTCCAATGGAGACGCTCCAAGGTCCGGGACGTCATAGTCAACCCACCACAAGAGTCCTCTGTGATCCACTTCCCCAGGTATGGGCCAGGACGACGCAAGACGAACACACCGTCATAATTGGCAGGGCCTCCATGACGGCCGACGACCCAGGGCCGACGGCACCCGGGAGCCAACCAAGGTGTCATACCGTCAGCTGCCATACCTGTCCTCAGCCTTCACGCCACCAGCGCGCGACCTCAGTAGGCATCCGATACCGTGTCTCGCCGTTTGCTGCTTGCTGCCATTCCACCGGCCATGTCTTAGTTCCGAAGAGTCGCTTGGTCACCCATGACAAGCGCTGGTGATTGCTGCGCTGCTCCTGGTCGGAGAGTCCGCTCTGGGCCAAGACCTCCCCATAGGTCACTTGCTGCGGAGCCCGCTCAGCGGCTAGGTCCAGTAGCGCTACCACTCCTGGCAAGTGTTGGATGTCGGGACGGAGATCCGCGAGCATGCTGCGGCGCCACATGCTCTGCCCTGGTACCTGGACTGCCTGCTCAGCGATGCGGTCGTCCGTCAGGAAATCGTTGCGGAGATCCCGAAGCAACTGCTCCATAGCATCGATCCGGCGTAGCACGGCATTCTTATCCATTTCCGTTCCCTGAAGATCGTACAGACTTTTACGATAAGTCTATACGCATGAGTACGGACTCGGTAGGCTGCGTTCGGGGGACCGGGGACAGGACCGAGCGCGGCAAGGTTGCCGGAAACACGTCGGGAGATGATGGCGGCCAGGGCGTCACGCTGTCGTCAGCTGGGAGCCACGGGGATGAACAACCTTCCGGCGCTCCGGACTCACTTGATCAGCGGGCCGGAACGCCCCTGAGGTCACCCCCCTCGCTTCGTGCTTGACATCGAATGGCTCTAGATGCAGGTGGCCGCGGGTCCGTATCCTTACTGAAGGTCGACGGAACAGCCGGTGGTCTGGCATGTCCGGCTGGCGATGCATCTTGCTGCCCGGACGGCACGACGACCGGCGGGCGGAAGGCATCGAGGTGGTTCCCGTGGCGGCGCTCAGGGCTTCGGCGTCGGCCGGGGCAGACGGACCTATCGTGGCATTGTCCGGCGAGGCGGACGCGACCACGGCCGCGGAGTTGCGCGAGACGCTGGCGACGCAACTGGGCACCGGAGCACGGCTGCTGACGGTGGACGCGTCTGGGCTATCGTTCCTGGACTCCGCGAGCCTGCGCGTCCTGATCCTGGCGGCCAGGGCGCTGCGGGGGCGCCACGGCAGGCTGGTGTTCGCGCGCCCGCAGCCGCTCGTGGCCAGGCTGCTGGAAATCACGGGCGCAGACCGACTGCTCGAGGTGCAAGAGTAGTCTCGGCGGCATGGGAGACGAGGTGCTGCCGCCTTTCAGCCTGGCCGAGGTCGTGACGCGGTGGCAGTTCGCTCCGATCATCACCGCTTTCGCGGTGGTAGCGGCGGCCTTGTACCTGTGGGGCGTGCTGCGGGTGCGGCGGCGTCATCCGGCCCGTCCGTGGCCGCTGTACCGGACCGGGCTGTTCCTCGGCGGCCTGGCCATCGTGGTGATCGCGACCGAGAGCGGCATCGGCAGCTATGACGACGTGCTGTTCTGGGATCACATGGTGCAGCACCTGCTGCTCCTCATGGTCGCGCCGCCGCTGCTCGTGGTGGGCCAGCCGGCCACGCTGCTGCTGCACGCCAGCCGGAACCCGCTGCACACCTGGTCCAAGAGGGTGCTGCGCTCCCGCGTGCTGGCCGCGATCACCTGGCCGCCGTTCGGGGTCGCGCTGTACGTCGGGGTCATTGTCGGCACGCACCTCACCGGCTTCATGAACCTGGTGGAGACCAACAGCGCCGTGCACGACGCCGAGCACGCGCTCTACCTGATCTCCGGCTACCTCTACTTCCTGCCGCTGATCGGCCGGGAGCCGATCAGGTGGAAGGTCTCCTACCCGTCCCGGATCTTCCTGCTGTTCATCGCCATGCCGGTAGACGCCTTCACCGGGCTCGTACTCGGCTCCGAGGGCAGGAACCCGTTCCCCGGGCTGGCGGATAATCGCCCGGGCTGGGCGCCGAGCCCGCTCAGCGACGTGCATATCGGCGGCGCGGTGATGTGGGTGGGCGGTGCCGGCATCATGTTCGGCCTGGTGATGGCGGTGTTCTTCGCCTGGAGCCGGGAAAAGCGCGCCGACGGCGGCCTCGGCTGGCTCGAAGCCGCTCGCCGGTCCAACTTCGCCACCGTGGTCGCCTCGCACGGGGACGGGAGCGCCAGCGCCGGGCCCGGCCCGGCATCTGCGGCATCTCCGGCCGCGGCGCAGGCGCCGGCCCGCGACCGGGAGACCGTCGACGACGACGAGCACCTGGCGGCCTACAACGCCTACCTGGCCCGGATCAACAAGCCCCAGGACGGCTAGCGTCCCGCAGATGGTGGGCATAAGTGCCGCCGTTGCCCGACGCGTGGCGGCGCCGCGTACCAAGCGGCCCGCGGGTCCCTCACGTCCCGCCAGACCTACGCTCAGCCGCCCGGGGCCCCGACCGGAACCACAGCGATGTGACATCGCCGTGGTCAGGTGCACCACGATGTGACATCGCCGTGGTTCCACGGGCGGCGAATGCGGCGGGAAAGCGGTCGGTGCGGGCGTAGGCCTTGCGCCTAGGACCACGATCTTCGGGACACCCCTATCCAGGGCCGGTGCGACACGCCGGTAGCGCTTTCTAGCCAAATCTACGATCTCAGCTAGACGTGGTCATAGAGTCCAATGCCATGAGCGAGCCGCAGCGTCTTAGCGGTGCCCGGTAGGCGAGCGGAGGCACGGCCATGGATCCGGTGCGTAACCCGTACGCCCCCGGCGCGGGGCAGCGACCGCCCGAGCTCACCGGGCGCGACCGGGAGATCGGCCAGTTCGAGGTGGTCCTCGAGCGGGTCGCCCGCGGCCGCCCGGAGCGGAGCATGGTGCTGACCGGGCTGCGCGCCGGGTCGAGTACTTCCTCGGCGTCCTGAAGGCGTTCGCCGCCCGCGACCCGAAGGCGCCGAAGGGCTCATCCGTCACCACCGCGCTCGGCATCGATGTCCCGATGCAGCGGGGCCGGGCCGATTCCGGCGACCTCGAGGTGGACCTGACCGAACTGTTCGCCGAGGCCGCTTCGGTGGCCGCCGATCTGGGCGTCGGGATCGCCCTGTTCGTCGACGAGATGCAGGACATCCCAGCGGCCGACGTGTCCGCCCTCTGCGCCGCCTGCCACGAGCTGTCGCAGACGGGCGGCGCGCTGATCGTGGTGGGCGCGGGCCTGCCGCACCTGCCCGCCGTGCTGTCGGCGAGCAAGAGCTACTCCGAGCGGCTGTTCAGGTACGCCAGGATCGACCGCCTGGACCGCGAGGCCGCCGACCTGGCGCTGATCGCCCCGGCCCAGCGGGAGGACGTGACCTTCACGGCCGGGGCGCTCGACGCGCTGTACGCCGCCGCGGACGGCTATCCCTACTTCGTCCAGGCCTACGGCAAGGTGACCTGGGACGTGGCCGCGGCGAGCCCGGTGACGGCGGCCGACGTGAGCATGGCCGCCCCCGAGGCCGAGGGCGAGCTGGCCGTCGGGTTCTTCGGCAGCAGGTACGAGCGGGCCACGGTCTCGGAGCGCCAGTACATGCGGGCGATGGCCGCGACCGGGGACGACCCGGTGCCGACGTCGGTGGTGGCCGACGAACTCGGGCGCAAGCCGTCCAGCCTGTCACCGGCCCGGGACGGGCTGATCAAGAAGGGGCTGATCTATAGCTCCGAGCGCGGCCTGATCGCGTTCACCGTTCCGCATTTCGGCAAGTTCCTGCGCTCCCAGCCCGTCTAGTGGACAGCCCGTCTAGCTGGCAGGCCGTCTAGCACGGGGCGCTCTATCCGACTATCGGGTTGTCTAGCTCGCTGCCTAGAGTCTCCTAGAGAACGGCAGACTCGCGGGTCCCGGTGGGGCCCAGGACCTCGTCGGTGTCCGCGTCGAGAACGGCCACCCGGACGGCGGGCCGACGTGGCTGCAGGTAGACGGCGAAGACGATGTCGACCGGCCGGCCGCGCGCGTATCCCGGGTACACCACGAACCGCCAGCACCCCTCGCGCCAGACGTCCGACGGTGACCCGGCAGAGACCTGACCCGCGTACCGGCGCCACTGCGAGCTCGCGTGCAGGGTGCTCATGGTCCGCCCGACCGGCATCCGGCGCAGTTCGCAGGGCTCGGAGTAGCCGAGCCTGACCATGATCTCGCTGAGCTCGGGCGACAGGAAGGCGATCAGCGCCAGCTCGAAGGCGAGCACCGCGAGCCAGAGCTCGGCCTCGGACGGCGAGGACGGCATGCGCAGCGGCGGCAGGCCGAGCGTGGCGACGGCGGACGCGCACAGCAGGCCCGGGCGGGCGATGGTGCGCAGGCCGATGGGCGTGCCGCTGAGCTCGCCGAAGCAGCCGCAGCCCGCGTCGGGACGCCGCTGCCTCATCTCGTTCAGCGCGCCCACCGCGACGAGGAAGAACAGCGCCGTGCCGGTCCGCACGACGGTGGCGGGCAGGGCGGGCCAGTCGCGGCCGAACTTCACCGCCGTGCCGATCAGCCCGAGGCCCAGGCCGAGTTCGGCCGCGAAAACCAAGACCATGATGGGCCGCCGCAGGTGGGCCGGGAACAAGTCAGCCGGGTCCGAACGGGCCGGGTGGGCATGTGGTCGCAGCGCCCGCCACGCCTTGGCGAGGAAGGCGCCGAGCAGCATGGCGGCCAGCAGCGGGATCTGCACTTCGCGGATGGCGGTGAGCATGCCTCAGCCGCCGATCATCATCGTGGCGTTGAAGCAGCCGACCTCGAGGGCGCCGCCGAGTTCGACGAAGGCGGCCATGGTGAGGTCGGCGATCCGGCCCTTCCTGGAGGTCCCGCAGGTCACGCAGCGGTCGCAGAACAGCCTGGCGGTCGCCCCGCAACTGGTCACCGGGACGACCCGGTCCTGTTCGGCGCAGTCGTTCCGCAGCCTGATCAAGCTGCCCACGGACAGGTAGGGGAGCCGGACACAGCCGGACCCCGTCGCGTGCGGGTCGACCGCGTATTCCTCGACGTCGTGCAGGTCGCCGGGGCAGAAGGGCGGCGCCATGGCGGCATGCTCGCAGCTCGTCTCCGGGTCCAGGGCCGGGTAGGCGAGCCCGAGCAGGTTCTCCGGCTCTTCCCCAGGCTCGTGCCAGACCGCGGTCCCGCTGACCGGGTCGGGCACGTGGCCGCTCACCATCGGCGCGGCGGGGGGATGGCCGGCCCGGTACGGGGGCTGCGACGTGGCCGGTATCAGGGCCTGCAGGTAACCGTCGTGCTTGAGGCCGATAACGTCGATCAGGTAGCCGGGTTCGAGCCGCGGGAAGCGAACCTGGATCCGGCCGGCGGCCTCCGGGCGGATCAGGACGATCCGCCGGCCCTTGGCCGGGCCCTCGTCCACCAGCAGGCTGGCCGGACCGTCCCGCTCGATGATCGTTCCGGTGACCCGGCCGATCTCGGCCCAGATCCGGTCGAGCACCGGTCCGCGCGGGTGGCGGCGGCGGACAATTGCGTGGTCGCCTTGTCTCAGGGACGCCGGGGGGACCGGGCCGCCGCGCCAGGCTTCCGCCGAGGCGGCGAGCGGGAATCGCTGTTCGCCGCGGTTGGTATGCAGAACTAGAATGTGCGGGCTGACGTCGAGAACTCTCCCCGTCACCGTGTATATCAGGGACCTGTCTGCGACTCCGGCGTCACTATTTCCCGTCAGTATGAGCGAAAGGTCCGATTCGTCACGTCGGCCGAGGACCGCTGCCTTTAGCAGCGACCTGCGCGCGAATCGTGTCGGACTAGCCGAGTCCGTGACATCGTCGCACCAACGGGAAATGTCAGCCAAATGCCGCACTTGCCCTCCGTGGGATTGCATAGGCCTGAATATGACCCTGCTTGGTGCTGCCGGTCACGTCAAGTCATTCCGGCACCTTCATCGCCGAGGACACACAGATACATCCCTGGCGGATAGCCAGGCCAGACCGCCGCGGTCCGGTTTCCCGCCAAGCCAGTACGGAGCGTAGCGTTTGAACCACCTTAAGTAAGGTAGTCGGCATGAGCTGCACCGGCAATCATGATGAATCGCGAGCCTGCGACCACGATGCCGCGTTCAGTGATTACGTCCTCACCCGGGGAACCGCGCTGCTGCGGATGGCCACCATGCTCACCGGGAACCGGGCGGACGCCGAAGACCTCGTGCAGGCGGCCCTGGCCAAGACCTACCGGGCGTGGGGCAAGATCAACGATCACGCCGCGCTCGACGCCTATGTCCGGCGGGCGATGGTCAATACCCACATATCGTGGTGGCGCCGCCGCCGGCTCGAGGAATTCCCCACCGACGAACTGCCGGACCAGGCCGTGGCCGACCACGCGCGGGAAAGCGACACGGCCGAAGTCGTCCGGCGGGCGCTCGACCGCCTGCCGCAGCGGATGCGGACCGCCCTCGTGCTCAGGTACTTCGAGGACATGACCGAACCGGAGATCGCCGCGGCGCTCGGGATCAGCCTGGGCACGGTGAAGAGCACGGTGTCACGGGCGGTGGCGAAGCTGCGCATTGACGCGGAGCTCGGCGAAGATTCCGGCGCCTTACTGTTCGGCCGCGCTACACATTCAGCCGCGCTTCGCACTCTGCAACCGCCGCGCTTCGCACTTTGCTACCTGGGCCGAGGTAGGCCACGACCGCGGCCCCACTGCCCACTCCAGCCCCACTTCTGGCTCTGCTACGTGGGCCGGAGTTTGCTACCGCAGGGAGTAGTAAATCCTTCGCGATCATGAAAACTCGCACTCCTGTTCCCCATTACGCGGCTGTACGCGAGATACAGGGTCTACTGCCGGGCGCCTGACTCGTGGCACTATCAGGTATGCAGGTCAGGCACCCATAGGAGGTGGCTCGGTGCGGAGCACGATGATGGATCTCCCGCTGACGATCACGTCGATCATGCGGTACGGGACGTCGGTATTCGGCGACGCGGAGGTCGTCACCTGGACCGGAGACGGGACCAGGCGTCGTACGTACGCCGAAGCGGGCCGGCGGGCCGCTCGGCTGGCCAACGCCCTGCGCGGCCTGGGCGTGGACTCTGACCAGCGGGTCGGCACCTTCATGTGGAACAACGCCGAGCACCTCGAGGCCTACCTGGCGATCCCCTCGATGGGCGCGGTCCTGCACACGCTGAACATCAGGCTCGCGGCGGCCGACGTCGGCTACATCGCCACCCACGCCGAAGACCAGGTCGTCATCGTGGATGCTTCGCTGGTCCCCAAGTTCGCCGAGATCCTGCCCGTTGCGCCGACCGTCAAGCACGTGATCGTGACCGGCGGCCCGCTCGACGAGACGCCGGGAACCGACCAGCTCACCGGCGTGGGCGTGCACCGCTACGAGGACCTGCTCGCCGCGGAGGCGGACGTGTTCGACTGGCCGTCGATCGACGAGCAGTCCGCCGCGGCGATGTGCTACACCAGCGGGACCACCGGGCACCCGAAGGGCGTCGTCTACAGCCACCGGTCCAGCTACCTGCACTCGATGGGCGCCTGCCTCGGGAACGCCTTCGGCCTCTCCGAGCGGGATCGCGTGCTGCCCGTCGTGCCGATGTTCCACGCCAACGCCTGGGGCCTGGCCTACGCCGGCCTGCTCTCCGGGGCCGCCCTCATCATGCCCGACCGGGACCTGACGCCCGCCACGCTGGTCCGGCTCATCGGCGACGAGCACGTCACCGTGGCCGGCGGGGTGCCGACGATCTGGGCCGGGCTGCTCGACTACCTGCGGTCGACGGGCGGCGACCTGTCCTCGCTCCGCCTGGTGGTCGCGGGCGGCTCCGCGGTGCCGCACGCGATGATGGTGAGCTTCGAGAAGGAACTCGGCGTGCGGCTCCTGCAGGCCTGGGGCATGACTGAGACATCGCCGCTGGCCAGCGTGGCCCACGTCCCGGTCGGCGTGAGCCGGGACGAGGAATGGTCGTACCGGGACAGCCAGGGCCGCCTGTTCTGTACCGTCGAGGGCCGGCTGTCCGGCGACGGCGGGGCGCTGCTGCCGAGCGACGGCGAGGCGGTTGGCGAGGTCGAGGTCCGCGGACCCTGGATCACCGGCTCCTACTACAAGGACGACGACCCGGCCAAGTTCCACGACGGCTGGCTGCGCACCGGCGACGTGGGGACGATGGACGAGCGCGGCTTCATCCGGCTGACCGACCGGGCCAAGGACGTGATCAAGTCCGGTGGCGAGTGGATCTCCTCGATGGAACTGGAGAACGCCCTGATGGCTCACCCCGACGTGGCCGAGGCCGCGGTGATCGGGGTGGCCGACGACAAGTGGGGGGAGCGGCCGCTCGCGGCGGTGGTGATCCGGCCCGGCGCGGAGGTGTCCGCGGAGAAGCTGCGGGCCTTCATGACCGAGCAGATCCCGCGCTGGCAGCTTCCCGAGCGCTGGTGCTTTGTCGCCGAAGTTCCCAAGACCAGCGTGGGCAAATTCTCCAAGCGGCAGATGCGAGAGGCCTACCTGCGCGGCGACTACGAGGTCATCGAGGTGCGCTGACCGCTTCCCGGCCCGGATTGCTTTGCCGGGGCCGGGCCAGTGCCGGTACGCTATGGCCCACCGCACCACGCGTGCGGATGGAGGATTCGCCTAGTCCGGTCTATGGCGCCGCACTGCTAATGCGGTTGGGTGTAACCACCCTCCGGGGTTCAAATCCCCGATCCTCCGCTCTGTGAGGTCTTCACGTTTTCGTGGGGACCTTGTTCACGTTTGGGCCGTGGTGATCTTCGCAGCCGGGTCTGACATTCTGCTGGGTGTGGCTGTTCGTGCTGGGCTGATGCCGTTCCGTGGGCTGGCTGGC
>WNGK01008494.1_pt1 | contig 10651 bp, 14 predicted proteins | sample 5400601 | NCBI WGS metagenome assembly WNGK01 (sample SAMN13153376, study PRJNA577476) | soil metagenome | isolation source: 60 cm soil or saprolite under Garry oak tree replicate 1 | place: USA:California | collected 2016-06-15
ACCTTCCTGCCCGATGCGACCAGGTCCAGGACCCTGCGCCGGAACTCCGGTGGATAACGCCTTGCCATGCCGACCTCCTCTGGGGGTCATGGGCATGACGAATCAAACGACGCGACTCCACCGAAGTGGGGGAACATCAGAGCCTCCAAGAAACCCGGAACGGTTCAGACGGCCAACACGATGAACTTCTGGGACAGGTTGACGACAATCCGGTTGCCGTTGGCGTCCTTGTAGTGCTGCTTGCCCGTCGCGAGCTCGTGGGCGAGGCCGCTCACGCCCGTCCCCGAACCGGAGCTCCAGCCCCCGCCGTAGACGAGCACGAGAGCAGGGTAGGTACCGCTGGTGTCCGGATCGAACTCGTAGATCTGAAGGGGCGTCCCCGAGCCGAAGGTCTTGTAGGAGTAGGTGCTGGTCGGGGTCCGAGCCGCATGCAACCGTCAAGCAAGCGCCTGACGCCATGATTCGGGTCCAACGCCAGGGGGACGGATCAGGTGGACCGAGAATTTGGGGTTCGGTCAGAGGTCACGAACTTCGTGCCGCGAGGAAGTCACCGACCCAGAACGCAAAACCAATAGCTGCGAGGGCGGCCGCTGGGATGAGGCACCGCAGAGCAAGCTGCAGCTTCCGATGCTTATTCCAGACAATGGCGGCGTTCCGGTGGATCTGTTCCGCAAGGTGCGCAACCAGCGAGCCGTCTCTTGCCGCGAGCTTTAGACCCCGCTCAATTTCGGCGGGGGACATCGTCCGAAGTAGACCGAAGTACACCAGCTCACCGGGTGTAAAGGGTCCGCCCTCCTGATGCCCGGCGTACTCCCTGCCGAGCTGAGTATCAGCGAGCTGAGGGTAGAGAGACAGACCAGCCAAGAACGCAGACACCAGTAGAAAGGCCATGCTGCCGAGCATGAACCACAGCACGTTCACGCGGAGATGATGTCCGTGGCTCAGCAGATTGACGACCCCCGCTCCCTCGACGGCGACCGCCGCAGCGATCGCAGACATGATCACGGCGGCCTTCGTGTCTGATCGATCGATCCACTGATGGATAGCAAGCAGGGTCTCGCGAGCCTCGATGACGGCATCAGGGACTACCACTACCTGCGGGACAATGGCTGCGGATCCTGTAGAGTTGGGCGATTGACTCGCCTTGGCGCTCGGGTCGGAGTCGCCGGCAGCGGCCGGCCCAGTGGCGGTCGCGTCATCGTTCTCCATCCCGTCTTCCTCCTCGTCTGCCCCTTTCGCCCGAATCGGCCTGTCTGAAGCTATCGGCAACGTTCAGCTTAGTCTCAGATCTTACCCGGTGACCATGTTCAACTCGGTGCTCCAAGCGACGCGTGTCGTCGAATGATCGGATCGCGAAGGACGACCGGAGGAGTGAGCGAGCCGCGCGTAAGCTCCGTTATGTGCTAGGGAGCATGTCCCGATGACCGTGTAACTTCGGGCGGTCCATCCGACGATCGTTATGCGACCTGCTTCCGTCCTTCTATCACTTCCTGTGACACTCGAGGGCTCGGGCCAGGATGTGCAGGTCCCGGTAGCCGTTGACCCGGCGGAACTGGCGCTCGGCTTCGAGCATGCCGGCGGCGATACAGCGAAGGGCCATGCGCCCGTCCCGCCACCGCTTGACGTTGCGGTGGGCGTCCCGGGCGATCGAGATCATCGACTCCACGGGGTTCGTCGACTTGAACGTCCGAAGCAGCGACGGGGGGAGCCCGAGGCGGGTGACGGTGAGCGTCTCCTCCAGGCCCTCCAGGATCGACGCCGCAGCCCCGGGGTGCTTGGTCTCCAAGTGGCGGGCAAGAGCTCGGAGCTCCCGTCCGGCCTAGGAGACCGCTGAACAAAGGGCATCCTGCGCCCTAACCCGGAGTCCCGTCCTGGTCGGTGCTGCGCGGTCGGTTGGTGGAGGCCTCGGCGGGGCGACGGCACTGGCCGCGCCGGTGGTCCGAGGTATCAGGTAACGAGGACCCATCTTCTGCGGTGGTCCAGGCCGAGGTTGACCAGCCGCCGGAGGTTGATCGCGGCGACCCGGAGCGAGAGCCCGATCTGGTTCCGGGCGATGCCGCGGTAGCGCACCCTCCGGTGGCCGTCGGCCACGAGCCACGCGATCGAGCGTTCCATCATCGGTCGGTGCCGGCGGTACGGACCCTTGAACTCCTCGGTCTCGGCCTGGCGCCTGGCAGCCCACATCAGGTCGTGGTGGGGGTGGACGAGGTCGCGCGTCTCCTCCTCGATCGGGTGCATCGCTCCCGGAGGGGACATCCCCGGCATCTCGCACCGAACGCAGCGGTGCCTCGGGGGGCGATCGGGACGGTGTGGCCCTGGGGGCAGGTGACGGTGCGGGCTCGGGCGTCGATGGCGAAGTCGTCGATGGTGAATCCGCCCGGGACGGTCTGGCGGAGCGGGATCGCCTTGATGAACGCCCGGTGCTTTCCCTCGGCGAGCGCCGCCCGTGTTTCCCCGGAGCCGTAGGCCGAATCGGCCCGGACCTCCAGTCCCGGTTCCTCCCCTTCGAGCAGGGCTACCCCGGTCGGGCCGTCGGCGGCGTTTACTCCCCCGCCCGGTACCGACGGGTGGACAGTACGGCCAGCATCCGCCCCAGGGCGATCTCCTCGAGCAGGTCGCGGCCGGCGAAGACCTCGTAGGAGGGCAGGGGAACCTCGCGCCCGCCGGTAGAGCGCATCCTGGGCCGGCAGACCTCGACCAGCGCACCGCCCAAGGGCACCAGGCGGGGCTCGGTGCCGTGCCGGTAAGCCTGGCGGCTCGGGACGTGCTTCCCGCGGGGTCCGCAGACCCGAGCCACGTCGGTGGCCATGATCTCGCCCACGACGGCGAGCCCGCAGGCGACCGAGAGCGCCAGCACATCTTCACGAGCGGCGCCGGCGATCTCGGCCAGCGCGACCTGGACGTGGTCCGGCAACGCTTGCAGGTCGAGTGCGTCCTTGGTGACGACGCGGGGACGGGCTACCTGTCCCATGGCGGTCCTCCTCTCTTACACGCACCCCCGTCTCTACCACCAGGTGGCGGGGGCGGGGCGGAGGACCGCCCTCAGTTTCTACGGGCTATGGGACAATCTCGGGGCGGTTCACCCAGTTAGGAGAGTCCGGGGTTGACCGTGAGGGCAGAGCGTCTTACGTTCTTCTGACTTGCGGGCTGAGAGGAGCCAGCGAACCAATGAAGGGGCCAGGGCCTCCAGCTGCTGGGCGCGAGCTGGCGGACGCGCTTCCTGACATCCGCCAGAGGAGCGCTCCTTTCGTCGTGCAGGTTGTCCCGCAACCCGCTTTGGAGGCGCGTGGCGCACTCCCGATGGTCCATAGCTGGGTCGAGCGGGCTGACTTTAAGAGGTCGTTTCTTCTCGAAGCGCCTGGGTTGAGTGGGACGGCCATCGCCGCGGCCCTAGCACGTGCGGGTCCATCGGTGCTTGCAGCAGGGGGAGCCCGGTGGCACCCGGTCATCATCGTTTGCTCGGGTGCATCTGCCTTCGTGGCGGCGGTCCTCTACGCGGGGTCGGTGATCTACGCGCGGTTTGGCGTCGTTTACGAGGACGAACCATCGATCCTGGAGCTCGGTGATCTCCCGTACCTCGGGCGACTTCGAGCGCTTAGACCCGAGAGGATCGCCAAAGGTTGCCGCGACGCGACCGAGGCTGAGCCGGGCTTCGCCCACGCCTTGCCCCCTCACGGCTCTGAACAGATCCAATGGACTCCCCAGGTCGGCACCGAAGAGGCCCAGCGGCTCTCGGCAGTGTTTAGGTACTCTGCTCTGCGGCTGCTCCCGTCTCTACTGGGGGCCCTGGCCCCCTTCCTCGTGATGCGCCAACCTCATTGAGCCTACCTCGATGGCAAACTGCCCTCGCTGCCATCAAGAGAACCCCGACGTAGCGCGGTTCTGTCTCGCCTGCGGCGCATCGCTTCAGCGTGACTCTGTCCCCGAGGAGCGCAAGGTCGTCACCGTATTGTTCTGTGACTTGGCCGGGTTCACCGCGTCCTCCGAGAGCGCCGACCCCGAGGACGTGCGCGCTCGGATCGACCGCTATTTCGACAGCGTCCGGGGTGTGATCGAACGCTACGGCGGCACCGTCGAGAAGTTCATCGGCGATGCGGTGGAAGGGGTGTTCGGTGTCCCCGTCGTCCACGAGGACGACGCCGAGCGCGCAGTCCGAGCGGGTCTTCGCATCCTTGAAGAGATCGCCGACCTCAATGCCTCCGACCCCACGCTCGCGCTCGCCGTCAGGATTGGGATAAACAGCGGCGAGGTGCTTGCCCGACTGACCGGCGCGCTGGATGACGCTCAAGGGATCGTCACCGGCGACGTGGTCAACACCGCCTCCCGCCTGCAGTCGATGGCACCCGAAGGCAGCATCGTGGCCAGTGAGACCACGTACCGAAGCACGGCGCGTGCTTTCGAATACGAAGAACTTCCGCCGGTCATGGCCAAGGGCAAGACTCGGCCCATGCCGGTCTGGCGAGCGATCCGCCTGCTGGCGGCGTCCGGCGGATACAGCACGCCGTTCGTCGGCCGTCATCACGACATGGCGATCCTGCAAGCGTCTTACCGCAAGGTCCTACTGGAGCGCTTGGCGCACGTGATCACGATAGTCGGAGAGCCCGGATCAGGGAAGACCCGCCTCGTGGTGGAGTTCTCGAATTGGCTGGCTCAACAGGAGGAACCTGTCACCGTGCGGCGGGGAAGATGCCTCCCATACGGCGAAGGCATCACCCTCTGGGCGCTCGGGGAGATTGTCAAAGCAGAGTGCGGCATCCTGGAGTCGGACGGAACCGAGGAAGCCGAGGCGAAACTGAACCGGACCGTAGAGGCTCGCGTGCCCGAGCCCGACCGGCAGTGGATTCGCTCTCGGCTGGCACCTCTCGTCGGTGTGCCGTCCTCCGAGCTTAGCGACCGCAATGAGATCTTCATGGCCATCCGGCGCTTCTTGGAGTATATGGCCACCGAGCAACCGTTCGTCTGCGTGATTGAGGATCTCCAGTGGGCCGATCCGGCGTTGCTCGACTTCGTCGAACATCTCTTCGAGTGGGCGGCGGAGGTTCCGATCTTCGTCGTAGCAACAGCGAGGCTCGACCTGTACGAGAGGCGTCCGGCTTGGGGTGGCGGCGCGCGGAATGCGAGCGCCCTTGCGCTTGCCCCGCTGTCGTCCACGGATTGTGCACAGCTCGTGTCAGCGCTCCTGGGAAACACGACGCTTCCCCCCGAGGTCGAAGCCACGATACTCGACAGGGTCGAGGGCAACCCCCTGTTCGCAGAGGAGTTCGTACGGCTCCTCACAGACCGAGGACTCGTTGTGGAGACGGGCGAGCGCATCACCCTTGCACCCGGCGCAAAGCTGCCGATGCCGACTTCGATCGCATCGGTCATCTCCGCCCGCCTCGACACCCTCCCTGCCGAGCGGAAGCGGCTTCTTACCGATGCCGCGGTGATCGGCGCTGTCTTCTGGGTCGGTTCGGTAGCGGTGCTGGGGCAGCGCGAGCGCGAGAGTGTCGGCGGCGCTTTGTATGAGCTGTCGCGACAGGAACTGGTCCGTCCCATTAGACGCTCCTCCATCGCGGGGGAGTCGGAATTCAGGTTCTGGCACTCCCTTATCCGTGACGTGGCGTACGCCCAAATGCCGAGGGTTGTACGTGCGGAGCGACACCGACAGGCGGCGAACTGGATCGAGTCGGTGGCACCGGAGCGCCTCGAGGACTTCGCCGAGCTGATTGCGCACCACTATACGAGCGCCTTGGAACTCGCCGTCACGGTGGGGCGTTCCGATCTCGCCGCTCAAGTCGAGGCGCCCGCGCTGCGCTACCTCATCCTGGCCGGAGACCACGCGATGGGTTTGGACTTCGGTCGAGCCGAGGCCCACTATCGCCATGCGCTCGATCTCGCGCCTCCGGAGCAGGACGAGGCCGGGGGACGGACACGGGCCGAGCTGCTGATGAAGCTCGGTTGGACGGCGCTCATGGCGGGCGATCAGGTTGGTGCTCGGACAGCCCTGGACGATGCGGCCGTTCGGTGGCGGACTCTTGGCGATCGACGCCAGGCAGGTTTGTCTCTGGCGATGCTGGGACGCGTGTACTTCTTCTTGGCTGGCGAGTCGCACGTGGCGGAGGAGTCCCTGCGCGAAGCGATCCTCCTTCTGGAACCGGATGGGCCGTCCCGCGAGTTGGTCCGTGCACACGTATGGAATCTGCCCCTGCAATACGCGGCTGGTCGGGCGCGGGAGGGCCGTGAGGAAGCCAGGCGAGCGATGGCTGTCGACGAGGCACTGGGGGGTACGGAGTACCGGGTCCAGCTCGAAATCAGCTTGGGCGGCCTCGAAGCCATGAGCGGCGACCCCGGAGGCGTTGAGCGAATCCGGACAGCGATCACGTCGGTGGAGGAGTCCGGTGACGTCGAGGCCATCGCTCGCGCTCACTTGAACCTCTCGCTCTCTTTGTTCGACTTGTCGGACAACGACGAGGGCGTTGTTGCGGCTGACTCCGGTAGACAGGCCTTGAGAAGGTTCGGGACCCCGAGCTACGAGTGGGCCCTGGCTGGCAAGCAGGCTGAGATGCTGGTGGAGCTAGGTCGGTTCGACGAGGCGATCGAGCTTGCCGGCGAGGTGCTCTCCGCGCACACACGGGACGTCATTAGCCCCGCCATCGTCTGGGCGGGATCGGCCATCGTGCGAGGACTACTCCGTGTCGGCCGTCTCGCGGAAGCGGAGCGCGAACTCGTCGAGGTTCTCGAGCCGGCTCGTCGGCTGGGTGGAACCGCCTTTCTTGTCCGAGTGCTTACAGCCGCGGCGGAACTTCAGGAGTCGCGAGGGAATCTGGTTGCGGCCCGTCAAGCCGCGCTTGAGGTCGTCAACCTCCTCGATGATTGCTCTGCCACCTGCGCCCAGGTACGCGCCCTTCCCCAGGTTGCTCGCCTCTTAGGCGCAAAACCGGCAGCTAGGCTTCTCACGCAGATCAGTTCCGAACCTGGTCGGCCGTCCTTCGAGCCGCGCCTGCTGGAGGCACGCGGCGTGATCAAGCGTGACTCGAGCACGCTACTAAAGGCCGCCGAGCAGTACGGCGTCCTTCGGCTTCCATACGACGAGGCGAGGTGTCGGCTGTATGGCGGAGATGCTGAGGGCTGCGCCGCCGTGTTGCACCATCTGGGTCTCAAGCACGGCATACTCGTCGAGAAGTTGAAGAGTTTGTCACCCACCTGATTGGGCGGGTGACCGGCACCGTTGCGTTGGCTTAATCGAAGGCACGGTGGAGCCTTTGCGCGTGGGGGTCGGAAACTCTAGTTGCTAGTTGCCTGCCGAGGATAGGATTGAAGACCGTGCTCATCTTCTTCGGCATCGCCAGCGTTGGACTGGCCGCCCATCGGGTCGTCCGAACTGAAAGATTGCGACGACGCGGTGTCCAAGAACCGTTTCGTTCCCGTCTAGAGGTGAGGTTGTCGGTCATGGGCCGCTTCGCCACTGCCGCCGGGGTAGCCTCCTTCGGTGGAGCTCTGCTCGTCGCTGGATACGCTGGGCTCGCAGAGACTGCCGTGGGAATGCTGATTGGCCTGTCAGTCGCTTGCGCACTCGTCGGGCTTGCGGCGGCAGCTCTACTCTTTCGCGAACGGGGACGCCCCCGGCGTCGAGGCTAAGGAGTGGTTCATCTACCACGAGCGGTTTCCCGGTCGCCTGGAAATAGGTCGTGTGCAGCCCCGGTGAAAGGTGGGATCGCCTCACCTAGCAGAGAGCGCGACTAAGCACCAAGGGCTAGAGCTGGAGCTAACCGTCACCCCAGGGCTCTAACGACCACGTCCCCGTGCGACAGGAGAAAGGTCGCTGGCAGGAGCGGGCACGTGGTCGGTGGCGTGGACGTGAAGGTGGCCTCCACCATATCCACCGGCTGGCCGTTGACCGGCGGACCGTTGTCCACGAGGGCCCAGAAGAGCCCGCTGCCTACCGGGGCATAGGGAAGCCGGCTCTTGGTGATCTCAATCCCGATGGTCGCCCTGTCGCCAACCACCGTCAGACAGGTGACCCGGCCCGCCACGCTCACGCCAGGCCCGATCGGCGCTTGCTCGGTCGCTACAAAGAAGCCGCTCGCTCCCTGAGGGTTGTCGTGTGCGGCGAATCCGAAGTTCGTGCCGGTGACAGCCTCGCCTCCTCCCACGGCGAACTGCCGACCTGCCTGGGAAGCCGAGGCCGGACTGGCGACGCCAAGCAGCGCCGCCACGACTGCGATGGGGAGGAGGATCCTGCTCACGGCTGTCTCCTTTGGCGGGCCCTCACGGTAACCGCCACACCCTGCTGGGGCAACCCGCTGATGGCTGGAAGCGGTTGGTTCGCTTGGACCTCGCTCGGCGTGGTTCTGGGAACTCCTCAAGAACCGCCTGAGCGGATGCGACCCCTCGCTTGCCAGGCGATGGCCATTGGGAATGACGAATCAGAGGAGCCCGATCACGGCCTGGATGGCGCCCATGACGATGACTGGCTCGCGGCCCAGGATTATCGGGGCTCCTAAGCGACGGAGCCGGAGCTGGGACCGTCCCATCGGTACGCACCCGACTATCTCGTGGAGTAGCTCCATGCTGCTCTCGACGCATGCAGCGAAGACGTCGTCGTAACGGTTGAGCACGTGAACCCGGCCGACACCCCTCCTCATCTTCGCATCCTGTGCCGCGTGGAAAGTTGCGATCCGCCGGGCGATGAACCTCTGTCAGAGCCGCTGTTCCAGCCCTTGGGGAGCGCGGTCACTGACCACCAAGCGCACTGAAGGCGCAGTCACCGGTCGTCGGTCCCCGGACACAAGACTTTGGACGTAATGCATTCCTCATGCATGTCGCTCGCGCTCCCTCCTCCCCGTCCGCGAGATGGTCACGTACCAATACTCATCGAGGAGCTTCGACAGCGGCTGCCCCTCCCGCTCCACCTCTCGGGCTAGCCCATCCTCCGTTAGCTCAGATTCCAACAGCAGGGCGCGAGCGCACGTCCTCGCCTTCTGGAGATGGGCGGCGAAGGCCTCACGACTCGGCGAGCCGTAGAGGAAGCGAGCGATGCTCCTGTCCCAAGCCGTAACGGCGGTCGGCCGAATCGCGAACAGCGTCTTGGAAGCCGCCGTCGGCCCGATGGTTCGGCGACGACCGGAGTGCGACGCAGCGAGCCGAACGCGAAGGCCATCGAACGCATCCGCGAGGGCATCGATGTGCGCATCTGAAAGGCGGGTGAGGCGGACCGAGCGCGGCGGGAGCTTGCCACCGTGCTCGGACCACCAGGAGCTGATGCTCTGGTCGAATGGTTGCTCTTCGCCAGGGCGGGGATACCGGATTCGGCAGCCCCATCTATTCAGCCAGCAGTGAAGGGCCTCGCGATGCGCCCGGACCGAGAAGTCAGGGAACGGCTGGGTGGCGGACACGAACTCGGCGTATGAGCCTCGGGCGTTCGTGCTAAAGATCCTGACAGCTGCGTGGAGCCTACGGAGATCGGGCCATTCCGGTGGCATGGCGTCCGAAGCATATGGCTTGGAGCGAGAGCGCTCCGCAAAGGCTCACCATTCGGGTCTACGATCATGACCTCATACAGCTTCCATGAGAGAGATTGCCACCTGACACCAACACCAATACTCAGGCCGGGAACAGGGCCAAATGCGTTGGGAGCGGCTGCCGTGAACGCCACGGTTCTGGCGATCTTCGCCGCCATTGCCGTTGGGTACATCGTGTTCTTGCTCAAGCACGAGCGAAGGCCTTGGTTGACGCCCTGGACAAGGCTACTGAGGTGAATAGGCGGTACGCGTGGGAAGCCGATGAATTCTCGCCGCATGCTCCGTACAACGGTCGACTACCCATGATGCGAACCAAGCTCGCCGGTCGTACCGCCCGACTGATTCTGGGTGAGGTCGACCCAGCATTGCCAACAGGAGCTTCGGTGGCGGACCGGGCCAAGCTGGTGCTCTCGATGCTCGTCTCGATCTGCTCTCAGTATCCGTTCCCGGAACGTCTGACGGCGGATCAACTAGATCAGGTGAACGAACCGCCAACACCTGTTGAGTTCAAGCGTGCCGAAGACGTCCGAGAGTGGATCGATGCGGTTCGTGAAGTAGCGAATCCCATCTCGCGGGCATTCGTTCCGCGGACCAACACGATGTTGGAGTGGTTCCAGGACATCGGCAAGACGCCTGAGGGCCTGCACGAGCCGGACGAAGTCGAGGCAGCGTTCCTCTTTGGTCCACCCCGCAGCCCCGGCGAGAATCAGGACTGGGCGCAGCGACTCGTAGAGAGCCGCCCGCACAACGTCGTGTTCGGGTTGATGATTCGCCTGGTTCGAGTGGAGGGGCTTGCAACCGAAGCCGAGCGCAAGCTTGCCACGCTGAGGCGATACGAAGCCCTGATGCCGTCGATTCCGGTGCGTCTCCTGATCCTCGTGTTGGGGGCTGCAGCCTTCGCCACCGGCGTGCTCGTTCCGTTGGTTGACCCAACAGCTTCGGTGTTCTGGACGGGCTGGGTGCCCGTGACTGCCTACAGCCTCGGGTTGGTGGCGGGTTTGGTACTAGCTGTAGTTCCCACCGACGTTGTTCACAGCCGGGTCACCGGCGGGAGCCCTCCGAGCGCGGTGTGGGGCCGACGTTCGTTGTAGAAGCGTACCCATCTCGGGAGCATCGCGAGGCGCTGGCCGTTCGAGGTGTAGAGCCTG
>WNGK01039760.1_pt1 | contig 10651 bp, 10 predicted proteins | sample 5400601 | NCBI WGS metagenome assembly WNGK01 (sample SAMN13153376, study PRJNA577476) | soil metagenome | isolation source: 60 cm soil or saprolite under Garry oak tree replicate 1 | place: USA:California | collected 2016-06-15
CAGATGTTGGGCTCGGTGCGGAATTAGGCGTGGATTTTGTAGCGCTAAGTTTTGTGCGGGAGAAAGGCGACATCGAACAACTGCGCCAACTCCTCTCCAGGAAAAAGAGCAAGGCGCAGATCGTCGCAAAGATTGAGGATCAACTGGCGGTACGATCAATCGACAAGATGATCGAAAGCGCTGACGTGATCATGATCGCGCGCGGCGACTTGGGAATCGAATGCCCAATGGAAGAACTGCCAATTATTCAACGCCGAATTGCGAAAAAATGCATCCGCCTGGGTAAACCGGTTATAGTCGCAACGCAGTTGCTCGAATCGATGATCACGAATCGACTTCCTACTCGCGCGGAGGTCACCGACGTGGCAAACGCGGTTTTCGAACAAGCAGATGCTCTCATGCTGAGCGCTGAAACGACGCTCGGCCGCTATCCGATAGAATGCGTCGAGGTCCTAAACCGCGTGGCTATGCGAATCGAGCGCAGCGGAGGCGCAGGTTATGCGAAAGATGCGCTGCTGGGGAACATTCGACAAAAGACCGTTGCTTCGGCCGTCGCGCTGGCGAACTCACTCGAAGATTCGAAACTAATCGTCTTTACACTGCACGGAAGAATGGCACGCTACGCGTCGAACCTACGGCCGCAGCGCGCTCCGATCTTTGCGTTCACCCCGAGCGAACAAGTTTATCGGCAGCTCGCTCTTTATTGGGGAACGTTTCCCGTTCGCATCGATTTCACCAGAAACCCGGACCAGACGATTGCATCAGCGGAGAAATTCTTGCGCGCGAAAAAACTCGCTGTGCCCGGCAATCGCATGGTGATCGTCAGCGACGTACGCATGGGTGGCGCAATGATCGATTCCATTCAACTGCGCGTAGTAATATAGTTGTAGCCGCCGCTCTGTGAGCGCCGCACCGCGCGTTTAGCAGATCAGTGTCGCGCTTCCCAACGGGGGAAGCCGCTATGGCCTTACGCTTCGACCGGCAATTCGACATCCACCGGGCGCTCCTTCTTGCTGAGCGCACGGCGAAGTTTCGAGAGGGCGATATTCTGTAACTGTCGAATTCGCTCGCGCGTAACGCCGAATTTCTTGCCGACTTCCTCTAGCGTCTTTGGTTTGCCACCATCCAGACCGAAGCGCTGGAAAATGATCTTCTTCTCGCGATCGTCCAATACATCGAGCAAGCCGCCGACCTCGTTGCGGAGATTTTTGTCACGCAATAATTCAAAGGGCGTTTGAGCCTCCTCGTCGCCTACAATTTCGCCGAACTCCGTCGAATCATCATCGCTGATCGGCGCATCGAGTGAAGCCGGACGAATCGACACCGTCTTGAGCTGCGAAACTTTTCCGCTCGCGATCCCGATCTCGTCACCGAGTTCGTCGTCCGTCGGTTCGCGGCCAAGTTCCTCGCTCATTTGCAGGGAAACCCGGCGCATTTTGGAGATCTTATCCACCAAATGCACGGGCAAACGGATCGTCTTGCTCTGATTGGCCAGCGCGCGCTTGATGGATTGCTTGATCCACCACGCGGCGTAGGTGCTGAGCTTTCCGCCTTTCGCAGGGTCAAAACGTTCCACCGCCTTCATCAGACCGATGTTGCCTTCGGAAATGAGGTCGAGAAGCGGCAGCCCGAGATTCGCGTAGTCATGCGCAATTTTCACAACCAGACGCAAATTGGACCGGATCATCAGGGCTCGCGCCTCGCGATCGCCCTTCTTGATCTTCGCCGCCAAATCGATCTCCTGCTCCGGAGTCAGAAGCGGGATTTGCCCGATCTCTCGCAGGTAAATCTTAATTCCGGTATCGCTATCTTCAGCAGCCATATAACTCTTTTTCATTAAACTTTGGGGGGATTCGGACCGACAATGTCCCGTAAATAGTATTCGTCGATGCCTTGTCGATCACGCGTTGTAGCATCCGGGAAAGTATTTAACAAGGTTAAATATTCGAATCTGTGACAACCCGCGAGTGTGAGGTGTTCAATCTTTTTCGCAGGCCCCTAGGCGGCGGGTTTAACGGCGTCAGGAACTTGCGACGACAACAAGACAACTGGACTATAAGCCCGCAGTCCCGTAGTCGTGTAGTCCGTGGGTGGTCTTTTGGATGTTGAACGTTGAACAAAATCGCCGCGCCCGGAAATACTCGTACGCGCCCGTTTTTTCGGTTCAGTCCCAGGTCCTGCTTCGGCTGGAGGCGATTTCTGCTTCGTTGTTTCGGAGCAAAGATTGGTCGTAGCGTTCATGTATATCCCTCAGCGACGATTTATTTCCCGTGGAACCTCGAGGCCGGAGATGAAAGCGCGGTTGGCGAGCATGCGCTTATTTATAATCTCGGCTGTGTGACGCTGGGGGCGCGGGTAACAATCTCGCATGGCGCGCATCTTTGCGCGGGAACACACGATCATACCAAAGCAGATTTTCCGTTGCTGCGTCCGCCAATTATGATCGGTTCTGACGCTTGGATTTGTGCCGATGCGTTCGTGGGGCCGGGCGTAACAATCGGTGAAGGAGCAATTGTTGGTGCAAGAGCGGTCGCGATGAAGGATGTAAGCCCCTGGAGAATTGTGATCGGAAACCCAGCGCGCGAAAGCAAAAGACGCGAAATCACTCAATGAGTGAGCAATCCCACGCGCTGGTGCCATTATCGGTGCTTGTGCCGGTTAAGAATGAAGCCGCAAACGTGCGGGACTGCCTTGCCAGCGTTTCGTTCGCGCAGGAAATCGTGGTAGTTGATTCGGGGAGCACAGATGGCACGCAAGCGGTTGCCGAGGCAGCTGGAGCCCGGATCGTTCAGTTCGTTTGGAATGGAAAATTCCCGCGAAAGAAGAACTGGGCTTTGCAAAATGTTCGGTGGCAACACGAATGGGTGCTAATCCTGGATGCCGACGAACGCATCACACCTGCGCTTGAGCGAGAAATCACGCAAGCGATTCGCCGCACTGACGTCGATGGATTTTATCTGAATCGCCGCTTCTGGTTTCTTGGTGGGTGGATAAAACATTGTGGTTACTTTCCGAGTTGGAATCTGCGCCTGTTCCGGCATCGGCTGGGTCGGTATGAACAGATCGAAATCGACGATGATATCGCGACCGGAGACAATGAGGTCCATGAACACATATTGCTCAATGGCCGGGCCGAGTACCTAGTCGCTCCGATGGAGCATTACGCGTTTCCCGATATTGCCACCTTCATCGAGAAGCATAACCGCTATTCGACCTGGGAAGCGGCGGCATGCGTGAAGCTACACGAACAAGCAGTTGGAACGACATTGCGCGCGACGCCGTTTGGAACAGCGGTAGAGCGCAAGCGATGGCTAAAGGGACTCGCGATGGGGGCTCCGTTCCGTCCGAGCTTGCGATTCTTTTACCATTACCTTTGGAAGCGAGGTTTTCGTGACGGCTACCGAGGATGGGTGCTCTGCCGGCTGCTCGCTTGGTACGAACGCATGATCGTGTTGAAGGAGCGCGAACTGAAAAACCGGCGTATTAACTCTACCGCGATTTCCTAGCGCTGTAGCTACCGGCCTGCGGTCAGTCGATCTCCCAGCTGCTTTCACACCTGCAGACAGCAATGTTGTTTAGCTGATGTTAGCTGCGCTCCTCCTGAGCAGCGACATTACATCCCTTCGACGAGGATCATGTTTGTCCTCGCCGTGCGGTGCCGCATTTTGCGCGGCTCACGATATTCTTCGCAATTGAGCCACTGTTTGGCGCGCTCGGCTGATTCGAATTGGAGCACCACGATGCGCTTCGGTTTCCAATCCCCTTCAAGCACTTCGGTCCTGCCACCGCGGACGATATATTTCCCGCCATATTTTTCCACGGTCGCGCTAGCGAGATTTTTGTATTCCTCGTAGCCGACCGGATCGAGAACGTCGATTTCAACGATGATATAAGCAGGCATTTCGAGAAATTGCGGATTGCGGATTTCTAGAGTGAGAATCAATGCCTGTTGTGGCTGCGGTCTTTTGCGGCTAGTTCCGGTATTTTCTTTCGACGCCGCAGTCGCAACCAGTTGTTCCAGGTCTTGCGTAAGCTGTCGCGCGGCGTCTGATATTTTTGATTTAGCTCGTTGCTCTGTACAATCTGCGCAAGAATTCCTTTCACGGAAAAATCATCAGTGTTGACGATAGTGTAAGCTGTGCCGACCGTGGCCGCATGATGCGCGTCGCTGGCTGCAGTCATAGGCAAACCGCGAATCTGCGCGTACTTGAAAGCATAGCGATTGTAGCGGCGGAGCGTGGTCGCCGCATTGAAAACCTCGATCGCGTCCACTGGGAGCGTTTCAAGAGTGGAAAAACGGATTCCGGCGCGAAATAAATCGTATGGATGCGGAGGAATGGCGAGACCGCCGCGTTCATGGATAATCTCACAGACCTCGCGCGCCGGTTTTCCTTTCAGGTAGGGCAGCTCGGCACCAATACAAAGAAGATGACCATCGGCGGTCGTCACCTCGACTCCCGGTAAAACAAGGAAATCACTGACTGGCATGCCATCCAGTCGCATCAAACCCTTCTGGAGCAGATAATTCACAGCGTCGCATGTGTTGTGATCAGTGATAGCGATTCCGTTCAAGCCCTTGGCGCGTGCGGCCGCTATCAGGTCTTCCGGGCTGGAAATACCGTCTCCGGAAAAAAAAGAATGCGTATGCAGATCGATGTTAAGCGGCATGGCGAAAGGCTATGGCTATTGCTTTCCGAGTCGCTACACGAGCTCTTCCACAAGAATGCCTGCTTCGGCTTCGGGTTCCCTTTGAATGCGATTGAATTGATGATCGTACAAGCGCCGATAGTAGCCAGATTTTTCGAGTAGCTCCGCGTGCGTGCCGATCTCCTTGATCCGGCCGGAATCCATCACAATGATTTGATCAGCAGACAAAACTGTGGAGAGACGGTGAGCGATAGCGATTACCGTGCGCCCAGCAGCCAGTTTGGCGAGAGCCTTTTGAATTTGCTGTTCCGATTCCGAATCGAGCGATGATGTGGCTTCATCTAGTAACAGAATCGGCGCATTTTTGAGGATAGCGCGTGCAATGGCAAGGCGTTGCTGCTGCCCGCCGGAGAGCAGGCATCCCTTATCGCCAATAACTGTCTGGTAGTCCTTTGGCTGCGCCATGATGAAATCGTGGGCATAAGCGGCTTTGGCGGCCTCGTAAATTTCTTCCGGTGTAGCGTCCAGGCGGCCGAATTGGATATTGTTGAAAATGGTATCGTGAAACAGGAACGTCTCCTGGGTGACGAGCCCCATCTGTTGGCGTAGCGATTTTTGGCTGACGGAGCGCAGATCCTGGCCATCTATTTTCACCGCGCCTGAAGTTGGGTCGTACAGGCGCAGTATCAGCGAGAGAATCGTGCTTTTACCCACGCCACTGGCGCCGACCAAGGCATGAGTTTTGCCCGGTTCGATGTTCAAGGTCAGATTGCTGATGGCGTCTGTAGTCCTGTTTGCGTAGCGGAATGTTACATTTTCAAAATCAATTCGACCCTCGGACGAACTCAGCGCAACAGCGTTTGGTGCATCCTGCACCGTGGACTGCGAATCCAGAATCGAGAAAATAGCGGTCGTAGCGGCGACGGATCGCTGCATCACGATATGGATCCTGCTAAGCGTCTTGATCGGATCGTACAGGATGAAAATCCCTGAGATTAGTCCAAAGAAGCGGCCGACGCTCAGATTCGCAGCGTAAACGTAAAGCAACGCCATTCCCACACCGATCGCCGCGATGATCTCGACCAGCGGTCCGACTGCTTCCATCGAGCGAATCATCCGCATCATCTGCGAAAACTGTAGTTGATTGCTGCGTTTGAACTCCTTTTCCTGGAATCCTTCGCGCGCGAACGATTTGATGACCCGGATGCCGGCAAATGTCTCCTGCATCGTCACTACCATTTGGGCCATCCCTGCCTGTTCGTTTTGCACTGCTTTCTTGGCGCGACGGCCGTAAACGCGCAGTGGCAGCAAACACGTTGGAAAGAGGATCAGCGTCACAACAGTGAATTTCCAATCCATCAGAAGCAGCACAGTGATTGCACCGACGATGGTGATCGGTTGTTTAAAAACGTCGCTGCTAACGCTGGTCAAAGCCATCTGCATGACGCGGGTATCATTAGTGATGCGCGACATCAAAAATCCCGACCGCATCTTGTTAAAGAAATCCATGGAATGGCGAACCATCTTGCTGAAAAGCTGGACGCGTATGTCGGAGACCACCCTGTTGCTCACCCACTGCATGCAATAGGTGCTTCCGTAGGAACAGAAATTGATCTTCGGGCCTGTGTCCAGAACGTGAAGATTCGAACGCACCGCCATCGGATTGGGAGCAGCGCCGTGGAAAATCGTGCTGGTGACCCGGGCAATCGCTAATGGAAAAAGAGAATTGACTCCGCCGTAAGCAAGGCCCAGCGCCAGACCCAAAATGAAACGCGTCTTGTACGGCTTAAGGTAACCGTAGAGCCGCCGGTACGAACCGGAAGCTGTGCGTAACGTTTCCCAGACGGACTGCCTTTTCCTAGCCGGTTTTGCGCCGCTCATGAAATTTGCGCCGCCGCACGAAGCAACAGCAGCGAATCCATAGCACCAATGACCGCCTCCGTCGAGATTTGACTCATCGCGAGGCGCGGCTGCACCGGCGAAAACTCGGTGACTGGCGCCGCTGATTTTCCGTGTAAAACTACCGCTGGACTTTCCCTGGGGCGCCAATGAAACGGGTTGGTCGGGCCGAATAGGATCACCTGGGGCGTGCGCGTCGCGGCCGCCATATGCACTGGAGCGGAATCGACCGTGACAAGAAGCCGTGCCTGGCCAATGAGCGCGGCCAGGGTGAGCAAATCTGTCTCTCCAGAGAGATCGATGATTTCGTGCTGCGTCCTGTTCTTAATTGCAGCGATATGCGTTTGCTCGTCCTGGGACGGCCCACTGGTCAGAACAAGATCGATACCGTCGTTTGAACCAAAGTACTTAATCACTTCCGCCCATCGCTCGGGTTCCCAAAGTTTCTCCTGCCGCGCTGAGCCAGGATGCAAAATGACGTAGGGCTTTGTCACTTTCCAATTACGCCGAAGCGCGTCGGCTTTTTCGTAGGCCATCTGTGGTAGGTCCAGATGCAGGGCAGAGAAAGCATGCCGGGCGCCGAGCGGTCCAAGTAAAGCGAGATTGTAGTCGATTGTGTGCATGTCCCGCATACGAACACCGACAAAATCTGTATAAGCGCGGGCGCGCGTCTTCGCCTGTTCACGCACCCGGTAAGACACCACGCGTCTGCGCGCGCCGGATAAAAGCGCCAGAAATGCCGAGCGATCATTCCGGGTGAAATCGACGCAGTAATTAAATTTGCCGACGGCGACGGATAAAAACAAACTGAGGTCGCGCAGATTTCGCCGCGCGATCAAAATGCGATCGACATTTGAGATGGCTGGCAGCATGTCGGCACATTCCTTGGACACAACGAGAGTGAGGTGCGCTTCTGGGAAGCTTTCACGCAAGGCTGCGAGTACAGGCGTGGTCAAAATCAGGTCGCCGATTCGTTTGAGTTGCAGGAGAAGAATTTTCACGGCTCTAGCGGCGCTCTATGAGCGCCGAACCAAAAGCGGCGGTGACACACCGCCGCGACAAATTCAGCGCACCATTCGCATCGCGGTTTCGTATGCGTCCAGCAATCGTGTTCGAAAATGGTCCCAGGTAAAATTCTCAACTACGCGACGTCTCGCTGCGGCGCCCATTTGTTCAACGATTTCAGGATGTCCATACAAATGCTCAACCGCCGCTGCGATGGCATTCACATCTCCCGGCTTCACAATGATTTCTTCGATGCCATTGCGCACTACATCGCCTGCCTCGCGCGTGGTGATTTGAGGCAAAGCGCACGCCGCCGCTTCATATGTAACCTTGGCGCTCCCCTCCCATTGCGACGGAAAAACGTGAACCGTGCTCTCGCTGAGATAATTCTCCGGGTCACGGACAAATCCTACGACGCGAATGTTATCGCGCCAGAATTCCTTCAGGTACGGCTTCGCCTCTTCGTGCACGAAACCAACCAGCCACAGCTCCGCATCGGGCAGATTCAGGTGGTGCCATGCCTCCAGCACATGTTGAATGCCCTTGCGCCTGATCAATGCACCGGCAAAAACAGCGCGAAATTTTTGTGGCCGTTTTCCTGGCCTGAAACGTTCGACATCCACGCCTCGCGGCAAATAAAACAGTTTTTCCTCCGGGAACCCCCGTACGCGAAACGTGTTGGCCGCCTTCTGTGACAAAACGAGCAAAAGGTCAGCGAGTTTATACTCTTCAATGAAACGCTTCCGCTGGAGCAACAGTCTATTTTTCCACCTTTGAAAGCTCGAGATGTTCTCCGTCGGTGCTGCAATTTTCGATCGCCGGACTTTCTCTTTGCCGCCGTCGCGATGCCAGGTGGGGATCTCAACAACCGAAGGGATACCACGTCGTTTTGTTACTTTCAGCGAGCGCAAACAGTCCCCCGACCAACTATGGAAGAGATCGTAGCGCCCGGTGGCCAGATGCCGGGACGCGATCCAATCGAGATATTTTTTCTTCGCGCCATAGTAATAGGGCCGATCGAGAAATGAGATAAGCCGCACCGGATGCCAGCGTAGGGAACGAATCAGTGAAGCTGGGATTTCCTTCTGCCGGTTATCATAAGCGATTGCTTTGCCAAGGAACCCCCCGCGATAAGACGCGCGCAGGGTTTCAAATGCATCGGTATCCAGCCCGGAGCCCCCGATCCGGGCGAAAATCGAATAGAGCAGGTGCCCGGGCAAAGTACGTGCCACGGGTGGCGCGGAGCGTACTGCCGCAGGGGCGTTAAAAGTTTCACCCGGCATCGGGTTAGAAGTATTCTGGCGAACGTGAGGCATGTAAAGCAACGTCTGGGGTAGCGTGTCGAGGTGACTGAAGTCTCTCTCATCTTCGACGGACAGAAGCCTTGGCTAATGACGAAGCACGAATGACGAATGTGGGATGAATGACGAAGAGGCTTTGTACAGTTTCGGCGCCGTTTCGGGGTTTGTCATTCGGATTTCTTTCGTCATTCGTCCTTTGGTCTTAAGCTTGGCCCTCGCGCAGATTGACGTAATGAGACGGGATGAAGCAGCATGACGAAGAGACTGAGCATCGCTTTTGTGCGACGCGGTTATTCTTCGACCGGCGGTGCCGAAACGTACTTAAAGCGACTCGCGCGTGGCGTAATCGAAGCTGGACACACCGTCCCACTTATTGCGACGAATGAATGGCCGGAGGACCAATGGCCGTTTGGATCGGTTACGCGCCTGCGCGCAGAATCAGTCATTGGATTTTCGGATGAACTGGAACAGATCCGGCCGCGGCTCGATTGCGGTGTCTTGTTCAGCCTTGAGCGGATTTGGAGCTGCGATGTTTATCGCGCTGGCGACGGCGTCCATCGCGCCTGGCTCGCGCGCAGAAGAAACTTCGAGCTTCCACTGAAGCAATTTGTTCGCGCTCTCAATCGGAAGCATCGCGATCTATTGCAGCTGGAGGAATCCTTGCTTGTCGATCGCAAAGCCGCACGCGTGATCGTGGCTTCACGAATGGTCAAGAAAGAGATCATCGATCTCTATGGCTATCCCGCAGACAGGATCGAACTCATTCGCAACGGCGTGCCGGTCGATAAATTCCGGTTCGATCCCGGGCTTCGCGAAAAAGCGCGCGAGGATTTGAAATTGAAGCCGGATCAAATTGCGCTGCTATTTGCCGGCTCTGGTTGGGAACGTAAAGGGTTGCTTTCTGCAATCCAAGCAATGGCGCTCTGCAAGAACAGAAAACTGCGTCTGCTTGTTGCCGGCCGCGGAAATGAAAGACGGTACAAAACGACACGCTTGCGCTTTTGGCGCGAGGAGCCGGTGCACTTTCTCGGTGAAGTTTCAGACGTTATGCGTCTTTACGCGGCTGCGGACATTTTCATTTTGCCAACGATCTACGATCCATTTTCCAATGCCTGTTTGGAAGCGCTCGCCTGCGGATTACCGGTAATCACAACGCGTTCCAACGGCTTTAGCGAAATCATTGAGGACAGCGTCCACGGATCAATTGTCGATCATGCAGGCAATCTGGTTGGTTTGCGCGACGCGATTCGGTTCTGGTCCGATCCACCGCGCCGCGAGGCAGCGCGCTCGACGAACATCGAACGTGCGTCGCAGTTCGATATTTCAAAAAACGTCGAGCAAACGCTTGAGATTTTGACGCGCGTTGCACTTTAGCGTCCGCTGTCCGTAGCGGACTTCCGGATCATATCAACTCCTGAGCGCAGCATCCGCGTCTGGGAAAATATGAAATACCTGGTCGAGCCGCGAGATTTCGAATATCGAGCGGACTGTTTCCTGCAAGCCGGCCAGCAGGAATTTGCCGCCGTAGCCTTCCACTTTTTGCATCCCCTCAATCAACGCCGCCAAACCGGCGCTATCGATATAGGTCACCTGGGAAAGATCCACGACCAAACGTTTCGGCTTCTTCCCGATCATGGCGTTGAGCGACGCCGTGACCGAAGGAGATACGTGCAGATCGATTTCGCCCTTGAGCGGCAGGACGTTGGAACGTTGTCGTGACGACGGCAAGCCGGATGTGGAAGCGTCTTTTTTCATTTTACCTCTGCAATCGTCAATGGATCACCATCCGAGCGTATTGA
>WNGK01067413.1_pt1 | contig 10649 bp, 10 predicted proteins | sample 5400601 | NCBI WGS metagenome assembly WNGK01 (sample SAMN13153376, study PRJNA577476) | soil metagenome | isolation source: 60 cm soil or saprolite under Garry oak tree replicate 1 | place: USA:California | collected 2016-06-15
GGATCACGGCTGTTTCTCGACAGTGCCGGCTCGTACTTAGGACTCCGAGTGTGATCCTTGCGCCAGGAAGAGCGACCAGAACTCCCGCGTGTGACTCGCCAGTTCTTCGTGCGTGCCGATCTCCGCGATGCGCCCATCAACGAGCACCACGATCGTGTCGGCCTTGCGGATCGTATCGTAGCGGTGCGTGGTGAAAAGAATGATCTTCTCTTTGGCAAAAGTGGTCAGAAGCTCGAATATCTGCCGCTCACCCACCGGATCCAGGCTTGCGGTCGGCTCATCCAGAATGATGAGTGGGGCATCGTGATAGAGCAGCCGGGCAAGCGCCAGCCGCTGCCACTGTCCACCGGACAAATCGGTGACACCGCCGAATCCGGCTCCCACCACGGTATCAATGCCATCGGGCAGCGCTTGCACCAGCTCCCACAGGCCGGCCAGCCGCAGCGCCTCAGCGATGTGCTGCTCTTCCCCTGGAGTGCTCTTACTCTGCATCGTCACATTCTGACGGATGCTGAAGTGGAAGTGCGAGGGGTCCTGGAATAGGACGGCCTTCGAACAAGCCGAGAGCGGCACCTCCTCGCCTGTCGCACGCGTCGCGTGTAGCGTACCCGTTGTTGGCGGAACGAGTCCGGTGAGCAACTTGACCAGCGTGCTCTTCCCCGCTCCGTTGGTGCCCACGATGGCGGTGAGGCCCGGGGTGAAGTCGCACGAGATATCCATCAGTGCCGTTTTCTGGTTTTCCGGGTAGGTATAGCTGATCTTGCGCAGGCTGATGGCCGAGATTCGCTGTCCAGCCGTCACCTGGGTGCCTGTCGACGGGCTCGTTGCCTGCTCTTCCTCAAAAGGCTGTGCGAGAAAGTCGAAGAGGGTGGCCGCATAATTAAGTGACTCGATCAAGGACCGCATGGAGTAGATCAGCGACTGGATCATGCCGGAGAGCAAGGCCAACCCGGGAAGAATGACAGCGAGGCTGGGCAGGCTGATCTGTCCGCGGCTGATAATTGCGAAGAGGGCAGTCAGTGCCAATGCGATGCCCACGCCTTGTACCAGGGCAGCCAGCGTGCGCAGTCCAGCAAAGCGTGCCGTGAGGCTCTTGAGTTCTGCCAGGTACGCCTCAGAAAGCCAGGCGTGTTCGCGGGCGATGATGTCGCTCTGATAGACGCGCACATCGCGTTGCCAGGATGCATCCACCTGCATGTTGGTGAGGGCCTCCATGCGCAGCTGGTTCGGTGCGTTGTGCTCCTGTAATTCGTACATGGCCCCGCTAAAGCGGCGCTCGACGAGCGAGGCTGGGATGGAAATCGCCACCATCGCCAGCACCAACAAGGGCGCGAGGGCAAAGAGTGCCACAGCTAGCCCAAGCAGCCCCAGGAAGATGGGAGCAGTAGAGAGCAACGAGTCCACCAGCGTGATGGAACGCTGCGAAGCCTCGCGGATCACCAGGCCGTAGCGGGCCTGAAATGCATTGTTCTCGAAGAGCGGATAGGGCACGGCTGGCAATTTCTGCATGATGCGCTTGCTGATCACCACCCAGGCCTGCTGGCGCAGGATGGTGGAGGAGCTATCCCGCAGGATGATACCCAGGCGTTGCACCAGGATGAGGGCGACCAGGCCAACACCCACGAACGCCACCGTTGGCGTGAAGTGTACGTTGCCGTCCGATCCGATGAGCTCCTGCAAGAGCTGGTGCAACAGAAGGAGCAGGGCGGGGAAAAAGAGCGGCTCGAAGAGCGAGGCAATACTGCTCGTGACAAAGGCACGAGGACGGGAGGTATACAGCAGGCGCACTGTGGCGCGCAGCGTCACCAGGCGTGCTGGCCGGGGCAGCCGGAAGCGTGTTCTAAAAGAAAGCATGTGATTTCTCCTTGTCGATATAACAGGGTGCAGGAGCAGGGAACTGCTCAACCTTCCAGAAGTCGGAGGAATGGAAGCGCGCATACAAGGAGGGGCGCGAGCAGCATAAAATCCGCCAGGGGAAACTGGCGTTCGGAGCAGTGCCTCACCTCGGCGAGTGTCGTCCTCTGCGCGAGAAAGGATGGTGCTGCAAGCGTTCTAGGTCACTCAAGTGTGGCCGGTCATGCCTGTTCCTTTACAATGGTGTTGTGATGTCTGGGAGGATCTCCCACTCGAGTTGACTATGACACATGTTGCTGCCCGCTGTCAAGGAGCCAAGACGTGTTTCAGCAATCATCAACGGGAGCAGGAAGAGTCACTCTTGCTTGTCATTCTTTTTGGTGAAGCGCGTCTCGGCAACTAACCTTCCGACAAAAGCTGCATCCTCGATAGATAGCACCACTGCCTCCGGGTGTGCAGTGAGCCAGATTGAGGCGGCTTGCTCTGACTCAAAAAAGAGGGAGTACTGGCAAAAGGTGGCCCGCACACAGTCACGGCGCTCCGCCGGAATGATCAGAGACAGCACACTACCAGCAGGGTGCAGATCCTGGACGTTGCCTTCGGGCGTGACCACGAACTTAATCGGATGGCCGGTGACCGGACACGTCGATTGAACGTGGGCTGGGGCACCCAGCGATAGTGGAAACAGGACCGTATCGAAGGCGCACCAGGTGAAGAGAGGCGTTCCGCGCATCTGGAAAAGATGGGATGTCGGGACCAGCGTCACTCCCCAACCAAGGATGTTGCCCTGCTGGTCGAACTCCGTATCGGGCAACTGCGTCAGTAGTCGCTCTAATTCATCCTGGTCGAGCTGGAGTTCCGCGCCAAGCTCCGCTTTCGTGAGGAATTTTCCCCGGCTGACCTGCTGCAAAATCGGAAGGCAAAGGTCTTCCTGTTCACAACGCAGTTGCTCGGCCAGGCGCTGTGCAATCGTCTCAAGTGGTGGATGCGGTTGCATCGGATTTCCTCCTTGTCAGAATATGCTCGTCTTTGCTCAGGCTCAGCTCGCACAACAACTGAGCCGGTTCACATCTTTGGTGAAGGAGATGGCGACAAGCTTGAGCGCCTCGGCCATCGTCGGGTAGACATGGATCATGTCCATGAAGTCATTCGTCGTCGCCCCGAACCGCAGCGCCATAGCCGCCTCGTGAATGACCTCGCTCGCGTTCACCCCAAGCATGGAGACCCCTACGACCCGGCGCGTCGGGCCGTCGAGCACCATCTTGATCACGCCGCGCGTGTCACGGATGGCCCCGGCTCGCGGCACTACACTCATGGGGATCGTGTTGCATTCGCAGGCGATCCCAGCAGCATTGGCCTCCTCGTCGGTCAATCCCACGACCGCCACCTGGGGATCGGTGAAGATGGTGCGCGGGATGACACTGTGATCGACCTTTTGCAGTGGCTCCCCTGAGAGGGCATTGTGCGCAGCGATCTTGCCGTCGTGGGCGCCCACGGGCGTTGCCATCTGGCTCTCGGTTTCCCATCCGATCACATCACCAGCAGCCCAGATATGAGCAACTCATAGCGTCCATTCTGCTGGAATGAGAGGGCAATCTCCTCGCCCATGCGCTCAACGCCAAGCGCCTGCGCTTGAGTGATGATCGTGATCCCCTCATCCTGTAAGAGCTCGGTGAGAGCCCCGGCGATTTCCGGCTCGTAGCCGGAGAGAATCGTGCTTCCGCGTGTGAGGAGCGTCACCTTCGTTCCAAAGCGGGCAAACATCTGGCCCAACTCAAGGGCGATGTAGCCGCCGCCAAGGATGAGCAATGAGCGCGGTTGCTCGCGCAACTGTGTGTGCCAGGGATCATCCCTAGCACTGAGCAGGTCACTGGTCAGATAGTGAACCTTGTCGAGCCCCTCAATAGATGGAATGCTTGGAGCCGAACCGGTCGCAATGAGAAGCTGCTCACCCACCAGACGACGCACGTCACCGGCGCTCTGAACCTCTACTTCATGGTCGGAAACCAGCCGTGCCTGGCCGTGGACAACCTGTATATGGTCGGGATCATCGAGCAAGCTCTCGTACTTGTGAGTACGGTACTCCTGGATGATCTCATCTTTCTGAGCGACAAGTTCTGCCCAATTGACCGGCATGTGCACCGGAGATAGGCCCGGATAGCGGGGATGGGCGGCATCGTAGACGAGCCGGGCTGCTTCGATCAGGTTCTTGGAGGGCAGGCAACCCCGGTTGGCGCAGGTCCCCCCAACCGTGCGAAATTCGGTCATGACGGCGCTTTTGCCGAGTTCGGCGGCGTGCAAGGCCGCGGCAAAGGCCGTCGAGCCGCTACCCAGAATGACCAGGTCATAGCGCTCTTTGGTTGAAGTCATCGGCGTTGCTCACTCCGCTTGTCGTTCAGCCTGATCGAACGGCTCTTGCTGGTCGAGCGCCTCAAGCATGGGACAGCGACCGGTCGGTCCTTGTCCTGTGCAGAGAGAAGCCACCTGGAGAAGAGCTTGTCGCATACGTTGTAACTCGACCATTTTCCGCTCCACCTCAGCGAGCTTCGTCTCCGTACGCTGCTTGACCTCGTCACAGGACGTCTGAGCGTCAACGCGCAGCAGCAGGAGCTCGGTAATCTCTTTGAGTGAGAAGCCCAGCTTTTGTGCGCGTTTGATAAAGTGGAGACGCGTGACCGCCTGCTCCGAGTACTGGCGATAGCCCGAGGCACGGCGCGGCGGTTCCTCCAGCAAGCCCTCGCGCTCGTAGAACCGCACCGTTTCCACACCGACCCCGGCTCTAGTATACACTCTGTACCATACTACAGAGTCAAGAGGAAGGGAGGGGGAAATTCTGGTCTCCCAATTCTCACAGAACGCTCACATAAGGAAGTCATGGTCGCCCGGCGTCCTTGTGCCGTTGCCCCACCACGTCATCAACAAGGCAGGCTACGCGGGCGACCTTAAAGGCCCTCCCAACCCTTCCCAACTATACCTGTCCCCCAGACAGGATTCCCTCGCCCCTACGGATCGCTCGATTTCCTACTGCTCTCCCCAGCTTAGCTTGACGCCTATTGGGCGAACGGCAAGGCGGCTCTGGTTCCTTAAGTCTGTGCGTATGGGGGCGTCCCACCATCTCAAGATGTCCCATAGCCCTCCGGTGCGCTCTCGACTGACGCATGGCCAGACCGGACGACCACAAACAAGAGTCGCCCCTACATTTCAAGAGGTCCCATTGCCCTCCGGTGCGCTCTCGACTGACGCAGGTGAGGTTTCTACCGGCTGTTGTGCGATTTCGCTTGCACTATGAGCCGGGTTTGGGACCGTTGAGACAATGGGGACAGGAGAAACGTCGCTTTGCGATGAGTTAGCTGGTGGAAGAAGTTGAGAAGATGGGATACTTGAGACACTTGAGACACTTGGGACATTGGAGACATTAGGGACAGAAGGATACGTACAGGATGGAGAGTCAGTGCCGGGAACGGCTGGGACAGGCGGGACCTCGCTCTGCGATGAGCGAGTAAGTGGAGGATTTTGAGAAGATGGGACATTTGGCACGCCTGAGACATTAGGGGCATTAGGGATACTAGGGACAGAAGGAGGATCGTTGGTGAAGTTAAGCAGGCAGGGATGGTTGGCGGTGGTGTAGAGACCACGGGCGGGCGAGACCAGTTCTCCGGCCATTTTCATGCGCACCAGCATTTTGCGTCCGGCTTCGCGGTCGTAGCTGGTGGCCTCCAGAATGTCCGGGATGGTCTGGGGGACAGCGCTGTGCTGCAAGAAGCGCAGGATGGCTTGTCGATAGGGAGAGCGGATGGGACCGGTACACAGACGCGTGAGCTGGTCGTGGTCGCGTTGGCCCAGCCAGTGGATGGTAGGGGTGCCGGCTTCCGAGGCAAGAAGATCATAGGCCAGGATGCCCGGCTGCGTGCAGAGGGCATGTTTGGTGGTGAGCAGCAGCTGGCGGCCGTCGCCGGTGGGATCGGGAGCCAGCAGCAGGCGAGAGCGTGCGGCCTGGAGCAAGGGTGAGGTGGGAGCGGGCGTGTGGAAGGGGTCGATAGGGGGCTGGCGCAGGGAGCGAGTGAGCAGAATGGCGCAGTTGGTCTGGCGGGCAAGATCGACGAGAGCAGGCAGGCAGCGGGCGAGACCAGGGATGGCACTGGCGGGATCGAGGATGACCAGGCAGAAGTCCAGGCTGCGGATGATGGCGGCCAGGTGGTCCAGGTCCTGGGGGAACGCGTACGGGCGGGTGTGGGCCAGATCACGTGAAGGATCACCGACGAGGGGAAGCACGAGCTGCAGATGGCTGGGATCACCGCCGGCCGCCTGGAAGCGCGCTTTGAGGATGTCGGTGGGCGAGTCGTAGGGGGCCAGCAGCAGGACGTAGCCTCGTTGGGTGGGCGTACCGTCAGGCAGGGGAGAGCCGCTAGAGACGCAGGCGGCCAGGGTGAGGGCCATGAGGGAGAGGCCGGAGCCAGGGGCAGCATCGAGCAGGGTGAGGTGACCCTGGGGGATGCGACCGGGCCACAGCCAGCTGAGGGGTTGGTCGGGCACCCGATCGAGGAAGCGGATAGTGGGCTCGGGAGCAGGCGGTTTTTGAGACGGCTGCTGCTTTTTGAGGGAGCGGTCGTGGTGGGCTATTTCGCGCTCGAGGTCGCGGCGGATAAAGTCGTCCATGTTTCTGGTTTTCATAGCGAAAATCCTTTCGGGATCATGACCTGTGCCCTGAAGAAGGGCATTGGTGATGGGACGGTGGTTGAGGGGTGCCAGGCTCAGGTGAGAGGAGGATGGGTCTGGTCTGACCTGATGTTCGTTTCCTTATGTTCAGTATACCACAGGGAGAAAACAAGCGAGGGGCGAAAGCAGAAGCAACCCCCGAAAGGGTGGGGGAAATACGCATCAATCTATCAAAAAGCCCATCAACATCCGTGGGGGCGAGGGAGGTGGGGAGTGGACGGGAGGGCCAGGTGTGCACTGCATGACGCCACGTCTCCGCAGGTTTTAAATGCGTTACGCCACGTTCGGCTACGCACAAATTGAAAGCATCCTTGCAACGGTACTCCGTACCTACCTTCGGTCAGCAAGGATGAAAGGTAGCCTTGTGGCTAACGCAAGGAAGACACTTCGCTGGTGGCTCATGCAGGGAACAGAGTCCCCTGAACTCCTGTTTATGACCGGAATGTCAGTTTTTGCCCTTGACATATGTATCAAATTGTGTTACTCTTACTCATGATATTTATAAGTTTTCTTTATGAGTCGCTAAGGTAGCCAGTCCTACAAATGCAGGACAGAGTAGATCTGTCTCTTGCATCCACTCATCACTTCATCCAGGAGCAAATAAGCTGCTGCGTTCAATGGTGAACAAGCTCCTGCAATGCAATTCTTATGGGGAGAAATGCTTGCTTCGTAGCATCTTTTTTTAAAGCTAGAATTGACAGTTCACCACCTCAGATGCCACATGGAGCGCGTGCGCATTGGCATCACAGAGTTTGCCAATATGGCACAATGCTCCGATAGATTGATCTCCCATAAGACCTTTATGAAAATCCGCACTGCCTTTCCCCATGCTGATCTGGTCGATGCAACCTTTTTGATGAATGTAGCCAGGTTTGAGACGAGCGAAGAGGAGATCGCTTTTCTCCCGCATGCTGCCGATCTGGTGACCCATGCCGTCGAAGTCATGATTTAAGAAGCTCGTCCTGGAGTCCGTCCCCAGGCGCCTTGATTCTGCTGCCGCTTACAGGAGCCTGAAGAATAGTAGTGCAACCTATTGTTGAAGAGATTCTCGTAGGTCGTCCTCCAGTTACTCAAAGGAGCTAGGACCAATGATCCCTTCTTCTTGCTCTCCTGTCCTACCAGATATCGATCCCAGGCCGGTAACCTTTTTTGACCGGGTGACCTGTTGTCCGCTCTTCCGGTTTCATAGCTTCCAGGCCCAGGTCATCCGTGAAGCGACGGACTTTGACCCGGTCGAGCAAGGGGTCCCACCCGAATACCAGCACATGGACCGCATACAACGAGCCGCATCTGGGCATGTCACCGTGAAGGAAGGAGCTTTATGAACCAGGCACAGACCCCTCTGGCACCGACAATACGCGCCATCGCGTCTCAGCTTCCTGAGCCGTGTTGGACGACGCAGGAGCTTCTAGAAGCATCGGGGAATCGTTTCTCGGACAAACTTCAAGGAATGTTGGCCCACCTCGGAGTGAACACACGGCATTCTGTTCTTGCGAATTATCCTGATGTCCTCTTTAAGGCGGCTGAACCCGAACTTGCCATTTCGGGCAGTGCCCTTGCGGTCCAGTCGGCGCGCACATGCATCGAGAAGTCTGGGAGTGATCCAGACGAGATCGGGCTAGTCCTGGGTGTAACCAGCAGCCCTTCCCGGCTGCTCCCGAGCCTGGTGTGCGACCTCTTTGTTCACATGCCAGAGCTTCGTCGTGACACTCCCAATCTGAGTATTGAGTATATGGGCTGCTCCGCAATAGCAAAGGCCGTTGATTGCGCCCGCTGGTTTTTGAGCTGCCAACCAGACAAGCACGTCCTCATTTGCTTTATGGATGCCATCACGCCCCTTTCTCCGCCTCTTCCTGGAACATACACACACTTTAGCGAAGTATCTGCTGACAAAAGACAGCAAACGGTCAATGCCATGCACGGAATTTTATTTGGCGATGCATCAGTGGCTATGCTTCTTGGGACCCAGGGGAGTGGACCTGCACTCGGCCCAATCGTTCACTTGACCAACGACAGAGCAGTGGATGCTGAGCTTGGGACCGTCCCGGATGGCGGGTCGGACATTCCTGTGGTGAAAGGGGAGCGACGGGAATATACCCTCAGCCCGGAGGTGACGCCCCGGGGGACATTCTACGCGACCTCCACTGTGAAGCAGGTGCTGGCAAGCGGAGAGACCTTGCTGAAAGCCCCGTGCGAGGCCACCAGGCTCCTGATGCACACGGGAAGTGAAAGGATTCTCGATGGACTCTGTGAACAATTCGGAGTGTCGAAAGCCAGCCCGGCAGTGGCCTCATCCTATCGCATCCTGCGCCAGTACGGGAATACGATAGGATGCTCGGTACCGCTCATGCTTGCGGACCCAACGCCTTGGCCCGAAGGAGAAGCATTGATGGTGGCTTTCGGCTTGAGCTTCAGCTGTGGTGCAGGAGCCATGACCGTGCCGCAGGGAGGATGGACACCGTAATTCAGGTCCCGGGACGCACCGAGAGCAAAGCATCTCCACACAGAGAACGTTCTGTCTAGTATTGAGGTTTAGTATGCAAAGTATTACTCTCACGGGAGGCAATCTCACGGTCGACCAAATCTCTTTGCTCGTCCACGACGACGAGGCTGAGGTTGTATTTGAGGCAGGTGTCCACCTGAACGTGTCGTGCGCTCGAGCGTTTTTAGATGAGCACCTGCACTCGAAGGTCATCTATGGGGTGAACACTGGGTTCGGACCAATGGCCTCCCACCTGGTTGGGAAAGAAACGCTCACGGCCCTTCAACGCAATCTTATTCATAGTCATGCCGTTGGTATGGGGCAACCCGTACCCTATCAGTATGTCCTTGCCGCGATGCTTGTTCGACTGAACACACTGAGCATGGGACGGTCGGGTGTCTCGGTAGAACTTCTTGAACAGCTGCGGGCTGCGATCAATCATCGCATTGTGCCGCTCGTCCCTGAACATGGTGCTGTTGGCACTAGTGGAGACCTGGTTCAGCTGGCGCATATCGCGCTTGGCCTGCTGGGTGAAGGGCAGGTCTGGTTCCGGCACGAATATGTCTCTGCGCGAGCCGCATGGGCTCACGTCGACATGGCGCCGTATGCACTCAAGCCCAAAGAGGGGCTCTCACTGATTAATGGAACATCATTCATGGCTGGGACTGCCGCCCTCATGTGCAGTGATGTTGAGCGTTTACTCTCACTTGCAACACGCACGGGCGCATGGGCATTAGAGCTCGTCAGTGGATTTGAGGATGGTATTGCCGAACGCTTTCACGAATTCCGCCCTCACCCAGGACAGATCGCCGTGGCACGGGCTCTTCGAGAACTCACGGCACGTTCACAGATGACGAAACGACGGGAAGCGTTCCAGGACAGGCACCGCATTACAGAAGAGACCTATCGTATTGATGAAGAGGTGCAGGAAATCTACTCTTTGCGCTGTATCCCACAGATAGTGGGGCCGATGCTGGATTCTCTTCTGCATGGATTCTCTTCTGCAGGCCCATTGCATCGTGGAAACCGAAATCAATGCGGTGACTGACAACCCGGTCGTTGATGTCCAGTATGGCCAATTCTGGCACGGTGGTCATTTTCATGGCGAATATATCGCCATGGTATCAGACCAACTTCGGGCAAATGTTGCGAAGTTGATGATGCTGACAGAGCGACGCATTAACTTCTTCTTAGATACGAAAAGAAATAGGCGATTGCCGCCTTTCTTAAATATGAAGACGCCAGGTCTTACACTGGGTCTGCAAGGCTTGCAGTTTGTTGCCACATCAACGACGGCACATAGTCAGACGCTGGCCTACCCCCATCGGGTCCACTCGATCTCTACGAATGCTGACAATCAAGATGTGGTCAGCATGGGGACCGACTCGGCATTGCTCACCATGAAAGTGATCGAAGATGCCTATATCGTGTTGGCCATTGAATTAATAACGCTTGCCCAGGCCACCGATATCATGCAGGTCCATGATCGGCTTTCGCCCGCGGCTCAACACCTGTATGCAGCCATACGTGAAAACATGGCGCCCGTCATCGAAGACCGAGTCCTGGTTGACGACCTTCCCCGTGTTGTTGCACTGGC